>Ga0172370_10010853_pt1 | contig 10380 bp, 10 predicted proteins | sample LakKiv5m_FD_114538 | JGI IMG/M metagenome (GOLD analysis project Ga0172370, IMG submission 114538) | Freshwater microbial communities from Kabuno Bay, South-Kivu, Congo - kab_022012_11.5m | ecosystem: Environmental > Aquatic > Freshwater > Lake | place: Democratic Republic of the Congo...
CCCAGCAATGCGCCCAGCAGCGCCAGCATCAGGCTGCCGTTGCTGGCCGGGAGTGCATCCACTTGCAAGACGGGTGCGGCAGGGGAGGCCAACGGACTGGCCGAGGTCGGCCATTCGCCGCGCACCGGCGCCTGGGTGGCAAACCCGAGACGCTGCCCTTGGACCGATCCCACCAGCACGATCGGCATGACGGTCGGGCTGGCGCTGCGATGACGCGCCAGCGGCACACGGGCGCTCCAGCGCTCGCCTTGCCACGCCTGTGTCCAGGGTGCGGCGGTTTCGATCACCTCGGGCGTTTCCGGAAAAAATTCCAGTGTCTGGCCGCGCAGCGTGGCCGGCAAACCTTGGACCGCGACCTCCAGAAAATGACCGTCGAGGCTGATCTGACTTTGTCCGGGCAACGTTTTGGGTTGGGCCTGGAACGCGGTCTCGAAAGCCGCCGAGTGCAAGGCGGTGGAGCCTTGCAGGGGCAGCGCCAGGGTGAACTGGCCGTCTTGCGGCACACACTCCTGTTTGCACACCAGCCAGCTGGCCTGAAGCGTGAGGGTCAGGTTGGCACCGTCGGGCTTGAAAGTGGGGGAGATCGTCAGCGGCACCGGCAGCACCACGGTGTCGCCATAACCGTAGTTGGCCAGGTTACCGACCGGGATTTTGCTGGGCAGCGGCCAGGCAATGTCGCCAGCGGTCACGCCCGCAGGCAGCGTCCAGCTCAGGCTGGTGGGTTGACCCGAATCGCCCGAATTCTTCCAGTAGGTGTGCCAGTCAGGCTGGTGGGTGATCTGCAAACCGGCCCAGACGGTGCGCCCGGGCGCCACGCCTTGCGGCGCCAGCGCGATCAATTCCGCGCGCACCTGCTCGGTGCGGACCACGGCGCCCGGTGCGCCCTGGGTCTGCGCCCACAGCGGCAGCGTGCCAAGAGCCCAGCCCGCCCAGCAGAGCAGGCGGCGGGAAAGAGAGAACAAAGTCGTCATGACGGACTGGGATAACGCGCCGTGTCGGGAGTTCCGATCGGGGCACGGATACAAAGGGGCGTATTGTGAACCGTTCAGCCGCTGTATACCTTGTCAAACCGGGAGAATGACGCGCGTGGCGGGGGGCGTCAGACGCGCGGTGCTACCGGCTGCGCCCGGCGCGGTAAGCCGCCTTTTGCGTTTGATGCGCGGTACTCCCCAGGCCTTTGGCGTCGGCCAGCCGTTGCATCGCCGTGTGCGCGTGGGCGTGGGTGATGGCCAGCCCCAGCGCGTCGGCGGCGTCCGTGCCGGGCAGGCCAGGCAGGTTGAGCAGTCGGCGCACCATGTCCTGGATCTGTGCCTTGTCGGCCCGGCCCCAGCCGGCTACCGCCTGCTTCATCTGCAACGCGGTGTACTCGGCCACCGGCAATTGGCGCGATACCAGAGCGGAAATGGCCGCCCCGCGCGCCTGCCCCAGCAGCAAGGTGGACTGCGGATTGACGTTGACGAAGACGATTTCCACCGAGGCCTGCTCCGGCTGGTAGCGCGTCACCACTTCCTGGATGCCTTCAAACAGCAGCTTGAGCCGCAACGGCAACGGATCCTTTTCACGCCGAACGGTGCTGATGGTGCCGCTGGCGACGTAGCACAACGCGCCCGCGCTGGCGTCCACCACGCCAAAACCGGTGGTGCGCAGGCCGGGGTCGATGCCAAGAATGCGCATGGCTCAGACGCCGAAATGCCAGCGTACCGAATGCAGGAACACCGGCGCGGCAAAACACAGCGCATCGATGCGGTCCAGCATGCCGCCGGCGCCGGTGACGCCGGGGCCCTGGCCGCGCCAGATCGGGATGCCACGGTCGCGCTTGAGGGCTTTCATCACCAGATGACCCAGCGACCCGGCAGCGCACGCCACGAAAGACAAGGCAAACGCCTGCCCGGGTACGAACGGGGTGATGCCGGCCAGCAGAGTACCCAGCAGACTGCCTGTGGTCATGCCGGCACCCCAGGCGCGCCAGCTGAAACTTTGGCTGATGGCCGGCAGGCTGGCCGGTTTGCCCAACTGCACCAGTCGGCGCGCCACCAGGTGTTGCGTCACCATGCAGGTCTGCACCACCAGCACCAGAAAAAGCACCAGAAACGCGTTGCGCTGGTCGTAGCCTGGAAAGTGCAGCAGCAGCAGTGCCGGCACGTGGCTCATGCCGTAGATGCACACCATGATGCCCCATTGCAGTTTGGCATTGCGTTCCAGAAAGTGGGTGGCGTCACCGGTCAGCGCACTGGCCACCGGGATCGCCACAAACACGTAGACCGGGATGAATACGGTAAACAGGTTCACCTGGGCCGTGCCCACCAGCCCATACTGCAAAGGCAGTACCACAAAGAAGGCCAGTACCAGACTGCGGTGGTCGCTGTGGCGGGTGGGTGACAGTGTCAGGAATTCACGCAGCGCAAAGAACGACCCCAGCGCGAACAGCACCAACCGGGCCACATCGCCGGCCAGCCAGGCCAGCCAGAAAACGAAGATCAGCAGCCAGCTGGTTTTGAGCAGGCGGTTCAGGTTGTCGATGTCATCACGGTGGTGTTGCGCGCGTTGCGGGTCGTCGAACTCGCGCATCGAGCGCAAAAACAGCACCAGCCCGGCCAACAGCAACAAACCGAACACCACCACGAACAGCACGCCGATCTGTTGCGGCGGGGGCAGTTGTTTCAGGCTCTGGTACATGACGCGTTGGTTCAAACTTGTCGCAGGGCGACCAGTGCCGCGTGCGCGCGTTGCAGAAAGTCGTGGCAGTTTTCGCCCGCGTGCACCTGGATCGGGGCGCCGAAAGTCACCGAGCACAGCACCGGCACCGGCACCACTTCACCTTTGGGCATGACGCGTTGCACGTTGGCGATCCAGGCGGGAATCAGCTCCACCTGCGGAAACTGGATGGCCAGGTTGTACAGCCCGGCCTTGAACGGTCGGGGCAGATCGGCAAAACCGCGTGTGCCTTCCGGAAACAGGATCAGCGAATCCCCCGCGCGCATGGCTTCGATCAGCGGCTCCAGCGGGTCTTCGTCGGCGGCGCGGTCGCGCGAGACATAGATCACGTTGAAGACTGCGCTGGTGAGCCATTGCCGAAACGGTGAACGCGTCCAGTAGTCGCGCGCGGCCACGGCGCGTACGCTGTGGCGCAGTTCGCGCGGCAGTGCGGCCCAGATCAGCACCAGGTCGGCGTGGCTTTGATGGTTGGCAAAGTAAATGCGCTGCTCGGCCTTGGGCGGGCAGCCCCACCAGCGCGCCTGCGAGCCGGTCAACACCCGGATCAGTCCGAGCAGAAAGTAGCCGACGGCCACGGCGGCGGCGCGCAGCAGCCACTGTTTCATGGCAGCACCGCGTTGTCGAGCCGGTTGACGATCACGGCCGCGCGCCCGGCCACGTAGCTGGAATTGGGCAGCTTTTCAAAATACTTGGGACGCGGCAGCATCACCGCCAGTCGGGCGGCCTCGACCTCACTCAGGCGCGCCGCCGGCTTGTGAAAGTAACGCTGGGCAGCCGCCTCGGCGCCAAAAACCCCTTCGCCCCATTCCACGCTGTTGAGGTAAATCTCCAGGATGCGCCGCTTGTCCAGCAGCGTTTCGAGCATCAGCGTCAGCATGAACTCCTGCCCCTTGCGCAGCAGGGTGCGCTCGCCCGACAGAAACAGATTCTTGGCCAACTGCTGCGTGATGGTGGAGCCACCCACTACCTTGGGCACGCGAGCCGGTTGGCCCCGCGTGGCAGCGGGACTGCGTGGGGCCAGCTTCTCGGCCTTTTGCTGCGCCTGGACGTTCTTTTGCCAGGCTTTTTCAACAGCATCCCAATCGATGCCGTCGTGCGTGACAAAGCCGTCGTCTTCGCTGGCGATCACCGCGCGTTTGAGTGGGTCGGAGATCTGGGCGTAAGGGGTCCACTGCTGGCGCCACTGCAGGCGCTCCTTGCCGGTGGCCAGGCGCCAGGCCTCCGATCGCTCGAACGCGGTGGATTGCGGGTCGATCACGATCATGGCAGCAATGCGGGTCACAAAAAACAATTGCAGCAGCACACCGCACAGCACCACCAGACCCAGCCAGCGCCAGACGGAGCGTTTCATGGGGCGGCCGGTGCCGGGTTGTTCAACCGCTGGCGCAGTTCTGCCAGCACCTGTGCTGCGGGGGGCATCACCCCGCGCCAAAGGGCAAACGCGTGCGCCGCCTGTCCCACCAGCATGCCCAGTCCATCGCGTGCCAAGGCGCCGTGCCGGGTGGCCCATTGCATGAAGCCCTGGGCCGCCGGGCCGTACATCATGTCGTAGGCCAGTGCGCCGGGGCGCAGCACGTGGCCCGGTACCGGCACCGAATGCCCGGCCAGGCTGGAGGTGGTGGCGTTGATGACCACGTCGAACGCTGCGCCCACGTCGCTCAGGCCGCAGCCGTTCAGCATCACGCCGCATTGGGTGGCCAGAGGGTGGTGGCGGTTCACCAGGTGATGCGCCTGCGATTCGGTGCGGTTGGTCACACAAATCTGCGCCGGCTGGGTTTCGATCAGCGGTCCCAGCACGCCAGCGGCCGCGCCCCCGGCGCCCACCAGCAACACGCGTTGGCCGTGCAGCGCCACACCGGCGTTCTGCGTGATGTCCTGCACCAGACCGATGCCGTCGGTGTTGTCGCCCCACACGGTGCCGTCGCGAAATGCCAGCGTGTTGCAGGCCTGCGCCAATGCGCCACGGGCGCTGACCTCGTCGGCCAGCGCAGCCGCCTCGAACTTGAATGGCACGGTGACGTTGCAACCGCGTCCGCCCTCGGCGATGAAGGCGCCCACTTGCGCCGTGAAGGCGTCCAGTGGAACTTCGCGGCGGGTGTAGTGCAAGTCCTGGCCGGTCAGTTCGGCGAAACGGGTGTGAATCCAGGGAGACTGGCTGTGGGCCACCGGGTGACCCATGACGCAATACAGATCGGTCGGCATGGTGACTGCAAATTATTTGGCGCTGAGCCGGGTTTCCAGAGTTTCGTCGCGCGTGAATTTGAAGCGCGACACCACCGCAATCTGATCGGCCTTGCGCCGCATGGCCGGATTGAAGGCCCCGAACGGGCTGGCGCTGAGGACGATGGCTTGTGCCTGGCGGTCCAGTATCGGGATGCCCGAGCCCTGCACGATTTCGGTGGAGAGCAACTGGCCGTCGTGATTGACGTTGACGATCATGACCAGCTCGCCGTAGAGCTTGCGGCCTTCGTGGCGCGGAAAGTTTTCGGTGCCCTTGTCTTCGATGGACCGGCGCAGGCGGTCGTAGTACACCGCGTACACCTCTTCGCGCGTGGCCGGGCTGATGTAGCGCTTGCGCGGACGCGTGTTTTCCTTCTGGATGCGGCGTTCGATTTCGGCCAGCAGCTTGACCAGTTGACGCCGTTTTTCCTCGCGCTGGGCCTGTTGCGGCGTGGGCGTGTTTTGATGCGGGTCGGCCGGCGGCATGGCCGCCAGCATCGATTTAAGGCGCGACAGCATCAGGTTTTGCTGCTCTTGCATGTCGCGCAGCGCGCGCTCGTGGTCGGGCTCGTCGGTGTCGCCGCGCATCGTCACCTGCGATGGCGGCAGCATGCTGGTGGCGCGCCCCTGATCCGCTTCGCCTCCCCCGGCCAGGTTGGCCTGCGCGATGGCCTGGGCGCGTTCGGGTGCTTCGCTGGAGCGGGCGTTGACCAGCACCACTTCCAGCGGTGTGTCTTCAAAGACCCGGTTGAAACGTTCCGGGTCCACCAGACGCACGGTCAGCAGCGCGGCGTGCAGGGCAAACGACACGCCCAAAGCCAGATGAAGCGTACTGATGGTGCGCAGATTCACGGGGCTGGATTATCTTCGGTGACGTCCACCGCGATGGCGATCGGCCCGGCGATGGCGTCTTCATCCAGGTCATCGTCCGCCGCCTCGGTCGGTGGGGTGGCGGGGCTGTCCAGCCTTGCCGTGACGCTGCCGTGCACGTCCAGCGCCACCAGGTCGATGTCGCTCAGACGCACCCGCACCTGTGCTCCGCGCGGCAACCCTTGGGCACCGGTCACCGGCAGCACCAGCGGCAGGCTGTCGGCGCGGGCCAGGTTGTCTTTGAACAGGGTGGCGTCCAGTTCGGTGATGCCTTGCTGTTGCACGTATTTCAGTACCCAGTAGCGCTCCATGGCGTTCTGGAAACTGTTGTAGGTGCTGTAGGCGGCGTCAAACCCTGAAATGATCGAAAACAGTTCGGCGTCCTTGGGCTTGAAGGGCGCCGCCAGCGCGGCGGTCTTGCCGTGGCGCGCGCAGGCGATGATCTGCCACTGATTGACCAGATCGACATAGCGGCGCAGTGGCGAGCTGCTCCACGCGTAGCATTTGACGCCGATGCCGGCGTGCGGCGCGGCCTTGGTGCCCATGCGCACCTTGATGCCCGGACTCAGGCTGGCCTGGCTGCGGTAGATGGCGGGTACACCCAATTCGGCCAGCCAGGCGCCCCAGGTGCTGTTGGCCAGGATCATGGCTTCCGACACGATCAGGTCCAGCGGCGCACCCCGGCGGCGTACGCCGATCTGCACGGATTCGTCGCCCTGGGGTTCGCCGTCGCAGTCCAGGCGGTAGGTGTAATCGGGCCGGTTGAAGGTTTCGGGTTTGCCGCGCACGACCTCTCGCGCCGCTTTCAGGTGCTGCGCCAGGCGGTACAAAAATGCCAGCGGCGCGTGTTTGTCGTGCAGGACGGCTGGCGTCGCGTCGGGCGGGGGCGTTGCGCTGTCCAGCCATTGCGGCGTGACCACGCCGTCGAGCTGGTCGTGGCGCAAGTTGGCGTCGATGAAGATGCGCTCCAGTCGGGTCTGGCTTTGCAGCACGCTCAAGTCGGCCTCGTTGAAGGTCACATACAGCGACACCGCCGGGCAGGCCACGCCTTCTTGCAGGGTGTAGTGCTGTACCACCTCATCGGGCAGCATGGTCAGCTTGTAGCCGGGCATGTAGACGGTGGACAGGCGCGTGCGCGCCACGGCGTCCAGGGCGTCACCGGGCGTAATGGCCAGCCCCGGCGCGGCAATATGGATGCCCAGCACCACGGTGCCGCTGCCCAGTCCCTGCACCGACAGGGCGTCGTCAATCTCGGTGGTGGCCGAATCGTCGATGGAAAACGCGCGCGCGGTCGCCAGCGGCAGATCGTCGGGGATGACCGGCGGCGTCAGGCGGGGAAACCCCGTGCCCTTGGGAAAGTTTTCCAGCAGAAAACGCCGCCAGTGGAACTGGTACGGTGAATCGATGGCGCCGGCCTGCATCAGCAGCGCCAGTGGCCCCAGGTGGGTGGTGCGTGCGGCCTCCACCACCGCCTTGTATTCGGGCGCGTTCTTGTCGGGCTTGAACAGAATCTTGTAGAGCTGCTCGCGAATCGGCGCCGGGCAACCCCCGGCGGCCAGCTCGCCGGCCCAGGCCTGCACCTGCAGCGCAATCTGTTTTTTCTTTTCGATGGCCGCCAGCGCCTGCGCCAGCACGTCGGCGCTGGCCTTGCGGAATCGCCCTTTGCCGGCACGCCGGAAATAATGGGGCGCCTGGTAGAGCGCCAGCAACATGGCGGCTTGTTCGGTCAGCGAGGCCTGAGCCGAAAAATAGTCGCGCGCCAGCTCGGCAAAACCGAATTCGGCCTCGGGGGCGAATTCCCAGGCCAGATCCAGCTCAATGGCGTCGGCGCCCGCCTGCGCGGCGGCCATCAGCGTGGCCGGTTCGGGCTGTTCGAAGTGCAGCAACAGATTGGTGGCCTTGACCTTGACGCGCTTGCCGCTGTCGAGCTCGACCTGCGCCGAGCTGTCGGACTCGGACATGACGCGCCCGGCCAGAAATTTCCCGTTTTCCTCGAATAAGACGTGCATGGGCGCATTGTCCCATGGGGCCTTTGCCCCCGTTTCGGCCGGGTCAAGCGTCGTCGTCGCCAAACAGGTCGGGCTGAGTTGCGCCTGGCTCGAACACCTTGGGCAGCTTGGTGGGCGCCTTGATGCGCAATTGCTTGTTGACGTTCATGCGGCCGAATACCACCTCGATGTCGGCGGCGGTCACACCGAAGTGCGGCGCCAGGAAGCGCACCATGTGGTCGGTGGCCTTGCCGCCCACCGGTTTGGCGGTGACGCTGACCTTGAGCTGCTGGCCGTAGGGCTTGCCGATGGCGTCCTTGCTGGCGTTGGGTTTGCCCAGTATGTTGAGTACCAGCGTGTCGCCGTCCCAGCCGAAGAAGCTGCCCGGGGCGATGAATTGACCTTTGTCGCGTGCCATGGGGCAAATCATAGCGGGCTCGTACACTCTCACCCTGTTTGACTGACTGCGACTGCGCCTGACCATGACCGCTTCTTCTCTGCCTGCCTGCCCGCAATGTGGCCTGGAAAACACCTACCCCGACGGGGATCAATTCATTTGCCCTGACTGCGGTTTCGAATGGCCGCAGTCCGGTGCCGGCGAGTCCCCGGCCGATGAGGCGCGGGTGGTCAAGGATTCCAACGGTCAGGTGCTGGCCACGGGCGATACGGTGATCCTGATCAAGGACCTGAAGGTCAAGGGCTCGTCGATCGTGCTGAAGAAAGGCACCAAGATCAAAAACATCCGATTGCCCGAGGGCGCCGGTGATCACGAAGTGGACTGCAAGACCGACCAGGGCGCGTTCATGCTCAAGGCTGAATTCATGAAGAAGGCCTGAGCGCCGGCACCGCACCCGCTTTCTTACAGGCTGCACCATGCACCTCCGTTCCCGTTACTGGGCTGACCTCAGCACCCGCGATTTCGCTCGCTTGCAGCACAGCGGTGCGGCGGCCCGCACGATCGCTGTACTGCCGGTGGCGGCCACCGAGCAGCATGGCCCGCACTTGCCGCTGAGCGTGGACACGGTGCTGGCCGACGGCATCGTCACAGCGGCCTTGCCGCATTTGCCAAGCACGTTGCCGGTCTTGTTTTTGCCAACCCAGGCGGTCGGCTTGAGTCCGGAACATGCGCGTTTTCCGGGCACCCTGACGCTCAAGAGCGACACCGTGGTGCGGCTGTGGACCGAGATCGCCGAATCGGTGGCCGCCACAGGTGTGCGCAAGCTGCTGCTGTTCAACACCCATGGGGGCAACGTCAGTGTGATGGACCTGGTGGCGCGTGACCTGCGGGCCCGGCTGGACCTGCTGGTGTACATCGCCAGCTGGTTCAATCTGCCGCTGTACGACGCCCAGCAGCATGACGTCAGCACGCAGTTCAGTGCCGAGGAACATCGCTTTGGCATCCACGCCGGCGACATTGAAACCTCGCTCATGCTGGCGCTGGATCCGGCGCATGTGGTGATGGAACAGGCACAGCACTTTGCCTCCAGCGCGCAACAGCGGGCCGAGCGCTTTGCCATTCTGGGCAACGGCCGCAGCGCCAAACTGGGCTGGCAGATGCAGGACTATCACCCGGCCGGTGCGGTTGGCAACGCGGCGGCTGCAACGGCCGACAAGGGGCATACCCTGCTGCACGCCGCCGGCCTGGCGCTGGCGCGGCTGCTGATGGAAATCGATCAGCTGCCGCCGGACACCTTGCGTCCCCAGCCCGACCTGCGTTGATGCTGGCCGTCGACCTGTTTGCGCTGGGCGCAGCGGCGTGCTGGGCCGTGGGGAGCATCATGTCGGTGACGCCGGCGCGCCACCTGGGCGCGTTTGCCTTCACCCGTTGGCGCATGGCCATGGTGGCCGTCATGCTGTGGACGGTGGTGGCCGTGCAGGGCACATGGTTCAGCTTTGATGCGCACGCTTGGGGCGCCATGGCGGTCAGCGGTCTGGTGGGTATCTTCATTGGCGACACGGCGCTGTTTTCAGCCATCAACCGCCTGGGGCCGCGCCGCGCCGGGGTGCTGTTTGCCACCCACGCCGCCTTCAGCGCAGCACTGGGCTTTGCTTTGTTGGGCGAGCGCATGAGTTTGCAAGCGTTCGTTGGCGCGGTATTGACCCTGGCAGGCGTGATGACGGCGATGGCCATGGGGCGCCACAAGGACGAAACCCACGACTGGGAACAAGACCGGGGTCACGTGGGGCTGGGCGTGGCGTTGGCGCTGGTGGCAGCGTTGTGCCAGGCGGTGGGTTCGCTGATCGCCAAGCCGGTGATGGCACAACAGGTGGACCCGGTGATGGCCTCTGCCGTTCGCGTCACCATCGCCACCGTCGCACATGGGGTGCTGCTGATGACGGGTTTTGCTGCCGCGCGCGCCACGCAGCCGCCCACACTGCGGGTGATCGGGCAGACGGCGCTCAACGGTTTCATTGCCATGGGGCTGGGCATGACGCTGGTGCTGCTGGCGCTGGAAAAAGGCGATGTGGGCATGGTCGCCATCCTGTCGTCGGTGTCGCCTATCCTGGTGCTGCCGCTCTTATGGATGCAGTTGCGCCGTGCGCCCGCACCCGGTGCCTGGGTGGGCGCGGCGCTGACGGTGCTGGG
>Ga0172370_10010855_pt1 | contig 10377 bp, 9 predicted proteins | sample LakKiv5m_FD_114538 | JGI IMG/M metagenome (GOLD analysis project Ga0172370, IMG submission 114538) | Freshwater microbial communities from Kabuno Bay, South-Kivu, Congo - kab_022012_11.5m | ecosystem: Environmental > Aquatic > Freshwater > Lake | place: Democratic Republic of the Congo...
AGCGCATACACTGGCTCGTGGCCATGCATCCCCAGTTCCGGACCATTCCGCCGAGCCGATCCTCTCGTTCCACGATGGTGCATTTCAGCCCGTTGTCCGCGAGCAATTTCGCGCAGGTCAGGCCTGCGACACCGCCTCCTATGATTACCACGGGGGATTCCTGTTTCATGCCGGAGCGCTTTCCAAGAAGGTAGTCGTTCTCGAATCTTGTCGAGCCGTCCGCTGTCGTTCCATGGGAGTATATCACGAAAAATGGCCGTGGAAAAAGGCAGCCGGGCTCGCTTCAATTTATCGGTTTAATTTCGTACTAGGGTCCTGCTATTGTACTGTATAAAATAGGTCTTTCCAGCTCTTATCTCGTGCGGCGACCAACGGGAGCCGCCGATATATCAAAAGTTTTTGGAAGGGGGGAGCGGGGGGAAGACCTTTTTTCAAAAAGGTCTCCCTCCGCATGCCTTTTCCCAATAACTCTCGATCATCGCCGCTGCGGACGACCAGTCCGTATGTCGGTAATCGTCCGACCGTCGGTTTCTATGGTTACTGCGCCGTCGCGCCCGGTCCAGTAGACTCGGATTCCGGCCGCGTCCAGCCGGTCGAGGGTTTCTCGGGAGGGCGCTCCCCCGCGAGGTGGGTGTTCGGCTGAGATAACAGCCACTCGTGGCTTCACCGCGGCCAGAAATCGCGGGGTGGACGAGCTCTTCCCTCCGTGATGACCCACCTTCAGCACGGTCGCCGCAAGCGGCATTCCTGATGCCAGGAGCTCTTCTTCGCCCTCTCGTTCCAGGTCTCCGGTGAAGAGGAATGAAACGTCGCCGTACTCGATCCGAGCCACCACCGAAGCATTGTTCACTTCCCGATGAGCTTCTCCGGTTCCGGTGGTGGGGTGGGGCCTGTTGAGAAACCGGATCGACGCACGGCCAAGATTCACCTCAGGTAAGGTTCTGTCGGACGATAGCACTTGGACTCCGGTTGTCGAAGCCTTGTCCATGACCTCTCCCAGGTGAGGGGAAACCACGTGGATGGGATTCCACCAGAGCGTCCGGCTGGGGATCATGCTCATCACCGACAGAAAGCCGCCCATGTGATCCATTTCCGGATGGCTCATCATCAGTCCGTCCAGTGAGCCTCTTCCGTGGTATTTCAGGAACGGGATGAGAATGCCCCAGCCGCTGTCGAAGTACGGCGTTTTGACTCCCGAGTCGATGAGCACTCCGCGGGAGCCGGGAGGCCGTACATAAGCTGCGTCCCCCTTTCCTACGTTGAGAAAGACCACCTGCAAGCGTCCGGACGCTGTCCCGAACCAGTGAGACACCGCGGCGGTCGACGCCAGGATTGCCGCGAGGGCAATGCACATCGCCAGGTATCGTCGTGACGGTTGACGCATCAGCAGGAGAAGCCCGACCACCATGGCGCACAGCGCGGAGAACTCCCAGAGACCCATGTTGGGGACATAAAAGGTGCTCCCCGGCAGAGAAGCGAAGAACAAAGCCACCCTGACGATCAGCCATACGCACAGATCGGAAGGGAACAGAAGCAGAGAAGCCGGCATGGGAGCGATCGTTCCGAGCAAGGCCGCGGGCACCCCGAGCCCGAGCGCTACTGTCAAGAGAAGATCCGAAGCAAGGTTGGCGAAGAGGCTGTAAACGGGGAATGAATGGAACGTCTGAAGGAGAAAGGGCACGATTCCCAGGGTCGCTGCGGCCGACGTGAAGCAGAGCGCCCACAGGTACACAGCTACGCGACGCCCCCCTTTACGAACCGGAGGCTCCGGCTTGTCCGGCCTCCGGATGTCCGTCTCACCTGCGGGCGTTTCGTGGGGACCAAATCCTCGGGCGAACGCGCTGTCGGCTGCGGCCAGAATGCCGACCACCGCGGCAAACGAGAGCTGAAAACTCGGGGTAAAGAGCGAAAGGGGGTAGATCAGCAATATGATGAGCGCGGCAAGGCCAAGGGAATTGAACGAATTCCACCGCCGGCCCAACAGAATTGCGGTCGCGACCACCAATCCCATGATGGTGGCGCGGACCGCGGGAACGCGCGCTCCCACAAGCAAGCAGTACGTGGTCATGGCAGGAATAGACACCAGGGCGCCGATTTTTCGGTACGGGAGCCACAGGTACATCTGCGGAAAGACCCAGCCGAGGGCCCGGGTCATTCCGAGGGCGACGAGAGCCACGATTGCCACATGCAGACCGGACGCGGAAAGCGCGTGGGCGAGTCCGGAATCGGCAAACACCTGGGTGAGGGGTTGGCTGATCTCCCCCATGTCGCCCAGGATGATCCCTTTCTGGATTCCCAGCACGGCCGATCCGGATTCCGCGTCCAGGAATCGTCCGGAATGTGCTTCCAGAAACCGCCTGGCCGCTTCCCGCATGCCGAAGAGGACCGCGGTGGGGCGAAACGCGGCGCCGCTCTCCAGTACGAGCACCGAATCTTGTCCTGCAACGGATGCCAGCCAGACGATGTTGTCATTCTTGCAATGGGTTTCCCAGTCCATTTCTCCGGGATTGCCGCGATTGACAGGCTTGCGCAGGCGCGCACGGAAGGCTATTCTATCTCCGGCGTTCAGCGACCGGTCACAATCGCGGAGAAAGAGGCGTCCCTTGCCCGGAAGCGCCTCCCCCGAAGTGGTGTCCGCACCCGAATCCATCATGAGGACTCGGAAGCCGGGGCCGGTTTTCAAGGTGCTTGAGACCCGGGCGTGGATAAGATGTTGGGACGGAGAAGGCTCAAAATCCTTCCCAACCGAGAGATCCCGAGCAGTGAGGTGAATCCCGAGGAGAAAGAACAGGAGCCCGGCGAAGATCCAGAGAACGCTTTTGCGGCCGCGCTTGATCATGGCCGGCACGAATCCCAGCGCTCCACCTAAAACACCCAGGCACCACCAGCCGACGGTGAGGTTTCCCGTACCGGCAATGACAATGCCCAGGGAAAGGAAGCACAGGGCGAACGCTGTGGGGAATCTTTCCAGCCAAGTCTGGAACGCGGCCGGCATGAGCAACTCTCTTCGCGAGGCAATAAAACCTTGATCATCCGTGCGCGGAGTGATAATCGATTTCAGACTCCCTCGTAGACGGTGGTCGGCTATCTGAGAGGCACGTTGTCGGTCGGTTGGGAACCGGCGGTCGCACGACCGTCCCCAAACACCAGGAGTGCTTCGGCGGAATCACGACAGTCGATCACCCGAGAAGGTCAGTGGCGGCAATGGAATCGTTTGGAGCATACCTCAAGAGCTTGAGAGAAGAAAAGGGCAAGACTCTTGAGGACATTTCCCAGAACACCAAGATCGCTCTGGCCAATCTGGAGTTCCTGGAGAAGGATCGGTACGACCTTCTTCCGCCACGGGTATTCGTGAAAGGATTCATTCGTTCCTATGCCCAGGAGCTGGGATTAAATCCCGAAGGGGTCAGTACGCGGTTTGAGGAATTCATCAAAGACGGAGAGATGCCGGACTACCTGGGGGAAGAGCACCCGCTGTTCCAACAGCCGCCCCGTTCGCATTCATTCATCACCAGTCGCTGGTTTACGGTAGCGCTCACCGTCGCTGGGCTTATTTCAATAGGGATCATCATCCTCACCGGCGTGACGCGACTGTTTTTTCCGGATCAACAGGGGACCGCCCCCCAGCCGACAGTGAGAACCGCGCAGCCCGCGGGTCATGATTCGTCCGCGGCCAGGATTCGCAGCGACGAGCACATGGAACCTGCCGACTTTCCGGAACGGCAGCCTGTCCAAACGGGAAAAAAAGTTCTTGAAATCAAGGCTATAGCCAAGACATGGATTCGAATCGAGCCGGACACCGGTCCGGCTGAAGAGCTTATGATGTCTCCGGGAGACATTCAGGTGTTTACGGCCAAAGAGGGGTTCCGATTGCTGACGGGGAATGCCGGCGGCATACGACTGCGGTTTAACGGCCGCGAGCTCCCGGTTCTGGGCAAAGCGAACCAGACCCTCTCCTTGACTCTTCCGCTTCCGTGATTTTCCTCGTCGGACCGTTCAGCGTTCGGAAGTCGGAATCGTATCGGTTCATCGGCAGTTATTTTCTCGCTCCCCAGGAGCCTCACATGCGCCAGAGAGCGTTCCACCGCTTGGGATGCTCACCCAAGCTCTCGCTGGCGCTCCCTTCAACAGCAGCCGCCGCACCCATCGCACGCAGCGACAGGGTCCGGCCCGAGGATATAGGATGAAGGAAACTCCCACGAAGTTGCTTCTCGTAATTCCCATTCGCCAGCACGACGACCTCGAGCCGGTGGTGGAGTCGGAGGGATGGTACACGGTCAAGGATCTTTTCAGCAAAACTCAGACCTCATTCAACACGCACTGGAACGGGAATTACGTGCTGGATCAGGACGAGATTCCCTGGAAAGCCTCGCAAGAGGAGGTCGAATCCCTCCAGAAGTCGAATGGCAAGGTGATCGTGTTGGCAGATGGGAAATACCATATATCCGACGCCACGACTCTCTTCAACGACACGGACGGTTCCGTGTACGTGCAGGAAGAGGACATCAAAGACCTGCTGGCCTGAGCCATACGCGCTGGTTGCCTGAATGGAAGGAAACGGGCGGAAGACGACTGTTCATGCCGGTTTTGAGTCTGAATCACTTCACGGCTCTCCGTGACAAGGAGACGAGGGCCCCATGCGGAGCAACAAACCGCGGGTCAGGATGCAAAAGCGGATCGGTTCCATCAGGCGCCGGCGAAAGGGAGTGGAGTTTCTCGCCGGCATGTGGTCGTCCGGGTCGGTGTTTTTTCTCAAGAAGCGGAATCGGGTCAATCCGAAGCGCCTCCAGGAGCCTGAAACCCAGCCTTAGGGCAAGTTTTCATAAATTCGGTGACGAAACAAGAGTCCCCAACCCAACCCTCCCCGTTGACGGGGGGACCAGAGGAGGGGGGCCGAGGTCGAAATCCGGTACCGAATTCAGGAAACGAAGGACTGAACCGTCAGCCGCTCCCTCCTCTAATCCCGAAAGCTTGTCGTGTCCCGGTGAACGGTTTACCCAGACAACCTCCGAGAGCGGCGACTTCGAATGAGCACTTACCGCGGCTTTTCGTTGCCGCCCTTCTTTCAACGTGGGGTCGACTCGATCTTCGAACGCGCTCACTGATCGTATCGCGGGTTACTCCTTTTGAAGTCCATCACCGCACTGAGGCTGCCGAAGGCGTTGTCCGCGCGTTCGAGCGCGTTGAGATCACGTGCCCCGCGACCGGCGGTCTGTCGCTCGCTTCGTGGGAGGCTGCGACGCGGCTTGCCGGGCAATGGGCTGAAAGCGGCATTCAGGTCATCCTCGAAGAGGACCTGACAGTTTCCGCAGGGACGAGCCGCGTTCCGCTCGTTCTCTTCGGAAAAGGTAATATCGCGCTCCTGCAAAGACCGGCCGCCACGGTCCTCAATTCGCGAAAACCCCGGCGAACCTCACCACGGGATCGATGGCTCGCCGCGACGCGCAAGTGCGTGCAGGTCGCGCGGGACCGAGATTATGTGGTGGCATCCAGCTACGGGAATCTTCCGTATGCGGTGGTGAGCTTCCTGGCAAGGGGGCATCCCCTTCTGGCTGTGTGCCCGGAAGTCCTGCCGTTCTTGGGCTCCGATCGGGTGCAGGACAAATTCCTTTCCCTGTGGGAGGATTTGTTCGATCAAGAGCGGACTCTCTTCCTTTCCCCGTTTCCTCCGGGCCCTCTGCCGCCGGCCGCAACCCGTTGCGCCGAGCGTGATCATCTGATCGCTGCGCTCTCTTCGCTGTTTTTGGTCGCGGACGTCAGGCGCGGGGGCGCCATGGAGTCGATCCTCCGAAGAGCCCAAGCCGACGGAATGGAGGTGCTCGGCCCCGCGGCCGTCGGTGAGGACTCGGGCCGCGAAGGAGACCCGACAACCGAGCTGAACGGGCCTCCGCCGGAGACTTCCGGGGACCTACTTCTCGACGCGCAAGACAATCGCACTCCTCCTCGCCTGGCCATCGGCAAGGACCCGATCTTCAGCGATCAGGAAGCGATGCCTATCGGAGCGGGGCCGGCTTTGTCCGGTCCGCGGCAACGTGCCATCCCAGAGGAGGCCACTTCCTTCCTGGTCCACTACACACGATCGTGTCCGGGCCCATGGGCGGATCAGACTATGGCGGAATACTGCCGATCCCTGATCGAGTGCCACGGCGACGCGTGCCATACTGCCTTCGATACCCTGTACCGAATCCTGTCGCAGCGCCTGATTCGAGGGAGCCGAAAACTCACCCGAGGTCCTCAGACGGTTGTGTCTTTCACGGAGCTCATGCCTGACAAGCTGGGAGATCTCGTGAAGTGGCGGAGAGGACTGATCCGTTGGTCCTTCGAACCCTACGGGGTAGCAATCCGGAAGGATCGGCTCCACGCCATGGGAGCAAGGCCGGTTGTTTACGCCGGAGATGCCCGATACCGGGAGCTGCCGGAGGAGAAAAAGCACCTGTTTCAGCTCGTGCGACCCGAGGGTGAGGACTGGTCGCTCGAACGAGAATGGAGGCTCAAGGGGAACCTTGACCTCAATGCCGTTGAGTGGAAGGATATGATCGTACTTGTTCCACGGACCGAGGAAGCGGACCTCATTCGCCGCACGTTCGGCGTGCGGGTCGAGCCGGCCGATCGGGCCGGGGCCGCGGAGACTCTGCTCTAGGAGGCGGTCTCAAGAGTCAGTTCTGAGCCGAATTCGTGGCACGATCCGGAATGACCGACTTCTTGGGTGGCCTGGACGGTATGCGTCCAGGCGCCGATGGTTCAAGAGGTCCGGACCACCTGTCTCCGCTGCCGACTGGAAAGTCATTGCGAAGACACTGCCCGGGCGCCCGACACCCGGCAGGGAAGTTTCCATGGAGTTTTATCTGAACCTCTACCTGGCCGCGGGATTCTTCCTCCTGGGAGCTGCGGTCGGCAGTTTCCTCAACGTGGTAATCGCCCGTCTGCCGCAGGGCGAATCGATTGTGTCCCCCCGCTCTCGGTGCCCGAAGTGCGGCACGTTCATTCGTTGCTACGATAACATCCCCATCCTGAGCTTTCTCTTCCTGCGGGGGCGGTGCCGATACTGCGGCTGCCGCATCTCGTACCGCTACCCCTTCGTCGAATTTCTCACCGCGTGCCTGGGGCTGGCCCTGTTTCTGAAGTGGGGGCTCACGACCGCGTTCCTCGTGTACTTTCTGTTCACCGCGGCCTGGCTCGCAGTTTTCTGGATCGATCTGGATCACATGATCATCCCGAATGTGATCTCATATCCCGGCATGGTACTGGGTTTGCTCTTCTCGGCGGCCGGCATGGTTCCGGGAATCACGTGGCAGTTGTCCTTGGCGGGACTCCTGCTCGGAGGGATCATCCTCTACGTCCCCGCGGTGATTTACGAGAAAATCCGGAAGGTGGAAGGGCTCGGCGGAGGGGACATCAAACTGCTGGCCATGATGGGAACCGTGACCGGACCCCACGGCGTGGTATTCATTCTATTCGCTTCCTCCTTGGTGGGATCGCTGAGCGGAGTCGTGGGCATGGCACTCCGGCGGACCGATTTGGCCGCACGTATTCCGTTCGGGCCGTTCCTCGTCGGCGCCGCAGTGCTCTATCTCCTGGCCGGCGATAAGATCCTGAACCGCTTCTTTCAGATCAGTCGCTTGCTTTAACGACGACGAGCAGCATCTTGAACTGCTTTGCCGCGTGGAGAGCGTGGGGGACTTCCGCCGGCATGACGACCACTTGGCCCGCTCGTGCCACCACGTCCTTTTCACCGATGGTTATTGATGCTTCTCCGTCCAGGATCTGCACGAACGCATCACCTGCCGCGGTGTGGGTGCTCAGACCTTCCCCCGCGGCAAACGCGAATAACGTGAGGCTCATCGCCTTCGTCTGTGCGAAGGTGCGGCTGACCACTCTGCCCTCTTGATAATCCACAAGATCAGCCAGGATAAGCGGTTCCGCGAATTCAATATTCTTCATGAAACGACCTTGAGTCATTTTGTATCCTCCGGTTCAAAGGTTTAGTACAGGACGGCCCTTCATACCAATGCGCTTTCATATGAGTAACACGGTGCGCCCGGTTCACTGCCGGTCCCGGCAGATCTCCTCCGCTACCGATGGCAGAGTCTGACTTCGCTTCGTAGACCCGGCAGAACCGGCTTCACCCATTGTCACTTGTTCAACCGCGTATCGGTATCAATCCCTGGGCAGACCGGGGCCCGCGGGGCAGCCGAGGAGGTGCCACGACCAGAGCTCTCTCTTCACCCGGAATTGTCCGCCAATCGACCTGGCCTTCCCGAGGGTGAAGAAGTGGGCCGCGCCGAGGAAAATCACATTCAGGAGCAGGTTGGCCGTAAGCGCGGCTTTGAGTAACCCCATCGACGCAGGTCCGTAGTGCCTTTGGAAAAAGAGGTACCTGGACCGGTAGAACTCGATACGCGCCGCGGCCTGATAGCTCTTGGCCGTTGCGCCCTGGAGATGGACGGCCCCCGCCCGCGGCTCGTGGACGACCGTCCATCCTGCTGCCCGCATCCTCACTGCGAGATCGGTTTCCTCGAGGAAGAAGAAATAATCCTCATCGAATCCCCCCAATTCCTCCAGCGCCCGCCTCCTGATCATCATCACCGCGCCGATGAGCGCTTCCACGGGCTCAGGTTCCGTCAGCGCCCGCGCTTTGCCCGGATAGCGCCGCGGAAACACCCTCTTGAGCAAACTCCGGTTGAGGATTTCCGTTGCTAGGGTCGGGACCGCCTCGTACGAGGTTTGGGGCGTTCCGTCCGCATTGAGCAGTTGCGGTCCGACCATTCCCACCTTGGGGTTGTCAACCATGAGGTCGAGAAGTCTCTGCGCGCAATCCTTCTCCAGCATGGCGTCGGTGTTGACCAGCAGGACAAATTCGCCCTCCGCTCGGGCGAGCGCCAGATTGTTCGCAGCCGCGAACCCGAGATTTTTCCCGGCTTCAATTACCAGGCACTGAGGATAGTTCTGTCTGGCCCGGGATGCCGAGTCATCAATGGAGCCGTTGTCCACCACAATCAATTGAGGCGTGCAGTTCAGCGCGGACCCATAGAGGTGTTCGAGGCATTCCAGCAACAAATCGGCGGTATTGCGATTTACCACGATGAACGATATTCGGGGCTGGATTTCTGAAGAAGCTCCCATGTCCCTTTCGGCCACAACGAGGCACGAAAATACTAACCTTGCGCCCACGTTCGGGTTGGCAAGCACCAAGCGGCGACCAACGGGAGCCGCCAATATATTTGAAGTTTTTGGAAGGGGGGCGTGGGAGGAGGACCTTTTTTAAAAGGTCTCCCCCCGCATTCGCCTTTTTAATGGAACCCTGTCACCTCAGGCTCCTTTGAACGAGCCTTCCCGTTTTTGCATATAGGCGGAGAATGCCTCGAAGATGTCTTCGGACGGCATAATCATGCCGGACCGAGCCGCGGTATAGTCCAGAGCTCGATTACCGGGAACGCTCTCGTTGAAGAGGAAGACGTCCTTGGCCCCTTGGACAGCGAGGGGAGGGTTGGAGGCAATCTCGACGGCCATCTCCAGAGCGTGCTCATTGAGAATTTCCTCCCTGGCATACACATGGTTCACCAAGCGGATCGATTCTGCGTACTCGGAACCGAATCGATGCGCCCGGAAGGCTATTTCGCGGGCGTGCGCCGGTCCCACGACCTTCGGGAGGCGTTGGATACCTCCCAGGTCGGTGATGATGGCGAGCCTTGCCTCGGGCAGTCCGAAGGCCGTATCCGCGGAACAGAGCCGAATGTCGCAACAGAGAGCGAGCTCGAGCCCCGCGCCGAGACAATGACCGTGGATTACTGCAATGCTGGGCTTGGAAAGGTGTTCCAGCCTGGAGTAGATGGCCTGGACGCGTTTCACGGCTTTGTAGAAGGTCATCTTCTGGGACGCGCTCGGCTGGCTGGTGATGATGGGGATCAACTCGTTTTCAGGGCTCAAGTCGAGCCCCGCGCAAAATGATCTCCCCTCGCCCTTGAGCAAAATTACCCGGGCTTGATCATCCTCCGCGGCCATGGTGACGGCCCGATCCAACGCTTCCCACAAGGCCAGATTCATGGCGTTTCTTTTGTCCGGACGGTTGAGGGCAATCGTTGCGATGTAACCGTCTCGGTTGTAAGTCACGAGTCCGTCAAGCTTCGGGGCGTGCGATTCCAAGTTCATACTCCACTCCACCGGGCAACCGGGCGGCCACCAGCGGGAGCCGCCAAGATATTTGACGTTTTTCGAAAAGGGGATGCGGGGGGAGGACCCTTTTTCAAAACGCTGCCTCCGGCCGCAACCAAAGCAGTTTTCTCTCTGGGCGCCGCCTGGGGTTTGCCAACCCGGACGTGGGTGGAAGAGTGACATTTGCATTGTTCGTGGCGCCCGACGTCAGGCAAGGCGGCTAAT
>Ga0172370_10010862_pt1 | contig 10372 bp, 7 predicted proteins | sample LakKiv5m_FD_114538 | JGI IMG/M metagenome (GOLD analysis project Ga0172370, IMG submission 114538) | Freshwater microbial communities from Kabuno Bay, South-Kivu, Congo - kab_022012_11.5m | ecosystem: Environmental > Aquatic > Freshwater > Lake | place: Democratic Republic of the Congo...
AGATAGCTCGCTGCGCGCTTGCGAAACTGGTGCCACGAATAGGCCCTGACCTGCCCGATCGCGCGATCGTTGTCCTTGTTGTCGGCGACCAGCAGCTCCAGGTAGCGCTCGAAGCCTCTCGACTCGTCTGGCGTGAGCGCGGCCCGGATCGCCTCGCGGACGACCCACTCCGGCGTGCCATCCTTCGGGTCGTAGACGATCCGGCACTTCAGCTTCGGATCGGCGCAGCGCCCCTTGCCGACGGTCTTGGGCCGGGTCGAGGGCAGCGGCTCCTTGCGCTCCGCCTTCGCGGGAGCGGCCTGTGGCTTGCCGTCGTCCGGCGTGACCGTGGGCCGCGTGGCCGGCTTCGGGTCGGTGTTGAGCGGCGCTGGGGTCGGCTTCGCCGCGCTCTTGGCCATGGGGGGCGGCGGCACGGGATCCTGGCGCGCGGACTTGCTCGAACAGCCGACGAGCAGCCAGGCGCCCAACGCGATGAGGACGATCCAGCGCGACATGTGCACCTCCGGTGTTGGAGCGCCGGCGTGTGTCTGGGCGCTCCGACTCGCTTCACATACCACGCGGGGCCCCGTCGCAGAAAGCCCGACGCGTTGCCCTTCGTCGTGAGCCGACATACGATGGGGCCATGGCCACCGACCCCCCGGAACGAACAGGCAAGCGGCGCGGCGCTGCGAAGGCGAGCGAGGCTGCGTCCGCGCGCGAGAAGCGGGCGATGCTCGAAAGGCTCCTCGACAAGGGCCTCGTGATGGTGCACCTCGACGCGCGGCTACCAGGCGTCGCCGTGCCAAAAAACCTCAAGGATGACCCACATTTGCGCCTGAACCTCTCGTGGCGCTTCCACATCCCCGACTTCACGATTGACAACGCGCACGTCTTCGCGTCGCTCTCCTTCGGTGGCGTCCCCTTCCCCTGCGACATCCCGTGGCGAGCCGTCTTCGCGATGTCGAGCCAGGTCAGTGACGAGGCGTACCTCTGGCCCGACCACCTGCCCCCGGAGCTGTGGGCCGGCCTCGCGGCGGCTGAGACGGCCGCACGCGCCGATGAGGCGCCCCGCGACCCGGACGGCGAGGGCGACCGCGACGGCGAGGCCCGCCCAGATTCCGGCCCGGACGATGCGGATGCGCCCGACGCCCCCGCGTCCCGTCCGTCGCTGCGCGTCGTGGGCGGAGACGGACAGCGCCGGAGCGAGCGGCGCGGCGTGCTACGGCGGGTGAAGTAGCGCGACCGCCTGTGGTACCGTACGCATCGGACACACCCGCAGGTCGGATTGCCCCTGGCGCCGCAGTTCGTGTAGAATATTGGCCCGGTTCTTGCGAGGTCGGCCCGACAACTCCCGGTGGGTCTCGCTCCGACGACCTTCGGCAGGGCCTGTGATCCCCGGCGCCGTCCGTGGCCACCAAGGGCCGTTGTTCCGGTCATCCAACCGCGAACGTCGCGTGTGAAGGAACTCGATGCGAACGCTGGTCATCGCAGCGCTGCTCTCGCTCGGCATCACGGCTCTGCTGACACCGTTGGTGTGGCGGACCGCCATGCGACTCGGGTTCTTCGACGCGCCCGACGGCGACCGGAAGATCCACACGCGGCCCATTCCGCGGCTCGGCGGCATCGCGATCGCGGCCGGCGTGTTCGCCCCGCTCATCGGCCTGCTCATCTACAACAACTACTACTCCCTCTGCCTCGCGTCGGAGCCGGCCCGCTTCGCGGCGTTCTTCGTCGGCGCGGCTGCCATCCTCGGCCTCGGCCTCTACGACGACGTGGTCGGCGCCAACGCCTGGAAGAAGCTGCTGGTCCAGGTCTCGGTCGGAACGGTGTTGTACTTCGGCGGGTTGCAGTTTTCGGGCTTCTCGCTGCTCGGATACCAGGTGGAGCTGGGCCTGTGGGCCCTGCCGTTCACGATCATCTGGGTCGTCGCGATCATCAATGCGATGAACCTTATCGACGGTCTCGACGGCCTCGCGGCGGGCGTCGCGTTCATCGCCGCGGCGACGCTGTTTGCCACCAGCGTCATGGACGACAACTACCTCCTCGCGCTGTTCGCCGCCGCGATCGGCGGATCGATGCTCGGCTTCCTGTTCTACAACTTCGCGCCCGCGCTCATCTTCATGGGGGACGCCGGCAGCCTCTTCGTGGGTTACGTCTTCGCGGTCGCGTCGCTTTGGACCACGGCGAAGACCACGACGCTCATCGCGACGCTGGTCCCCATGCTGGCGCTCGGACTGCCACTGACCGACACGGCCTTCGCGTTCGCGCGGCGCATCGTCGCCCACCGATCACCCTTCACGTCGGATCGGCAGCACCTGCACCACCGGCTGCTCGCCGCGGGCTACAATCAGCGACAGGCGGTGCTCATCCTCTACGGCATCTGCGTCTGCCTCGCGCTCGGCGCGCTCGTGCTCAAGGAGAACCAGGATCCGGCGTTCGCGGCGGTGCTCGTCGCCGTCGGTGTGGTGATCTTCGCGGCCTTCCACACGGCGGGCGCGCGCACGCGTGTTCGGATGAGCGGGATCGGGGAGACGACGATCACGCCCGAGCAGCGCGTGGAACTGCGCCGGCGGATCCTCGCCCTGCGTGGCGCGCAGGATCCCGAGCAAGTGTGGGCGCGGCTGTGCGAGGTCTGCGACCTGCTGCCGGTCTCCGGCGTGTCGTTGCGGCTCTTCATGCGCACCCCGGCCGAGCAGGCGAGCCAGCTAGAGTTCACGCGGCGGCGGCCGGGCAACGTGGATCCGCAGGAGGATCTGGTCGAGCCGCTCGTGAGCAGCGAATTCATCCTGGGCGAGATCTCCGTGAGCTGCGCCGCGACCGCGCGCCCCTTCGTGCAGAGCGTGTTCTTCCTCGTGGCGGAGACCACCGCCGAGGGGGTCGAGCTCAACATCCTCTCGGCTGCGCGGGATGCCTTCACGGTCGCGCGAATTGCGCCGTGGGCGGGTGCGCCGCGCCGCAATGCCTGACCTCGTCCGACGCAGACGCCGCCCCGTCGATCGCGGCATGTTGGCGCTGCTGCGCGCCCTGTGCCGTCCCGAACTCGACCCCGCGAGCGAAGCCCTGTGCCGCCAACGATGGGCGGCGCTCGATGCACGCGATGTCGGATGGCTCATCGAGAGCGCGCTCCGGCTCGGCGCCGCGCCCTGGGTGCAGGCGCACCTGCGCACGATCGACGTGGCGATTCCGGAGGCTCGACGGCGCGCGCTCGAGGCCGGAGTGACGCTCGCCATGGCGCGCAGCCTGGGGGCGGAACTTGCCCGGCGCGCTCTCGCACCGGCGCTGCTCGCGGGTCTCGACGCGCCGGCGCTGCTCTTCAAGGGCGAGGCGGTCGCCGCGCACGCCTACGGCGAGGACATGTTTCGCCCGACGACCGACGTGGATGTGCTCGTGCGGCCGGGCGAGGCGGCGCGGGTGGATCGGATCCTGCGCGAGGCCGGCTTCCGTCCCCTGCCGGACACGAGCCGACACCACGCCGCGACCTGGGGCCACGAGGCAACGCGCGCGCAGGTGGACGTGCACGCCCGGCCGCTCGATCCGCGACGTTTCCGCGGCCTCTCGTCGCCTGGCGCGGCGCTCGCGATCTTCGAGCGGGCGCGACTCGGGACCACTGGGCTGCTGGAGCTCGAGCTCGTCGATCACATGGTGACGCTGCTCGTGCATCTGCTCACGGGAGGCTACTCCGACCTCCGACACGTCGCCGACGCCGCTCGGATGCTCTCGGTGGGCGGCGTGCCCGTCGCTGCGTTGCGGGGGCGCGCCGAGCAATGGGGGGCGCGACGCGCGCTCGAAGGGGGCATCGCCACCGTGTCCGCGTTCGATCCCCGACTCGCGCCGAGCCTCGCGCCCGAGCCCGCGTGGCGTCATCCGTTGGCGGGGATCACCCGAGCCGCCGCGCGGGAGCGGCTACGCCTGTGGCCGTCGGAGAGCCCTCGCTGGCTCGAAGGGATCGTGCTGCTCGCTCACCTCGACCGCCCCCTGAGCTGGTTGAAGGCGTTCGCCAGACTGTAAACAGGCGACGCGAGCGTCGCGCCGAGGTCGTCCAGCGACTCGATGCAGTACACGCGCGGCCCCATGAACGAGCGCAGCACGCGTGGCAGCGCTGTCGGACGCCGCCGGACCTGCTCGAGCGCGGCGCCTACGTCTCGGGCGAGGTACTGCCACACCACGCCCGGCCGCGGCGCCGACAGCGTCGCCGGAGCGAGGCGCGCGAGGTCGCAGTAGGCTTCCCACATGAGGTTCGTGCCGGCAGCCCGGCAGAGGTCGAACCAGAGCGTCGGCCTCGGGTTGATCTCGAGCAGCCGGTGCCTCCCCTCGCGCGCGTCCCACTTGAACTCGGTACCGCAGATGCCCCGAAAGTCAAGTTTTTCTAAGAAATCAAAACTAATCGACGCGATGTCGGGAAGGTGCTCGGAGCGCAGCAGGCTCCCCGAACCGAAATCGGGCGGAAACTGCCGGAGTTTGCGCGCCGTGACGCACTCCCCGCGCGATCCGTCGGTCCGGATGTGGCAAGCGGCGACGGTGATCGCGTCCTCGGGCCCCTCCACGACCTCCTGCACCACGACGGAGCAGGGATCGTCGACGAGCCGCCTGAAAGTTGCCAGCGCGTCCTCGCGGCGCCTGCACCACATGACCTTGCGGCCGTGGAGCCGGCCCCGCCAGCGATGGCCGAAGACGGGCTTGAGGATGCACGGGTAGCGCACCTCGGCGAGCGCGTGCGCGACGTCGTCCCAAGTCACGGGGAAGAAGGTCGCGGGCATGTCGAGGCCCGCCTGCTGACACTTGCGGTAGAACGCCCCCTTGTCGAGGCAGAGGCCGGCCACGTGCGGGCGCAGCGCGTCATAGAGGACGGCGACCTTGTCGAGCCGGTCGCGCTGGTCGACCACGACCTGCAAGTAGTCGTCACTACACGGAAAGATGATGGGAGGCACCGGCTCGCGGCGGGCGAATTGCTCGAGCGCAGCGACGAACTCGGGCCCGGGACGCGCGTGGCTGAGGTCGGGGACGCGCTCGATCCATCGAGAAAAATGCCCTACTTCCAGTTGGTTACCGTCAACACCCACCACGCGCACCCCATTGGGCGCGAGCGCGCGGGCGACGGCCACGCCTGTTCCGGTGAGGGCAAGGACGACGACGGTCGGGCGGGTCATGACGGACTTCGCGGTCGATGGACCACGGCGACGAACCTAACACGAAACGCGGGCGGAGGGATGCGCGGGAATCAGGCGCGCGGATGAAAGCGATCGTAGGTCATGCGCAGCTGATCGCGCTGCACGTGGGTGTAGATCTCGGTCGTCGCGATGTCCGCGTGCCCGAGCAGAGCCTGCACGGCGCGCAGATCGGCGCCGCCCGCGAGCAGGTGGGTCGCGAACGAGTGGCGCAGCTTGTGCGGCGAGATCGGCTTCGTGATGCCCGCCGAGTGGGCGTAGCGCTTCAGCAGCTTCCAGAACCCCTGTCGTGTCATGGACTTGCCGCGACCCGTCAGAAACAGCGTGTTGACCGCCGCGCCGCGAGGCAGGAAGCGGGCGCGCGCGTCACGGACGTACGTCAAGAGCTGATCCCGCGCTGTCTCGCCGACGGGGATGAGCCGTTCGCGGCCCCCCTTGCCCAGCGTGCGCACCATGCCGGCTTGCAGATCCACGTCTTCCAGGTTGAGTCGGACCAGCTCCGAGACGCGCAGGCCGGTGGCGTAGAGCAGCTCAAGCATCGCTGTGTCACGCACGGCGCGTGCCGTTCCACGGCCTGGGGCGGCGAGCAGGCGTTCGACCTCCTCGGGCGAGAGCACGTCGGGCAGGTCGCGGTCGAGGCGCGGCAAGTCGATGAGGTTCATCGGACTGTCGGTGATGAGGCGCAGCTCCACGAGGTGACGGAAGTACGAGCGCAGCGAGGACATGTGTCGCGCGATGGAGCGGGGATGGAGGCCGTCGTCGCGCAGCGTCACGAGGTAGTCGAAGAGGAGATCGCGATCCACGTCGGCGGGCTGCGTGGGACCCGGCGCGCGCGCCTTGTCGACCCAGCCCGCAAAGCGGGCCAGATCCCTGCCGTAGGCGGTCACCGTGTTGTGCGAGAGCTTTCTGTCGAGGCGCATGTGACGCAGGAAGACGTCAATCGTCTCGTCCAAGGTGTTGCGTCTGAGGGGCTGGGTACGCATGGCGGCCCCTCTATGCGGCCGAAGGAGAGGGGCGTCAAACTTTTCGCTTCGGCGATCCGGATCGCCGATTTTCTTGACGCGTCGCGCACTTTGGATCGGGCGCCAACAGGCGTGCCCTCCGCGACAGCGCGTCGAGCTCGGCGAGCGCTGCAACGGGCGTCAGCGCCTCGACGTCGAGGGCCGCGAGGGCCGCGACGAGGCCTTCACGATCGTCTGCGGTCGGCTCGGGCTGCGGTGCGCCGAAGAGACCGGCCTGCCGCGGGACCTCGCGCGCGCCCTCGAAGAAGCGCCGCGTGTCGGTGTCGCGCCCCTGCTCGAGCACGGCGAGCACCGCTCGCGACCGCTCGATGACGGCGTCGGGCAGACCCGCGAGACGCGCCACCGCGATGCCGTGCGAGCGGTTCGTCGCGCCGGACTGCAGGCGGTGCAGGAAGACCACGCGGCCCTCGAAATCACGCACGGCGACGTGCACGTTCGAGACGGCCGGGAGCGCCTCCTCGAGCGCCGTCAACTCGTGATAGTGCGTCGCGAAGAGCACGAACGCGCGCGTCGAGTCGTGCAGGTGTTCCACCACGGCCCACGCGATGGACAGGCCGTCGTAGGTCGACGTGCCACGCCCGATCTCGTCGAGCAGGACGAGGCTGCGGGGGCCCGCGAGGCGCAGCAAGCGCGCGGTCTCCTGCATCTCGACCATGAACGTGGAGGCACCGCCCGCGATGTCGTCGCTCGCGCCGATGCGGGTGAAGATGGCGTCGAGGATCGGGAGATCGGCCTGCTCCGCCGGGACGAACGCGCCGGCCTGGGCGAGGATCGCGCACAGCGCAACCTGCCGCATGAGCGTCGATTTGCCGGCCATGTTCGGGCCCGTGATCAGCAGGACACGCGGCCCCTCGGCCTCGAGCGCGAGATCGTTCGGCACGAAAGCGCCGGGCGGCATCAAGGCCTCCAGCACCGGGTGGCGCGCAGCCACGAGCCTGAGGCGCCGCTCATCGTTGAGGTTCGGGCGCACATGACTGCGCTCAGCGGCGACCGTCGCGAAGCCCGCGTGTACGTCGAGACGCGCGAGCGCCCGCGCCACGTGTCCGAGCAGGGACGCCTCGGCGGCGATTCGGGCGCGCACCTCCGCGAAGAGCGCCTCCTCGCGCGCGAGACGATCCGACTCGGCCGTGAGCAGCTGCGCTTCGAAGGCCTTCAGCTCGGGTGTGTAGAAGCGCTCGCCGTTGGCGAGGGACTGCTTGCGGATGTAGTCGGCCGGCACCGATCCGAGGTTCGCCTTTGTGATCTCGATGCCGTAACCGGTCACGCGGTTGTAGCGCACCTTCAATGACGCGATGCCCGTGCGCGCGCGCTCGGTCGCCTCGAAGGCCGCGAGCCAGCCCTGCGCGTCGGTCGTGAGGCGCACGAGCGCGTCGAGCTGCGCGTCGAAGCCGGCCCGGATGACGCCGCCGTCCGCGACGCCGAGCGGGGGCGTGTCGTCAATCGCCTCGCAGAGGAATGCGTACAGCGCCTGCCCGCCGTCGAGGTCGCCCGCGAGCGCGTCGAGCGGCCCGGCCTGTGGATCGACCGTCAGGAGCCCGCGGATCGCCGCCGCACGACGCAGCGTCTCGCGCACGGCGGCCACGTCCCGCGGCGTCGCCACGCGCGCGACCGACCGACCGAGCAGGCGTTCGAGATCCGAGACGTGCGCCAGCTCCGCGCACAGCGCCTCACGCAGCGGCCGGTCCGCGAAGAGGTGCTCGACGCAGGCGTGGCGCGACTCGATGGACCGGCGCTCAGCGAGCGGCGCGACCAGCAGGGAACGTAGCAGCCGCGCGCCCATCGGAGTCGAAGTCCGATCGACCGCGTGCAGCAGCGACCCTTCGCGCCGTCCGTCACGCGCGGTGCGCAGGATCTCCAGGTGCTGCAGCGCCTCGCGCCCGAGCAGCAGCTGCGCGCCCGCGTCCAGCGGCTCGCACCGTGCGAGCATCGGCAGCGCCGCCGCGTTGACGTCGGCGAGGTAGGAGCGCAGCAGGCCCGCCGCTTCGGCGCCTCCCTCCCCGAGCCGCCGCGCCTCCTCCGTCTCGGCGCGCGGACGGCCCTCCCGACACGTCTTGACACAACGACCGAGCCGCTCGACGAGCGAGCCGACCTCGGCGAGCAGGCGGCCGTCCGCCACGATCTCGCGAGGCTCGAGGCGCCACAGCGCGGTCTCGAGCGCCTCGACGTGCGCCAGCACGCCCGCGCGAAACTCGCCCGTCGTGACGTCGGCCTGCGCGAGGCCAAAGGCGCCCGATCGCATCGCAACGAGCGCCATCACCCGGTTGGGCGTGCGCGCGTCGAGCGCCTCCGGGTCGAGCACCACGCCCGGTGTGACGACATGCGTGACCTCGCGCTTGACGATGCCCTTGACCTTGGACGGATCTTCCATCTGCTCGCAGACGGCGACCCTGTGGCCGAGATCCAAAAGCTTCTGGAGGTAGGAGCGCGAGGCGTGATGCGGCACACCGCACATCGGGATCGGCTCCGGATCGTCGCGGTTGCGCGAGGTCAGCGTGAGATCCAGCGCGCGAGACGCGAGGAGCGCGTCCTCGAAGAAGAGCTCGTAGAAGTCGCCGAGGCGAAAGAAGACGATCGCGTCCGGGTGGCGCCGCTTGGCCGTGACGACCTGCATCATCACGGGCGTCAGTCGCCCCGTGTCGACGTTCTCGGTGGTGATCCAGGAGCGCTCGAGCATCGCGCCCTTGTGCGAGAACGGCGGCCGCCCGTCAAGGGGCGGCTTGAACGGTGGCGCAGCAGCCGTCACGATGACGCCATGCGCACAGTGCTCCTGATCCCCCCGCTGCTCGCGATCGCATGCTCCGCGCCTCCGGCGCCGCGCGAGGTCCAGATCGACTCCCAGCGCGAGCGCGTCAGCCCCGCCGTGCGCGACCTCGAGCGGGAGGTGGCCCTCGCGTCGCAACGCGTGCGCTCGTTGGAGCGGCGGGTCGCGCTGCGCACCGACAGGAGTCGGGACGGGGACCTCCAGAAGGACGCCGCGAACGCCCGTGGCGCGCTGGTGCACGCGATCGTGCTCCTCGCCAGCCGGCGGGCTTGGATCCAGGCGCTCCGTGGCGAGGCGCACACGGCGCGGCGCGCGATCGGACAGCCCGAGGAGCGCGAGGCGGAGCTGGCGCGGGCATCGGCATGGATGCGCGCCGATTCGGTGGCCCTCGACGCCCTCGAGCGCCTGGCCAGGCAGACGGCCGAGCGGCTCATCGATCTGGACGCGCAGCTCGCGCGGCCGCCTCCGCTCAAACGAACACCTGAGCCGGGCGGGCCGCACCAGACCGTACCCAATGCCCCGAAGGAGCGCATCGTCGGCCCTTGCTCCACCCCCAAGGCCCTGCTACAAGCGTGCGCCACCTCTGCGCCCGGGCGTCCTGGCGCGGCAGCGTGGCCCGCCTCGTCGGCCCGCCCGGTTCGGACATCGGAGACATGAGCACCCAGCCCATACCCGCGAAAACATTCCAGGACCTCATCCTGCGCCTGTCGGCCTACTGGGCAGATCGGGGGTGTGTCCTCACGCAACCCTACGATCTCGAGAAAGGCGCCGGCACCTTCAACCCGGCCACCTTCCTGCGCGCGCTCGGGCCCGAGCCCTGGAACGCCGCGTATGTCGAGCCCTCCCGCCGCCCGACCGACGGACGCTACGGCGAAAACCCGAATCGTCTCCAGCACTACTACCAGTACCAGGTGATCCTGAAGCCGAGCCCCAAGGACGTGCTGGACCTCTACCTCGGCTCGCTGCGCGCCGCCGGCGTGGATCCGCTCGCGCACGACATCCGCTTCGTGGAGGACGACTGGGAGAGCCCGACGCTCGGTGCGTGGGGCCTGGGGTGGGAGGTCTGGCTGGACGGCATGGAAGTGACACAATTCACGTACTTCCAGCAGTGCGGGGGCATCGATCTCGACCCCATCAGCGCTGAGATCACCTATGGCCTCGAGCGCATCGCGATGTACCTGCAAGGCGTGGAGAGCATCTTCGACATCGTCTGGACTATCGGCCCGGACGGGCGCCCCGTGACCTACGGCGAGGTACATCGAGAGGACGAGGTGCAATTCTCGAAGCACAACTTCGAGGAGGCCGACGTCGCGCTCCATCTGGATCTGTTCGCGAATTTCGAGCGTGAGGCGAACCGCCTGTGCGCGCTCGATCTCGTGCTGCCGGCCTACGACTATACCATGAAGGCGAGCCATGCGTTCAACGTCCTCGACGCGCGCGGCGCC
>Ga0172370_10010865_pt1 | contig 10371 bp, 11 predicted proteins | sample LakKiv5m_FD_114538 | JGI IMG/M metagenome (GOLD analysis project Ga0172370, IMG submission 114538) | Freshwater microbial communities from Kabuno Bay, South-Kivu, Congo - kab_022012_11.5m | ecosystem: Environmental > Aquatic > Freshwater > Lake | place: Democratic Republic of the Congo...
GCTTGTTTTTTCGAGGAATAGCCCTTATTGGAAATTGTGTTTCAATTCCAGTATGGTGCGATTGGGAGAGTGCGCACAAATATACTGTTCCACCATATGATGCGGTGTTTCAATTCCAGTATGGTGCGATTGGGAGATGTTGAACCATTTTATGTAGAATCGACAGTGACCACGTTTCAATTCCAGTATGGTGCGATTGGGAGAACTGCAGACTATACTGCCACTACCTTGCAAACCAGTTTCAATTCCAGTATGGTGCGATTGGGAGATGGTTATCACACCAAGTTCAGGGTTAGTTACTGAGTTTCAATTCCAGTATGGTGCGATTGGGAGTCTGACCTTCTCCCGATGTGAAAACCGTTAATTCATGTTTCAATTCCAGTATGGTGCGATTGGGAGCCGTTTTTTTTAGCATCAAAAATGCCCTGTTTTCAGGGCTTCCAGAATGCAAATGTATGTATTTTTTCCTTCTTAAAGTCGTCAACCGGTAATTCGTATTTTTCTACCGGGCATCGACAACTTGCTAAAGTATTGCGAACCAGGATGTCAAAGAACGCTTTTCGGCCTATCCGAATGCAAAAACTTGATTTCGTTGTGACCGACAACTATAGAATCTGCTCAAGTCCCGATCGTTCCACTCCTACTACCTCCTTTTCAAGCCACTTTTCTTCTCGGGATTTGAACACAATTACACTATCCTCCTTTAATTCCATAATCGACTTCGACTTTATGATTAACTCTTTCAGCTTGACTTCGGTAATCTCTCCTTCGAATACCGAATTTTGAATCCAGTTCAAATATCGACGGCACAATTTGAGCATTTTTCCTACCCGCTTTTCATTAATATCGTAAACAAGTATTACATACATACTACTGGCTGTTATTTTTTCTGCTTTCGGTGCTTTACCACCAGATTTTAAATGGTTTGTACGTCTCGATTTTCATGATGTGTTTGATAAGTTTGTAACACTCAAGTTTTATCAAATGCTTATAGCTTACCTGCCGCTTTAACGTGCGGTGCTGAATGGTTTCATTTAACCTTTCTTCAAATGAAGCAACAAAAGTCTTTTTGGCATTTTCCTTTAAAACTATCTGGTTCATGTTATGGTCGAAGTCTGATGGTTTAATTTCTTTCCGGTTGAGAAGCTTGAAAATTGTGCGATCGACTAAAATGGGCTTGAATATTTCTGCTACATCCAGTGCTAATGAATACCTTCGTTCGCCCGGCTCATGAAGGTAGCTGATGGTTGGATTTAACTGGGTTTGATGGATAGCCCGGAGACATTGTGAATAACACATCATGTTCCCAAACGAAATTATTGCATTTAACTCGTTTTTGGGCGGTCGCTTACTACGCCCATTCATTTCAAAACCCTCAACAATCGTATCGAAGGCTTCATAATAATTCATCCGGATATTGCCCTCAATACCCATAAGTTCATCAATTTCGGTCACTTCTGGAATCTTTTCGGTAAAATGATTGATTACGATAACGAATGCCTCCGTTTCTTTGCCACGATTGGCATAATACTTCAGATTCTTGGTCATGTTGAAAGCAGCAGCATCAATAAAGCTCCTGGCAATTTCGATACGCTGTTTTTTATTCAAATAATTCTTAACCTGTTCAACCAATACCCTGCCCGATAAAAGCTGATCCTTGGGCATAAAGGAGCCTGAATAGTTTTCGTAATAATCGAAAAAATGAACACCTACCTGGTTTTTCCCTAAAAAGTTGTACAATGCGCTGTTTGCATCCAAACTTCCAAAAGCGTACAATTCTTCAACGCCTTCAACCGGAAGATATCGCGGTTGTTGCTCATGGCCGGCTTCATCAATGGGTGTAAATTTGAGGGTGTTGTCTTTTCGGGATAACTTGCCCGCATTAAAGAGATAATATGTTTTCTTCATAAGGGATAATTTACATGATTACAAGATATTACATGATTACAAGATATTACATGATTACAAGATATTACATGATTACAAGATAAAATAGCTTGAAGCCGGGAATAAAATCCGCCAAAATATTTCAACTCCGAAAATTGTACGATGTTTTCTTAATTTCTTCTGACTTAAATCCATCTTTACACATTGTCTTATAATCCTGTTATCTTTTTATCCTCTATTACTTTTGGACGGTAGGTTTTGAATTTTCGTTTAATTTGAACCGAAGAGCCAAAGTTGATTAGTAGTCCATTTTCGATATTAATGGCTGCCAAATAGTTGATGAGTTGTTTTTCGTGAGCAACCGAAATGTTTTCAACGGTTTTTAGCTCCACAATGAGATTATCATTAACCAAAATATCGGCATAATAGTCGCCTATCTTTTTTCCTTTATAATATACCGGAACAGGAAATTGGGGCTTTGCCGTAATTTGGCAACTTTCGGGTTCAATCATCATCGCTCTTTCATAAACTTTTTCCAGAAAACCAGCTCCCAAAGTATTGTGAACCTTGAAGGCACACGCAATGACAACTTCAGTTATTTTATTGATTTCCATATTATTGTTTGTTTTCAATTCTAAATTATTCTTCTATATTTCTCCTTCTTTTTTCATCATGTAAATCTTGTTTTATCTTGTAATCTTGTTTATTCGCCGCTCCAGCAAAAGTCGAAATACGAACAATTGCGGCATTGCGAAACCGGCAACCGTGCCGGCGCTATATCGGACAGCGTTATTTCTGCTATTCGTGTTTTCATCAATTCAATTTCCTCGATATCAACCGAGCTTAATAAAACTTCTTCACGCTGCCTTAGTTTTGGGTATTCCAGGATTCCTGAAACCGGTGAAATGCCATTCTTTTCGAGGATATACAAATAATATTTTAACTGCAACAGATGCGCCTGCTCTCGTTTATCCGACTTTTTAACTTCGTGAACTATCTTATTTTTAGCATCAAAAAAGTCAATTTTTATCCCATCAACATCGAGTTCGCTGTATTTTTCGCCGCGGTTTTCATAACTCGATTCATGAATCAGTTTGCCTTCATAAACCAAATCGGAAGTGTGTTCCATCTGGATATTGCTGGCAAACAGCCACAGCTTCCGATGGCAAATCTGGTAATAGTTGAAGTGGGTTCCGGTGACATGCATGGTCGGTAAATTATCATTTGGTTAATTCGACTTACTGTAATATTCATTAAACAAATCATCCATTTCGTCAGCAAAGCCATAACCACATGGTTCGGCGTATTTAACACAATCTCGACAACGTTTCCTGAAGTGCTCCAATAGTTTGTGTTTTTGCAAAAACTTCAAAGTTAATTCGAAATTGGTCGCTGCGCTGGTGTAATATTGTTCCCACATATCACCATAATCGTTTGTAAACATGCAGGCCATCTCCGGTAGCGTTAACATCAGGTCGGCCAGTAATTTGGGTGATGGATTAAGACTGCGGAAAGATGCGATTGCCTTTTTGGCCACCGAAAAACGTGTTTTAGGTGTCACGGTTTTCCCTTTGGGGTAAAATTCGTTAACAATAACAGCCTTGTATTTTTCGAACTGTCCTTTCTCGTCAGGGTCAAGTGAATACTCGAAATATTCCTTAACTGCTTTGCTCGTATCATACAGTGCAAGTACCTGTTCAACAATCTGCTCTTTGGTGAGCGATAAAAGATGTTTTTTTAATGTTAATTTCGACATTGTTATAAGTTTTAATGTTTAAAAATCGAGCCATTTTTCAATATGTTTAACGTCGATTTTCTGGTTGTGCCAGTATTTAAAATCAGCCTCATCGTCGAACCAGCCCATTAAGGTGTCGCGTTTTAACCGCGTAGGTTTTAGTGAGATGCAGCTAAGGTACGAACTCCAGGGGTATTCGGCCGGATGATCGCAAAAACCATGATGAACCGGGTTGTTGTGGATGTAAAGAATTACTTGTTTTAAATAAGTTTTATCGTTGATTATTTTCCGCCTGAAAGTGTGTTCAAATAAACTGCCTGTCCTGTTGTAGCGTTTATTGAAGGCTTTGGTATAAGCGTTGAAAAGATTGGAGAATTGTTGGTTGATACGTTTGTTGGTGTCTGTTTTTAAACCCTCCAGACCCTGAAGATTTTGAAAACCTGCAGAGTTTGGAGGTAATATCTGCACCAACAGATGAAAATGATTTCCCATCAGCACCCAGGCAAATGTATTGGCAACCGGCGAAATGTGTTTGTCGTACAGCGCCAGGAAATGTTCGTAATTGGTGGTTTCTTTAAAGATGGCGCAACTGTTGGTGCCACGGTTATAAATGTGGTAGAAGTTCCCTGGCTCCAAAGCTATTTTCGGGTGTGCCATAATTTATTTCCTTTTTAAGACCTTTAAGGTTTTTTAAAACCTTAAAGGTCTTAAAATATCATCATTTCATCTTTATTTTCTTCCACATCCAACTGCAATCCCAATTCATCGTCGTAGCGGCGGTTGATGAGGTAATAGGTCTGCTGTTTGATTTCCTCTTTACGAAGAAGTTGAAATGCAGAAACCTCACGAAGAATCCCGTCTTTTGAAATGAATGATGCAAACCGTTGTATTGTAATGGATACTTTCAGCGATTCAGCTTTGATGAACTTATTCGCTTCCAAAAGTTCCTGATATTCTTTTTTCAATTTCGAAGGAAGAACTTTAATACCATCAAACTGTTTTTCAAACTCTTCTTCCCGATGTGAATCATAGATAAACGGAGCAAGGTGTTCCCAAACGTCCATTTTCAAATGATTGTAAACTCGATCAAAATCTTCTTTTTCTTTTTCAGACCACTTTGGATAAACCTGATCGATATAGAATTGAAGTTCGTTCTCGGCAATAATGCCTGAATTTTTTGATTCTATTTCTCGCAAGGCATTCAAAGTCCGATTGATTACTTCTTCATTCTTATAGATATATTTATCCACATCGTTTCGTTCTGAGAATACAATACAATCACACGGTGGCCGATATTGTCCGTTTATGCGATGGCGGTTAACACGGCCAAAACGTTGCAACAAGGCATCAAGCGGAGCGGGTTCAGTAAAAATCACATCGTAATCAATATCCAAACTGACTTCGATGGCTTGCGTCCCAACCAATAGTTTTACATCGTCCGACATCAATTTTGCTTCTTTCTTGTTCCGGTCAACGCCATTAAAAGCGCTATGTAGCAACACTTTTTTTGAAGCTTCCAGATTATTATAGATAGCTTGGGCTTGCTTAACTGTGTTGCTCACTACCAGAACTTTGTCGCCTGCATCCAATCGTTTCTGAATAGCTCCGATGTTTTTTGAAAGTAATCCGTTCGCAACTTTAATGCGGTGCCTAATGAACGATTGGTAAAGTTCGGCATCGGCACTAATTTCAGTGTATTCACCAATGGCATCAGTAAACTCTTTTTTCAGAAATGTTGGCAACGTTGCCGTCATTAAACAAACTTTCACATTCAGGAATTTGGTTGCAAACTCAATCAAGACCTTGATTTGCGCAGTTACTTCGGGGTCGTAAGCATGAATTTCATCGAAAATGAAATAGCCGCCGCTCATTTCGAAAATACCTTTCTCAAAACCTTTCAATCCGAAAATCGACTTCAACAATTGGAAAGGAGTAGCCACTTTCAACGGCGGAACCAATGCCCGGAAACTATCTTTAAGTTCATATTTCAGCTTTTCATTTTGCCAACTATACGTTTCTTCACCGAAACGGCTTTCAATGTACTCAGAAAGCTTGCCATGAACAACACCCACAATCTCGTTATTACCTTGCATCTTTTCATCGAGCCGTTCAAACATGGCGTTTATGGAGGCGGTGAAAGGCAGAATGTAAAACGTCCGGCCTTGCCCGCTTTCTTTTATTTGTTTGTGCAACCACATCAGCGATGCTTCGGTTTTTCCTGAACCTGTTGGTGCCGTAAGCACGATGTTCCCGTAGATTTCAGAAGCCCTTTTTTGATGAAAATAGGGAGTCCACTGGTTGTTATACAAAAAATCGAAATGCTTTTCCTCCAAAACATTCACTTTGAAAACTCCGGCAGATGCGGAATGGTCGCACTGTTTTAATGCTCCTGCCGCCAATAACAATTCCTGAAAATTGATTTTGGTTGAATTAATAGGGCTGCGTGTATAATCTTTTACCAATTGCATGGGCAACAACAGCGAACTTGGTTTCAAGGAAACATTGTATTCTTTCAAAAAAGAATTGATGAATTGGTGATTCAACTTTTGGGTTTCTTCATCCCAATCCAGTTTCCCATCCTCACCAAACGAAAACATATCTTCTCCCGATTTATATCCATGTTGAATATGGTCGAACAAAAAATTGAAATCTTTGTGATGACCGGCTACAATCAATTTCAGAAGTAACTTACCCTCTTCCGGCAAATCAAGGGAATCGATAAACGGTGTTGAAAACAGCTCGTGCCGCTGGTGGTACCAATTTGCCCGTTTCCCTGAAAGCATCTTTTGAAACTCGGAATGCGATTTCCCCAAATCGTGAAAAATGATCCCAAGCCGGATCAATTCCCAAAAACGATCAGGATTGCCAATTGGTAAACGACCAAATGATTTTTTAAGCGATTCGTACACCCGGAGACATTCGTCGATGTGCTGTTTCAGTGAAACAGGAGGTTCTGATTTAGCCAGAACCTCCTGAACTATTGTTGTCATACTTCAAATTTGTGAAAGTAAATGTCACTGTTGAATTCTTCTAATTCAGACCTGAATCCGGTTAGTTGCGAAGCAACCGGATTGTTGTAAGAGATTACAGAGTACGGTTCGGTTCCCAGGTTTTTTCGGGGGATGGTGTTGCTGAAATATTTGGGCAAAGCCTGAATTTGTCCCGGCAAATAGTTCCCATTGAACGGAACAACCTGACCGGCGATTCGTGCATTGCTTACTTCCTGCAATTCTATTTCCTTAATGTTTTCAATCCCTGCTAAATCACCACTTCGTCCCAACAAAAGCTGGTAGGCAGGTTGCCGAAAACAGGAAACTAATTCCTCATCGGTTAAATAAAGGAACAACTGACAATCGTAAAGAAACTCGCGCTGGATTACATTTGAGATTGCTGCGTTTTCTGGATATTTCTCTTTCTTCGTTTTGTGTATTGAGATTTGATAAATTGTTTCCAGATCAACGGCTTTACAATTATATTTAAAATAGTATCCAAGTTGAATTTCTTTTTGATTGAAGTAAAATCCGGTTGCCGAATTAATCAATCCCATTACCGTACTCACTGGCGGCACTTCAAGTGTCGGTTGAAAGGCACTCATTAAATTAGGATACCTAAAGCTTGAAGTCCACGAGTTTATTTTGATACGGAATGCTCTCATTATTCTATCTGTGATTTCATTTGTTCACAATACTGATCAATAGCTTCATTCACCGACAGAACTTTCACGGGTGGAATATCTGTCATAGTTTCAAGCGTTTTCAGTTCATTTGTAATTTCATCCATAAAACCGCTACGGCGACCAATAAATACAGTTCCATCAAAAGTGTCTTTGTAATCTTTTAACACTTCAACCAGTCCTTCAAAATTAAACACCACTTCTTCGTCACGTTGCCCTTTGCTTCCAACGACATGACTAAATGGATGATTTCCAGTTGTAGTAGTCGCCAGAATAATGAATTTCGGAGTCACATCACCCATATTATTAGCTTGCATAGCACCGCCAGAAATGGTTTTGAGTGCCAGAATTGTATCAGTTGCCCTTTTCTGTCGGATTGTTTTGTCTAAACGAATTAGCTTTTTATGATTTCCCTTACTGTCAAAGACAAAAGGATCATCAATCTTTTCAGCACCAGATTTTTCCGCTTCTTCAAGCAAAGTTTTTGAAAGGTTTTTAAACCCAGTTCGATCGTAATCAGAGAATGTTCCTACCATAGAAAGGTCTAAACTAAACATCCCTTTCATAATAGCCGAATATTCTTGTTTTCCAAAAGGTACAGGATTTCCTTCATGTCTTGTCATACTAGAAAAATTTTCTTCTGGTCGAACACTTGTTGCAGAAATGATTGCAGAATTTTTCAGTGGCGAAACACGAGTCACAGTTTCTTTCGATCCTTTAGGTGCTTTCATGTATCCAAAAATATCATCATCAGGATAACTAAAAGGATCAGCATTTGTAAAAGCGATTTTTCCATCATTTGTAATAGGGGACATAATCCATCCTACATTTTTTTGTAATGCTTCTCGCCACCAATATCTCCATGCTTGACCAGAAGCATAAACATAACTACAACCATTTTTTCTAATCGTTTTAGTCGCAACTGCATTTTCATTGTTGCTGGAAGTTGTTTTTCCTGCATTGTTTAATGCTACAACATCTACATCAAGTAGAATGAATCCTTGAGTTTTAATATTCTTCATGATTTTTAAAATTTATTCGTTATCGTTTTCATTTTCATTATCAAATTCTGGGACTATATCTTTTGACATTAGCTTCTTTTCATGTAATTCCTGATAGATCGCAATCAAAAGAAGGTCACGAATCTCAGCCCAATATGATCCGTCTGGAAATAAATAATTGACATAATCTTCCAGGGAAACAATTGGGCTTTCTTTCTCTTCAATGTAATTAGGCACTACTGCATTTTTTAAGAGGAAACGGCGCAATTCTGAAGCATTTTTTGCACCATTTAATCCATTTATTCTCTTTTTAATTTTGTTGGCATCTTCATCTCTTACAAAAAATGTAGCCAATTCTTTAATCTTGTCTAAGGTTTCTTTTTTCATACCTATAATGTTTTGTTGGTAAATTGATACTATTTCAAATTTGAATGGGTGTTTCTTTGACCATCGAAGCAACTCTGGTCTAATATTATCACCATTTAATAGCTTATTATAAATCCAATTGAACCATTGTTTGTAATCTTCCTGATCAATAACCTCTATATTCTTCGATTTGATAATTTCAAACCTTCCTGTTTCAATGTTGTATTTAGCCCCTTTGTGCTGTCCATCAGTATAATGAGCTCGGATAAACTTTAACCAATCATCTTTGTATTTTGGTTGCAAGCAGGTTCTGTAGAATAAAAAGACTCTTGCAGGAAGTAAGTAAATTTGAAGTTCAGATTTCGTAATAAAATTCGAACAATGATATAAAGTCAAAGAAGTATCTTTTTTGATTTCTGGATTTGATGATAACAGTTTGTCAACAAATGAGAATAACGCATTAGGAATTTTGGTAAACTCTGATTTTAATGCACCTGCTTCATCTTCAGTTTGTGCTGGTTTTCCTATTCGAGAAAAATTTTTTGAACAATTTTCCCGAACCCAAAACCTTACGGCATCCAAATTATTACTATAGAGTAACGCAATTTTTCCTTGTAAAAGGATAGTTGCCAATGGCATGAAGAACATTCGAATCACTATTTCTTTCGACATTTTTAATCCATCGTCGAAATAATGGTGGAAATTGATAAATCCGCCAGAACCAGAAAGCATCATACTTTCCCTCCCTAAACTATAGAGTTTTGTTTCTCTTCCACTTATCCGGCAGAATCCAATTTCAGTTTCTTCTCTTTCCGAAATAATGGATTCAAACATTTTCATGGTACCTTCAATTTTTGCTCCATCTGTCTTTATAGAAGGATTTGTAATTTTTGAGCCATGATAGTAGCTATGTAACTTTCCTTTCCATGTTGAAATGTAATTATCGACAGTTACATATTTTATCAGTTCCAGAATATCCTTTTCGGGAAATTTCTCCGAAAGATATTCAATGGCAAAACCGCCAGCATCGGCAAACGGGTCGCCCGTTAGCCTTGTCAGCCATTCGTAATCAATCGTTTTGTAGGTTTGTTTCATATCTTTCGTTTTTGTTCCGTTTTAAACCCGACTGTTTTCAAAAACCTGTCAGGTAATTTTTTTTAGGTCCCTCAAAAACCACGCATACTTTGGACAAAAAGTATGCGTACTCTTGCAACAAAGTACACGTACTTTGGGTAAAAAGTACACGTACTCTTGCAACAAAGTACGCGTACTTATTTTCGCTTACACGGCAAGAGTAATGTTACACTTTTTTAAAGCCGGCTTCGTTAATGGCCTTTTTGAGCCTGTCGCCCGGGCGGTAATTGATACGTACCTCCTTAATGCTGTTTGAGGTAACTTCTTTTTCGGTGCCTTCGCCTTTACTGCTAAGCGATGGGTAAAGCGAACCGAGTTTTTCAAGCCTTACAATCTTGCCTTCGGCAAGCTTGTTCTGGATTACGTTTTCAAGTGCTACCACTACCCCGCGGATATCGGGTTCGCTCAGCGAACTGAATTTTTCGATGTCTTTCACTATTTCGTCGATAGTAGCTTCGCCATCGGTTACAATTGCGGCATAAAATTTTTTAACGCCGCCGCCAACCACTCCGGGTTGTCCTTTTGTCCGAACATTAAATTTGATTGCCATAACATTAAATTTTAGTGGTTTGTAA
>Ga0172370_10010869_pt1 | contig 10366 bp, 9 predicted proteins | sample LakKiv5m_FD_114538 | JGI IMG/M metagenome (GOLD analysis project Ga0172370, IMG submission 114538) | Freshwater microbial communities from Kabuno Bay, South-Kivu, Congo - kab_022012_11.5m | ecosystem: Environmental > Aquatic > Freshwater > Lake | place: Democratic Republic of the Congo...
TAACCGGCAAAGAAAACGATGCCGGTTCAAGTATGTTGTGAATGCCTTTGCCAAATCCTCCGCCAAGATAGGCTACATCTCCATACTGATAGAGCTGTGAAAGCAAACCAATGCTGTCTATCACCAATACATCGGAATTTTTAACATTTTGTTCGTCAGCTTGTGAAAACAACGTATAAGATAACTCGAAATCTTCTAATTCACTGACTATTTTCTTAATCCTGCTTGCATCAGTTTCGTGAGGCGCAAGGATCAATTTCACTTCGTGCTTTCGCATACTCATATCTCCTTTTCGTTTACTGACCAATTGAAAAAGAATATGTTCATCTTCTTTCCAGGTGCTGCCTGCAATCATAATTATTTTGTTTTCATCCCTGAATTTCTCAACCAGCGGAAATTGTTTTGCGATGGCGGCATTTTGCATCACGCGGTCATAGCGGGTATCACCACTTACCACCGCATTGCCGATACCTGCTCTTTTCAATAGTTTCCTCGATTTATCATCCTGCACAAAAAATACATCAATGCCTGATAAAATATTGAGAAACCAGAACCCATATATTTTAAAGAAATATTGTTCATTCCTGAAAACCGCTGAAAATACCACAACCGGAATATTATTCGCCTCCAGTTCTTTCAGGTAATTAAACCAGAAATCATATTTTGAAAAAACCGCAAGTACCGGTTTTACTGTTGAAACAAACCGCTTTGCATTGGCGGCAGTATCAGCAGGCAAATAAAAAATATAATCAGCGCCCGGATAATTTTTCTGCACCTCATATCCCGAAGGAGAAAAAAAGGTAAGCAGGATTTTATATTCCGGCTTTCGTTTCCTGAATTCTTCCATTACAGGTCTTGCCTGTTCAAACTCTCCCAGCGAGGAACAATGAAACCAGGCGATTTTATCACCCTGAGATATTTTACTTTTTATTTCTTCAAAAATATTTTTCCTGCCTTCCGCCCATTTACGCGCTTTGATATTCCAAAGCGCAGCAATACGGATAGAAAGCGTATAGAGAAAAATTGAAAGGTTGTAAATAATGCTCATTATTAACTAATGACCAATGACAATTGACTAATTATAATATGTTTTACCAGCCCGTTTATAAAAAGGCAGCATCCATCCAAGCCTTATTCCATAAAGAACATCCACTCTTTTTTTGGTATCTTGCTGCATGGTATCCCAATTATAACTTCTGCGGTTTTGCGTGAAGGCATAAGTAATTTCAAATCCTCCGTAAAAATTCATCAGGCGTTTGTTGCCAAGATATTTGTAGCCCAGAAAATGTTCAATCATAAATCCGTTGCTCAGACGGTCGTATCCTTTCTTTGTTTCTTTGGTGAGTTGTGGCGCTGTGTTATTCGCCACATCAATTCTTATTTTGTGTTGCATAAGACCTGCCCCGGTAGTAAAAGTAATCCCTGAGTTTTTGTTTGGTTTCCCAACCGGAAAAATCTTTCCGATCTTCAGGCAGGTAGTAAAACCTCTTTCAAAAATGGCAACGTCAGCATACTCCCCATCCTGACCTATTATTTCGCCTTGTTCGGTTTTCATGCCGTCAAGAATATGGTCTTCTTTAACATCCGTTCCGAAAATATAATGAAAATCCGCACCGTAAATCCAGTTATGCCTGTCTTTGACATAAAAATCACCGCCCACGTTTGAGTTAACTCCAAAACGGCTTTTCATATCGCCAGCCGGAATCTGGAAAGCGTAAGAAAAACAAAATACAGGTACTGACACCACTGTGTCTTTCAAATTCACCTGAGCTGATGAATGGATAACAGACAATTGATAATTGATAATGAAGATTACTAAAAGCGCTTTTTTCATCGAAGGCAAAACTAATGGAAATATACTGAACGGAAAGAATTATTGTACTGATGTTCCTTGCTTTTTGCTTAAATAACAAGGAAGCAACGAATTTGTCAGGAAAAAATTTGAGATATGAATTGGGTTTTCTGAGTTTTGTTTTATTAACTTGCGGGAAAATTTAAAAGATGAAAAAACTTATACTTTGGTTTATCTTTTTGTTTTCTTCTTTGTTCAGTTATGCGCAACCGACAGCTGATTTTACATTTCAGGAAAGTGAGTGGATGTCTGATTACGAATATATATTTTCTGACAATTCAGTATGCAATGGTTGCACAATCGTAAATTGGTCATGGAACTGGGGAGATAGCAGTGCTGTAACAACTACTCAAAATGCATGGCATGAATTTCTGGTTGTGGGATACATTACAGTAACCTTGACGATAACTGACGATGTTGGCAATACAGATGAAGTAAGTAAACAAGTGTTTAATAAGGGAGATTTTGATGTTTTGCTTGGTGCATACGGAGAATTAAACTGCTTTGAAAATAATTGCATTACTTTAGATGCATTAGGTGTTGGGGCTAATCCTCCTTATTCTTATACCTGGTTTGATGGAGAAACTGCAACCGCAGCATATAATGTTTCGGTTTCTCATGAAGTATGTACACCGGGTGATTATTATGTAATTGCAACTGACCAAAGCGGTTTTCAGGCAGGAATTTTCACAACAGTTGAGAATTCGTTTTATGTTGATATCAATACCTCACCGGAAATCTGTGGAAACGCTGAGGGTGCAATAAATGTTAATGTTGCAACTTTTGACAGTTCAACAACTTTTTTATGGTCACCTGGCGGGGAAACAACTTCTTCAATTTCTAATCTTTCCGCAGGAAATTACAGTGTATTAATAACAGGAGATATAGCCTGTTCATCAAATTATCCCATCACAATTCATGACTCATGCGGATATATATCCGGCAATGTTTTTTGGGATATGAACAATAATAATCAGTTGGACAATAATGAACCTCCGTTTACAGCAGGACACATCAACACAACAGGAAATTCTGTTTATGAAATTCAAATTAGCAGTAATGGGTTTTATAGTATTTGGGTTGGGCAAGGAAATTATACAACTAATTTTATTCCTGATTTGAGTTATTATGCAGTAAATCCACAATATCATCTTTCACAAATCAATAATACCAATGATTTAGTAAACTTTACGGTTACTCCAATTCCAGGTAATCCTGATTTACAAATTTTTTTGTTTCCCGGTACGCCAGCAAGACCGGGCTCAGATGCAAGTTATCAACTTATAGCTAAAAATATTGGAACAGATACGCTATCGGGATATTTACGATTTGTATTAGATAACAGAGTCGATTTTCTTTCAGCATCTCCCACGGCTGACAGTTTTATCAATGATACTTTGCATTGGAATTTTACAGACTTAACTCCTCTTGAAACTTTAACATTTGAAATAATAGTAAGTGTCCCTGCTCCTCCTGTAGTAAACATGGGAGATATACTTAGTTTCTCAGCCGTTATTTATCCCGTAGAAGGAGACATGATTCCTTTAGATAACTATGCATCATTACGTCAAACCGTTGTAGCCAGTTATGACCCTAACGATAAATGGGCGAATCACGATACGATTTCACCGGCACAAGTATCTTTAGGAGAATTTATTAATTACCGCATTCGTTTTCAAAACACGGGTACCGATACAGCTTTTAACATTTCTGTGCGCGATACTTTAGATATAAATCTTGACTGGAACAGTTTGCAAATGATTTATTCCAGCCATGATTATACATTGAGCAAACGTGGCGGAAATGCATTAGAATGGAAATTTGAAAACATCCTTTTACCTGATAGCAATGTCAATGAACCACTCAGTCACGGAGTAATCTTTTACAGAATAAAACCAAAATCAACCCTTGTTGTTGATGACAGCATTACCAATACTGCTGCAATTTATTTTGACTTTAATGAGCCGGTAATTACAAACTACGCTAATATAGTTGTTGCAATTACTGGATCCATGTTGGGAAACAACATTGATAATATTAATATTTTCCCCAACCCCGCCACCAACGAAATTACCATCAACGGCTATACGCCTGCATATATGCGGCTTTGCAACACCTTAGGGCAAACCATCATTGAAGCAAACAATACCAATAGATTATTTATTGGGATTTTACAAAATGGTTTATACTTCCTGCAACTGTTTGATGAGAAAGGCGCGTTGGTGAAAACAGAAAAAATCATAAAAGAGAATTAAGAATATAGAATTGGGTGAAAACAAATTATCTTTGTTAAAAATTTGAACCCATGGCATTATATGTTATAGATATTAATGAGCAAAACGCAAGAGGCAAAGCCTTTAAAACCTTGCTTGAAAATGAAAGTGCAGCTAAACTTCTTACCATTCAGGAATATGAAGCTATTGAAGAAAAAGCAATCATGAAGGCTATACATAAAGCAGAGAAAGGTCCCCTGCTTTCATACCAGGAAGGCAAGAAAGAGTTTGCGAAACTGCGCAAAAACTTTAAAAAATGAATGTCAGGGCAAGCAAGCAGTTCTTCAGAGACCTTGCCGGAATAAAATCTGCTGAACTATTTGATGATGCAGAATTTATTTATGACCTGGCACATGCATGCAGCCATGCAGAAGATATTCCGGGTTTTAAATGGATGACAGGTTACCCCACTTATGGGCGTATCAGCCTGTCAGAGTATCGCATCGGGATTAAAGTTTCAGGAAACACAATTACTTTTATTTGCCTGATACATCGTTCTGTTATATATAAACAATTCCCTTAAACGATTAAAGAATTTGACTCAGGATTTGTAACTGCTGCAACTGTTTGATGAAAAAAGTGCAATGGTGAAAACAGAAAAAATTATGAAAACCGTTTTCCGCTGCCTACTGCTTACCGCCAACTGCCTACTGCTTACCTCCTGCTGCCTGCAAAGCCAAGCCCAACCCTGGTATCACCAAACCACAATCTACCAAATCTATCCCCGCTCTTATTATGACAGCAATGGCGATGGTATTGGCGACATCACCGGCATCATACAAAAATTAGATTACATCCATTCACTCGGATTTGAAACCATCTGGTGTTCGCCATTCTTCAGTTCTCCTCAGCGTGATTTCGGTTATGATATTTCGGATTACAAAAACATTGCTCCCGAATACGGAACAATGGAAGATGCGCAAAAACTGATTGATGAGGTCCACAAACGAGGAATGAAAATAGTTCTGGACATGGTGATGAACCATACCTCTGATGAAAACCCCTGGTTCAAAGAATCGGCTTCTTCAATAAATAATTCAAAAGCTGATTGGTATATCTGGCGCGACAAACCCAATGGCTGGAAATCTGTTTTGAAGAAAAAAGGCTGGCATTATGTAAAAGAGCGCAACCAATATTACTGGGCAAGTTTCCTTGATTTCCAGCCCGACCTTAATTACCGGAACCCGGAAGTAAAGAAAGTCATGTTTGATGTAGTGCGTTTCTGGTTAGAGAAAGGCGCTGACGGTTTCCGCCTGGATATGTTTAACTCCATATATAAGGATTCATTGTTTCGGAAGAATACAACCTCACCCCCGACCCCTCTCCAAAGGAGAGGGGAGAAAGTGAAAGGCTACATGAACCAACCAAAAAGTTTTGGCTTCGCAAAAGAATTACGTGCAGTCTGTGATTCGTTTGGCGATAAAATGTTGCTGGGCGAGGTGTTCGGAAATCACCAGATGATTAAACGTTTCGTGGGTGAAGATAAAAATGACGGGCTTGGACTTGTTTTTAATTTCGAGATGCTGCGCTTTCATTTCAGCGCAAAATATTTTCACGAACTGATTGCAAGCCTGGAAAAAGATTTTGCAGAACCTTTCGCCCCTGTTTATGTGTTCAGCAACCACGACCGCAGGCGCATGGCAAAACGAATGAAAGGAAATACTGATAAAGCAAAACTTCTTCACCTGCTTCAATTCACCGCAAGAGGAACTCCCTGCTTTTATTATGGTGAAGAATTAGGGATGACCGATGTGAGGATGCCATACCGCAAAGCTTTAGACCCGGTTGCGCACCTCCGCCCCGGATTGCCGAGGTTTCTTGTGGACATGGTAAACGAAACCCTGAACCGCGATGAAGTGAGAACGCCCATGCAATGGAACGATAAAAAGAATGCAGGTTTTTCAACCGCTGACAAAACCTGGCTTCCGGTTCACGAAAATTTCAGAACAGTGAATGTTGCCGCAGAAGAAAAGGATGAAAATTCCATGCTCGGTTTTATTAAGAATTTATTGCAGTTACGGAACAATCACCTTGCGCTGCAAAACGGGAAACTTGAATTAATCCCGTCAAAAGATTTACCTGAAAATGTGCTGGGCTATAAAAGGAATAATGAAAAGGAAAGCCTTGTTGTGTATATCAACTTCAGTAACAGAAAAAAAGAAATAAAAATTGAAAACGGGACCGGCAAAATAATACTTGCTACTCAAGAAACACAGCCTGAAATACAAAACAACATACTTATCCTCGATAAACTTTCGGGCGTTGTCATTCTTTACTAAAAAGAATATTTTTTCTTGATTAATATCATACTTTCTCTTTACATAATTTATTTAGCTTTGCCCCCGTTTTAAAAAAAAATCCATCAAAATTTAAAAAGCTATGAAAATATTAGTCTGTATAAGTAAAGCACCCGACACCACAACAAAAATCTCTTTTGTTGACAACGACACAAAATTCAATGAAGATAAAGTACAGTGGATCGTAAATATCTATGATGAATGGTTTGCCTTAGTACGCGCACTTGAACTCACCGAAAAACAAGGCGGAACAGTTACCATCATCAATGTGGGTCCGGCTGACAACGACCAGATTATCCGCAAAGCGCTTGCAATAGGCGCAAATGATGCGGTAAGGATTGACGGCAACACCAACGAATCATATTACGTGGCTGCGCAGATAGCCGAATATGCCAAAACACAGGGCTATGATTTTATCATGACCGGCAAAGAAACCATTGATTACAATGGCGCTGAAGTAGGCGGAATGATTGCCGGACTGATGAACATACCTTACGTTTCACATGCCGGTTCTTTAGATGTAGAAGGCGGGAAAGCAACCATGAAACGTGTAATTGAAGGCGGTTATGAAACCGTTGAAGTTACCGGACCCTTTGTAGTAAGCTGCCAGAAAGGAATGGCAGAAGCGCGTATCCCCAACATGCGCGGAATTATGGCTGCCCGCACCAAACCGCTTGCCGTAGTTAAACCTGTTGACGCTCCCCAACTCACCGCAGTGAAAGTTTTCGGGTTGCCGCCTGCAAAAGCAGCCTGCAAAATGGTATCTCCCGATAACGTGGAAGAATTGGCAAACCTGCTGCATACCGAAGCTAAAGTCATATAATCAGCCCCCATGCGGGTTCAAAAACATGCTAATAAAAAATTATTTAAACTTTTAAACACAAAATAAAATGTCAGTTTTAATATATACAGAAACCTTAAACGGGAAAGCAAAAAAATCTTCATTAGAAGCTGTTCACTACGGAAAGAAAGTAGCTGAATTGCTGGGAACCGATGCGGTTGCATTGGTGATAAACGCATCCGATAACCTTGGAGATATTGGAAAATACGGAGCCTCAAAAGTTTTAAAAATCACCAATGATAAACTTAATTCATTTGACCCCTTGCTGCTGACCGCAGCTATTGCACAGGCAGCAAACTCTGTTGGCGCAAAAGTGGTGATCTTCTCGCATGATTCAACCGGGAAATCACTTGCATCTGTGCTTTCCGCACGTTCAAAAGCGGGTTTGGTAAGTGGCGCTGTTTCGTTGCCAACCATTGATGGCGGAAATTTCACGGTAAGAAAAAATGTTTTCTCAGGAAAAGCTTATGCTGATATCAACATCCTTACCGATGAAAAAATAATTTCGCTCACACCCAATTCATTTCCTGTTAAAACTACAGACGCAACAGCGGAAGTAGTTGATTTCAGCGCTGACCTGGGCGGAGTAAATTCGGCTTTAGCTGTTAAAGAAGTGAACAGGGCTTCATCCGGTGGAGTAGCTCCGCTGCCCGAAGCGGAATTAGTGGTAAGCGCAGGACGCGGAATGAAAGGACCGGAACATTGGGGCATCATAGAAGACCTTGCAAAATCAATAGGGGCAACCACCGCCTGCACCAGACCGGTAAGTGATGTGGGTTGGAGACCGCACCACGAACACGTAGGACAAACAGGGCTTGCCATACGTCCTAACCTGTATATAGCCGTAGGGATTTCAGGCGCCATCCAGCATCTTGCCGGTGTGAACCAGAGCAAAGTGATAGTTGTAATCAACAAAGACCCGGAAGCGCCTTTCTTCAAGGCTGCTGATTATGGTATTGTTGGCGATGCGTTTGAAGTAGTTCCTAAACTAACCGAAGCTTTCAACAAACTCAAGGCGAGCCATCATTAATAAGCAAGTCCCAAATTCCAAGTCCCAAATTCCAAATTCAAAGCAAGATAAATTGGGGCTTGGAATTTATTTTTAGAATAGAATCAAGAATTATTACTACTTTTAAATCCGTTGCTTCGCGGAAAAAATTCCATTGATGGAAAAGAAAAAAATAAGGCTCGACATTATCGGTTTATCATACAGCCAGACACAATCAGGCGCTTACGCTCTTGTGCTGGGTGAAGCAGAGGGCAAAAGGCGTTTACCCATCATCATTGGCGGACCGGAGGCGCAATCGATAGCGATTGAACTGGAGAAAATGCAGCCCACCCGCCCGCTTACGCATGACCTTTTTAAATCTTTTGCCGAATCTTTCAGAATTTCTGTAAAAGAAGTGGTGATCTATAATTTAGTGGAAGGAATATTTTTTGCCGAATTAGTTTGCCAGAGCGATACAGGCGAAATACAGAAAATAGATTCGCGCACTTCTGACGCTATCGCCATAGCTGCCCGGTTCAACTGCCCGGTTTATACTTATGAATTCATCCTTTCTTCTGCCGGTATCATTATGGAAGAGGGCGGTGCTTTCCCGGAAAAAGAAGAACTGGAAAAGAAAACCCCGAAAGCAGGAAAAAGTGAAAAATATTCTGAACTCAGCACCGATGAACTGAAACAGATGCTGAAAGAAGCCATAGAAGATGAAGCTTACGAAAAAGCTTCGAGCATAAGAGATGAGCTGAATAAGCGGAAAGAGTCATGAACATAGAATCAGTGTTACGAGGTTTACTTGGAATCATAACGCTGGTGGGTATTTCATGGTTGTTAAGCGCTAACCGCAAAGCCATAAACTGGAAATTGGTGGGCATAGGTTTGCTGCTGCAATTGGTGTTTGCGCTGGGCGTGCTGAAAGTTCCGCTGATAGCAAGAATATTTGAGGCGGTGAGCAGCGTTTTCGTGGTGGTGCTTTCTTTCACAAGGGCGGGTTCGTCTTTTCTGCTGGGCGATCTTGTGAAACCTGATAGTTCAGTAGGTTTTGTTTTCCTGTTCCAGATATTACCTACGATTATTTTTTTCTCGGCATTAACGAGTTTGCTCTTTTATCTTAACATCCTGCAGAAAATAGTTTACGTTTTTGCCTGGGTGATGAACAAAACCATGAAACTCTCGGGCTCTGAAAGCCTTGCTGCCGCAGGAAATATTTTTTTAGGGCAAACCGAAGCCCCTCTGTTGATAAAACCTTACATAGAAAAAATGACTCGCTCCGAATTGCTCTGCCTCATGTGCGGAGGAATGGCAACCATTGCAGGCGGTGTGCTGGCGGCTTACGTGGGTTTTTTGGGCGGCAGTGATCCGGTGATGCAGCTTTATTATGCCAAACATTTATTAGCCGCATCGGTGATGAGTGCCCCTGCTGCGGTGGTGGCTGCCAAAATACTATTGCCCGAAACACAGGAGTTTGAAAAAAAGTTAGAACTCTCCAAAGAAAAAATAGGTACCAACGCGCTGGAAGCTATTTCAAACGGAACGGGTGACGGCATACGCCTCGCAGTGAATGTTGGTGCAATGTTATTAGTGTTCATCGCCTTCATAGCCATGTTCAATTACATCATCAGGGATTTGATTGCAGAAAATATAGGACTGAACGGCTGGGTGAAAAATTTTACCGACAACCGCTTTGACGGTTTCACTTTGCAGTTTGTATTGGGCTATATCTGCGCCCCGCTCAGTTGGCTGATGGGCGTGTGCAAAGAGGACATGGTGTTAGTAGGACAACTGCTTGGCGAAAAAACCATTCTCAACGAGTTTGTGGCATACACCACCCTTGGCGGCATGAAAACTGCCGCTGTTTTCCACGAACAGAAATCCATCATCATGGCAACGTATATCCTGTGCGGCTTCGCCAATTTCGCTTCCATCGGCATACAGATAGGCGGCATAGGCGCGCTGGCTCCCTCGCGCAGAAAAGATTTATCCGAATTAGGAATCAGGGCGCTGATAGGCGGCACGGTGGCTTCGCTGTTTACGGCTGTGATTGTGGGGATGATTCTTTAGCGTTTTTTTTACCGCAAAGGCGCCACCGCCTGAGGCGGGGCA
>Ga0172370_10010876_pt1 | contig 10362 bp, 8 predicted proteins | sample LakKiv5m_FD_114538 | JGI IMG/M metagenome (GOLD analysis project Ga0172370, IMG submission 114538) | Freshwater microbial communities from Kabuno Bay, South-Kivu, Congo - kab_022012_11.5m | ecosystem: Environmental > Aquatic > Freshwater > Lake | place: Democratic Republic of the Congo...
TGATAGCTCTTGCCCGCCGAGGAGGGGATAGCTGATAGCTGTCTTCAATAATTCAAGAGCTACCTTGAGCGGATGGCCTTTATGCCGGACGTAATGGCTGTCCAGCTTGGCGCCCTTTTCATCAAGTACGATAAGCTTTACACTTACTGAGCCTGCATCAAGACCTATAAATCTCATGGGACTCCTTATGAGACTGTGATTGAAGATAATTTTAGCATAATGACGTAAGATTTTATAAACTGAAAAGCAAGACTGCCATAATACGATTATTGGTTGACAATTTTTGTCATATTAATAAGGAGGGCATTAATAAATTTATTGTATCCCCTTGAAATAACAAGATGTTTTAAAATTGTGTCATGGCATGAAAACTGCAATATTCTAGTTCGGTATATCAAAAAAGTTTAAAGAATATTTGTTTTTAGAATTAAAATCAGTTAAAATTTGTAAAATTATAAAGGGAGGTGAGTTTCAAGAAAATAAAAAGCAGGGGAACTGAATTTATTTATAAACATTAACCATTAATTTTTTTAAAGGAGGAAAAATATGTATAAGGCAATACAGAACATTAAGGAGCAAAAGGGCTTTACCCTTATCGAGCTCCTCATCGTTGTCGCGATTATCGGCATACTGGCAGCCATAGCAATTCCGGGCTATGTCGGCATGCAGGAAAGGTCGAGAAAGGGCGCGCTGATTAGGTCTGCGACAGCCGTGGGCCCCGAGCTTCAGGCCTGGCTTCTTTCTTCAAGAAGCGCCAATACAAATTTGACAGAAGTGGACACGAACTTTGACGGGACGATTACCAGCGGCACTGACCTTACTAATTCAGCACTTGCCACCTCGGGGGTGACAGCTGCTTATGTTGCAGGCAAGAATAGCTTGGCAAGTCCGGATAAATCGCCGTGGAATGCCCTTGTTAGTCTCTGGATATGCGGCAACCCCGGCAGCGGACAGATTGGCCTTCTCACTGCGGGCGCCGGCATTACGATTAATGCGGTAGATAAGAATGGGGCCAATCAGTACATTAAGACAGTTACCGCTGACTAATATCCTGATTGTTGTTCAAACCAAAAAGGCGGGAAGTTATTCTTTCCGCCTTTTTAATGTGAGAAAGGCTTCAAGATAGGAAGCAAGGATATTCTTGGGGTCGAGGAAAAGGGCATGTTTAATATATTCCTCTGCTAATTCGTCCTCGCCGCCCTTCATTATGAGCACAAAGGCCAGGCTGGAGTATATGCCTGAATAAGGACCTCCAAGCCTTGGCGCGTTTTCCATTCCGATTTCATCGTATATCTTTTCTTTCTTCATTTCGTATTTAGTAATAAGTGATTTAAACTTAGGTATATCTCTCACGAATATCATCGCCTTGCCGTCTGAATAGACAAGTTTCCATTCCTCATTTTTTATCAATGAAAGGGCAATAGGGTATATATGGCCTGTGAAGAAATTTGAGGCCTCATGGACAATAATATCAATATTATATTCGTCTAAGAGTTTCAGCCATTTTGCCTTGTTAGGCATGGTTGCTGGTTTTGCTCCTGACGAAACCTCTACCCGTCCATAGTCTTTAGGCAAAAGTTCATTAAGCGAATCCCAAAGGCTGTAGTCTCCGTCCCACCGACTTGCATACGTGATTTCATTGGCCTCCAATACCATCTGTGTATTGTAAGCCCTTGTATCTATGAATACCTTGAATTTCGGGTATAGCCTGAAGAGCAGGTAACTGCCTGTGCTGTGAGAATTGAACATCCTTGCGCTTGGGACCTTTTGCTCCAGAAAAAGGGCAGCGCTTTCGGGATATAACCTTGTCTCAAAAAGCCTTGTGATAAACACTTTCCCGGGATGAGAATAGACAAGATGTCCTCCCCATAATAAGACTGTAATAAAAACCAATATATTCAGGGGCGTTTGAAGTTTTTTCAATAAGGCGAATCTTTCAGAAATCCTAATTCCGGAATTATATCCGCCGCTTATTATAAGAGCCGTCATAACAAAAAAAGGCGCAAATCTTACAGCATTAAGAGACATGTAAAGGGTAAAAAAAACCAGTCCCAGATGGGTTATATCAGCCCGCCTTAGATTCAGCGCCAGGGGCACAAGGCTGTATCCCATAATTCCCCAGTAGATGAAATTATCCCTGCCTGCAAAAGGGCCCTGTGTTGCTTCGAGAGGGGTTTTATATTCTACGATTGATTTAATAAATGGAGAAGTCGCGCCGTCGTAGGCAAAGATATAAGCATAAGCGGAATTAGGATTTAGATATGAAATAATGATTGAGGCAAAGCCTATAAGGAGAAGCCAGAGAAGCTTTTGCGCACCAAGAGGCTTCGCCGGTTTTTTAAAGAAAAAATATTTTACAGCCTCGGATAAGCAGACAATAATTATAAGAACATTGCCCAGAATAAATCCGCCGTGGACATTGGCCCAGAAAAGCATTACAACGGGAAGAAAGGCAAGCCATTTCACAGATGCCGTCTTTCTGTAGTTTTCAAGCATAACAACGATTACTGCCGCGAGTAGAAAGGTAAATAACTGGGGTCTGTCGCCGCGGTAATTTAAAAAAAACACAACAGTAAGGTAAAGGACGAATACTTTTACCGGCGTTGAAGCCTCTTTCATGAAGGACCACAGGATTGCGATAATCCCGGCTAAGATAAGGCTTCGCAGGATAACGATTCCAAGGGGTCCAATCGTTGAAAAGATAAGGTAAAAGATTACCTGCGCCAGCCAATATTGAGATAAGATAAATCTTTCAACCTGCCCGCCGGTTGAGGCAATGGAAAAGGGGTCTGCCTTTGGGATTTCTTTGTGCTGATATATATATTCCCCTGTTTTTATATGCCACGGGAAATCAGGGTCAACAATGGGAACCAGGAAATAGATTGCTGCCGCGATGAAGAAAAAGAGCGCCGTAATTTTTTCAAGCCTGAAAAGTTTCATTTATTTACTATAACATTAATATCCCGCGATGTGATGTAACATTGAACTGACAGCGCAGCTCAAACCCTGAACGAGACATGCTTATGACCGAAATAACTGATGATTACGGTAATCAACGTCAGGATTGCCTGCGCGGCATAGAAATTCATCTTTAATATTTCAATGAAAAAAGGGAAAAAAATAAACCCCATAGCGAGCGGCGCCGAATATACAACATAATAGCGGAGATATTCTTTAAGGTAATTTCCCTTAGTTTTGAATACAAAGAATTTGTGGCACACATATGCGTTTGAGATATTGATAACTCCGGAGAAAGCCACGATGATTATGTAATGAATCTTATCGGAAAGCAGATAATATAAAAGCGCCAGCGATATATAGGAAAAGGCGGTATTCCATCCGCCGGTAACCAGAAATCTTAACGGCCTGCTGTTAAAGGCCCGGTGCAGGGTCGGTTTAGTCGAAATTTATCCTCTCCTTTTCTATGACCAATGGCCTTTTTAATACCTGTGTATAAATAGCGCCGATGTACTCGCCGACCATACCTATGAAAAATAACTGCACGGACGCAAAAAAGAAAAAACCTATTACAATCGGCGCGATCCCGACGCTAAACTTAGACCAGTAAAGAAGTTTGTATATAAAGTAACAGATTGCAACTATCAGGCTTATAAACGCGCCTACAAATCCCGTAAAACTTGCCACCCGCAAGGGGACCTTTGAATGGTTGACAAACCCGAGCATAGCCGCGTCGTATAAAATATAAAAATTATTCTTGGTCAGGCCCTTTTTTCTTTCCGGCTGTTCATATTCTATTTCAAACCTCTCCGGCCCGAGGTCTGCCACAAGCCCCCTGAAATAAGGATATGGATTGTCCATTTTTTTCAAAACGTCCACAAAGGATTTATCATAAAGGCCGAATCCCGTAAAATTTCTTATGTGCTCAACCTCCGCGATACGCTCCATTAGACTGTAATAAAATTTTCTTAACCGGAACATTACCGGATTTTCTTTGCTTTTCTTCTTTACGCCGATAACTATCTTGTAGCCCTTCTCCCATTTTTTCACAAAATCTACGAGCATATGCGGCGGGTCCTGAAGGTCAGCCATTACAAAAATAACAGCATCCCCTTTTGCCTGCAACAGAGCATAATAAGGAGACCTGACTATCCCAAAATTACGGGAATTTACAATAATCTTAACATTATGGTCTGCTTGCGCGATTCCCTTTAAGATTTCAACGGTCCTATCGGTTGACGCATTGTCAATGAAAATATGTTCATAGCGGTAGCCCTGAATTTTGTCAAATGCGTTTTTTACCTGCTGATAAACTTCCTGAATGTTATCCTCTTCATTAAAACAAGGCGTTATAACACTGATAAGTTTCATGGTTGTGCGTCCAACTCCTATCTTATTTTGATTTTAGACCTATAAGTGCCTGCATTTTTTATCCTCAGTTTTTCAACAGGGAAGCCGTCAATATTGTCTCTTGTATAGTAATCGCTCAAATAGAGTTCGCAATTTCTGCAGCTTTCATTTTCATTTTTCCTGTTTTCAAGCTGCATCTTTCTAAACTCAAACATCTTCTCTCCATGCCAGATATCTTCGAGCGTTTCTTTATATATATTCCCGATATTGGTCCCGCCTATCCAGTCAATGCAGCAAGGGCTGACATCGCCGTTGCTTCTCACCGCCAAAGTAAAAAACGGCAGAGTACAGGCCGTTCTCTCGGAGCTGCTGGCACACAAATCCGTCCTTGCCTTTTCAACATCGCTCCCGTACAATCCATCAATAAAGCTGTTGCCTTCGTAAGCGATCCAGTTATGCGGCTTATCCAAGTAAACCTCGTCCGCGACATCTTTATAGGTGTTAACGAACAGATCATTTTCTTCACTATAGGCATCCAGCATCTTCACCCCTACGAACGGGGAAGCACTATTGCACTTTTGTTTGATTTCTTTCAACATTAGCAAATTATTACGTATTGTTTTTATATCAATTTTAGAATTGGTCACCCTGCGATGCTTTTCCTGCACCGCGGAATAAATTGACACGCGCATGTAGTTCAAGCCGTATTCAACAAGCTTCTCGCAAATATCTTCCGTCAATAAAGACGCGTTGGTGGTGGTTTCAATCCGCTCTGCTATATCAGCGTCCTTCGCAATCTTCAGCATCTCGCAAAAATTTGGGTTTATGAAAGGCTCTCCGTATAAGCTCAATTTAAGCACCTTAAGCTTAGGCCCTTTCCAGCCCTTTATTTGATCAATTATTCCGACAAAACGCTCCATACTCATATTCATCTTGTTGGCATTGAAATAGGTATTTTCGCCTATGCTCTGAAAGCACTGTATGCATTTGAAATTACAGTTATTCGTGGGTTCTATTATGAGCGTAAACGGCTTTATAAGAGGGATTATCTCTCTCAAATTCTGCCTGTTATGTTCCTTTAATTTAGTATAGGGAATCAAGACTATCAGTCCCCCTTTGGAATAAATATCTCTACCGGAACGCCGTCTACATTGTCTTCTATAGGAAATAACTTATACCAGTCGCAGTTTCTGCACAACAGGTTCTCGTGCTTGTTGCCGGTTAAATGCATCTTTCTGAATTCAAACAGTTCCCTGCTGTTCCAGATTTCCTCTAAGGCATTATTTTTAGCGTCGCCTATTTTTGTAGCTCTGGGGTAATCGTGAGTGCACATTAACACGGAGCCGTTGCTGCTAACTACCAGAGCCATAAACGGCCTCGGACAGGCAATATGTCTGTTCAGGCTGTTCTGAAAATTCGTTCTTACCTTTTTCTCAAGCTCCTTATCGTTATAAAAAGCTCCTATTAAATCGTTCCCGCTATACAGGGTAGCGTCGTTGACATTCTCAAAATCCACCTCGTCTGCGATATCCTTGTATATATCTATGAAGATATCGTTTTCTTCGCCGTACGTGTCAAACATCTTAACGCAGATATGCGGCTTCAAAGAGCCTCTGATATTCCTTATCTCGCGCAGCCGCTGGATATTACGGCGAATAGCATTCACATCAAAATTAGTCTGGGTCACTTTCTTATGCCTTGCGGGCATTACCGAATATATTGAAAATCTGATGCCGTCGAGTCCATATTCGACCAGACCATTGCTGATGTTTTCATCCATAAGCGAACCGTTGGAGAAAAGATCGATCCGGTCCGCTATATCGGCTTCCTTTGCAATTTTTATCATTTCCAATATCCGGGGATGCACAAAAGGCTCTCCAAGCACTGCCAGTCTCAGCAGGCTGAGCTTATCGCCTTCCCAAGTTTTTAATTCATTTATTATTTTCTCGAATAAGCCGAAATCCATGTTCATCAAAGGCTTTAGATCGTTTCTGTTCTTATCGTTTCCATGCCCGCAGCAAACGCACCTGAAATTGCACATATTGGTAGGCTCGATAAAAACGGACAAAGGCTTCTTCAAAGGCAGCATATCTCTGAGCATGCGCCTGTTCTTTTGATTAATTATGGTGAAGTGTTTTTTGTTTTCCAAAAATGCCTCCGCTACGTTTCTACCTCAGCACGACTACCTTATTATTCAGCCCCATCTCTCTAATTTCTCTGACTATGTCTCCGGCATATAAAGCCGCGCATACTACAATAGTCTCGTTAAATCCGTAAAGCCTATCCGGCGGACATATAGATTTGTCAAAAAGCGTATTCCCTTGCTTCATAGGGTCTTTGTCCACAAACGCCTTTATATTACAATATTTCAATCCCGTCCCCGACAATAATGCCGACGCAACGGATCCCGCCCCCCATACAATTATCTCTTCGTTGCTTTTTAAAAGCTTGTCTATTGTTTTAAGACTACCGTTCCTTTCGCTTTCGGAAATATCCAAATATCTCTTTATGCTAAATGACGATATCGTATCCCTTCGGAAATGGCTTGATGATTTAATATCCTTCCCATAAATGGAGGAAAAAACCGGAACGATAGAATCCCCAAATCTGACGCCGTGATGATTTGTGACGATATTTTTATAATTAAACTCCGCCATCAGGTTATCGAGAGAAATAGAGCTGAAATGATTTATGTGTTCAAAATTAAAATAATAAGACATCGCATTATTATAACTATAATATCTTTCAGCGTCCGGAACTCCGATAAATACCATCCCTCCGTCCTTTAAATATTTACCAATGTTGCATACAGCGCTTTTTAGATCATACAGATGTTCCATAACACCTGAAAATATAACCAGATCGAATTTGTTTTCCAGTAAATTCAGATCTTTTGAATAAACACTTCCTACATGCGCCTCTATTTCTTTTTTCTTAATACTATCCACGCATTCGTATGAAGGATCAACTCCGGTCAGATTGCGGTATCCGTTTTCTTTCAAAAAATTCAAAAAAATACCGCCGGCGCAGCCCATGTCCAATATCAGGCTTTCCTTGGGAACAAATTGCATAAATACCGGCATATAATGCGAGAAAAGTTCTTTAGTCTCTTCCAAAATCGTCGGGGACGAACCGTATTTATTGAAACTTTTATAATAATTCTCGTAATCCTCTAATGTCGCCTCGCTGTCCTGATACACAAATCCGCATTTTTCGCATGCAACGACAAAGTATTTGTCAGGCAAACCCAAATTCTTTTGAATAGCCATTTTCAGATCAAGCAAAACTTCAACGTCTGTGTTGTTGCAAATTGGGCATAGCCTTGTCGCTGTCTGCGGATTTGTCATAATAAATTTCGCGCTCAAAATTCTTTCAGTTATACGAAGTCCTCGTCAGTGAACGCCTCAGTCCAGTGAATCGGCAAGGGTTTTCCATAAAACTTACTCATATATTTTTCTATGAAGCATCTGTCTTCTCCCGATAGGCATTTACAGCTATAGTTTCTAAAATGACTTATGCTTAACCCCCTCTTTATTATATCTTCTAATTTCTCTTCAAAGATATTCCCTATGGATATATGTATATATCCGCAAGGGAGGATGTCTCCATATTTCGTCAACTGAAACGTTGAGTTGACCGCGCCGCAGCCCCTGTCAATTCCATACGACGGAAACAAATCCCTCCGGGCAACCGGATACCGCTGATGCAAATCGCGGAGAAACGCCGCGTCTTCTTCGTTGATCAAAACCTCGTGGCATCCTTCGAGTCTGCCGATGGCCTTTACATTGATTATGTCCAGCATAAACCCGTTTTTAGTCGCGAACTTTGCCAGCTCTTCCGTCTCCCGCGTTTGGGTATTCTGTCTGGTCACGACATGCTGGATAATCACGTCAAGGCCCGCTTTTTTAGCGGTAAAAAGAGCTCTGAACGCTTTTTGAAAAGCCCCTTCTTTCTTCCGGTTGAGGTTATGAAGATGCTCGTTAATGCTGTCAACGCTTATTTTTACTTTATCCAATCCCAACGCTTTCAAATGCTTCGCCTTCTCATAATTCAATAAATGACCGTTGGTGCTCATGGACAAATGGAATTTTTCGGGGTTTAGAGCAAGTATTATTCCATCAAGTTGGGGGAATACCAGCGGCTCCCCTCCGGAAATATTGAGAAGGCATAGCCCCAAACTATCCGCCTGTTCGGAAAAAACCTTCAAATCATCGACGGTCAGAGCTCTGTCCTTCTTTGCAAAGTTACTATTGGAACAATGTTTGCATTTTAAATTACACGCATAGTCGTATGTAATGTCCACCATCGCAACGCATTCGCCCCGGGCGAACTTTTCGTCAAGTTTAATTACTTTCTCATAGACTAGAGGCTTTTCTTTTCTCAGTTTTTCTCTTCTTGAATTTTCAATCTGTTTTTTTTCGGCATTTTTATTCATATCTATTCCTAACTTCCTCTATGCTATAGCACGGCATAACATACCGTCCCATATTCCAGGGTGCTATGATGCCTCAGAAACAACTTATACCCGGGGACAAGACTTTTTAAATAGAACGGGATCTCCCACAAATGCTCCAATTTATGGTATACGCAGATGGCCATCTTGGGCTTTTGTTTCCTGATGGTTTCCTCCGAACCATACAATGCCATCAGATCTGCGTCTTCAATATCCATTTTGATATAAGTGACTTTCTTGTCTTTCAATATATCTGCAAGCCTGACCACTTTCCCTTGGTTGACCGCATGGTCACTTTCACTGATCCGCGAATTCTGACCTTTAGTATTTCCCGTTTCATAATTAATAAATTTTTCTTCATTCAACAGGCCTAAATTATACAGTTCTATCTTATTTCTTAATTGGACATCAAGCTGGCTTACCGTATTTCCCAGTGCATTAAAGTTTTCTCTATCCAGCTCAAACGAATATATTGCATCGAAATTATTATTTGTTTTTTCAAGAAATTTAAGCAAAGTATCTCCATTGTATGCCCCCCCGTCAACAAATGCTTCAGCATTATGCAATTGGATAATTCCGGCAGGGTAATACTCATCATCAGAAAACATACCCTCGTATCCTTCACCTGCAATATCAAAATCAAACCAATTTATAATTAGTTTAAAAAGTATTTCTTTGGATTTTTCATCCTCTAATAAATCAACCAGTTTTATGGCGTTATGTTTTATGATTTCAATGTTTTCCTTGTTTTTAAAAAACTCACTATTTAACAGCCGGTAATCACCTATAAAGAACAAGTTGCTAAAATTCTTTTTCCTCAACTGGTCATACACTTCCTTGTAATATCTGGTCGCAATAATAACTCCAACTTTATCTTTATATTTTTCAAGCTCATCAGGAGATATGCAAGTCAAGTCCTCGTAAAAAACTTTTCCCCATTTTGCCTCGTCATTATCACATAAGAAATCAATTGTTATATCTGTTAACTTTTTTAACATTGATATCAGAGTTTGTGATGTCATACCTGCCCCAAACACACAGACATATTTTGTTTTCTTTATTTCTTCAAGAGTCTTATCCAGATAATCTTGTCCTCTTTCTTTTACCTCGTCCAGATATTCCGCTATTTCTCTTTTGTAGTTTCTCATATCTTTAATCTCAACCTGAAAACCGCTTAAATAAAATTTCTATATATCTCATGCACGGATATTAAATTTGCGGGGCAAGAGCCGTGCCACATCCATTCGTTCGGATTGGGCGATTTGCCTTTGCACATCAACCGCTTATCGGGCTGCGTTACGAGACTGCATTGATACAATAGAGATATAAAATGCCCTCTGTTCTTTCTTTTGTTGTGAATTATTTCATTAATTGCCAACGGAGCGGGGTTGAACTCCACCACAACTCCAAGCTCATTCAGCGCTACCGCTCTCACTCTTTCGGTAATCGTCTCTTTATATCTTATTATGCCGCCCGGCACATGCCACCCCTGCGGATGATAGCCGTCGTCCCTCCATGTCAGAAGCGTATGGTTCTGTTCGTTCTTTATCAGCAAATCCACATTAACAAGAGGAGTAATCCTACTAACAAAAAGAAATAAA
>Ga0172370_10010879_pt1 | contig 10359 bp, 11 predicted proteins | sample LakKiv5m_FD_114538 | JGI IMG/M metagenome (GOLD analysis project Ga0172370, IMG submission 114538) | Freshwater microbial communities from Kabuno Bay, South-Kivu, Congo - kab_022012_11.5m | ecosystem: Environmental > Aquatic > Freshwater > Lake | place: Democratic Republic of the Congo...
AAAAGGTCGGCTCGGCATCAGCCCGATTGAAAACGTCAAAACAGGTCGCACCAAGCTCGCGGAGTGTATCCTCGAAACAGGTCAAACGTCAATTTGTCTTATATCTTATATAAGATATGATTAAGCCCATAAGGCCCACCCGAAGAGACATCCCCATGACCACTTTGTCCGACCCCAAACCAGAACTTAAACCGCCGCCATCCCCTGTCCAAAGCGCCCACACCACGGGTCCCACCCCGGCCTTCAGTCCGCTCTACCAGCAAATCAAGGGGCTGATCCTCAACAGTCTGCGCTCGGGCGAGTGGAAACCGGCCGAGGCCATCCCCAGCGAGATGGATCTGGCGGTGCGTTACCGCGTCAGTCAGGGTACGGTGCGCAAGGCCATTGACGAGTTGGCCGCTGAAAATTTGCTGCTGCGCCGCCAGGGCAAGGGCACGTTTGTGGCCACCCACGCCGAGCAGCAAATGCAGTTTCGCTTCTTGCGATTGGTCCCCGATTCAGGGACGCGCGGCAGCGAAGGGCCGGCACACCGCAGCATCATCGAATGCAAGCGCGCCCGCGCCACCGCCGACGTCACCCGGGCACTGGCCCTGCGATCCGGTGACCAGGTGCTCCAGGCGCGTCGGGTCCTGAGTTTTGGCGGCTCGCCGGTGATTCTGGAAGACATCTGGCTGCCCGCTCTGCCCTTCAAAGGGCTGACGGCCGAACGCATGGCCAGCTACCAAGGCCCCATGTACGCTTTGTTCGAAACCGAATTCAATGTGCGCATGGTGCGTGCCGAAGAAAAAATCCGCGCCGTGGCCGCCAATGCCACACAGGCCGCGTTGCTTGACGTCAGCGCCGGAACGCCGCTGCTGAGCGTCGAGCGGGTGGCCTACACCTACCAGGACGAGCCGATGGAACTGCGCCGCGGCTATTACCGCACTGACACCCACCACTATCACAACGAGGTGTACTGAGCCTCTCGCTGTCATTCTGACGTCAGGAAATTCTTGTCTTGGATCAATAAAACATGTATTCCCAATTGCCGGGTCGCTTCACCCTCCCATCCGTTCCACCCTGCGGCGTATGATGCCGGCCTGCAATAGAATCCCCGGCGTAATCGGCATCCTTCGGTTACCAAGCAGTTACTTCAAAACATAGAAAGTCATCATATGTCTGATACAGCAACTAGCCCCACCAAATCCCGCCCTGAATTCCGCAACATCGAGTTTGCCAACCTGCGCACGCTGCGTTGGCCCGTTGCGTCGCTCGCCTCCGGGATGCATCGTGTCAGCGGCGCCATCATGTTCTTCCTGATGCCTTTCATCATCTGGATGTTTGACACCTCGATTTCATCGGAAATCTCGTTTGCCCGGTTCACCGCCACGTTTGATACCGGCATGTGGGGCCTGCCCGGATTCCTTTGGAAACTGGCGGTTCTGGGTCTGATCTGGGCCTATCTGCACCACTTCATTGCCGGCCTGCGTCACCTCTGGATGGACACCCACCACGCGCAAGTCAGCAAGGAATTCGGCCGCCAAACGGCCATCACCGTGCTGGTTCTCACACTCAGCCTGACCGTGATTCTGGGTGCCAAACTGTTCGGCCTTTACTAATTCAGGAGCAATACATGTCTGTCAATTACGGATCTCACCGCACTGTCGTCGGCGCCCATTACGGCATGCGCGACTGGCTGTCACAACGCGTGACCGCAGTCCTGATGGCCTTGTTCACCGTCGTTTTGCTAGCCCAAGTCATTTTCAGCAAGGGTCCGGTCGGCTACGAACTGTGGTCGGGCATTTTTGCTGCCCAGTGGATGAAAACCTTGACTTTTGTCGTGCTGCTTTCATTGTTCTATCACGCTTGGGTCGGCATGCGTAACGTGTTCATGGACTATGTCAAACCGTACGCCGTGCGTTTCGTGTTTCACGTGTTCGCCATTGCCTGGCTGACCGGCTGCACCGGCTGGGCGATTCAGGTTCTTTGGCGCCTCTGAGGCCGCCTTTCAGACGCCACCGGCGCCCCTACGTTGCGTACGGGCCTGGCAGCAACCTCCCGATAACAGGAAATATTCGAAACCATCATGACTGCAACAACCAAACTTTCCACGCGCAAATTTGATGTCGTCATCGTCGGCGCAGGCGGCTCCGGCATGAGTGCCTCGCTCCAGTTGGCCAACGCCGGCCTGAATGTCGCTGTTCTCTCCAAAGTGTTTCCGACCCGCTCGCACACGGTGGCTGCCCAAGGCGGTATCGCGGCATCTTTGTCCAATATGAACGAAGACAACTGGGACTTCCACTTTTACGACACCATCAAGGGTGGTGACTGGCTGGGCGATCAGGACGCCATCGAGTTCATGTGCCGTGAAGCGCCCAAGGTCGTTTACGAACTGGAACACTTCGGCATGCCGTTTGACCGCAACCCTGACGGCACCATTTACCAGCGTCCGTTTGGCGGCCACACCAGCAACCACGGTGAAAAGCCGGTGCAACGCGCCTGCGCGGCTGCCGACCGGACCGGTCACGCCATGCTGCACACGTTGTACCAGCAGAACGTGCGCGCCCGCACCAACTTCTTTGTTGAATGGATGGCGCTGGACCTGATCCGCGACGCCGACGGCGACGTGGTCGGCGTGACCGCGCTGGAAATGGAAACCGGTGAAGTGCACATTCTGCAAGCCAAATCGGTGATGCTGGCCACCGGCGGTGCCGGTCGCATTTTTGCCGCCTCCACCAACGCCTACATCAATACCGGTGACGGGTTGGGCATGGCCGCCCGCGCGGGCATTCCGCTGCAAGACATGGAATTCTGGCAATTCCACCCCACTGGCGTGGCCGGTGCCGGCGTGCTGTTGACCGAAGGCTGCCGCGGTGAAGGGGCCATTTTGCGCAACAGCAACGGCGAGCGCTTCATGGAGCGTTATGCCCCGGCCTACAAAGACTTGGCCACGCGTGACTTCGTGTCGCGCTGCATGGACCAGGAGATCAAGGAAGGGCGCGGTTGCGGCCCCAACAAGGACTACATCAATCTGGACATGACCCACCTGGGCGTGGAAACCATCCTCAAACGTCTGCCATCGGTGTTCGAAATCGGTCATAACTTTGCCAACGTCGACATCACCAAAGAGCCGATCCCGGTGATCCCGACCAACCACTACCAGATGGGCGGTGTGCCCAGCAGCATCAGTGGCCAGGTGGTCGTTCCCAAGAACGGCAGCCAGGAAGTGGTCAACGGTCTGTATGCCGTGGGCGAATGCTCGTGCGTCAGCGTTCACGGCGCCAACCGCCTGGGTTGCAATTCACTGCTCGACATCGTGGTGTTCGGCCGCGCGGCAGGTCTGCACATCATCGAGTTCAACAAGCAAAATCAGGAACACAAGCCGATTCCCGCCAATGGCGCCGACATCTCGCTGGAACGCCTGAACCGCCTGAACAACGCCACTTCAGGTGAATATGCCCAGGACGTGGCCGATGAGATGCGCAGAACCATGCAGACACACGCCAGCGTGTTCCGCACACAGGCCAGCATGGACGAAGGCGTGGCCAAGATTGCCAAGCTGCGCGAACGGGTCGCCAACATCAAGCTGTCTGACAAGTCGCAAATCTTCAACACCGAACGCGTTGAAGCGCTGGAAGTGGAGAACATGATCGAAGTGGCGCAATCCACCATGGTGTCTGCGGCCGCCCGCCACGAATGCCGCGGCGCCCACAGCGTGCTGGATTACGACCGCCCGGCCGACGATCCGAAGTGTCCGCTGGGTCGTGACGATGTGAACTGGATGAAGCACACCTTGTGGGACAAGGCCACCAACAGCCTGAGCTACAAGCCAGTGGTGATGAAACCGCTCACGGCGCAACCCATCCCCCCCAAAGTCCGCACATTCTGATCCGGTACCAATAAGGAGAACACACTATGGCCAAGCGTACCTTTCAAATCTACCGCTACAACCCCGACACCGACAGCAAGCCCTACATGCAGACGCTCGAGCTGGAGCTCGATGGCACCGAGCGCATGCTGCTTGACACGCTGGGCAAGCTCAAGAAGCTCGACCCCACCTTGTCCTACCGTCGTTCCTGCCGCGAAGGCATCTGCGGCTCGGACGCGATGAACATCAACGGCAAGAACGGTCTGGCGTGCCTGGTCAACATGCGCACCCTGCCCGACACCATCGTCCTGAAGCCGCTGCCCGGGCTGCCCGTGGTGCGCGACCTGATTGTGGACATGACGATGTTCTTCCAGCAATACCATTCCATCAAGCCATACCTGATCAACGACAGCCGCCCCCCGGAAAAAGAGCGGCTGCAAAGTCCCGAGGAGAGAGAGGAACTCAACGGCTTGTACGAGTGCATTCTGTGCGCCAGCTGCTCCACCAGCTGCCCGGTGTTCTGGTGGAACCCGGACAAGTTTGTCGGCCCGGCCGGTTTGTTGCAGGCGTATCGCTTCATTGCCGACAGCCGTGACCAGGCCACCAGCGAACGGTTGGACAACCTGGAAGACCCCTACCGTCTGTTCCGTTGCACCACCATCATGAACTGCGTCGATGTATGCCCCAAGGGTCTGAACCCGACCCGTGCCATCGGCAAGATCAAGGAACTCATGGTGCGCCGGGCTATTTGACAACCCTTGCCGACCATCATGCCCGATTCGGCAGACGAATTGATAGACGAGCGAGCGCTCAGCAAACTCCGGTGGCGCAGCCGCCGGGGTTTGCTTGAAAACGATATCTTCATCGATCGCTTTTTCAAAAAGTATTCGACCACCTTGACTGTCAAGCAGGCGCAAGGTCTGAGCGCTCTAATGGAACTGGCAGACTCTGAGCTGCTGGACCTGCATTTAGGGCGGAAAACTCTCGCCCAGGTCAACCCGGATCTGGTGCGTGAAGAGGTTTCCGAAGTATTGAACATGTTGAGAGCAACCACGAAAGGTCAAAATGAAGCTATCTGATACCAAAGCCACCCTGTCGTTCAGCAATGGCAGCCCCAGCGTTGAATTGCCGATGTACCAAGGCACCGTGGGTCCGGATGTCATCGACATTCGCAAGCTGTATGGCCAAACGGGCATGTTCACCTACGACCCGGGCTTCTTGTCCACCGCTTCGTGCCAATCGGCCATCACCTACATTGACGGCGACAAAGGCGAACTGCTGTACCGTGGCTACCCCATCGAACAGCTGGCCACGCAGTGCGACTATCTGGACACCTGCTACCTGCTGCTCAACGGTGAACTGCCCAACCTGAAAGAGCGCGACGACTTCCACAAGCTCATCATCAATCACACGATGGTGAATGAGCAAATGCAATTCTTCCTGCGCGGTTTCCGTCGTGACGCTCACCCGATGGCGGTGTTGACCGGTCTGGTCGGCGCGCTGTCGGCGTTCTATCACGACAGCACCGACATCCACAACCCGGAACACCGCAAAACGGCCGCCATCCGCCTGATTGCCAAGATGCCGACCCTGGTCGCCATGGCCTACAAGTACGGCGTCGGTCAGCCCTACATGTATCCGCGCAATGATCTGTCATACGCCGGCAATTTCCTGCGCATGATGTTCGGTACGCCGTGCGAAGAGTACAAGGTCAACCCGGTGCTGGAACGCGCGCTGGATCGCATCTTCATCCTGCACGCCGACCACGAACAAAACGCGTCCACCTCGACCGTGCGCCTGTGCGGCAGCTCTGGCACCAACCCGTTTGCAGCGATTGCCGCGGGCGTGGCCTGCCTGTGGGGCCCGGCACACGGCGGTGCCAACGAAGCCTGCCTGAACATGCTGGAAGACATCCAGCGTCAAGGTGGGGTCGCCAAGGTCGGTGAGTTCATGGAAAAAGTCAAGGACAAGAACTCCGGTGTCAAGCTCATGGGCTTCGGTCACCGCGTGTACAAGAACTACGACCCGCGCGCCAAGCTGATGCAGGAAACCTGCAACGAAGTGCTGGCCGAACTCGGCCTGGGCAACGATCCGTTGTTCAAGCTGGCCAAGGAACTGGAAAAGATTGCGCTGGAAGACGAATATTTCGTCTCGCGCAAGCTCTACCCGAACGTGGACTTCTACTCGGGCATCGTGCAACGCGCCATTGGCATCCCGGTCAACCTGTTCACCGGCATCTTCACGCTGGCACGTACCGTCGGCTGGATCGCCCAGCTCAACGAAATGATCAGCGATCCGGAATACAAGATCGGTCGCCCGCGCCAGCTGTTCAGCGGCTCGGTGACCCGCAGCGTCAAACCGATCGCCCAACGCTGATTCAACGCACCCCGCCAAGCCTGCCGATACTGCTTCGGCAGGCTTTTTTTTGCCCGCCGGCCCCGCAGAACGCAGGCCCTTAAAATCCGGCCTCGCCTCCCCTTCCTTCGACCACTTTTGACCGCCCGCATGCACGCTCACACCACCGCCCGCACGCTCTACGACAAACTCTGGGACGAGCATGTCGTCCACACCGAAGAAGACGGCACCGCACTGCTTTACATTGACCGCCATCTGGTGCACGAAGTCACCAGCCCGCAAGCCTTTGAAGGCTTGCGCCAGGCAGGGCGCCCGGTCTGGCGCACCAGTTCCATCGTCGCCACCGCTGACCACAACACACCCACCACCGGTTGGGAGCGCGGCTACGACGGCATCACCGACCCCACCAGCAAAGAGCAAGTGCTGACGCTGGACACCAACATCAAGGCCAGTGGTTCGGCCGCCTACTTTCCGTTTCTGAGCAAACGCCAGGGCATCGTGCACGTCATCGGCCCGGAAAACGGTGCCACCTTGCCGGGCATGACCGTGGTCTGCGGCGACAGCCACACCTCCACCCATGGCGCTTTCGGGGCCTTGGCCCACGGCATCGGCACCAGTGAAGTTGAACACGTGATGGCCACCCAGACCCTGCTGGCCAAAAAGGCCAAAAACATGCTGGTCCGGGTAGAAGGCCCGCTGACCAAAGGCGTGACCGCCAAGGACATCGTGCTGGCCATCATCGGCAAGATCGGTACCGCCGGCGGCACCGGCTACACCATCGAATTCGGAGGCAGCACCATCCGCGCCCTCAGCATGGAAGGCCGCATGACGGTGTGCAACATGGCGATCGAAGCCGGTGCCCGGGCTGGCCTGGTCGCGGTGGACGACAAGACCATTCAATACCTCAAGGGCCGTCCCCTGGCGCCAGGTGCCAACGCGGTCAACGACGCCGCGCGTGCGCTGGAGTGGGATCAGGCGGTCAATTACTGGAATACCCTGCATTCCGACCCTGGTGCGCACTTCGACGCCGTGGTGGAACTCGACGCCAGCCGCCTGGTGCCGCAGATCACCTGGGGCACATCGCCCGAAATGGTGCTGGGCGTGGATGCGCGCGTGCCCGATCCGGACAAGGAAAAAGATCCGAACAAACGCGGCGCCATTGAGCGCGCCCTGACCTACATGGCGCTGGAGCCGGGCAAACCGCTGACCGACATCGTGGTCGACAAGGTGTTTATCGGCTCCTGCACCAACAGCCGCATTGAAGACATGCGCGAGGCAGCGGCCATGGTCAAATCCTTGGGCCGCAAGGTCGCGGCAAACATCCGGCTGGCATTGGTGGTTCCGGGCTCCGGGCTGGTGAAGGAACAGGCCGAACGCGAAGGCCTGCACGATATCTTCAAGGCCGCCGGTTTCGAATGGCGCGAACCCGGGTGCTCGATGTGTCTGGCCATGAACGCCGACCGGCTGGAGCCGGGCGAACGCTGCGCCTCCACCAGCAACCGCAATTTCGAAGGCCGCCAAGGCGCCGGTGGACGCACCCACCTGGTCAGCCCGGCCATGGCCGCCGCTGCGGCCATTCACGGACATTTTGTCGATGTCCGCCAGTTTGTCTAACCCTGTACGGAGAAGCCATCATGCACAAGATCATCACCTGGACACTGCTGGCCTGTTTGCTGGCGTTGAGCGGCTGCAACACGGTCAAGGGCGTCGGACAAGACCTGCAAAAGGCCGGTGACGCCATCGAAAACGCCGCCAAAAAGTAAGCACACTTCATGCAAAAGTTCACTCTCCACAGTGGAGTTGTGGCGCCGCTCGACCGTGAAAACGTCGATACCGATGCCATCATCCCCAAGCAATTCCTGAAATCGATCCGCAAAACCGGTTTCGGACCCAATTTGTTCGACGAATGGCGTTATCTGGACCCGGGCTTTCCCGGTCAGGATCCGGCCAGCCGCAAGCCCAACCCCGACTTTGTGTTGAACCAGCCGCGGTTTGCCGGGGCGTCGGTCTTGCTGGCCCGCAAAAATTTTGGCTGTGGCTCCAGCCGCGAGCACGCGCCCTGGGCCATCGACCAATACGGCTTTCGCGCGCTGATTGCGCCCAGCTACGCCGACATCTTCTTCAATAACTGTTTCAAGAACGGCCTGCTGCCCATCGTCCAGAGTGAAGCCGTGGTGGCGCGTCTGTTCGATGAGGTGGCGGCCTTTGCGGGCTACAGCCTGACCATCGACCTGGAACGCCAGGTGATCGTCAAGCCCGACGGCACCGAACTGCCGTTTGAGGTGCAGCCGTTTCGCAAATACTGCCTGCTCAATGGCCTGGACGACATCGGGCTGACGCTGCGCCATGCCGACAAGATCAAGGCGTTCGAAGCCGAACGTCTGGCCACCAAACCCTGGCTGGCCCACACGATGTGACCCTCCCCTTCAACCCCACACACACATGAAAATCGCAGTTCTTCCGGGTGACGGTATCGGCACCGAAATCGTCGCTGAAGCCGTCAAGGTGCTCCAGTCGCTTGATCTGACGTTCGAAATGGAATCCGCCCTGGTGGGCGGCGCCGCCTACGAAGCGCATGGCCATCCCTTGCCCGAGTCCACGCTGAAGCTGGCCCAGTCGGCCGACGCCATTCTGTTTGGTGCGGTAGGAGACTGGAAATACGACAAGCTTGATCGGCCGCTGCGCCCCGAACAAGCCATTCTGGGTCTGCGCAAGCACCTGGGCCTGTTTGCCAATTTCCGCCCCGCCATCTGCTATGAACAGCTGGTGGGTGCCTCCAGCCTCAAGCCCGAGCTGATCGCCGGTCTGGACATCCTCATCATCCGCGAACTCACCGGCGACATTTACTTCGGCCAGCCGCGGGGCCGCCGCACGGCGGTGGATGGACACTTTCCCGGCAGCGACGAAGGGTTTGACACCATGCGCTACAGCCGTCCGGAAATCGAACGCATTGCGCATGTGGCATTCCAGGCGGCGCAAAAGCGCAACCGGCGCGTCACCAGCGTGGACAAAGCCAACGTGCTGGAAACCTCGCAGCTGTGGCGCGACGTGATGGTCGAGGTGGCCCGCCAGTACCCGGAAGTGGCGCTGGACCACATGTACGTCGATAACGCGGCCATGCAACTGGTCAAAGCGCCCAAGGCGTTTGACGTGGTGGTCACCGGCAACCTGTTCGGCGACATCCTGAGCGACGAAGCGTCCATGCTGACCGGCTCCATCGGCATGTTGCCGTCGGCGTCGCTCAACGCCAAAAATCAGGGCTTGTACGAACCCAGCCACGGCAGCGCGCCCGACATTGCCGGCAAAGGCATTGCCAACCCGCTGGCCACCATTCTGTCGGCTGCCATGATGCTGCGCTTCAGCCTGAATCAGCCCGAGGCTGCCAACCGCATCGAAACGGCCGTCAAGCAAGTGCTGGATCAAGGCTTGCGCACGCCGGACATCTACAGCCCCGGCACCACCCGGGTCGGCACAGCACAGATGGGTGACGCCGTGGTCAAAGCCCTGGCGCACTGATTCGCAGGTTCAGCGGGCGGGGGCTGTGGCCAATCCAGCCCGCGCTTCAGCGGCGCAAGGAGGTGCGCGCAATCGGTTCCAGCGCGGCCGGGCGCAAACCCAAACTCTCCAGTCCAGGCAGCTGACCGCTGGCCACGTTGTCTACCTTCATCGAATCCAGGTTGTCGTGCGTCATCACCGGCTCGCCCGGGGCCAGCCCCATCAGCGTGGCTTGCAAGCGTGCCGCCCACTCCGGTAAGGCCAGCACCGGCCGGCCACAGCCGCCCCCCACACCGGCGGCGCGCCCCGCCAACCGAACCAATTCCCGCAAGGTGAACACGTCGGGGCCGCACGCCTCAATGACGCGGGGTGACGGCGTGCTGCTGCGCCCTTGCAGACAAGCCACCACTGCATCGGCCACGTCCTGAACCCAGACTGGCTGAAAGTGTGCGTCGGCACCGGCCAGCGGAATCAGCGGCAATACCCGTTGCAGATTGGCAAACACGTTCAGGAATTTGTCGCCAGCGCCGAAGATCACACTCGGACGCAAAAGGCTCAGATCGAAACCCTTTTGCCCATCCGGGCCAGCCCCGGCGCCGCTTGCGGCCTGGATCAGCACCGCTTCCCCTTCACTCTTGGTGCGCAAATACATGGACGGCAGC
>Ga0172370_10010882_pt1 | contig 10358 bp, 4 predicted proteins | sample LakKiv5m_FD_114538 | JGI IMG/M metagenome (GOLD analysis project Ga0172370, IMG submission 114538) | Freshwater microbial communities from Kabuno Bay, South-Kivu, Congo - kab_022012_11.5m | ecosystem: Environmental > Aquatic > Freshwater > Lake | place: Democratic Republic of the Congo...
CCTTTGCTTGCCTCGCCGGAAATTCGCTTATAAGTCCTGTACGACCTGTAACTCTTTATTGACATGCAATACCCGTTTCTCGGCAGGGGCTGGTCGTTTCCCCCCGCATTCGACCGGAATATTCCCGGCGTCCAGATGCTCGAAGAGGAAAAGGACATCGCCTCCAGCCTCGAAATATTGCTGAACACGCTGCAAGGCGAGCGAGTCATGCTGCCCCAGTATGGCTGCAATCTCGATGAGCTCCTTTTTGAAAATCTGGATACAAGAATGAAAACGCTGATGGCGGACAAGGTGGAATCGGCGATCCTTTATCACGAACCGCGTGTCGAACTTGAAGATGTTTTTCTCGATGACAGCGCTGAACTTGAAGGTGTCGTAATGATAAGCATCGACTACAGGGTCAAAACGACCAACTCCCGATTCAATCTTGTTTTTCCGTACTACCGCCAGGAAGGTACCGATGTCAATCTTTCGGCTACCCTTAACCTGCTACCCGATAACAGCTGACATATGCCAACAGATACAGAGTGCCGGCAAAAAGGCGAATACGGATTTTTCAGGGAAGGCACAAGCCAGGCGCACCGTTTTTCGGAGGCGCTGAAGCCTTCCGCTGCTCCCGTCGATGAGCACAGGATCGAGCACGGGCTGATCTTTGCCAGAGAGTTTTCATCCAGTCTCCGCTATTACGATTCAAGCAATACGGAAGTGGATGACTGGTATCGTTTTTTCAGCGAAGATATATCGGTCATACTGGCAGAAGCTGCCATCCAGAACATCGATCTTTACCGGATCAGGGTAAAGTCATCTTTCGATGTGCTGAAAAACAGACAGTCGAGCGAGGATGACCTGAAAGCCAACCTTGGATACCTGTTCAGCATCGCCGGAACTCTTGCCCGGCAGCTCGACCTCCTGAAAGAGCGACTCCCCGCTGACATGCCCCTCAGGGGAATGCTTAAAAACCTGATTCAGCGACAGCTTGCACCCGCATTCACAAAAATGATCTCCTATCACAAGGCAGACAGGGAGATACTCGATGAGAGCAAACGGTTAATCGGCTTCGCTGCCGCCCCCGACCTGAAAATTTTCGAGAGCGATTGTGAGCCCTTTGAAGTCATCTGTCAGAACGCCTTTTCAAAAGAGTGGATCACTGATGCGACACAAACAAACTGGCTTGACCACATAACGGCGATTCCCGCTGACGACACGGTCTATGGCATTGAAACCGGGGTTTTCGAACGGATCAACCATATTGCGACGCACAACCTTTTCAGCACGGCATTCGACCAGTTTCTGAAGGCCTATGCGAAAACATCGGCAACAGCCTCCTCCGCACTGACGGACAACCTTTTGAACAGGAGTGACCATCAGCCGCACTATACCCTTTTCCTCGCTTTTCTCCAGCTTCTGGAATTTGCCCGAAGCTCCATGAACAGACTGACCGGCAAGCATCTTGACTATTACTACAAGGAGATACTGCGACTGAAGGAAAAACCGGCTGAGCCCAACCATGCTCACCTGCTTGTTCAACTGGCCAAAAATTGTGAGAGCATCCTGCTGAAATCGGCAACCGCGTTCAATGGCGGCAAGGACAGCCTCGGTAAAGAGGTGATCTACACATTGGATAACGATTTTACAGTCAATGTTGCAGCCGCTGATGCGGTCAGGTCCATCTACCGGCCAGGCCAGGCCCTTTACGCTTTTCCCATCCCCAACTCTGACGACGGACGTGGTGCGGAGCTGACGTCAGCAGACGGAAAATGGCATCCCTTCATCGGAAAAACAGAGCCGGCCAACCTTGCTTCAACAGGCTTTGCCATTTCGTCTCATTACCTCCTGCTCGGCGAAAGCCACCGTAAAATCAGACTGAAATTCACGTTCACCGAAAAAGTGATTTCCCAGGATGAATTGTGCAATGCATTTGATTTTCTGCTGACGGGAGAAAAGGAGTGGATGAGCGCAAAGGTGGATGAGAGTGTACTTTCCGACAAGAAAGATAATACCGTTGAAATACCTCTTGTCCTTGAAGGAAACCTGCCGCCGGTAATTGCGCTCAAGAGGAAAATACATGGTGAGGCACTTCCTGAAGGGCTTCCTGCACTCAAGGCTGTATTGAAACAGGATAAAACGTCACCGGAAACGCTGGAAGCACTCCGCTCCCTGATAATCGTTCCTGACAAATGCACTCTCGATATCTGTGTCGGCTACGAGAATTTCAATTCAAACCGGCCTGACGAAAACGGCCTGAAAAACCTCAGTGTATACACCAGGTTTGGTCAGGTCAGACCAGACAAGCCATTTCAGCCATTTGGCCCTCTGCCGGAGAAAAACGACTATCTCATTATCGGATGCGATGAGGTTTTCCAGAAGAAAACTGCCCGTTTTCAGTTTAGGATTGTCTGGAAGGGACTGCCGGACTGGAGAGGAGACATCGATTATGACTGGGTGAATGAATTTTACCCTGATGTCACCCTGACTTTTCTGAAAAACGGCGTATGGAGCATGACGCCAGACCCGGACAAGGTGCAGATATTTTATGGCATCCGGCCTGACATTTACTTTCCGTCCTCAGCCATAAACCTGAACCTCCTGGAAAATGCCGTATCGGAGATTCACTTCGAGCCGTTGTCCTACACGCAGGAGAGCAGGAACGGGTTCCTTAAAATAACGCTCCCGGACGACTTCGGCCATGTCATATACAGACTTACTCTTGCCCGGTATCTGATGAGGATGGCAAAAGGAGAGATCGGGGCGGATGTAGACAGAAACAAGGTTTTCAGTGAAGCCAGAGACGAACTTTACAAAAAGGATGCATCAACAGGCAGATGGGTACCAAAAGAGAAGTACAGGTACAATTTTGTTGAAAAATATATCGAAGAATTTTCCAAGGCCATGCCGACGCAGCCCTATACGCCCCAGATAGAATCACTTACGATCAGCTATACGGCATCGGTGGCTTTTTCAGAGACAACCCTCAACTGGCTTACACCTTTCGGCTTCACACCAGTGGGGTCTGACGACAAGAGGTCGCTTCTTCCGGTATCCGATAATGAAGGTGAATTTTATATCGGTATCAACAGCCTCGTTCCGGGGCAAACCATTTCACTGCTCTTCCAGCTTGCCGAAGGAAGTGCTGATCCTGCGGTTGTAAAGCCGGACAAGCACGTGACGTGGAGTTACCTGAAAGAGAACAGATGGGAACCTCTGGAGGAGACAATGATCAGTGACGAGACAGGCCAACTGACCCGTACCGGCATCATCCGTTATTCCGTGCCGAAAGATGTGACGAAAACAGATACGTTGTTTCTTCCCTCCGGCCTCTGCTGGCTCAGAGCTGCGGTTAAAGATCTTTCTGCAGCTGTTTGCAGCATCATAGAAGTCGTCTCACAGGCCGCCAGGGTTACGTTCCACGACCAGGATAATGCCGATGACTTCCTTTCGGCGCAATCACCTGAAGGAACAATCGCAAAACTGCTCACCCCGGACCCTGCCGTCAAAAAGGTCGTTCAGCCCTATCCCACCTTCGGGGGACGCCCGAAGGAATCAGCAGACACTTTTTATATGAGGGTCAGCGAACGGCTGAGACACAAAAACCGCGCCATCACCCTCTGGGATTACGAGCGGCTGGTGCTTGAAGCTTTCCCGCAAATCTACAAGGTCAAGTGCCTGAACCACACCATTTATGAACCGGGCGATCAGGGAGACTTCATTTACCATGAAAATGCACCTGGCCATGTCACGATCGTCACGATTCCGAACCTCCTGAATCATAACGCCATCGACCCGTTGAGGCCTTACACGAATCTGGGCGATCTGGAACTGATCAGAGATTTTCTTGAGCAGTATGTTTCAAGTTTTGTCACGCTGCACGTCTGGAATCCGGTTTTTGAAACCATCCGCACAGATTTCAGGGTAAAGTTTGCTGACGGCTCTGACGAGATATTTTACCAGGCGCTGCTGCAAACCGCTCTGGTTAACTTCCTGTCACCCTGGGCATCTGGCGAGGGCAGGGAAATCTCGTTCGGCGGGAAAATATACAAATCGGCTCTGATCGATTTCGTGGAAGAGCAACCTTATGTTGACTATGTGACCGATTTCAAACTTTTCCAGAAGATCGGGGATAAACCGGAGAGTGCCGATGCCGACGAAATTTCCGCATCGAAGGCGATTTCGATTCTTGTTTCCGCTTATGGCGGAGAACATGCGATTACGGTGATAAATGAAAAACCGACCATCTGAACCAGGCAACAAACTGTACCAGAATATGGCCTCCAACTCCGACACAATCCCGAAAAATCCGGTGCTCGACATCTGCCAGGACTACCTGGCCCTGCGTCGGAAAGGGATAGAGTATATCGAAAAATCGGGAAGCCGTTGGTGGACGGACTATAACAGCCATGATCCCGGCATCACGATTCTCGAAGCGCTCTGCTACGCCATTACCGACCTCGGTTACCGAACAGGATGGAACATCAGTGATATTCTGGCAACACCAGAACCATGTCCGGACGATTCAAAAAATCAGGCTTTCTTCACGGCCCGCGAAATCCTGACCGTAAGCCCGCTGACACTCAACGATTACCGTCGGATACTTATCGATATGGACAACGTGAGCAATGCCTGGCTTCTGCCACGGCAATCCTCCTGCGAGACCGGGTTCCATGCCGATTGCAGGAATGGGCGTCTCTGCTAAACCCATACAGATAACGACCAGAAATTCCTTCCCGTCTCCCCTCGCGGCACTTACAACGTTCTCCTCGAACTGGAGAACAACACCGAACTTGGTGATCTGAACGACCGCAAAATCCGTCATGTCTTCATACTGTCGAAAGATACAGAGAGACATGCCGTCACCCTGGAACTTCGCTTTCCCGGATGGAACCCTGCCAAATGGGGCAATGCAGGCGATTATGTGGATGAAAACGGCAACATCATCCGGAAAATCAAAAAAGTGGAGGCAAAGCTCTCTTTGCAGAAAAGCGGCGAACCAGACACCCTGTCGTCGAGCGAAAAAGAAGAGCGATGGAGGCAATGGCAACGAGTGTTTTATGCAGATATAAAGATCAGCTTCGAGAACACCGGCGTTGACACTGTCGAACTCGATGATCTTCCCTTCCGCATTTTCGGAACCAGCAAGGCAAAAGCGATTTTCACATCGATAATGACAGAGAAGTGGGATTTCAGGGAAGTTGCCGAGATGTTCATTAAAAAAATGGCAATGGTCGAGCGTACGTTGCAGCAGATCACCACCGGCCTGCATAACCATCGAAACCTCTGTGAGGACTTCTGCTGTTCTGAACTTGTATGTATTCAGGATGTGGCGGTGTGCGCCGATATCGAGGTCACTGCAAACGCCGATATTGAACGGGTACTGGCCAATGTTCTTTTCAGAATAGAACACTATTTCAATCCCGGAATAAGGTTTTACACCCTTCAGGAGCTGATGTCCGGGAACATGGCGGTAGAAGAAATTTTCGAAGGGCCTCAGCTCGAACACGGATTTGTCAGAACCCCTGACCTTGAAAGCACCCGCCTCAAATCGCAGCTCCGCACCTCCGATATCATCAACGAGCTTGTGGAAATAGATGGCGTGGTCGCTGTGAAAAACCTGCGTCTGACGCGCTACGACAGGGACGGGATAGCAGAAACTGGCGCGGCAGACGGCGGCAAGGGATCGAACAGAAACAAAATCAGTGCCGAATGGACACTTGAAATCAGCGACAATTGCCAGCCACGGCTTTATGTCGATAATTCAAACTTCATTTTCTATAAAAACGGCCTCCCCTTTGCTCCACGTTCCAGTGAAGTTCAGGATACACTCAACCAGTTGCGCGGGGAGAAAGAGAGCCTGAAATTCCGGAACCTTTCAGATACTGAACTCGACCTGCCCGTTCCGACAGGAACCTGCCGCAAGCCGGACGACTGCTCGCCTGTTCAGTATCTCTTACCGCTCGCTTATGGTACAGGACCGGAGGGACTGAGAGAACCCGCGACAGACCAGCGACGAGCCCAGGCACGGCAACTCAAGGCATATCTGATGGTTTTCGAACAATTACTGGCCAATGCATTTTCCCAGCTTGCCAATGTCAGGAATCTCTTTACGCTCGATGAATCGATGCTGCAAAGCTATTTTGTAAAGGATTTACGTAATGAAACGCTGATCAGGGGCGTGACCGACCTGCTCAAACCTTCGCTGACGGAAACCGGACTCAAGGCGCTGGTTGAAAGCGAGTCTGAAATGCTGGAACGGCGAAACCGATTTCTCGACCATCTGATGGCACGATTCGGTGAGCATTTCACAGAATATGCCCTTCTGCTGACCAACCACGAAGGTGCCCAGGTGACACCTGGCGACCTGATCGTTGACAAAAGCGCCTTCCTCAAAGCCTGTCCGCTGATAAGCCGCGAGCGTGCCCGAAGCTTCAACTACAGACAAATGCCGCAGACAGCCGGAAACCAGACGGTTTTACGCAAACGGATCGCCCTGCTGCTTGGCTTTGATCCGGCAACGGAAGATCAGATGATCATCGTAGAACACCTGCTGTTAAGACCAAAATTTCCAGGTGATGCCCTTATGGAGGTCTGCTTTGAAAACAGCTGCCCAAAATGCGGAGAAGAAGATCCATACTCGTTCAAATACACCGTGATCATGCCGGGCTGGATACCTCCTTATGACACTAATATCGAACTGAGACGCTTTGCAGATCGCACCATTCAGATGGAGATGCCATCTCACTTGCTTGGCAGGATTTGCTGGGTGATCGATTCGAAACAAACCGGTGAAAGGGATAGCCGCCTGAAAAATGCACTCGCCATCCTTCTTCACGAAGAGGGACGAAATGCGGGAAATGCAAGACCTGCTGAGGCAAATGCTCAAAAAGGAGCTGAAAAGATTTTTCTGGCTTCGCGGAACATTTTTCTGGAATGGATAAACAGCGAAGAAACGAAACCTCTTGACAAACCGGAGATATCCGTCAGGATCGACACGCTGCTTCACAAAAACATTGAACCACTTGAGACCATCTACGGCGGAGTCAAAAACTATGATCTGATCGGCAAAAAGATATTCTCGATGCTCGTCGAGCATTTCACCATTACCGTTGATGAAATGCTTTTTGATCACTTCAAAGGCGCATGGAAAGAGTGGCTGGAAGAAAATGCAAGGCTCAACTGGTGCACCGAAAAAGTAGTGGAAAAAATCGGATCGCTCCTTTCAAAGAAACAGGATGATGCCATGAAGGTTGTGATGGTGTTTGCCGGGCTCTTTTCGGAAGAGATGAGGAAAAATGTGCTGAATGGGGTCACCATAACCGATCGGAAAACCGCGGTTGGAAACATTTTTGATGCCGCGTTCCCGGAAAACCGGCAATCCGGAAAGGTTGCAAAGGTCTCCCTGAGCATTCAGCAGAAAAAAATATTGCGCGAAACATTCATAGAGATTTATGTCAGCTATATCGATGTAACCATGGCGCTCTGGAGAGTACTGATCCTGTTATCCAGACTCCACAGCGTTTATCCTCCGGTCACCCTGCACGACTGCGACGACGGCAACGATGAAAATCCCGTTCGTCTTGGCAGCACGAACCTCTGAGAACAGAGGGAACAGGCAACAGGTGACGGATTCTGACTGATGAATCGAGAGGAACATTAACAGGCTCCAGATCGAAAACCAACAGCAACGCCCGAAAACAAAGTCAGTTATGATACCAGCGATTAAAGAATATCCGGTTTTTGAGGCCAACCAGGTACTGACCGCCACACACCTGAACACTCTGAAGAATTACCTGGATGAACAGAACCGTCTCACGAGGGCCGCACTTCATGGTATTGGCATTGTTTGCGGTCTGGAGGTCAGTGTCCTGAAAACCGGCACCGCACCTCTGACACTGACCATCTCAAAAGGATATGGTGTCACAAGCGAAGGTTATCCGGGAATTGTGGGAAATCAGGAGTTCAATGCTGACAGGTATCAGGAGTTCACTGTTACGGACGGATATCCGCTTTTTTCTCAAGACCATAAAAACAAATACGACTTGTGGGAGCTGCTCGATACCGGCCACGACGACTACAGCAACGGTAACGCTCTGACACCGGACCTCCTGGAAGGAAAAGTCGTGCTTCTGTTTGTGGAGCTTCAGGAAAAGAACCTGAAAAATTGCAGCGCCACATCCTGCGACGATCTGGGCCTGAAAGTTCAGGTAAACATCCGGAAACTGCTTGTTTCTGAGAGCGAGCTGGAAAAACTGCATCAGCAAATCGAGGAAAATACCAGAAATGAAAAAGCAGAAGGTGACTTCTTCCCTGACATGACAGCACGGCTTGGCTTGCCTGATATTCAATTACCGAGACTCGATGTTCCCGCTTCGAACATGGTGGACGGGCCATCTGTTTTCGATGCTTACAGAAACATACTTTCCAGGCCGGTCAACATTTTTTCACCAATATCAAAGTCCCTTTTCACCAGGATCGGTGAAGTGCTGGATGCATGTTACGAAGCTTTCAGGACAATGCTGCCACTGAACAGGCGTACGTTTTCAGCCAGGCTTAAACAGATCGAGGATATCTACAACAGCAACCTTGCCGATACGAACATCGTTTTCTCGCAATATTTCTACGATTTTCTGAGTGATGTGACAGAGGCTTACGAGGAGTTCCGCTGGAAGGCTGTCGAGTTCATGGCGCTCTGCAATCCTCCGCAAACCCTCTTCCCGCGCCATCTGGAGCTTGGTGAAACCGGAACCGGAAATTTTGCCGGCAAAAAGGTGCACCGCCACTACTTCAGGCCCTCGCCTGCACTTGCAGAGGGAGAAAAATCCGGCGAGGAAGTTGAGCAGCTTTTCAGAAGGCTCCGTCTGCTGGTCGATCAGTTCAAAGCGCCATCATTGCCGGCAAGAGGCTCAGCCGATACTATGGTCAGGATCACGCCAAGCCGTTTTGGAGATGTCACTCTGTCAGAAAAAGCCATCCCCTTTTATTACACGTTCTCGGATGAGCTGCGAAAAGCATGGAATTTCATGAAAACCAGAAGAGGTCGCCCGGACCAGAACCTCGGTTATAATGAAGGAGGAACTGCCGATGCCCTCATGTCAGACATTGAGCGATATAACTTTTTCAGAATCGAGGGTCATCTTGGTTTGGACTGGCGTGATACTGTTAAAAAACTGCTTGATACAATAAGGAAATATCGGCTTCCCTTTGATGTAGTGGCGCTCAATGCCCACCCGGCGACCGCAACGGCAGACATACTTGCCGATCCGATGATTTCACGCTGTATGAGCAGTGATCTTGAAATCATTTACGATGCATGGAGCAAAGAGCTTGAGTGCCTGATGCGCGATAAAATCGGAATGCTGACCGGATTCAGACTTCGCGAGGCAAAAACAATCACTCCTCCTGCCTCTTCGTCCGCAAGTATCAGCACGGGTAAAATCACCCGCAAAATAAACGTCGTCAACGCCATTGTGACCAATGAGGGAACTTTCGGCAAGGTTTTTGCCAATACGCTGAAAAGCTCATCGGGAAGCTCGACACTGAAGCTGAAGGAAAACTTCAGAGCCGCACTCCTGAAAGAGGTACCTGAAATCAGCCAGCTTTCGATGTCCGATTATGACCTGGCTATCGGGCAGCGACTCGACACGCTCGCGGCAATGATAGAGTTTTCGGACGCGCTGCCTGATGCGGCCGGTGATCTCGAATACAGCGCGATTGAAAAAAAATACAACAATCTGATCGGGATCATCGATAAATACCGGGACTCCCTGTCCGCTTATACACCTGCCGGAGAAAAACCGGTCTTGACAGAGGATCAGAAAGAGGCGGTTCTTGGTGTTCTGGAAGAGGTGCTGAAAAACTGCCTGATGGATCGGCTCAAAACACTTGGCAAAGAGCTGGAAGAGCGTAACCGGGAGGTGGATGAACTGATATTCTTCAGCAAATATATTCAGAAACACCCCGGCATCGCCCATAAGGCAGGCGTCACGGCTGGCGGTACCTTTATTCTGCTTTTTCAGGAAACACCGACAAAAGTCATCGAAACCCGGACGAAATCCGATGAGATGCAGCTCAGAAAAAAGGGCGCATACAAAATACCTGAACGGGTAGTGATAGGAGACTTTTTCCTGCCCTATCGATGCTGCACCGACTGCCCCCCCGTTCAGTTCGTCATGCCGGCAGCAAGGCCAATTTTCACCATGAAGCAGGAGTGCCCCGGCGAAGACGGTTTTGCCTGGGTGAACCTGGACTTCAGCTACAGAGTCCCGCCTTGCGAAATCAAAATCGATGACAGGGACTATCTGCCACTCGTCGATGACCGGATACAAATGAAGACAGGAATGCATCTGGTTACGGTGAGGGATGCCGAA
>Ga0172370_10010886_pt1 | contig 10358 bp, 10 predicted proteins | sample LakKiv5m_FD_114538 | JGI IMG/M metagenome (GOLD analysis project Ga0172370, IMG submission 114538) | Freshwater microbial communities from Kabuno Bay, South-Kivu, Congo - kab_022012_11.5m | ecosystem: Environmental > Aquatic > Freshwater > Lake | place: Democratic Republic of the Congo...
ACTGTTGAATAGTTTGTTGTGGCAGATGTTGTTGTGATTGTTGTTGGCTTACAATTTCCGTAGATTTCACATGAAGAATATGTTCCTGCTGATACGAGGGATAAACTCAATACTAATGAAATTAGTAAACATATTAATTTAAATTTCATTTTCTTTTAATCCAGTCAAACATTCCATTACTATTTGGTTGTATTTGATAACCCCCCTTAGTTTCAGAAATTTGTATATGCTGTCTAAGAGTTGTTCTCTCTTGTCCTTTCCATGCACGAAGATAGGTAGAATGAACTGCATCCTGCACTTCTCTAATTATAATAAGGAATCTTTTAAGTTTATTTTTTATTGTTTGTTCTTTAATTTTATTTAATTCTCTTTCTATTATTGGTTCTAATTCTTTTAGAAGTTTATCTTCTATCTTTTGTTTATCTTCATCACTTACCTTTTTCCCAAGAAGTTCCAATGCAAAAACTTTAACATCTTTTTTTGTTTGTATTCTTTGAAGTAATAATGATTTACAATCTTCTAAAGAAGGATACTGAAATACTTTTTCATATTCCATAAATATTGTATCATTTAAATCAGAAGCAAAATCTTCCATCTTTGCATTAATAGTATCTTCATCATAATTAGAAAGTAAAGTATTCTTATTAAGATACCATGCAATAGTATTTCTTATTAGATGAACACCGTAATCAGATAGAATAATCATTTCATTATTAGTTGGTTTAACCCATTTAGATGAGCCTGTTTCATCATCATGTTCAATAGTATAACCTCGAAGTAGATAATCTATTCTGTCTAACTCTTCTCCTAAATCTAATTGTTCAGCAATCATTCCTTTTTCTTGTTGTTGCATTTGTATTTCTTGCTGGGAACTCCTAAGTTTAGATTCATCTGCGTCTAACTGGCTACCTCTAATAGCCTCGCTTATGCGATTGTATTCTTCTTCGTTCATGACATTATTTAATTCTTCTATTTCTTACTGAAAATCCTTTCATTCTCATAGTATTAGCATATTTTTTAGCAGCGATAGGACTTTTGAATATTTTTATCCCATGAGATTTCTTTCCAATAAAAGCTACATAGTTTCTCATTTAAATTATTCTACCTCCTTTCAATTTTCTATTTCTAAAACTTCTTATCTCTGCTTTCTCTCCATAAGAACCAAGTGTTCCTAAATTTCCTTTTATTGCTTTTTGAATAAATACTCTGCCTTCCTTTTTAGATTGCTTAGAATAAAACCCGAAGAGTTTTCTATTTGTGCTTCCGCCAATTACTTTAAATGTTCTTGCTAATGTTCCTCTTGTTTTTTTAACACCCACATTAAACGCCTCTTGTAATGTTGAATATACTCCTATGTTTTTAAACTTTCCGAACCTTCTTATTTCAACAGAGTATTTTCCTTTTTTTATTTTTGGTGTTGAGAATTTTTCTCTAGGATAACTAATAATTTTAGTTGGAGGAGTTGAAGGAGTTTGTTGTGATGGAGAAGGATAAGAGGGATAAGAGGGATATGAAGGTTTACTTGGTTGCGATGGTTTACTTGGATAGGAAGGTTTATAATCTTCTGATGGTTTATATGAAGAAACTCCTGATGGTTTGCTTATTGAGTAAGAGGGATTATAAGATATTGGAGATACTATTGAATAAGAAATAGATTTTCCATATATCACATTAGAAGGTTTATAGGATATTACTGAAGGATATTGTTGATTAGATTTAACTTCTTTATAAAAAGTTATCGGAGGAACTCTATAAGGTGAAACATAATTAATGGGTTGTTCTTCATAGGAGATTCCAGTTTCTTTTTCTAAATTCTTTAATAGTTTTGATTGCTCTTGAGAAGATGTCTTGCCTACTTTTGCTTTAGAAAGTAATGCTTGTGTTTCTTTAGATAATGCAGAGGCATCCCCAATTTCAGCAGATATAATTGGAACTCTTCTTCCGTCTATAATTGTTGTTCCCAATCTTTGTTTTTGCTTTGCAACTTTGCCAAGTCCACCTTCAACTTCTAATTCTGAGGACTTATAAATAATCTTAAATGTGTCTCCTATCTTTTGATTTTCAAATATTACTATCTGAGGTTTAGATTTCTTTAAAGAAAAGTCTCCAGATAAAATATCTATCATAGATGCTTCTTTAGTTGCTATCCCTAATCTTGTTAATCTAGTCATGGGTTGTCTTGTTTTTATATCGAATGGTGTTGCAAACAATCCATAACCTTCTCCACTAATATCTGTGATAGGAGTTTCTTTTTTAAAGAATCCAAATAGTCCTTTTGCTGAAGTTGTAAGAGGTCCAGTTAATCCTGTATATGCTCCAAGTTCTGCACGAGTATATCCATAAGGCCCAGTTAATGTAGCCTTGTTTATATCAATATCTAATTTGCCTCCTGTTAATTGTTTAATATCAATTAATATTTTTGGTTCGTATTTGCTTTTGCCTATTCCGAACTGATAAACTTTAGAGGCTAATCTTCCTTTAGGTGAAACTAATTTTAATCCTTCAAATTCAATATATCCATACTTTTTCAAATATCCTGCTTCGCCTAATTCTAATGGAACAATATCTACTATTTGTTCTTTTCCAGTAAATCCTTGTAAGGAAACTTTTGCTTTTTCAAATTTAATATTTTTGTTTGTTCCAGTAATAACATCTCTAGTTAATTCAGGATCATAAGATAATATATCTATGTCCTGAAATTTTCTTGAACCCTTAACTAAAATTCTTTGTGCAAAACTTCCAGAGAATATATCTCCTCTGGCCTTACCAATATTAACTATATCTGTTTGCAATGGAGTTAGGGGAGGTAAGGAGGGATTAGATTTTAAAGGAATATCTCCAGTATATTGTTTTACTATCGCTTCAGGATTAACTTTTAATGTTGCACCCCTTTCTGGAATTAAACCAATATCATAAGTTTGTGGAATTTTCTCGGTTACTAAATTAAACTCTGCATTAAATGGAGAAGTTATACCTCCTGTTTCTGATTGCTTTAAAACTAACTTTTCTTCAAATATTGTCGATGGAACTCCTTTAATAGTTTTCTCCCCTAATCCACTTATCTCTACTCCACGGTAAGTGGGAGTAAGTTTAGTATATATTTCCGATATTTTACCAATAGTAAATTCAGTAGTCTTTGTTACCCCCTTCCCACCATAATAAGTTCCTAAAACATAACCTGTAGAATACATTGGTTGCTCATATAATGTTTGTCCTATTTCAGGTAATCCAACTGTAAATGCTTTCTTTCCAAACTCATATGTTCCTTTTAAAAATTGGTATGGATTAGTTATTAATACTCCTGTCGTATATATAACATCTGATCCTCCGCTTAATGCTCCGGCTAAGAATCCATATGAACCTTCCCCATAACCTTTAGTTCCATAAGTAGTTAACTTACTTGTTCCAGATTTTCCAGCAATATAAGAAGCAGTAAGTATTCCATAAGGACTCCAATCTTGTTTTATATTTTGTTTAAATGTTTGGAAGATAGAGGGTATTTCTCCGACCACTCCAATAGATTTTTCCGGATTATAAATATATTCTGGAAAGTTAGTTACAGGAGTAATATTCATTGTTTCTTTTCTTGGAACATCTACTGGTTTTTGGAAGGTTGGAATTGCAGATCCTCCTTTTCCAGTATCCGGCCCTGCAACAATTACACCTTGTCCACCTACTTTTCCAAAAGAATATCTCTCTTCAGTTACAACAACTTGCTTTTCTACTCCTCCACCTGTAGCATATTGATAACCTTCTGGTAAAGGTTTTAATCCAGATATATATTCTCCTTGTGGAGTTAATGTTCCAGAAGAACCATGCCAAATTCCTGAATCTGTTTGCCCTCGTGCAGTTACTATCCTATTTGCTTCTGCTTCTGCTACTGACGCTGAATTAATTGGAATACCTTTATAAGTTACATTGCCCCCAGATATTTTTAATACTCCAGATTGAACTAATCCATAAGCTACACTAGGAGATATTCCTGCTGCCTTTGCTAAACCTAAAACATTCTCGCTAAATGAAACAACTGTTCCACCATATTGATCTCTAAGCAAACCTGTCGGAGAAGGAATAGATTTTAATTCATCAATAGCTTTTTCAGTTGGGGTTCTATTTGCTAACCTCTGTTGCTCGGCTTGAATTGCTTGTTGTTTTGCTAATTGTAAGTTTCTATTTCTTTGTTGAGATGCAACTATTGATGCTCTATAAGCTGCTGAACCTACTGGAACTTGTCTTTGTTGAACTGGAATATAATCACCTCTATCGTGTTAACGATGATAACCAATAGGTTTAAGTATTTATATAGTTTGCTATTTATGTTTTTAGAAATAAACTATCTCACTTATAATTCGCATATATTTTTCCATGCCGGGACATTACTGGAATAGAATAATACTCGCTTGAGGATGATTTCTCTTTAGAAATCCCCCGATGATATCTTCTCTTTCCGCCACGAATTATATAAGTTCCTATTTGACTTAATTTTTTCATAGTTTATTTAACCTCCCCTAGTTTAAATACTTTACTATTTTATTCCAATAAAAAGATTTATAAAGATAAATATATATTTATAATTAGGTGATTAAAAGAGATGGGTTATTCTAGTGAAGGTAGAGAATCAGAATGGAATGAGGCTACATTTAAATCTAAAAGACTTCACGATATTCAGGAACTTATTAATTCATTAAGAATGAATCCTCTTGGTATTTCTAATGGTAAGTTTGCTTATCTTATGCTTTTATCGACTATATCTATTTTATATAAGGAAGGCAGAAGTAAATATTCTGAAAAAGAAAGAATAGAAGTTGACGGCATTGAATCTGATTGTAATAAAATTTTAGTTATTAATCCTCCGCATGAACAAAAGTTAATAGCATCCTTTAATAAATCTGGTGGAGTTAAATATCTTATTAATAATAAAAACTATAATCAATTTATGGATTTACTTACTTACTTCGAGAATAAAGTTAAGGACTATAATGATGCTCATGGATTGACTACTAAGAATAAAAGAAAAGGAGCAATGTTCTAATGGTAAGTATTTATTTAGATTTAAAGGATGGAGAATGGAAAGAGGTTGAGAAGGGGAACTTTTGGATACATGAAGAGTTACTGATTAAGATGCGTAACATCGAAAAGATACAGAAGAAAGGATGGGATGGAGTAATTATCGTCGATGGGAAGGAAAGAAGTGGTAAGAGTAAACTTGCCATGATTATGGGTTGGTATTTCTCTAAGGGCAAACTAACTGAAAAGAATTTTGCTTCTGGGTTAAGTGATGCTGCAGAAAAGATTGGAGAGCTTCCAGATGGAAGTGTTATCGTTGTTGATGAAGGTTCGCTTATGTTTAGCAGTAAGGATAGTGCCTCATCTAAACAGAAATTACTTATTAAACTTCTTGATGTTGTTGGTCAGAAGAATTTAATCTTTATAATCTGTTTGCCCTGTTTCTTTGATTTGAATAAAACTATTGCAGTTAGAAGAAGTTTATTTTTGCTCCATGTTTATCCTGATGAAGATTATAATAGAGGACACTTTATGTTTTTTGGTGAACACACAAAAGGAAAGCTCTATAACTTTGGAAAAAAGAATTTTGACAGCTATGCCTTCCCTGAATCAGACTTCATTGGAGGATATATGGACTTTGAACCTCCATTTTATAAGGCTTACTTAGAAGAGATAAAGAAAAAGAGTTTGGATGAAGCTCTAACTGCTGCTAAAGGTAGTAAGAAGGCTAGTAATCAGGTAGTCCTTAATCAGGATGTTTTATTAGGTATTAAAACGGATTGTATGAGGAAGATGATGTATGAAAATCCAAAAATAACTTCATCTTCTTTAATTCGAGTCTTTGGAGTTGATAGGAGCATAGCAGATAGGGTTAGAAATGGCTTTAAACAAGTGCAAATGGAGGAAATTGCTAAGGAAATTAAGGTTTAGAGATTTTTTAGGAGCGGATATTTAAAATACGAACTTAGGTAGCTTAGTGCATGAACTAAGGCACCTTAGTGCATAAAAACATAATAAAATGGCAAAATTTGAGGTGGAAAAGTGATAGCTGCATTATATTTAAGGGTTAGGGGGAGGTTTATCTTTTATGGTAATATATAAACAATGGAAGATATAATACAAAGAAAAGTGAAGCGAGAACGATTATCTTTAAGTCCAGTTTGCGAAGGATTACGAGTTGGGGTTAACAAAGGTGGGCTTAGTATAAAAGATAACCTTCAGTCTTCTTGTAATAATTGTAATTTAAAAAAAGGGAGTAGTATGATTTTCTAATGATAAGGGTTGCATTATATGCTCGTGTGAGTTTGGATGAAAGTTATGATGATAAAAGATTTCAAGATGTTGAAAACCAGTTAGTTCCATTAAGAGACTTCTGCAAGGCTATGGGCTGGGAAGTTGTTAAAGAATATACTGATAGAATGTCTGGAGCAAATCCAGCTAGACCCTCATTTAGAGAAATGATGAACGATGCCTTAATGAGAAGATTCTCTGGAATAGTTATTTGGAAATTGGATAGATTTTCTAGGGAAGGGGTTATTCCAACTATGAGCTATATTAAACAATTAAAGGATAGAGGATTGTGGTTAAGATCTATGACTGAGTCTTGGCTTGATACTTCTCAAGAAGGAATAACCGATATGGTTCTAGCTATAATGAGTTGGGCAGCGGCAGAAGAAAGAAAGAAAATATCTGAAAGAACAAAGGCAGGTATGGCTAGAAAGAAAGCACAAGGAAAACATATTGGAAGACCTAAAACAAGGGAGCCCTTATTATCGCAGGGCAATTCCTTAGGAGAAAAAGCACCCCCCCTTTAATTATTCACACATCATATTCCTTGCTATGAGGCATGGAAAGTTTTTCTAGGGCAATAGGCTTTTCGAACAACTCTTTTTCCTCGCCGGAGTAACCTGCTCGGGTGAGTAAGGTTTGCTCATAACTGTAAAACTCCGGAGGGGTTTGTTATTATTGAAAAGTTACACGGGGCAGTAGTAAAGTATTTAAAGCGGTGAAACGGTAGATATTCATGATAAACGACACAAACGAACAAATGATAATGAAAATTGAATTTTTCTTATCTAAAAAAATTAAGGTTCATATTACAAAAAAAGATAATGAGTTCTTAAATGGAATTATAATCCAAAAGGAATCCGATGGCGTTTATATTATTGCCGAGAGAAAATTTGGATTAATGCATTTATTTGTTTCTGATATTTTATCTATTGAAGAATATAGGTCGGAGGGGGGGAAGTAATGGGAAAATTAAGTTATAATAAATCAATGTTAAATGGATGTCTGCTACAGGGATATAGAAATGTTATAAGTTGGGACATATATGGGACCGGAAATTTTATAACAGAACTTGGATGGAAAAAATTATTTGAATACTTTTTATCCTTACCTTTAGAAGCATATAAAATTAATAAAAGATGTATGAATTTTTCTTTTAGTTCTTCAGGATATTCCTATATTGAATTTAGTAAAGAATATATAAAATTAAAATTAGATGTTATATTTAAAGATATAGAAAATATCTTAAAAAATAGAGAATATATGAATGAACCTGAACTAGGGGGTTTTAAGTTAGATTATAAGGAAATAGATAAATATGATTTTAAAGTTTGGGAAAAGTTTAAGAAGGAATGTGATGAATTAAAAGAAAAATACTCTTATTGGATAAAAAAGAAAAAAGAAAACTCTAACTACAATAGATATAAAATTTTAGAAAGAGATGGGTTTAAATGTAAAATTTGCGGTAGAACTCCGCCTGAAGTAGTATTGCATATTGACCATTGGATTCCGAAGGCTAGAGGAGGATTAGATATTTATGAAAATTTAGTTACTCTCTGCGGAGAATGTAATATTTCTAAATCTGCACAAGTTCCAAAGTTTCCAATTACTTATGTTCGTGATAAAATACAGATAAAAGAGGATAAAGATGGAACAACAAATAAGTGAATTACAAAAGAAGTGTATTGTTAAACCTTCTAAAACTCCAGATTGTCTTCATGCTGATGAAGAAGTAAGAAAGATATATTCTTTACCATTTGCACAGCAACAACAGGAAATATTTAATATTTCCAAGAAATTTAATGTGCCAAAATCTTTCTGTGAAAATGTATTAAAAATTATTAAAAAAGAACAACCTAAAACTACAGAAAAGACTATAGTAGAAAGTAGTGATACAACTGATACAACTGATACAACTGATACAACTGATACAACTGATACACCTATGAAAAACTACCTACCTGTATCAGTTGTATCATGTATCAACGACTTTTCAGAGACACTTTTCGGACAATCCACTTTTGAGCAGATTTTGAAAGTGCTTTTTATGGAGAATAAGGCTTTATCTACCGAAAATTTAGCACTTAGGCTCAATCAAAAAGAGGCAAATATAAGAAATACAATATCCCGTTTTAAGCCCTATTTTGGCAAGATTGGCACAAGAGGTAAAATCTGTTACATCTTTTTGATACAACTTGCTATTGATGAGATAGAATCCAGAATCTCCCAAAAAAAGGCAGAAATAGCCCATTTTAAACAACAGGAGGAATACCGAATAAGTGCCAAAAATGAGGCTGAAAAACAACTAGAAAATATCAAGGTTTTTGCTAGTTCTACTAAGTTTGAAAGGGATGGAAAAACCTTAACTTTCAATTTTCAAGATTTACTTACCTTTGATTATAAACTTGCAGATTACTTCTTAGAAAAGCCTGAAGAATTTTTGGAATATTTTAAGGCTTCTTTTGAAAATGAGTATGAATTTAAGATTATCGGACTGCCGAATAACTTAAATGTCCCTATTGAAAGAATAAGAAAAGAACATTTAAACAAGATAATTATAGTAGAAGGCAGAGTAACTTCCTTTGGAGAAGTTAAACCTGTTATAACTAAAATAAAATATGAATGTCCATCATGCGGAGCTTTAATAACTGTAAATCAAAATTATAGAGATGGAACATTAAGAGAACCATCAAGATGTTCTTGTGGAAGAAAAGGCTATTTTAATCCTAAATCTAGGACAGAATTTAATTCTTGTATGCTTCAGTTTGAAGATTTACAAGAGAAAACAGATAATCCTCATAGTCAAAGAATTAAAGCAGTTCTATTTAATGGTCTTACTGAACCTGAAAATATAAAGATTTTCGCTCCCGGTAATGAGGTTAGATGTTGTGGATTATTAAAAGAAGTTCCTATTAAAAAGAATGGAAAACAAAGTTTATTCTTAAATTGGATATTAGAAATTTCTTCAGCAGAGCTTATTGAAAAAGAAATAGATATAAATAAATTTTCAGAAGAAGATATAATTAAAATAAAAGAATTATCAGAAAAGATTAATCAAAATGGTATATCTGAAATAGTGGATTCTTTTGCACCAGAAGTTTATGGGCATAATGAAATCAAATCTGCCATAACTTTACAACTTTGCAATAGAAGAAATGATAAAAAGAAACAGGCAACAAGAAATAAATCTAATATTCTTTTGATTGGAGATCCGGGAACAGCTAAATCAGTTATGGGGGATTTTGCAGTAGATGTAACTATTGGTTCAAGGAAAGCTGTTGGGGGAGGTTCTTCAGCAGTAGGTATAACTGCTTCAGTTGTCAAGGAAGAGGAAAGTCTTGGAGGATATAGAGTTGAACCTGGAGCAATGGTTTTAGCAAAAGAATTATTATTTATTGATGAACTTAATAATCTTCCTGAAGAGGATAAACCCAAACTTCAAGAAGGTATGAATGAGCAAACAGTTAGTATAAATAAAGCTAATCTCCATGTTAGAATGAAAGTTAGTAGCGGAGTAATTTCTGCTGCCAATCCTAAAGGAGGACATTTTAATATTAATTCTAGTGAAACAATAGAATCTCAATTCAATATTCCAACTCCAATTTTGAATAGATTTGATACTATTTTTGTAATAACAGATTATATTGAAGAAAATAATGATAAAAAAATAGCTAACAAAATGTTGAATAGGCATAGAGGGATTTTAAATAATATTTATGATAAAGAATTTTTAAGAAAGTTTTTTGCATATATTAGGGCAGGAGATGAACCTCAAATAGGAGAAGATGTTTCAAAAAAACTCGAACAAGTTTATCATCTTGCAAGAACTAATAATAATGCTCGTGTAAAAATTAATGCAAGATTTTTTGAATCCTTAACAAGAATGATTATTGCTTCAGCAAAACTTAGACAATCTCCCAATGTAGAATTTAAAGATATTGAAAGATGTATAACGATTTTGTCTGAAAGTGAATATAAAATTAATCCATATATCCTTAATAAACTAAAATGACCTACCGCTACAAAACCCCACTAAAAGTAGAATGCATCCGCTGTGGTAGAAA
>Ga0172370_10010891_pt1 | contig 10354 bp, 9 predicted proteins | sample LakKiv5m_FD_114538 | JGI IMG/M metagenome (GOLD analysis project Ga0172370, IMG submission 114538) | Freshwater microbial communities from Kabuno Bay, South-Kivu, Congo - kab_022012_11.5m | ecosystem: Environmental > Aquatic > Freshwater > Lake | place: Democratic Republic of the Congo...
TAATGATTTATAAAGTTGCGGACTTTGGGAGAGATAAGCCGAATAACCAAAATAACCGACTTTAAAAACTTCTGCGCCACCCTCGGGAACTGCCGAGATGATTGAGGGCGCTTGAAATTCCATAAAATCTTTTTTAATTAAAGCTTGTCTAAACGCTTCAACTACAACAGCTTGAACTTTAAAAATCGCGGCCTGTTTTGCATTCCTAAGAGTAAGCGCTCTGTAATCAAGAAGTGTCGGTAAATCAAGATTTAATTCTTTTTGACCCATATCAAAAGGTAATTCTCCCGCCAGACTTATTATTTCCAATTTTTCTATCTGAACTTCAATTTGTCCAGTTTCTAATTCTTGATTAATTAATTTTTCCGGTCTTTTAGCTATTGTTCCGATAATAGCTACCACCGACTCAGGCGAAACCTTGGGAAGATTTACCCCAACACATTGAATTATTCCGGTTCTATCTTTTAGATCTATAAATGTGATTTTTCCATGATCACGAATAGTATCCACCCAGCCTTCGAGCCGGACTGTTTCTGCTACCTTGTTTACTGTTTCACCCACAAGAGTTCTTTGCATGAATATATTTTAATCTAGAAAGATTACGAAATCCATCCCAAGTATCTATTGACATAGTTCATCAAATTATGTGTAATACAATCGGATTATGGAATTTTCAAGATTAAATAGAACAATTCGCATTAACCTCTTTAAGTAAAGGGGTTGGCGTTTTGGCTAAAAAAACCAAAAAATTAACCTCTTTTTACAAAGAGGTTTTTTTATTTTAAAACATGGCAACAACAGAAAGATGTGATTATTACAACGATTGCGCTTTTGTGATGTATCGCAAAAGTCGTCCGGACACAAACATGGCACCATTACCGGAAAACGGTAATTGTGGCATAAATTCTGACGAATGTTTAAGAAGAAGATATCAAGAAGCTAATACGGAAGACCGCAATCGTATGAATAAAATTTGTCATGTAACCGATATTTCCAGTTACCGTCTACCTATTTCAGCAAACGAAATTGACGTTGTCTATCCAAAACTACCAAACAACAACGGCAGGGACTTTAGAAGGATAATAGGAGGGGCACATAGATAAAATAATTAGACCGATAAATCTCTAATTTTTAGTTGGATAGATTTGTTTCCATTCCAAATGTTTTCTTCTACGGCATAAACCAGATCTATTTTTTCTCCTTGCTTGAGATTTGGATATTCCTTGGCTCCATTAAAAAATATAGCTTCGTAAGCTATCAAGTCTTGCCTTACTTGAAGTTTATAATGACTTTTTGTGGATCCCACTATTTTTAATTTTTCAATAACTACATTATTACTAATAAATAGTGGAGACGGATTTCCTAAACCCAATGGTTCAAATTTCTTTAATATGTTAATAAATTCATTTGAGATTTGAGAAAATTTAAGTTGACAATCAATTTTAATTTTCTTAATCAACATGTCAGAAGTCAATAACCCCACTGCAAATTTATTTATTTTGTCTGTAAATTCAGAGATTTTATTTGAATTTATTGAAAACCCGGCTGCCATTGGGTGACCTCCTCCTTCTGTGTGCAAATTAACATTTCTTATTGCTTCAATTATATTAAAACCCGCTATAGATCTAGCCGACGCTTTGGCTATATTATCTTTTAGAGATAAAACAACCGCGGGTCGGTAAAACTCCTCTACCAACTTTGCTGCAGCCAAACCAATAACTCCTTCGTGATATTTTTCATGCGCTAAAACTATAATTAATTGCTCTTTAATATTTTTGTAAGAATTTCTGGCATGTAAAACTACTTCATCTACAATCTTTTGTCTTTCTAAATTAGTATCTCCAATATTTTTTGCAATTATTTTTGCTTTGATAAGATCACGCGTACAAAGCAATCGGAGTGATTCCAATCCATGTTTAAGTCTACCCATCGAGTTAATCCTTGGGGCAATAATAAAACCTACTTCGTAGGTCCCTATTTCTTTAAGTTTGGATTCTTCTCTTAAAGCTATTAATCCAGGTCTTTTAGTGTTATTTAATTCAATCAATCCAAATTTAACTATTGAATGATTGATGCCAGTAAGAGGTAGTTGATCGGCAATAGTCCCAATTGCGGCTAAAGATAATTTTTCCCGTATTAAATCTTTTGATACCTCGCGAGCCAAAAACCAGGCTACCGCCGATCCGCTGATTTTAGTTGTATAAATAAGTGCCTGTGGTTTGGGTAATTTATTACCGGCTTGATGATGATCGGTAATAATTACATCAATTCCTAATTTATTAATTATTTTTATCTTTTCCTCTGCTACTATCCCATGATCAACTGTAATAATAAGTGATAGTTTTGGATCCTTTTCTTTTAGCTTTTTGACTGTTTTTAAATTTATTCCATATCCTTCAGAAAATCTTTCGGGTATGTGGGGCAAAACAAAAACTCCAAGTGAGTGAAGAGCTTCCCATAAAATTGCCGTTCCGGTAATCCCGTCCGCATCATAATCACCGTAAATAATTACATGTTCATTATTTTTCTTGGCAATCTTTATTCTACTGATAGCTTTTTTAATTTCTGTACTCAAAATCCCAACAGATTTAAGTGAAATTTTTGTAGGATCCTTTGGTAAAAAAAAATCATCTTGCGCCTTTGCTGTTTTAATTCCACGATTTTCTAATAACAAGGAGATTAATTCCTTATTTGTGGAAACTTCTTTTTTATTAATTATTTCCCATTTCATACTGCTATAATTTAACCTATATGAATAATTATGTCCAATTACCCAAATCTGTTATTGATATTTTGGAAAAATTCCAAGATGCAAAATTTGAAATTTATATAGTTGGTGGGGCTGTGCGCGATATTTTGATGGGCAAAATAATTAATGATTGGGATTTTACAACCAACGCAATTCCTGAGGAAATATTAAAAATAATTCCGGATGGTTTTTATGATAATCAATTCGGGACAGTTGGGTATATGTCTCCCGAGTTTGAAAAACCATTTGAAATAACCACTTTCAGGTCCGAACAAGAATATTCAGACGCACGTCATCCCGATAAAATTTCTTGGGGAAAAAGTTTAAAAGAAGATTTGGCTAGACGAGACTTTACAATCAACGCGATGGCGCTAAGCTTTGTACTAGGTACTAAGTACAAAGTACTAAGTACTAACGTAGTCGATTTATATGGTGGGCAAAAGGATATTGAAAATAAGATTATTCGTGCCGTTCGCGATCCTAACGAAAGATTTTCAGAAGACGCACTTCGCATGATGCGAGCAGTAAGGATTGCTACTCAATTGGATTTTGCTATTGAAGAAAAAACATTACAAGGAATTAACAAAAATGCACCGTTAATAAATAAAATTGCAAAAGAAAGAATCAAGGAAGAACTTTTTAAAATTATCGCAAGTCAAAATCCATATAACGGAATTATACTCCTACAAAAATCCGAACTTATGCAAGAGATTATGCCCGAATTTGAAAAATGTTTTGGTGTTGAGCAAAAATCTCCGGGTAGGCATCATATTTACGATGTTGGCAATCATTTATTAATGTCGTTAAAAAATTGTAGGTCAACTGATACTGTAACGCGTTTTGCCACTTTAATACATGATATTGGAAAACCACAAACCTACAGAAAACTCCCAAGCGGAACAATTACCTTTTACAATCACGAAATGGTTTCAACAAAAATTGCACAAAATTTGGCAGATAGACTTAAATTTTCTAAAAAAGAAAAGGACAAACTATTAACACTGGTTCGCTGGCACCAATTTAGCGTAGACGAACACCAAACTGATTCTGCAATAAGACGAATGTTAAAAAATATCGGAATAGACAACATGGAAGATATGTTAGCTCTTCGAGTGGCTGACAGGTTAGGTGGTGGTGCAAGAGAAACCTCTTGGAGGTTGGAAGAATTTAAAAGACGTCTGATAGAAGTTCAAAAACAGCCCTTTACCGTGGCAGACCTTAAAATTAGCGGAAATGATGTAATGAAAGAATTAAATATCGCGCCAGGGCCTGAAGTTGGTAAAATTCTTAATAATTTATTTGAAAAAGTAGTTAATAAAGAAATTGAAAATGAAAAAAAGGTATTACTTGAAATGATTACTAAGGTTTCTTAAATTTCTTTTGAAGATTATCCCACGTAACCAAAATTGAAACCGCCACAAATGGTGAAGAATAGGTTCCTGAAATTGTTCCAATAAGAAGTGCCACCGAAAACCACTTAACAGTTTCCCCTCCCATAAGAATAAGTGCCGCAAGCATAAAAATTATCGTAAAAGAATTATTTAAAGATCTAACCATTGTTTCATTAAGAGCCTTATTGGCAAGTTCATAAATATTTCCAATGAATTTGTTTTGAGATTCACGAATTCTATCATAGACGACTATCGTGTCGTGAACAGAAAACGAAAGTATAGTAAGCATTGCAGTAACAAACAAAAAATCAATTTCCGCGCCAAAAAAATGTCCCAACAAAGAAAACGAGCCCAACAATACCAATGAATCATGAAGTGTTGCCAATGTCGCAGAAATTCCAAATTTAAAACTTTTGAATTGATAAGCAATCCAAAATAAAATCAAAGAAGCAGAAATACAAAGCGCAATCACTGTTTTTTTAATTAACTCCGGACCTATTGAAGGTCCTATATTTTCAAACCGAATTTCTACTCCTCCGGATTCTTTTAAATTTTGTCTAATTTTATCTGACTTTTCTTTTTCCATGGGACTGTAATTAAACACCTTAGTATTACCATCCGGAAACTTATATTCCATAACAATCCCACCGGTAAAATCAATTCCAATCTTAAAACCCCATTTAGCAATAGAAAAAACTCCGGATCCAATAACAATCACGGAAATTAACAAATATACAAAGCGATATTTCATCCAGTTAATCATTTTTTATTTTTACCATCTTTGACAAAAACTCGTAAAAGATTTCTACTCACAAATATTCCGGTAAATAATGAGATAAATATACCTAATAATAGTGTAATTCCAAATCCCCTCACCGGGCCAGACATTGGTAAAAAGGTCCAACCCAAGGGATTAATTAAAATTAATGCAGTAATAATTGTAGCAAAATTAGCATCCCGGATTGAATCCCATGCTCGTCCAAATGAAATTTCCAAAGCATCTGAATAATTTCTTTTTAACTTTTCTTCTTTAAATCTCTCAAAAATTAATATATTGCTATCTACCGCCATTCCAATTGACAACATAAAACCGGCAATTCCCGGAAGGGTCAAGGTGACTGGGATTAATTTATACAGTGCTAATGTAATTAATCCAAAAATTATTAAGCCAAAATCAGCGACCAATCCCAAAAATCCGTATGAAACCACCATAAATATACACACAATAACAATCCCTACTACTCCTGCGATTATGCTTTTTTGGATTGATTCGGCTCCCAATGTGGCACCGACTGTTCTTTCTTCGACTAAATTAATCGGAATTGGCAGTGCCCCGGCGTTAAGCTGAACTGAAAGTGCTTTTGCTTCTTCTATTGTAAAATTTCCGGTAATTTGGGCATCACCACCAACTATCTTTGCTTGAACTCTAGGAGCAGAAATCATTTGGCCATCTAGCACAATCGGTAAAACTCGACCAATGTTTTTACCCGTAATTTCGGCAAATTTATCTCCACCTTGTTTTGTAAATTTGAGTGCGATTGCAGGTTTACCATTTTGGCTATCAAATACCACTTGGGCGGATTGTAGGTCTGCACCGGTTAATGTGGTTGCCACAGGAATTGCAGAGGCTGAAGATGTTTTTGTCGCAGGAATATCTTTTATTTCAAAAAAAATTAACTGGGCAGTTTTACCAATTAAGGTAATTGCCTCATTTGTATCTTTAATCCCGGGAAGTTCAACTACTATCCTATCTTTACCCTCAAAAGTTGATGTTTGAACTGTTGGTTCGGATATTCCAAACAGATTAACTCTTCTTTCAATAACATCTCTAACTCCTTCAATCGCCGTTTTCTTTTTATCTGCCGCAATTTTTGATGTATCCGCTTCAAAAACCAAATGGCTACCACCCGCCAAATCAAGCCCAAAACGCATATCAAAATTACGTTTAATTGTGGTATTTGCAATTTTTATATCTAAATTTGGCCGATTAAATTCCTTTCCTATTAATGAAAATTTTGAAGGGATGCTTATATACAAACACCCCAAAGCCAATATACTAATTAATATTAATTTTTTGATAGGAGTTCGGAACATAAGATTTAATTAACTAAATCTTCCTCATTTCCAATTACCATGACACGGCTCGCGGAAAGTATTCCCAAAAGGAATGGGTCACGCCTTTTTTTTCTAAATTCAAACTCTTCCCTACTCATAACCGTGTAATTTATTTCGAACCCTCGTTTACTTTCTTCCGTGCGGATTAATGCTGAAAGTTCCGGTAACACGACCTCTCCAACAACTAAGATATCTACATCATCTTCTCTTTTTCTTGCCTTTCCCTCTATGAATTTGCCTGAAAACATTACAAATGATACTTTTCCAATCTTATTTTTATTTTCTATTATTGATTTACCCAATCCTGTGGTTTTGGCAGTCATTGAAAGTAAATCTTGAAAAAAAGAATATTCCCGTCTTGGAGAATAATAAATCCTATTTCCTCTTGGTTCTTTTCGTAACACACCGTCTTTTTCTAGTTTAGCCAGTTCACGTCTGACTGCATTAACTTCTTCACCAACTTTACGAGTTATTCCACGTACATGATGAATTTCTTTTAGATCCGAAAAAAACAACTCTATAACTTTAATTCTCACCTTTGAAGTGATGATGTCGCTTAAATTAGCCATCTGGTTTGGAGCAGTTTATTATTAATAACTAACATTATTTTCGATCGGTAAAACCTCTATCCAAGTTTGACCGCGTACCATTTGAATCTCTTTTCCATTTGTATCATAAAAAACTTCTCTGTCAAGCTCGGAATCTTTTTTCCAAGTCCCAACATTTGCAATCCCGTTTTGAAAGACAATAGATTTACCGGTACCAATAACCCCATAAAGCATGTGTTTTTCGGTGTCAATCGGGCCAGTTTCTTTGGCAAACATAATTACCACATTCGAAGCTGATAACTGGGGTTTATTTAGTTCCCAATCATTGTGCGCTAATCCTCCGTTAAATCTTTTATATAAGTTGGTAGTAGAATCATATTTCCACTCAACGTCATAACCCGGCATGCTTGCCCAAAAATCAAATTTAATATTTGACACAGTCGGAGTAGTTAGTGCTTTTCCGTCCTGGAATATCCATTTTCTAAATCCTTTTGTCCAAACTACACCTTTGTCGTCTTTGTAATTAAACCCTCTTTTGGATGCTTCTTTCCAAACCTCATCGAGATTAGCCACAACCGCATGTTCCCAAGCAGATGGAGTCGAACTTAAACGATATTGATCCCGAACTATTATTGGATACCCAATGTTATAGCCACCATCAAAATTATTTCCGGTTGTGCCACCAAACCAACCTAATTTTTCAAATAATGTTTCTGTATTTGCTAAAGGATTACTTTGAGATTTTGGTTTAACACCCCCAGGACAAGTATTGCAAATTGTGTTTGCACCGCCCTGATGTAAATAAATCGGGTCTGTACCATATCCAGCAGCCAAAGCTATAAAATAAACCCTGGCGCTCCTTAGAGGAGCCGCCAAAACAGTTTCTGCAGAAGCGCCACAATAAAAAATCGAAAGGAATCTGGTTATTCCTCCTTCTGCTACAGCTTCATAAACAACATCTGCACTTGAAAGTCCCGACTCCGGCCTGGCTTCAGTATGATTTTCGATCATCATGGCAATAGGACGTCTGCTATTCCAAATATCTTCTTCTGCCTTTGTAAATTTCTGGCCGTTAATTGGACATTCTTGAGTTTTTGGAAGATTTGCGTTTATCTTTGATTTTTTACCGCTTTGGGATGTTTGACTACTTTTATTTTGAGGTGCAATTATTGAAAACACCAATAACGACAAACCCACAGAAATCAAAAATAACCCCAAGAAGCTTGCAATCAATGTCGACTTATTCGCGTTAAAATTAATTTTCATAACGTATTATCTACTGTATCACTATTTACCTCTTTGTGCATCAACCAATGCCTTTTTTTCTTCATCCGATAACTCTACTTTTGACTTACCGTTACTAACATCCTTCATATAAACCCTTGTTCTATCTCTTGTATGGAGGCTGGTTATAATAATCCCAGAATTGTAGTCATCTAATATTGCCAAGCTAAAACTATGATCGCCTCCTAATTCTTTAAACGGATTAAACCTAATCAAACCCACCTTTTGAATATGAGATTTTGCATTTTTTTCCAGTAATTCTAGCCTGTTTTTTAGTAATTTTATTTCTTTAGTATTTATTTCCCCTTCAGAAATTATTTTTTCTAATATTTTTTTTAAATCAGATGTGTTTATATTTTTGGTTAATTTTTTATATATTGAATAAAAATTATAATAAAGAACGCTCAAAAGCACGAGCCATGCGGCAAAAAATGATAAGATGATTAGATTTAAATTTTGCATTATTAAATGTTAATGAGAATCCAGACATTTTTACATTTGACAAAAAGACTGTCAAGATTGTAAAGCATTGTTATTCGTAGTAAATTACCTTAATGACGTCACACCGCACAAAAAAAGATAAAATAAGTCCACATTACAATTTTTTGGTGTCATGGAAGCCAGAACACAGCGCTGTCAATAGGGAACAAATAACAACAAAAAACAAATCTACAAATTCCAATACTTATAAGAAAAAAGCCGAATATTTGGCTCAAGCAGGATTGAACCTAAATTATAAAAAACGTATTCTAAAATGTTTATTATTAGTTAGCCTCATGCTAATCTTAGAGCTAGTGATATACTTGGGCTGGAAAAAGTTTCTGTCCTAAGAAAGGGGGTGACATACAAATAATGTATTGTGTAAAATGCCGTGCCAAAAGAGAAGGCAAAGACGTTCAGGAAGTTACCATGAAAAATGGTAAAAAAGCTTCCAAAGGTGTTTGCGAAGTCTGTGGTACAACCATGTTCAAAATCGGAGGAAATAAATAACCTTCGACAACGAATATTTTAAACAAAAGGGCATCCCGCTATGACGGGCCCCTTTTGTGTTTTTGATTATTCCTGTATTTTTGGCCTATATTGTAATGCTTCGGCAATGTGAACAGTATCTATATTTTTTTCTCCAGCCAAATCAGCAATTGTTCTGGCAATTTTTAGGACTTTAAAATAACTTCTCGCCGAAAGATTCATAGTAGAAACTGCGTTCGTCATTAAAGCTTTTGACCCTTCTTCTATATCACAATATTTTTTAACGTCCCGTGTGGCCATTTCCGAATTATTTCGAATTCTAGTTCCATCAAACCTTTTTATTTGTAAGTTTCTTGCAGTTTGGACTCGTTTTTGAATTTCACAAGATGTTTCTCTTTTTGTTTTATCGTCAACCAGTTTTTGTGTTTCAACTGCAGGAACATCAATATGAATGTCAATTCGGTCAAGAATTGGACCAGAAATTCTTTTTTGATATCTGGTAACCATTCCAGGCATGCAAGTACAAGCTCTTTTTGCATCCCCAAAATATCCGCACGGGCAAGGATTACTTGCGGCAATTAATAAAAATTTTGCGGGGTAAGTGACTGATCCTTTTGCCCTTGAAATTGTCACAACCCCATCTTCCATTGGTTGACGAAGAGACTCCAGTACATGACGAGGAAATTCCGGAAATTCATCCAAAAAAAGAACACCTCTATGTGCTAACGAAATTTCCCCGGGCATTGGGTTACCTCCGCCACCAATTAATCCAATACGGCTTGTGGTGTGATGCGGACTCCTAAAGGGGCGTTTTGTAATTATCGATTCTCCTTCCGGCAAGTTTCCTGTAATTGAGTAAATTTTAGTTACTTCCAATGCCTCGTCTTCGGTTAGTGTTGGCAAAATTCCCGGTAATGCCCGGGCCAACATTGTTTTTCCTGACCCAGGTGTTCCACGGAGAAAAATGTTATGTCCTCCCGCTGCTGCAATTTCTAAGGCTCTTTTACTCTGCTCCTGACCAACCACTTCCGAAAAATCAAATTCCGCCTCACTTCTGACTAATAAATTTTTAAGATCTATTTTTGAACACGGAATTAGTTCAATTGATTTATTAAAAAATCTGACTAATGACAATAGTGATTCAATTGGGTAAATATTTACCCCAGAAACTACGGCGGCTTCTGTTTCGTTAATTTTTGGAACATAAATGTACTCAAACTTCTTTTCTTTGGCTAAATAAGCCAGTGGTAAAATTCCATTGGTATGCCTTAGAGTTCCATCAAGTGATAATTCACCAA
>Ga0172370_10010893_pt1 | contig 10353 bp, 8 predicted proteins | sample LakKiv5m_FD_114538 | JGI IMG/M metagenome (GOLD analysis project Ga0172370, IMG submission 114538) | Freshwater microbial communities from Kabuno Bay, South-Kivu, Congo - kab_022012_11.5m | ecosystem: Environmental > Aquatic > Freshwater > Lake | place: Democratic Republic of the Congo...
TCGGACGAGCCGTTGGCGAGGGCGATGTTCTCCGCCGCCACGCCGTGGAGCTTGCCGAGCTTCTCGCGCAGACGGTAGGCGCGGTCCGGGTAGCGGTTGCCCTTCTCGGCCATGTCGGTGATCGCCTTGACGACGGCGTCCGACGGCGGCGTCGGGTTCTCGTTGAGCATCATGCGGCCCATCTCGGGCTGCGCCCACGCCTTGTCGAGGATGCCGGTGTTGTACTCCGGAGCCGTCCACACGTAGGGGTTGATCTTGTCCTTGATGTCGGTCATTCGGTGGATCCTTTCGTGGTGCTCGAGATCGTCAGGCGGGTGTCGTCAGGCCTTGCACTGACCCTTCTGGAGGCAGCCGTCCGCGAAGGCGACCATCTCATTGGTGGCCTTGGAGAAGGCCTCGGCCGTCCGCACGAGCGCGGGGTGCGTGTCGTACTCGGCCCTGGTGTAGCCGTCCTCGGCGTAGGCGCGCTCGAAGTACGGGATGCGCATGAGCTTGTCCATGACGTCCTTGGGCGGATCCACGTCGATCTGGCCGGCCTTGAACGTGATGTCTTCGGGGTTCGGGAAGTTGATGAGCTTGTCGATGAGCGACGGCGGGCAGGTGACGACGATGTCGGCGCCGGCCTTCTCCTCGAGGTGCCAGATCTGCTGCTTGCCGTCGACGGTGGGGCCGAGGCGCAGCGAGCAGGAGAGCATCTTGCTGTGGTAGTCGCCCTCGGCGAGCAGACGGTAGGCCTTCTTGAAGATGGCGAGCTCGGCGATGCGGACGTCACCCTCGGTGACCTCGATGCCCTTCTCGGCGCCGGCTTCGCGCAGGCCGCCGAGGTCGCCGTAGCGGGCTTCCATGTGCGTGATGACCGAGCGCCACTTGGAGAGGTCGACGCCGTTGGCCTTGGCCTTCTCGAGGCCGCGGTTGACGGACTTGGCGCAGTCCATGAGCTGCGGGAGGATGAAGGTGAGCGTGTTGTTGGTGGCGATGCCGCGCGACGTGAGCTCCTCGATGACCTCGTAGCCGACCGCGGTGCCGGGCACCTTGACCATGACGTTCGGGTTGACGGCGTGGATCTCCAGCGCCTGGGCGATCATCGCGTCCTTGTCGAAGGCGCTGCGCGGGTCGGTCTGGCCCGAGAGGAATCCCTCCTTGTAGCCCGACGCCTCGAAGAGCGGCAGGAACATGTCGGAGCCCTGCTTCACGACCTCTTTGTAGAGGACCCAGAAGAGACCCTCGGTGTCGAGGTCCTTGTTCTCGGCGAGGATCTTCTCGGCGACCTTCTCCCAGCGGGCGGGGTCGTCCTTGAACGCCGCCAGCGACAGCGGGGGGTTGGTGGTGACGCCGCGGAAGAGCTGGCCCATGGGGTTCTCGGCGTCGTACATGCGCGCGAACTGGCGCTTGAGGATCTCCTTGTCGCCGTCGGTCGCCTTGGCGAGGAGCTTCTCGCACCAGTTACCGAAGATGACCGGCGACGAGTCCCACCAGATCTCCATGCCCGGGCTGACGTCGACGAGTTCTTCCAAGAGATTGCGTTCCTGCATGTCTCCCCCTAGCTGATTGATTCTACGGATGTGACTGTGGGGCCGAGGGCCCTTGTCGAGCGAGGCGAGCGGCCTTCTGGGGCGCGCACCATATGAGAAGTGAACAAGCAATCACTCAAATGCACAGATTCGCTCCTTTCTCATCATGCGCATGGTAGTTCACTCCCGCCGGGCTGTCTACCGCACTTGTGAGGATTTGTTCCGACGGGCCACACAGGGAACGGGCGCGGCGGGCCGGAAGGCCCGCCGCGCCCGTTCCACAGGCTCGGCGCGAAGGCGCGGAAGCGCGTCCGCGCGCCTCAGTACTCGGCGTCCGCCGGCCTCACCTTGCCGCGGAACGTGCGGTACACGAGCGCGGTGTAGAGGAGCACGAGGGGTACGCCGATCAGGGCGATGACGAGCATGACCTTGAGGGTCAGGGGACCCGAGGCCGCGCTGGTGACCGTGAGACTGGTCTCGGCCGGTGTGCCGCGGGCCGGCACGATGTCCGGGTAGTTGCCCACGGCGGCGATGCCGGCGAGGGCGACGATCGTGACCGCCGAGGCGAGGAAGGCGCTCAGCTCGCCGCCCTCCTTCATCATCTGCCAGATGGTGTACAGGAGCGCTGCCGCCAGGACGACCAGGAACAGCCAGCCGACGGGCCGGCCGAGGACGTTGTCCGAGGCGCGGGACACGCCGGCGATGGTCGCGGCCGAGGTGATGACGGCCAGCACGACGCAGACCCAGAAGGTGACGCGGCGCCAGCGCGCGACGCGGTCGTGCAGGGCGCCGGCCTCCGTCTTCACGAGCAGCCACGCCGCTCCGTGCGTCATGATGAGGAACAGGCCGGTGACGCCGACCAGCAGCGCGTACGGGTTGAGCAACTCGAGGAAGGTCCCGGTGTAATCGCCGTTGGCGTTCATCGGGACGCCGCGGATCACGTTGCCCAGAGCGACGCCGACGAGCAGCGACGGCAGGAAGCTGCCGAGCAGGAAGGCGCCGTCCCACACCGCGCTCCAGCTCGAGTCCCGGTGGCGGAACTCGAGCGACACGGCGCGCAGGATGAGACCGAACAGCACGAGCATGATCGCCAGGTAGAAGCCGCTGAAGGTCATGGCGTAGACGAGCGGGAAGGCCGCAAAGACGGCGCCCGCGCCCGTCACCAGCCAGACCTCGTTGCCGTCCCAGACGGGTCCGATGGACGCGCGCACGACGCGCTTCTCGTCCTCGGTCCGGGCGACGAACGGGTACAGCACGCCGGCGCCGAGGTCGAACCCGTCGAGCACGACGTAGCCGGTGAGCAGGAACGCGACCAGGACGAACCAGACGCTTTCGAGGCTCATCACGTCACCTCCCCGCGCCGGCGGGGACGGCCTGCCCGGCGGCGGTCTCGGCCTGCAGCATGTCGGCGACGTCCTCCGGCCCCGTGCGGATGATGCCGAGGAAGATGCGCAGCCAGGCGATGAACAGGATCAGGTAGATCAGCCCAAAGAGCCCGAGCGTCGTCCATATCTCACCCGCCGAGACGACCGGCGAGACACCGTCGGAGGTGCGCAGCAGACCTTGCACCACCCAGGGCTGGCGGCCGACCTCCGTCGCGGTCCAGCCCATGTTCATGGCCAGGATCGGCAGAGGGAAGCAGACGACGAGGAGCCACAGCATCCAGCGGGAGCCCTCGAGCCGTTTCAGGAAGTGCATGACGAGGGCCAGCAGCATCACCCCTATGAAGAGGAATGAGAGGGCGATCATCAGGTGGTAGCTCTGGAAGGTGATCTGCAGCGGCGGCCTGTCCGAGGGCGGCACGATGTCGAGACCCTTGACCTCGTGCCCCGGGCTCATGCCCAGCATCAGGCTGAGCCCGCTCGGGATGCTGACCCCGGTCGTGCCGCCGTCGCCGTTGACCCAGCCGAACAGGTAGAGCGGCGCGTTCGTGCGCGTCTCGGTGAGATTCTCGAACGCCGCCATCTTGACGGGCTGGTACTCGGCCACCTGCAGCGCGTGCCAGTGGCCGATGAACGGCATCGCCGCGGACGCGAGCAGGCCGATGACGAGCGCCGCGACGAGCGACTGCCGCGCCATGTGGAGATGGCGCTTCTTGAGCAGGTACCAGGCCGAGATGCTGGCGACCACGAAGCAGCCGGTGATGACGGCGCCGGTCACCGTGTGCACGTAGCGCGGCGCCGTCGACGGATTGAGCGCCGCGGCCCAGAAGTCCGTGAGCACGGCGCGTCCGGCCACGACCTCGTACCCGGCCGGCGTCTGCTGCCACGAGTTGGCGATGAGGATCCAGAGCGCCGAGAGGAAGGTGCCGATGAGGACCAGCCAGGTGGAGATGTAGTAGAAGCGCGGCGAGACCTTCTTGCGGCCGAAGAGGAGCACGCCGAGGAACGTCGACTCGAGGAAGAAGGCGAAGAGGCCTTCCGCCGCGAGCGGGGCGCCGAAGATGTCGCCGACGAAGCGTGAGTAGTTCGCCCAGTTGGTGCCGAAGGCGAACTCCATGGTGAGTCCCGTGGCGACGCCGATGGCGAAGGTCGCGGTGAAGAGCTTGATCCAGAACATGGAGGCGGCTCTGTCGGCGGGGATGCGGCTCTTGAAGTAGCGCCGCTCCGTGTAGACGACCATCACCGCGAGCCCGATGCTGATGGGGACGAAGAGGAAGTGATACCCGACCGTGAACGCGAACTGTATGCGGGACAACATCAAGGCGTCCATGCGTGTCCGCCACCTCCTTGGCAAACGGATTGGCCGGTGCGATACGCTCGGGCGGGACCGCAGCGGCGTGACGCCCCATTTTCACTACGACGGTGGTGCAATGTCAACGATGACTTGTGCAGTCAGGCACAACGGCTCGGGGCGCGGCGGGCCGTTGCACAAGATTGACAAGTATTAAGCGGAGATTAAGCAGCCTGTTCAGGCTGCGGTGGCCTGTGCTACCATGCGCGTGGGCCGGCACCGAACGCCGGCCGTTATGCTGTCTAGGAGGCTGGTCCTGTTGGCTGAAGAACAGCTGGAATGTACGGAATGCTCGGCGCAGTGTGAGAAGGTCGTCTACCCGGCCGCTTGCCTCGCCATGAACTGCCGTTTCCTCTATGCGTTCAAGGAAGACGGCGACACGTTCTTCGGGTGCATCGAGAAGGTCTTTCCGCATGAGATCGACCTGAAGATGTTCCAGGAGATCGAGCGTGGCAAGGGCGGATTCGGCGTCGTCAAGGTCGCGCGGCAGCCGTTGCCGCAGTGCTCGATCGCGGTGCAGAGCTGCTATGCGACGGGCGAGGGCCCGCTGTGCCGCAACATGTACTTCCGCCGGCGCGACCGGCGCGAGGTCCAGACGGTAGAAGACTGACGGACGCCCGCGGGGCGATGCCCAGGCGCCGCCGAGGCGCCCGGCGCCGACCGCAGGGACACGGTGGTTCGACAAGACCGCGGCGGAGCCGCGGTCTTGTCGTCTCCGGGGTCGGGTATACTCAGATGTGCAGCCACTGCGGCTGCCCAGTTGGGGGCGAACAGGTCTCGACATGGGCTGTACCGAGGTGGGAGCAGCAGGCCGAGGTCCGGTGGCCTCGTTAAACTGCCGGAACGAACCAATTGACGAGAGTAATCTCGCCCTCGCCGCCTAATCATTAGGTGACGCATCGCGCCCGACTCGCCCACGGCCGGGATACGCGGTGTCAGAACGTGGGCTGGGGTGTGGTCGCGCTGCTCCGAGCGAGCGCACCCGAGACTGATCGGAGCTGGCGACCGGCACCCGGCCGACGCGGGGGTCGCGAGCGAGATCAAATGCGACGGCTAAGCCTGTAGAGACTCCGCTGAGGCGTCCGTGGACGCGGGTTCGATTCCCGCCGCCTCCACCATCCGCTCGCCGCCGCGTCGTCCGGGCGCGCCCGGGATCGGCGACGGCGTGCACTATACTGCGGGCGTGCAGTCGGCCTCCGATATCAGCAGTCCGCCGCCCGGCGCCGCTTCGTCGTCACGCCGGCCGCGCCTTCTCGACCCGCTTCCCATCAGCATCCTGCTGGCTCTCGTGTTCACCGCGGCCGGTCTCGTCGAGTTGCTCTCGCGCGGTACGGTCCCGGCCGGGTATCGCGGCGACGGGGCGCTGCTCATCGTGCTGACCGTCGCCAGCGCTCTCACTCTCTCGATCCTGTGGTGGTCGCCGTTCGCGAGCCTTGCGACCTCCCTGCTGCTGCTCTGCGGGCAGACCATCGCCGGGTACGAGTTCACGCAGGCGGCCGTCTGGGCGGTGGTCCTCGCGTCGTTCGCGACCGTCGCGTTCGACGCGTGGAGGAGGGCCATCGCCGCCGGCTTCCTGGTCGCGACCGGGCTCGCCGTCGTGCTCGTGACCATCCCCGACCCGTCGTGGCAGAGCGCGATCAGCACCTGGGCGTCGCTCTCCGTCGTCTGGGTCGTCGCGGTCGTGATCCGTCTCTACCGCGGGAGCATCGAGCGGGCCGAGCGCCGGGCGGCGCTCTTCGCCGCCGACCGCGAGGCCCGGGCGCGCGAGGCGGTCGCCGAGGAGCGCACCCGCCTCGCCCGCGAGCTCCACGACAGCGTCGGCCACGCGCTCAACATCGTCGTGCTCCACGCGGGGGCCGCGCAGCGCGTCCTCGACGCCAAGCCGGACCTGGTGCGCGAGGCGCTCGGCAACATCGAGACCGCGGGCCGCCAGGCGCTCGGCGACATCGAGCGGATGCTCGGCATCCTCCGCGCGCCGGACGAGGCCGCCGGCCTCGACGCGGCTCCTGGGGTCGCGCAGGTGGACGCGCTGTGCGCGCAGGTGCGCGAGGCGGGCCTGCCGGTGGCGCTGGAAGTCGTCGGGGAGCCTCGCGCGCTGCCGTCAAGTCTCGACCTGACCGCGTTCCGCCTCGTCCAGGAGGCCCTCACGAACACACTGAAGCACGCCGGCAAGACGCGGGCGACGGTGACCCTGAGCTACGTCGCCGACGCCCTCGAGATCACCGTCCTGGACGAGGGCAAGGGCGCGGCCGCCTTCACCGCCGAAGGCGGCGGGCGCGGCCTCGTCGGCATGCGCGAGCGTGTCGCCACGTTCCGCGGCGACCTGGAAGCGGGGCCACGGCCGGAGGGCGGGTTCGCCGTCCGCGCCCGGCTGCCCCTGCGAACGGAGGGAGCATGAGCATCTCGGTCGTGCTGGTCGACGACGAACAGCTGGTGCGCGCCGGCCTCAAGCTGATCCTGACGGCGGAGCCGGACATCGAGGTGGTCGGTGAAGCGGGCGACGGGACCGAGGCCGTGACGCTGACCCGGCGTCTCGACCCCGACGTCGTCCTGATGGACGTCCAGATGCCCCAGATGAACGGCATCGAGGCGACACGCGAGATCGTCGCGCTGGGGCGAGAGGAGAGCTCGCGCGTCGTGATCCTCACGACGTTCGATCTCGACGAGTACGTCTACGAGGCGCTCAAGGCCGGGGCCAGCGGGTTTCTGCTCAAGCGCACCCCGGCCGAGGACCTGGTCGCCGGCATCCGCGTCGTGGCCGCCGGCGACGCGCTGCTGGCGCCGTCCGTGACGCAGCGGCTGATCGAGAGCTTCCGCGACCGGCCGGACGCCGTGCCGGCGCGTGACCCCGGCGTGCTCGACGACCTGACCGAGCGCGAGCACGAGGTCCTCGTCCTGGTCGCGCGCGGCATGACCAACGGCGACATCGCCGCCCATCTCTTTCTGAGCGAGGGCACCGTCAAGACCCACGTCAAGCGGATCTTCGCCAAGCTCGGCCTGCACGACCGCACCCAGGCGGTGATCCTCGCCTACGAGGTCGGGCTGGTGCGCCCGGGGGAGACGCCGGCCGGCTGACCGGGGCCCGTGCGCGCCGGCGTGCGCACGCGCGCGGGGGGGCATGAAGCTTCGCGTGTACCCCTGGAGGGGTACGTCGACCGCCGCGAGAATCCCACCGCGAGCCGCGCCCGTTCCCGCCGTGGGGTGACGACGTCGTGTGTCTCGTCGACTAGGCTTCTGCTGCACGCTGCGACAGACGACGGGAGGTGACGCCATGAACGACTCGCTGCTCGGCCGCTTCTTCGGCGTCGTGGCGCGCCCACGTACGTGGCTCAACGTCCTGTTCAACTGGCTCGCCTTCCCGCTCGGGCTCTTCTACTTCGTCTTCTTCTCCACCGGGCTCTCGCTGGGTATCGGGCTCATCGTGATCTGGGTGGGCATCCCCATCCTGCTCATCGTCGCCGGCGCGTGGTGGCTCTTCGGGGCCTTCGAGCGCGTGCAGGCGAAGTACCTGCTGGGCGCGGACGTGCCCGGTGCGCCGCGAGAGTGGGAGAAGGTCGAAGGCGTGTGGGGGAAGCTCAAGGCCCATTTCGGGAGCGCCTCGACCTGGAAGGACCTCGTCTACCTTTTCGCCAAACTCGCGTTCGGCACGGTGTCGACCACATTGCTCTTCACCGCGGTCTTCACGGTCGGCTGGTTCGTGGCGATGCCGGTCTTCGCGCTCGTCCGCGTCCCCGTGATCAACGGCAGCTGGGTGCCCCCGCTCTGGTTTGCGACCGTCCTCTGCCTTCTGGGCATCCTGGTGTTCTTCGTGTCGCTGCACGTGATCAACGCGTGGAGCTGGGTGTGCGCGCGGTGGGCCGAAGTGATGTTCGCCGATGCCGCGCGAGGCATGAACGGACCATCGAGCTGATCTGACGGCTCGCGGAGGTGAGATCATGAAGCACGAGAGAGTCAAGAGAGTCCTGACGCCATCGCTTGCGCTCGCCGCGCTGGCGATCGTGCTGATCGTCCTCGGCCTGGCGATCGCCGGGCCGGCGCGCGCCGCTTCGGCGCCGCCGACGCCGAGCGACGCTCCGAGGGTGCTGCAGAGGGGTGCCGAGGTCCGGTTCGGCGAGGACGTCGTCGTGCCGGCGGGGACGACGGCGCCCGAGGTCGTCGTGTTCGGCGGCGACATCCTGGTCGACGGCACCGTCACCGATGTCGTCGTCGCCTTCGGCGGCGACATCGTCGTCAACGGGACCGTCGGGCAGGAGATCGTCGCCTTCGGCGGCGACGTGACGCTCGGCCCGAGGGCGATCGCGGGAAGCGGACTGAGCCCCGACGAGGCTTCTCTGGTCCTCTTCGGAGGCACCCTGACCCAGGCCCCGGGCGCGCAGGTCGTCGGACAGACCAATTCCTTCAGCGGGGTCGGCTGGAGCAAGGCGCTCAGCTGGGCCGCCGGTCTGCTGGTCGTCAATCCCTTCTGGGGTCTCAGCTTCGTCGGCTGGATCGTACAGACGGCGTTCTTCCTGGTGCTCGCCCTGGTGGCGGCGGCGCTGATGCCGCAGCAGCTTCGTTCCCTGCAACAGCATCTGGGGCGGAAGCCGTGGGCCTCTCTCGGGTGGGGATCCCTGCTCTTCTTCATCGTCGGTCCGGCCGTGATGGTCGTGCTCGTCATCAGCATCATCGGGCTGCTGCTCGTGCTGCCCTACGGGCTGTTCGTCCTGCTGGCGTACTTCTTCGTCACCACGGGCGTCGCCGCATACCTGGCCCAGCGTGTGATCCTCGGGTTCGGCGGCAGGGAGAATCTCATGCTCGCCGTGACCCTTGGCGTCGTCGGGACCACGGTGCTCTCGCGGATCCCGGTAGCAGGGCCGCTTCTGCTCACGGCGATGATGGTGTTCGGCGCCGGCGCCGCGGCGCTGGGCATCGCCGAGTGGCGACGGGTCCGCCGGCAGCAGGTCGCCGTCGCCGGCGTCGCGCCGGCCGCGAAGGCGCCTGCCGAACCGGACGAGACCACGTCCGTCACCACCGTTGCAGTCGCCGACGATGCCCCTGTGGAGCCGGACGAGTCGCCCGGAGCGGTCGACGAGACCCCGGCGGAGGCGCCGGGGTCGAGCGCGGAGCCGCAGGCGATTGCGGATCCGGGACCTCCGGCCGACGAGAAGGACTGAAAGGGGCGGGCTCATTCCGCACGGCGTCTGCCGCGAGGTTGTGGCCGTCCGTCAGCGTGGCATACAGGGAAGAAGCGACGTGGCGGGCCCGCCGGGAGGCGCGGCCCGCCGCCGGCCGTCATCAGCGGCGGTCAGACCACAGGGGGAGAAGTGAGCGAGCACACCGAGACAGAGACGCCGGCCGCGCCTGCCGCCGACACCACTTCGGCTGCCGCAACCTGCGAGGACGGGACGAGCGTCGGGCTCGAGGACGCCGTCGTCCAGGGCCGCGACATCAGCCGGGACTACGGCCAGGGCGACGCTCTCGTCCGCGCGCTCGCCGGCGTCAGCATCGATCTGCGGCGCGGCGCGTACACGGCGATCATGGGACCGTCGGGCTCGGGCAAGTCGACCCTGATGCACATCCTCGCCGGGCTCGACAAGCCGACCGGCGGCAACGTCTGGATCGACGGCCAGGAGATCACGACGCTCAAGGAGCGCGCCCTCACGCAGTTGCGGCGCGACAAGATCGGATTCATCTTCCAGACGTTCAACCTGCTGCCGACGTTGAACGCGCAGGAGAACATCATGCTGCCGCTGACCATCGCCGGCCGTCGGGGCGACGAAGCATGGGTCAAGGAGCTTGTCGACACGGTCGGGCTCGACGACCGGCTCACGCACAAGCCGTCCGAGCTGAGCGGCGGGCAGCAGCAGCGCGTGGCGGTGGCGCGGGCGCTCGCGGGCCGGCCCGCGGTGCTCTTCGCCGACGAGCCCACCGGCAACCTCGACTCGCGCACCGGTGAGGAGGTCCTGCAGCTCCTCCGCGACTCGCGTGACGAGCTCGGGCAGACCATCGTCATGGTCACGCACGACGCTCACGCCGCCACCTTCGCCGACCGCATCGTCTTCCTCAAGGACGGCCACATCGCCCACGACTGCGGCCGTCTCGGGCGCGACGAGGTGTACGAGGTGATCAA
>Ga0172370_10010894_pt1 | contig 10352 bp, 11 predicted proteins | sample LakKiv5m_FD_114538 | JGI IMG/M metagenome (GOLD analysis project Ga0172370, IMG submission 114538) | Freshwater microbial communities from Kabuno Bay, South-Kivu, Congo - kab_022012_11.5m | ecosystem: Environmental > Aquatic > Freshwater > Lake | place: Democratic Republic of the Congo...
CCATAAAATCTACACACCCGCTTGAGACGGCGAATGACATTGGCCAAATGACTGCCGAATACGCCTCGATAGTGGTGGATCTCATCAATGACGATGTAGCGCAAATTTTCGAATAACTTTACCCACAGAGTATGATGCGGTAGAATGCCCGTGTGCAGCATGTCCGGATTGGTGACAACGATGTGCCCGCTGGTGCGGATTGCCTTGCGCGCTGCCTGCGGAGTGTCGCCATCAAAGGTATAGCTCTTGATGTCGAAGGGAATTCTATCGGCGAGCAAGCCGACGATTTGATGGAGCTCGTTCAGCTGATCCTGCGCCAACGCCTTGGTGGGAAAAAGATAGAGCGCCCGCGCCTCCTGGGTTTCGCAGATTTTTTGCAGCACCGGGACATTGTAGCAGAGCGTTTTTCCAGAAGCGGTGGGCGTGACGATAGTAGTATTATGGCCCGTCAGAATGGACTCAATTGCCTCAGCCTGATGCGTGTAAAGCTGGCTGATGCCGTGCTGGATGAGGGCCTCCACCAAGCTTTTGTCCAACTGCTGCGGAAAAGGAGCGTACTTTGCATCCTGAGGCGGAATGATTTGCCAGGCGGTGATGCATCGGGCAAAATCCGGGTCGCGCTTGAGCTGGTCAATGATTTGGTCTATGGTCATGGCTCTCACCATCAAAAGGCCAAACTTGTGAGGTCTCGGAGACCTCACAGGTTTGGTTACACTCTATCTCTTCCTGCAAAACCTCCACCGTCCCTTTTTCTCCGTCTAATTGAATTAAATCGCCGTTCCGTATGAACCGAGTTGCTTTAGCTACGCTGGTGACCGCCGGCAGACCGAACTCCCGCGCCACGATGGAGGCGTGAGAAAGCACTCCTCCCACTTCCAGCACCAAACCGGAAAGGAGACCGAATATCGGCGTCCATGCCGGATCAGCAGAATGGGCCACCAAAATCTCACCCGCCTGTGCCAAGCTTGCCTCCTGCAAATTGGAGGCTAAGCGCGCCCGGCCGCGAGCAAGTCCCTTGCTGACACCCAAGCCCTCAAGCCTGCCGCGATTTCCCAACGCGCTTTTCCGCTGCAGAGCAATCGTCAATTCATGTGGCACATGTTGTTCAGATTTGAGCAACTGCTGCCATTCATTCCGTCTTGTCAATATTTGCGCGTACGATAAAGCCTCGTTCGGGATAGTTTCTTTGTGTGCCAAAAGCTCCTTTCGAGAGAGCAGGAACACGTCGTTGACCTGCGGAATTCTCTCCTGATTTTCCAGCATCTCGCCCAGTCGCAGAACAGCCTGTCGAGTCACAAACAAAATCTTGTGCCATTCGTTCCTTTGATTCTCCCGCAGCAACGTGAACTTTTGAGCATACCAAAGAACCCTCTCAAATATCTTGCGACGAAAATATCTCACCGCAAAGCCTGAACATTGCAAGCGATCTTGACAGCACTGCTCGGCGGCCTGACGTTTTTGCACGCTGTTCCAATATTCGGTCTTGATCTGTTTGCTCTTTTGGGTTTCAAGAATATGGGCAGCTAAGCGCCTGATCGCTTCCGGATCCTCTCGCCAGCAAGGCTCGGCTATGTCCAAGCTTTCTGAGCGATGCCCATATTTTGTCAAAAAGTCTCGCAGTCGCCGTGGAGAATCCTTCGATGCAGTCACCGTCTTTTCAGCCAAATCGGCCAAGGCCAGATTGGTTTCTACGGTATTGTTTCCTTCCAGTCCGGTCAGCAAATCGGTGATCAGGGTTTCCGGCGCCTGAGGGAGCCAGTGTTTGATGAGCTTTAGCAACAAAACAAAAAACACATCCGCGAAAGTGATGCTCCAGCGATGCAATGCCAACAGCCGACCGCTTAATGTCTCCATTCTCTTAAGCAATTGCAGCAGACTTGCAAACGAAGAAGCCAGCCGGATCTCGGCCAACAGAGCGGGAAGCTTGACCGCCTGCTCTTGTGTGAATTTTTTCCAAAAGCGCAAATGCAAACCCGGCAGCCAATTGAGATCCTTGGGAAGCATGCGAGTGAGCAGATACGGCAGCGACCTGAGCAGTTCCCGCCACCAGTTTTGGCGCTGCGCCTGCAATAGCAAGGAAATTTTTTTGTCCTCGGAAATAAAATCGAGCGGAACGAGCGCGTACAATCTTTGGAAGACGGCGAGATTGGTGTAGGGAAATCCGCCCACGGAACATGTGAGATGCTTTTGCTTGAGAAGGGCATCGTTGCCTAAATACCAAAGCGGCTCGCGAAAGGCGTTCCGTTCAACCCAGCTCTGCAATAAGGTCCATCCCAGGGGCGAGAGTGGCTTGGCAAATCGCTCGACAAAAAAATAGTCGGTCCACAGGAGACCCTGGGCATCAAGGTAGTTTCTTGCCCGGCTAACCGGATGGGTAATAGGCCTTGTTTGCAATATCCAGATGTTACCGTTTTCGATGGCCCACTCAATGTCTTGCGGACGTCCGAATAACCGTTCGATTTGCAAAGCGGCGTCGACCAGTTTCCGCAGAATCATCTGATGCTGAGGCAGAGAATCAGCTTTGCGATTCTTTTTCCCAGCGGAGGGCAAATAAGCAATCTTTTTGCTCGTCCTTTCGACTGATAGCCTCATTGGCTCGATTTGCCCGGAGACGAGACCTTCGCCGTAGCCTTCGACAATCTCGATCAACAACGAGCTGTTATCATTTGTCACCGGATGCTGGGTAAAGATTACCCCAGCCATTTGCGGATCGACCATTCGCTGCACCAAAACCGCCATTCTTCGACGGTTAGGCATAAAACCAAACTGCCGAAAGTAGGCTTGAACGTTTGGCTTTTCTAATGATTTCCAGCATTGGCCGGCTGCCGACCAGAGGGCATCGATGCCTTGGATGTTTAAGATGGTATCGAACTGTCCGGCTAAGGAAAAATGGGTTTGATCTTCAAATGGAGCGGAAGAACGGGCAGCTACCGAAAGCTGTGAATGACCATTAGCACTCAGAAGGTTATCCAAATTTTTGGATACCAAGGCGCGCCCGGATTGGCTGAGATGCCCATGATCATTTCCATGATGGCGAGGCCGAAAGAACTCCTCACACGCATGAGTAGTGATGACGAAAAAATCGGGTACGTTAAAACCCGACTGAGAGAGGGTCGCCAGTCGAGCGGCCTTTGCCCCTACCAGGTCTTTTTGGATGGCTTTATTGCTGCGTTGTTGGACAATGAGTGGGGAATGCATCATACCAATTGCTTTGAAAAAACTTCGGAAGGCAACCAAAGGCTTTTACCTAATCCCATAACACGGCAATGCCACAGCCTAAAAGTGAAAATGATTAAGGTTAAAATGATTTGTAGCTGCTTAATAAAATGAGAGAACTGTCTATTAAGAATAGGCGTCCGTAATCAGTGATAGTCTGTTACCTTATCTGCCAGTGTTGCTTAATTTCCCGTGCTTCAAAAACTGTGATGATTTTGTCCCTAATTATTTTGACCTGGAATCTTCGCAGTCGTGATAGTCTCTTCAAACTAATTCAATACCAAGCAAAGACGTATTCAGAACTAAAACGATTAGTGAACAGCGCTTTTGCTCGCCCCAACTTGAGCAGTGCCTTTACTCGCTGCCAAATCGTATTCCTTAGCTAACTCGGCAAATCGGGGATCGTCAGGTATCTGCTCGTCCAATGGGAATTGATCCTTTTTCGAGCTGACGATCTTTTTGCTGCTATCCAGCTCCAGAGTCAGCACTCCTGCGTATTTGCCCATGCTTGGTGTGGTGACAATGACCGTGTTTTGTCGCCCGCGAATCTGGTTAGAGATGTACGCCTCTCCACCCAGAATGGCGACGTCAATGCCCGGGACTTGGTCGATTATCGCCTGCAAGTTGTCAACCGTGCCGCTGAAAAGAAGTACGAGCAGGTCAACTTTTTTTCGTACCTCGGGCACCCAGTCTTTGGCTACCTGCAGCGGAGCCTTGCTTTCCAGCGCGGATTCTTCCAGACGATTGGAGAAAAGAGTGGCCCGCTCATCGCATAATCCGATAATGCCTACTTTGAGTTTTCTGAACGCAATCTTTTTACTTTTCTCTTTGGCTTCGAGTTCCTTCAGCACATAAGGCTGGGAAAAGCGCTTGTCCGAGTCTTTGTAAAAGATATTGGTCGAGACGAACTTGGGCTGATAGGTTTCTTGCAGATGGCTGACAAATTTGCCACCGCTATTAAAATCACGCACCGCTAAGTTGATGGCGGAATAGCCGAGCCAAGTCATACCCTTTACCAGGTATTCTGTCTGCAGCTTGCTGATGTCGCCGATTCCCTTGCTAAAGCCACCCGCATCGACAATTAGGTTAAAATCTGCCTTGTTTTCTTGCTGTTTGAGAAAGGTAGCTCTCCGAGCTAACCCGCCGTAGCGTGAGCTCTTTCAGCCGCACGGTGTCAGGTAACCGATGAGATCGTTGGAATGATAAATTGCCAGCGTGCTATTTTCATGCCTTGCCGTTTGCGCCACAGAAAAGCCTGCGACACTTACCAAGGCGATCATACTAAAAAGTAGACCATGTATTATTCTCATAGCAAATCCTTGAATCGTTCGATGGTCGATTTTGTGGTGGAAGATAATAAAAAGAATTAATCTCAAATGCAAGCATACAATTGGGTAGTTTTGGGTGGGTTTTTGCAAATAAAAAGCCAGGCTATTTTACAGAGTCTGGCTTTTCAACATCTGCCAGCGCTGCGGAGGTGGTATTAAATTTCCAGAACGCTGGGTTTATCTTTCCACTGCAAACCAACTCCCTTATCCGCCCCAAAGATGACCCGTATTGACCGGTTTCCCTTGCAGCTTGAGATAATAAAAAAGCTGGCCCTTGTGCTGTTTGAGATGTTCAACCATTTGCAGTAGGCGATGGCCGAGAATCATTTTGGATGAATCCCACGGGGCCGGCGCAGGCTCTGTAGCCAGTCTTTCCTCGCTGCATTGCTCCAGTATGTCCAGCGCAATTTGTTTGTCATCTGCGATCAGCTTTTTGGCCTCGGCGACGGAACCGATGGTCGGCAGTTTTTCAGCAGGCGGCAGCATCTCCTCCGGCGGCAGCTCGGACATATCCACCCCGTCGGGTAGACCCCAATCCCCTGTGACAAACGCCTTGAAACTAACCCCACAGCCAGTGGTGAGGTGCATGAGCAATTGTCCCGTGGTCATCCAATTGCAACCGGTGGAAGGCTTCCAATCAAGCACGTCATCTTCCACCATGGCAAGTAATCCGTCTGTCACTTGGTAGGCGTTCTCAACTTCGCGCGTAAGCAACTCTTTCCAGCTCATGGTCTCTCCTCTCGATTATTCTTGAGCGTTTTTCAAAAGAAGCAACATTGGCGTACCATTTCCTCACCACTTTTTGGAGGTCAACCGTAAAAGGCTCCTATCCAGGCCAAGACTTTCCTGATATCCGTTTCGTGGGACGTTTCGATCTCCTTTCCAACGTGCTTATGGTGAGGAAAAGTGCTTATTTCTGGATGATGTGGCGCATTGTCCCAGCCCATTATAAGTGAATTATCCGCTCTTAGCCAATAATAACTGTAAGCAATCAAAGCCCCATCCACCTGCACTTCTCGAATCCAAAGCTTTGTTCCGTCGAATAATCGAATCTTTAGCTTGGCTTTTGCAACACCTTCTTCTTCGATTGTTTCAACAGACTCTACCTTGTCAACAATATCGACGAAATCTCCGATTATTTCAGGAATGTTCATTTTCCCAGCAAAAGTCTAATTTTGGCTATGCTCATGTCTAACTTTTGCAACTGGGCATTCACGAAAGACCACTGAATCCAGTCTTCGTGACCTTCCAAGGTGTCCGGCACGCTTTTCGAGAACGAATCGTACTTTTTTGAATATTTTGCTTCAAAATTGGCGGCCTGTTTTGTTAAATCATTTAGCAGTTCTTCCTTTGCCCGCAGCTTTTGCTTCACAACGTTTTTGATAGCTTCCATATAGATGGGCTCATCCACCTCTTCCAAAATATCTTTGAAATCTGCAGGAACTTTAACAATAACTTCAGTCATAGAACCTTACTCCAGTACGAACAAAAATGACAGAAAGGGCTGACGATTACCTTGACGGATGCCAGCGCTCACTGTGAAGAATGGATTCGTAAGGACGAAGCAAACATCACTTAACCTTAACCACCACATAATTATCCACCGCCTGCACGTCCAAATCAACCGGGCCGGTGAGGTCTAAGACAGTGCGGGTGAATTTGCCATCCGGATGATAGCCCACTCTTGCTCGGACGTAAGGCCCTCGATTCAGCTCAAAGGCGAGGGTGCCGTCCAGCAAAAAGACATTCGGCATGTCAATCAACAATCGATAGGGATCGTCGAGCGTCTTGGTGGTGAACTTGACTTTTCCGTTGCAAACGATCCGGACAGTGCTTGCATCCACTACCTCCACGGATTTGACGGCCGTGCCATCGGGCATCTCAGGAACGGAATCTAAGGTGTAGAGCAAAAACTCTACGCGGCGATTGCGGAATCTGCCTTTGTCGGTCTCGTTGGTAGCAATCGGGCACATCTCGCCGTAACCCACTGGCATATAGAACTTGTCTGCCGGAACACGCAAGCCGCGAATGCAAGGCTTTCCACTCATAACTTCTGGATCGAATGTGATTCGTACGAGATTAGTCACTGCATACACTTTTAAGCCATTTAATGTTATGACTCCGTAATCAGTTAAAAGCTATTACGCCCCGATATGCCTGTTCCTACCAAATCTTGATCTATCTTTTCAATTATTTCTTATCTCTCCTTTAAAAGCCGTGACAGTAGGTCCTATATTCATTGCAACCATTTGGCTAGGTTCCTGAAGTAGAACTGAAACCTCCAGTAATCCGCAGAATTGTCATGCGAGTTAAGTGTGCTGTTTGACCAAGGCTATAAAATCCTGAACGCACATGAAACAAATTCACGAACCTCCTTTATCGTGTCGAAAAGGCGACCGTGTCCGCCTCTGCTATCACCCTTTGAAGTAGCTGTTCATGACTCTTGAAATTCGCTTGCTCGGCCAATGCAACGGCATTATATACATTCCCAAAATGAAAAATAATTGCTATTGCAGCGTAGACGTTTGCTCGAAATCTATATAGATCTGCCACTTCATGACTAAATTCTACCCTATGGTTCCTAGTAATATCACGAGCTTTTCTCAAATTTCCAATTGAATAATAGGTGAACAACGAAACCGTGACGAGGGAGAAAATACCTTGTGTTGGCTTTCCTCCATAAACCTGCCCTGAACCGGGCAACAAGAACGATGAAACGCCCGCGATAAGACTCGACTTTTTCTTTATCTTGCCAAGCTCCCTAATTTTCTGCGCAATTAGAGCAGAACGCAAAGCCGTTTGGCTTTGAGGAAATTTTGACGCATGTTCGGCAAAGCAAGCGTAACTTCTAGGAATATCGAATTGATGTAAATATGAACAGCCCAGAAAATAATGGCTAATTGCTCTTATTTTCTCATTGCTGCTTTTGGCGTAAATGTCACAAAAGATCTGAGATGCTCTCTCGTGCTGCTTTCCTTTGAAATAGCACTCACCGATCTTTAGCTGTAAACTATCTTTGTGAAAAGAAGACTGGCTGAAATATAGCGCTCTTTGGTACTCCGTTATAGCCCGATAGTATTCAGCATTTTTAAAAAGATAGTCAGCAAAACCGAGCACCTGAGCCATGTCGGTAGAAGCTTGATTGCAGCCTTGACCTAAGCAGCATAAGCACTCAGTCAACATAATAAATATTATAGACCTTATCATGCTCTCTCTCCCTCTGATTTGGTGCAGATAGATAAAAGATATCGTACCTGTTACGGCAGCGGATCGTATTCGAATGGTGCAAAAGGATGACATCGCGCTATTCTTGCAGTCGCGACGATCAGGCCACGAATTAAGCCATACTTGTTCACAGCTTGCAGTGCATATTCTGAACAACTTGGGCTAAATCGACAAGTGTGAGGCTTGAGAGGTGCAACCCATGCTTTGTATAATATGATGAATTCAGCACCACTACCTACCGAGGTCTTGTAGTTATATTCTTTTGGCTTAAACGCATATTTGAGACAATCATCACTAATCAAGCTGTGACTGCAGCTTCCCTCGTTATGAATGTCAATTTTTGCTTTGCCGGTATAGAAAATTGTGTCAAACGGCCAAAACTGCTCTACTGAAGGCTTTTCTGCTTCTCCCAAAGCTCGATCAGGGTACAACTCAGAAGCTTTCATTTCTTCTTGTGCAAAGGTGCCAACTATGGTGAGCGACGGCAACAAAAACTGGCAGAAGACAAAGGATAAAAAGCTCACTCGCGGCATGTTTTTCCAAAATTCAGACCTCCGATTCATGAAGGCTCCTCCTCTCTACGAAACGGTTTCTAGTTAAGGCGGATAAGGCATTCCTACGCAGCCTTGACGCGTGGGCGAACTTCTTATTAATTTGGCGCCAGATATACTATTCGCCATTGGTCGCTCAATTCACCGATTCCAAAACCAATCATTGATGAAAGCGCAGTGCTAAAGATGACAATTGTAACCAGTTCAGCATCTATTTGCTTTTGATTATCTAGCAAACCAGGCATCCAACCGATAGCTAAACACCCACCACAACCAAGTGCCCATCTGTTAGCCCAGTTTCTCTTAGCCATTGCGTATTGAACATCTGCAAGAGGATATGTTTTAGTTTGCCCGTCTACTGCTAAAGTCAGCGAATCCTTTGCGATAGATCCGTTTTTACCGGTTATTTCAAGGCCATTCCTAAATGTCACCTTTAGAGTAGGGTATTGCTGGGCAAATACCAAATGGTTTATACAAAACAGCCATATGGTAAGAAACAAGCTCAGGCGAAGCAAACTGGTGCGCATGTTTATTTCCCTCCTTGCTTAGGGCGTTCCAATTCGTCAAGAAGCCATTTAGAATCCACGAGACCTTACCCTCAACATCAAACTTAGATTTCCACTCTAGGCACCAAAACTAGGTTATCTCCAACCGTGTATGCCTTCTGAACTCAGTGATAGATACGAGGTTGGTTATTCTCCGGTGCAATGTAAACTTTTTGTGTTCATTTAATATTTTAGCCAGCATTTAGAAAGCAATCTCGTTTCAGAAAGAACGGCAAAATCCTATACACACACTCCTTCCAAACTTATTAGAGAAGAAAACCCGAAGCGAATTTCCATGCATCGAAGACTGACCCGGTGCAACGTACACAATCTTCCAAGGATCAATAAGCTTACCAAATACGCCACCACCTAGTGTGAAAAGCGCTACGTACCCTATGGCGCTTAGTTCTACTCGCGCTTCCCATTCCTCATTATAATTAGTGGATAAGAGAACCACAAGCCAAAATGCGGCGCAACCTCCCCCGCCACCTAGTGCAAGCTTTTGCGCCAAGTTTTTCTTGGCCATTACATAGTGGACATCCTTCAATGGATAGGTTATTCTATAGCCCTCTAATCGAAATAGAAGTGAATCTTTTTCTATTGCCCCTTTTGTACCCTCTATTATGATCCCGTTATTAAATACTACCTTAATCTTGGGAAATTGTTGAGATGGCGCATTACAATAAGCCACGAGAAGCACCACCTTGAGAACATGGCGTGGTCGGAAACAACAAAAATACATACTAAACTTTCCTCCGCATCACCCCTCTTTTTAGCTCGCGACTTCAGCACTATTGCACTGATTTATATTTAACAGCTTTCACTTCACTTTGACCACCACATAATTGTCCACCGCCTGCACGTCCAAATCAACCGGGCCGGTAAGGTCTAAGACAGTGCGGGTGAATTTGCCGTCAGGATGATAGCCTATTCTTGCCCGGACATACGGCCCACGATTCAGCTCAAAAGCGGTGGTGCCGTCAAGCAAAAAGACATTCGGCATATCTATCAGCAATCGGTCAGGATTATCGAGCGTCTTGGTGGTGAACTTGACTTTTCCGTTGCAAACGATCCGGACAGTGCTTGCATCCACTACCTCCACAGATTTGACGGCTGTGCCATCGGGCATCTCCGGGACGGAATCCAAGGTGTAGAGCAAAAACTCTACGCGGCGATTGCGGAATCTGCCTTCATCGGTCTCGTTGGTTGCAATCGGGCGCATTTCGCCATATCCCACTGGCATATAAAACTTATCAGCAGGCACATTGTCCCTACGAATCAAAAAGACCATAACGCTGTCGATGCGCCGTTGCGACAGACCGATATTGTACTCATCGGGGCCGATCCAATCCGTGTGCCCGGAAATGTGCACTTTGGCTTCCGGGTAAGTATTGAGAATTTCTGCTACCCGATGCATGGTCGGATATTCGTCGGGCCGGATGTTGGCCTTGTCAAAGTCAAAATTGATGCGCATGCTCACTAATATC
>Ga0172370_10010896_pt1 | contig 10350 bp, 5 predicted proteins | sample LakKiv5m_FD_114538 | JGI IMG/M metagenome (GOLD analysis project Ga0172370, IMG submission 114538) | Freshwater microbial communities from Kabuno Bay, South-Kivu, Congo - kab_022012_11.5m | ecosystem: Environmental > Aquatic > Freshwater > Lake | place: Democratic Republic of the Congo...
CAAGCAGAAAAAGATTTGCTTGACCGATATGCCCCTGACTTGAAAGAATTGCGCAGACGGTGACACTATCTTATCTTAACTCATGGGCGTTAGAAATGGCGCTTCAGCGCACGGCCTCAAACTCGCGTAAGTGCACGGCATGGAGGCTGTCTCAAAGGTCGAAGTCGAGTCCTGATCGTGGCATGATTGGACCCCAGCGACTGTTCATCGCCCTCACCCCAACCCATAATAAAAGGGGGGTCCCCGTAGCGCCGGCGTCCCGCCGGTATTCCCCTCTACCCGCGGGAGAAGGATAGGAAGATTACCGGCGAGACGCCGGCGCTGCGAATATCCCCTCTTTCAGAGGGAGAGGCGCAGGGTGAGGACCATTCGTGCTACCATTCCTGCTGCTTGGCCGTGAGTTTTGAGACAGCCTTCATGCCGTGCCCTTACCGCGGTTTCTCCGCGGCGTAGCCGTCGCTATTTCAACCTGTCACCAGTACGAAGAACCTACTTTGGAAGTGTCCAAATGGGCTTTGAATACAAATCGTTTGACGGTTTGGCCGACGCGCTGAAGGGCCTGCACACACCGGGCCGCGTCGTGGCATTGGCTGCTTTGGCTGTGCTGAGTTTCGGGCTGGTAATCAATAGCTCCTGGAAGGCGACTCCTGATAGTGCTTTGTACCTGGAACTGGGAGAATCCTTGGCTCATGGTCGAGGTTACATGTTTAATGGCGAACCCCATACCTATGTGCCTCCAGGATTCCCGGCCTTGGTTGCTGCTTCCTCCTGGATATTCGGAGATGGCTTTCTCACTTATCGCATTCTTATGGCTATCATGGGATTGCTGGCCGCGGGGGCAGGGTATCTCCTCATTCGGCGGCTTTGCGGCCCGGATGTCGGCCTTCTGGTAGGCGGACTCTTCGCCGTCAACCACGATCTCCTGTACAATACCACCTTCACTACGGCTGATGTGCCGTTTGCCCTCTTCACTCTCGTGGGGCTGAACGCGGTCTTGTCAGCGGCCACGGCCTCCGCGAGGATTTCATGGTCCATCGCTGCAGGCCTGTTAATCGGGCTCCCTTCTCTCATTCGCGTCAACGGGTGGGGGGTGGCGCCTGCAGCCGCGATCTTTCTATGGTATGTGTGGGGGGACCTGGAGAAGCCTCGTCGCTTGGGCATGATCGCTCTCTTTCTGGTTCTTGCGGCCCTTGCTCCTCTAAGTTGGGAACTCTACAAGAGCACGTTTCCAGGGTCCTTTAGTGAAGGGTCATACCTTCACGCGGTTTCCGGGAGAACCGCTTGGATGCAACTCTCGATAATTTTCGCATCTGCTTGGAATTATGTATCAGAGACCAGTTTCGCTCTCACCGGGGTAATGCTAAAGACCGGTTTCCTGGAGTTGATTGTTCCCGCGATCACGGTGGCGGGAATGGTAGCGGCATTCCTGAAAAAGGAGCGTTTATTGGTATCTCTGGCCGCAATACAGTTTGCGGGATTGCTGTTGACCCCCGCCGGGAGCCGGTACCTGCTCGTCCTTATACCGGCGCTGTACCTTTTCCTGGCTTTGGGACTGCTTCGTTCCAGCGAATGGGTGTCTTCAAAACCAAGAAAGATGGGCAATCTAGTCCTGGAACCGCGGTTCATTTTGGTGGGATGCTTCGCGCTCATGGCTGCGCTCAACGTTGGACATAACGCTATGACGATACTGCAGGCCCGAAACCCTGTTGAGGCTGGGGGCGCTGAATCAGCTAAGGACCTCCCCTTCTTCACTGCGGCTCGCTGGTTGCGGGGCCATGCGACAAACGAAGTGGTGTTGACCATGCACCCCAGGGTCATTCACTACCTTTCAGGCCACCCTACCGCGGAGCTAATCCGGTCAGGAGTGCCGGAGCATGAGGTTTGGGTTGAAGCGCAGAATCAAATTCAGAGCTTGATTACCATTCGCAAGCCGGCTTTCTTGTTTTCTGACTCCAAAGACCCAAAATTTTACCAACAGGTGATCAAAGCCATTGAAGCCGTCGGCCTGAAACTGAAAGAAATTCCGGAGGCGGGCTCGTCAGGGCGATTCAGGTTGTGGAAGATCCTGAAGGCCAGTTAAAGCGAATTCCTCTCAAATTGATGCCTTGCGGAGATAAACCTTCCGGCAAAAGAGGTTTTCCCCGCAAGTATTCCCATGACACGCATCATGACGGGCCTTTGAACTAGTTAACCTTGCCCCTTCTTGGTACTCGTTGAACCGGCGGAGCGATTCTCTGTGGGGGTGTTCGGGGCACTAGTTGTTGTCCACCGCCGCTGGCACCGCCAGAGGTGCCTCCCAGACCTCCGCTCCCTATGCCGATTTGAGGACCTGTCTGAATACCGCCCCCTCCTATGTCACGCCGAAGTTCCCGAATGGACTCATCTTCCGTGGAAGTGCCGGGTCCATAGGATTGTATGATTTCCGGAGTTTCCGGGCGCCCGGGGTGTGGAGCCACCGGGGTTCTCTCTATCCCCCCACTCGAAACGGGCGGTGGCTTCTTCTCGCATTTGCCTTGACGGCACACTTGTCCGTCGGGGCAATCACTGTTTTTCTGGCATTCACCGCCCGGTCCGGGTGGCAGCAATCCCCCGTTAACCCCTTCGCATTGACAAGTAGACAGATTGAGCCGCTGCTGGTCCGGACACGTTACCACCTGTTGGCATGCACCGTTTACACATCTTTGACACGGCGGGCACCCACCGTCTTGTGCGCATTTCAAAAGCAGGTTATTTGTGATCTCTCGGCATTGGCAGCTTACCCTGTCAAGGTACAAACCATCTTTACATACTCTAGGAACACACGCGCCGTCGACACATGCGTCGCAACGATCGCACTGCTCATTGCCCCGGCACTGTCTGAGAGGCGGCGGAATGGGATCGACTACAGTACCGGGCGGGTACTGCACGCAGTACGAACACCTATATGGAGGAGAGTTGCTCGAGTCGTAACCCACGCTGTATCCTTCCGGACATTGCGCCACGCATCCTTGGCCGGGTAGGAGAAATCCTTGAGGACATGGACATTCGCACGAGCAGGTCTCCTGATTGAAAGTCGCTCCCCTACGACAAGACCCGCACGGGCCAGTTCCTATGGGGTTCAAGCCGTCATTTGCGGAGCCGTCGCTTATCGAACCGTTGGTAGTGTTCACCGTAACCGGCGGGCTTGGGGGCCGCTCACCTTCGGGACACGGACAACCGCACTTGCCCGTCCGAGGATCATAGATTTTGCCGGGAGGACAACATTCTTCCTTGTCCCCCGGAACCGGTACAGGGACGATGACCGGATACAGCGCTACTCCCGGAGGCGGCAAGTACACCTCGGTCAGATCAAGGATTACCTCGGACTTGAGCCTCTCGCAGGACGGGACATCCTCCGGCAAGGTCTTTGGAATCGTGGTTCTCTTCACGAGTTCTTTCATGGTGTCTGACGAAACCCATTTGATGTCACCCGGTTCCTGATCTCGTTCCACGTCGACTTCCTGACACGACGTCAATATCCTGAATTCCTTGGTCTCGGGCGAGACATTTCTTACTCGGACCTTCCCCCACAGCACTGTAACGGTAGTGAGCGACTCGTTCTTTGACTCGACTATAAAATCAACCGCCCGGTCGGACGGCAGCACCTCTATCCATGCGGTATGGGCGCCGATGGTAAAGGTCGAGGGAGGGTTTGTGTTCGGAAGGGTCTTGATGAAGCGCACCGTTCCCTTCTGAACATACCCAATGAAGCGGTAGGATGCCCCGGCCCGTGTAAACTGCTTGAAGCCGAAGACCGAGTCCGCTCCGAGCGAACCGTGAGTCACATCAGGGCCCGGCTTCCATTTGTCCGACGGGGTGTACGCATTGAAGGCCCCTTGCCACCACAGTTTGCTATTCTTCCCCGTGGCTACAAAGTCCATAATGTATAGAGGGGATTTGGCGCCAATTTTCTTGAACTTGGCCTCACCTGCGCGTTGGACTTTAGTGTCTCCCTGGATTGCTCCGACTCTGGCTATTACTTCCTTTTGCCACGAATAGCTTGCCACTACCGTCCCTTGCTCTGCTGCTTGAACGGCCGGAACATGCCAAATGAGTGCCACGGCCAAATATAAGAGCAATCCATGACCGATCCGCCTAGTAATTGTTTCCATCTGGACCGCCTCCCTTAAGCCTCTGCAAATTGATTGATTACTCGGGAAAAACTCGTACTAATTGCTCCCAAAGAACTTATCTCGTCGCGCGAAAGGCTCGAGCAGTTAGCCAAGCGCCGCTTAGCTTCGTTTCGCCAGAAGCAAAACAGTAGATTGGACAACCTGGCGCCGAGCCTTCAATGTTTAGTGGCACTGTTTCGACTGTTGAGGTATTAGTAAAATCTTGGCCCCCTCTTCACCGGTAATTATCGGAGGCGTCTGCTAAAACTGGTCTAATATTTATAGAAGCCCATATCCTTCAACAGGCTCTCGCCCCAGAGCCCTGGCCGCGGTGTCGGCCTTGTCCTACTAGGAATACAGATGCATTTATTCGCCCAACAATTACTGTTTCAATCATATCCAACCGACTGCTCTAAGTCAAATGTCATTTCTTCCCAAAATCCACAGTCTAATTCTGCAATGGTGCACCTACATGGTCCGGCTGTGGCCGTTACTATGTCTCATAACTTAACAAGTGGCGCAAAATCTGGGAGCAGGTCATGTTCTTGAGACCATCTATCCACATGGACCGGTGCGAGCGGCCGAACCGAAAGTATGCGTGATGCATCTTAATTTCTGAGAATTTAACCTCATAGCACATGCTGAAAATTTCGCGAGGTTCCCCATGAACAAGAAGGCGTATTTGAAACTATTGGCAGAGGCTGTTCCACTGTTTTTGATGGTGCTTTTGTTGCCTTATGCCGATGCCTTTAAGGAAGGCAATTCGGCGCCTGCGACCGTTCAACCGGTGGAGCAGGGAGTCAACGTTAGCGAGACAAATGCGCCATCTGCGGCCTCGGGGCGGGCACATATTCCAGGTCGGGTCCCAATCGATCTGGGTGATATCCGTACGCCGCTCCTTCCGAAGGAAATAATGGGCGCAGCGAGCCCGACTGCCCGGCGCCCTGGCTATATAGTTCGGGAAGAGCACAGCGTCATTGTGAATGGTGTCGAGGAACGTTGGGGTCTGTATTGGGTAGGCAGTTCTAAGCCAGCATGTTCCCCCGATCGGCCAGAGTGGAAGACATGTCCCTGCGCTGGTTTTGCTTTCGGCGAGCGAGGCGATTTAGTGCTGGTGAGAGAAAGGCATGGAAATGAGGAAGAGCGGTTGGCCCTCACCCCCTTCTTTAAAGGGCAGTTTGACGGGCCAGGCTATCCGGGCGAAGCGGTGGTACGCAGGTGGGACGTGGAAAAAGATGATGTGAACGACAGTAATTCTGTTAGCTTGGCTAGATACATCGGATCGCGTCCGCTTGCGACGGTAATGCGTTTCGGGGACTATGACCACGATGGCCAGGCCACGGAGTTTTTGTTGCAGGTGGGAACATTGCCATGTGGGAAGCCGCTGAGTGTGGCCGTAGGGGTTTCTCATCACATTGATCGCCTGCATGTCTTCAGTACCGTTGAACATCCGGACCGGACCTTGGTCTTGCAGACTTCGCATTGGGAGTCTCTGCTCAAGGCAGAGGCGCCCGTCAAGGTCGTCGATTGGGTCTGTGGAGATCATGCAAGCGAAACGGAGACCGTGCTGAAACTGAGGGCGGACGCTGATGGCATCCATGCAACGAGAAGCGAATACCAGTGCCACGAAAATGGACAGCGTGCAAGGCTCATCAATAAAGATTCTCTTTGAGAGATAGACCGGTACAGACCGCCCTATCCTGCTGCTGTTTGCAATCGTGTCCGCACGGAGCTACTCTTAATAACGAACCATTCTGAGTTGTAGCTTCCGGCTGCATCGGACACTATGATTAGCTGGGTCAAAATCTTACGCTACCGGCTCCGTCAATCGTAAACCTGATCCACTACCGGAACTTGAAAATCTCGCTCGTGCAGTGGCTCTTCATTTCATATATTACAATTTCTCGCGTATTCACAAGACGTTACGCAGGAATAAGCGATCATGTGTGGTCATTAGAAGAAATCGTTCAAGTAGCAGACTAGCTGTTCTCTTATGATAAATATAGATGAAAATCAAATAGATGACATCCAAGGGGTTGACGAATTACGGCATGAGGTTGACCATATGATTAGAAAAAGTTGAAAAGATGGTTGTGCATGGGCAGTTTACGGAAAAGAGGCGGAGAGATACGACAATTTATCCTGGAGAATATTAGTTCTCATCCTGTTGATATAGCGACTTTCGCCGCTGAACACTTTCAGATTACCCGCCCAGCTGTCAATAAACACGTTAAGAGCTTAATCAGGCAAGGGGTGCTAAGCTTAGAAGGGAAAACAGATGGGAGACGTTACTCCTTGGCTCAACCGGTCACGTCTGAATTTGGTTATCCCTTGGACGGCAACCTGAAGGAAGATGTTGTTTGGTCACGAGACATCTCGCCGTTGTTTTCAGAACTTCCCGGCAACGTTCGCAGAATTTGGCAGTACGGTGTCACGGGAATGCTTAATAACGCTATTGACCATTCAGGCGGGACGACTGTCAGTATCCGTGTGAACAAGACAGCAGTGATATCGGAAGTTATGATTTTGGATGATGGAGTAGGCATCTTCAAGAAAATAGCGCGGGAACTTAACCTAGATGACGAAAGGGACGTTGTCTTGGAACTTGCGAAAGGCAAGGTGGCCACTGATCCTGAACATCATACAGGAGAACGAATTTTCCTTACTTCAAGAGTGTTCGATTTTTTCCTGATAAGTTCATATCAAGTTGTTTTTTTACACGAATTTAAGGACTTAAGAGACTGGATCGGGAAGAAACTCGACAACAGAATAGAGGGTACTGGTGTTGTTCTCCAAATGAAGAACAACTCGGCCAGGACTATTAAGCAGGTTCTAGACAAATTTCAAACAGGCGACCTCGGTTTTACCAAAACGGTAGTCCCGGTCTGGTTAGCTCACCATGGCAGCGATCACTTGATATCAAGATCACAAGCAAAGAGGCTCTTAGCTGGAATCGAGAAGTTTCAAGCGGTTGTTTTTGATTTCGCAAATGTGGATTTCATTGGACAGGGCTTCGCCGATGAGGTGTTCAGAGTTTTTGTCAAACGATATCCACAAATAGAAATTGAGATCATTAATGCTGACGAAGAGATCAGGAATATGATCAGGCGAGCACTACTGGGAGTTCAGACGGAAGCTAAGGGAGACTGACGCCATAACGTGTCAATTCCAATTATTCTAGTGCCTTCAAACTGACCCACTACGCAATCCTTCAGTTACGCTGGGGCGGTTTGCCGTTTTGTGTCATTGCGAGGAGTGAGCGTATGGTGGGACAGGCGTCCCGCCTGTCAATTTGAATGACTGGCAGGATGCCGGTCTCACTGGCAATATCTGCTTTTGGGCGCTGAGATTGCTTCCCCCGCTTTTCAGCGGGGTCGCAATGACACTCTTTCGCTGCCGGTAACTGGATGGTTACTTCCGATCTTCCCGGCGCCACCAGAGCGTGTAATATTTCAGTTGTGCACGGGAGTTCCCACAGTCATTCCGGCGGAAGCGGGATTCCGGATCAAAATTGGTTCCCGACTGCCGGAAGGTAGATGACTGGAACCAGGCGGCGCCCTGGGGCCCGATCCATATTCGCCGACGCGACGAGATCGCCGATGGCCGGCAAGTTAATCCTGGAGTTAACATCAATAAAGTGATATAATTAATTTGATTTTAAGTATCTTTTTGCTTGACAAATATAAGGATAATTGAGCATTTGCCTAGCTATTGCAGCGGAACAAAATGGACTCTCGATGGAAGCCGGCGGCGGGGAAAGCCTTTCACCGGTTGTGGGGTCGGCGAATGATCAAGGCCGCGCTGATGTTGTTTCCAATATTAATGACCGGATCTCTCTTTCTGATCCTTTACAACAATGTCTATCACGGGCGCTTGATACTTTTAGGCCTGATCCTTTTGAATCTCGGGATAGTTCTGGTTCCGGCTAAACGCGATGTTCTCAACTCCACGCTGACTTGGGCAAGGTTTTCCTCGTCATGCCTGGTCGGTGTGTTAGCCGCCATATTGGCGACAGAAATCCTCTTTCCGCTGTTATTACCCCACGAGTACAGCCAAATTCTGGACCTCTCAAAGAGCTTTGTGCGTAACAGCGAAACGTTTTCCACCGCGGAGTCGGTGGTTTTCGACAACGCGGATCAGAAGATACAGGATTCACGGAATCGAACGGGCGAAGAGCAGTCGCACTTCCAGCTCTGGCACTCACCAGGAAAGACATTCAGTTACTATGGTTATGATCCCAATACCAAGGCCAATTACGTAAACAAATTCCACTGGAATTCCGAAGGCTATTTTGATCATGACTACCCGTACGATGGCTCTGAGGGACTGTACAGGGTAGTAGTCATCGGTGACTCGTACGTTGAGGCGGCTCAAGTACCCCTGAGCAGGACGTTTCATAAGCTTGTGGAGGCTGATTTGAACAGCGGAGCCGCGGCTTCGGATATACGCCCCAGGATTGAGGTGATAGCCCTGGGCAGTTCCGGAACAGGGCAGGCGGAGCATTTCAGGGTGCTGCGTGAGCGTGCAATCCGGTACAAACCGAATATTGTTGCGGTGGCCCTATGCAGCAACGACTTCTGCGACGACGATCCGAATCTGAAGGAGGAGCTTGTGCTGGCAGCGGGCGGAATTACGCCCACTATCCGAAAATTGGCCGCCCATGGGTATTTCGCACTCGCTTTCGCCCTTCGCCGCATCGAAGACATTCGGAGAAATAGGATCGGCGTGTCTCCCGAATTGCTTCAATGGGCGAATTCCAATATCCCTAGAGTTGACGCCGCGTGGGCTCGTACCCTTGAGACCGTGCGAGCTTCCAGAGATTTTTGCCAGGCCCGGGGCCTAACATTCCTGCTGGTTTATCTGGGATCGGATCTAGAGGTGAAATACGCGGTCGACCCCGAGGGCACGATCCAGCGACTCAAGGAAATGGGTGGACCCCACAGGCAGATACAATGGGACATGAACAAATCAGTAAGACGTGTCACGTCGTTTTGTGAAGAAAAAGACATCGTACTGATCTCCTTATTGGAGCCCCTCATCGCCGCGCAAAAAGCGACGGGGAAACAAGTCTTTGGCGATCATTACACCATGTTCGGCCACCAGGTGGCTGCGCAGGTCCTTGCTCGAGCCATAGACTTCAGGCTGCAAACGCACATTGCCGGAAGACCAGCACTGCGACGCACAGTTTCGCCGGAATCCGCGGCGTCGACCCCCTCAACGGCCGGGCCTCCGACCACCGGTCAGCCGTCAGGCGTCAATTATCTCCCTGCCTCCGCAGAACAAGTCCCAATTAGATAATTCCCTCATGTTTGAAGAGGTTCCTTTACGGTGGCTTAATCGTAACCTTTCAGTGACCGACAGCGAAATACTGTCATTGCGAGCCCTGCGAAGCAATCTCTGCCTTTAAACCCTGCGATTGTTTCGTCGTTTCACTCCTAGCAATAACAGCGTATCAACGGTTCCCCAGCGTAACTGTATGGTCGGCTCAACCCTGCACAAGTCACTTGCCTCGGTGATTTCGACCGTGTTACCTTCGTTGCTATCGTGGGACGCATTGAATTCCGCGCCGTTTATCCACTTCAATGAAGGCGCAGCAGGGAGGCTGTCTCAAGAGGCATGGCCCCTCGAATTTGTCGTCGGGTAGGGGCGCTTCGTGAAGCGCCCTAACTCCGGGCGGTTCACGAAGCGCCCCTACGGATGGAGGGGTGAAATGGCCGGTTTTGAGACAGCTTCCACGCTGAACCCTTGCACAACTCGGCGATCACGTCAACGCCTCTTGTGTAGGGGCACGGCGTGCCGTGTCTTCAGTTCTGAACGCAAGTATAAGCTAGGGGAGGGCGTGTTGAGACTTCACGCGATCGGCTTCGGTTCTCTTAACCTCGATGAATTCTGGGAGGTGGACCAAGGATTCCTCCGTATGTATGGTCTTGAACCGGGCGATGAGTACGTGAAGGATGTGGAATGGTTCGCGGCAGTTTACCCCGTTCTGCAGAGACAAGGGTCGCTGAAAGCAATCGATCCGGGAGGCTCCGCGGCCAACATGATTGCCGCTCTCCGCAAAATGGGCTTCGAGACGGGATTTTACGGGGCCACCGGAAGAGAAGACGTGGAAACCATCAGGCTGGACGAACTCGGGCAGCCTGAAGATTTAAATGTGAAGAAAGTCGATCTGCCTGCCGGAAGATGCCTTGCGCTTATTGACAGAAGGGATGCGGCAAGA
>Ga0172370_10010898_pt1 | contig 10348 bp, 11 predicted proteins | sample LakKiv5m_FD_114538 | JGI IMG/M metagenome (GOLD analysis project Ga0172370, IMG submission 114538) | Freshwater microbial communities from Kabuno Bay, South-Kivu, Congo - kab_022012_11.5m | ecosystem: Environmental > Aquatic > Freshwater > Lake | place: Democratic Republic of the Congo...
AGGATTCAATACCCCATTCAGGTTACGAATCCGGGTGCTTCGCTTCTAAATACGAACCCGGAATGGGATCCGGAGACAAAAAGCAACCCTGAACCCCTGAACCTTTGAACCCGTGAACGGTTAACAAAACAATGAGGGGGAAGACAATGGCCAGATACGTGGGCGCAGTGGACCAGGGGACGACTAGCACCCGATTCATTATTTTTGATCATGCGGGCCGAATAGCGGGTCTGGATCAGAAAGAGCATAAACAGATTTTTGCCAGGCCCGGGTGGGTGGAGCACGACCCTTCTGAGATATGGAAAAACACGCAGGACGTTATTCAGGGCGCGTTGTCCAAGGCTGGCATTGGTGGATCTGATCTGGCCGCTATCGGCATAACCAATCAGCGTGAGACCACGGTGCTCTGGAACCGGCATACGGGGGAGGCCTATGGCAATGCCATTGTCTGGCAGTGTACGCGAACAGACGGGATCTGCAATGATCTTATCCGGACGCGGGGGATAGACGGGTTCAGGGACAAGACCGGTCTGCCCATCGCAACCTATTTCTCCGGCCCCAAGATCAAATGGATCATCGAGAACCATCCGGATGCCAGGTCTGCTGCCGAGAAAGGGGATGTCTGTTTCGGAACCATGGAGACATGGGTTATCTGGTGGCTTACGGGCGGACCTGAAGGAGGGCGCCATGTGACCGATGTAACCAATGCGAGCCGGACCCTGCTCATGGACCTGCGATCTCTGAAGTGGGATGACGACATATTGCGGGTCCTGGGCATTCCAAGAGAGATCCTCCCTGAAATCGTCCCTTCCATTGATGCCGATTTTTGGGGTATGACCTCAAACGATGGCCCGGTGGGCGCCCAGGTTCCTGTGTGCGGTGCGCTGGGTGACCAGCAGGCGGCGCTTGTGGGCCAGCACTGTTTTGAGGTGGGTCAGGCCAAGAATACATACGGCACCGGGTGTTTTCTCCTCCTCAATACCGGAACCAAACCTGTGCCGTCAAAACATGGGTTGATTACCACCTTGGCCTATCAGATAAGGGGGCAGGGTCCGGTGTATGCCCTTGAGGGCTCCATCGCCATTGCTGGGGCCCTAATTCAGTGGCTGAGGGACAATTTGGGGATGATTTCCAAGGCCCCTGAGGTGGAAGAGTTGGCCAATAGAGTTGAGGACAGCGGCGGCGTTTACATCGTGCCGGCATTTTCCGGGCTCTTTGCCCCGTACTGGCGGTCCGACGCCCGCGGGGTCATGGTCGGTCTGACCCGATACGCCAACAAAAGTCACATTGCCCGGGCCGTATTAGAGGCCTGCGGCTATCAGACGCGGGATATTGTCGAGGCCATGAACAAAGATTCCGGCGTCAGCCTGACACACCTCAAGGTGGACGGCGGCATGGTTTACAATGATCTCCTGATGCAGTTTCAGGCAGACACCCTTGCCGTACCGGTCATCCGGCCCAAGGTGGCGGAGACTACCGCATTGGGGGCTGCCTATGCAGCCGGACTGGCCGTAGGTTTCTGGTCAGGATTGGAGGAACTGCACAAGAACTGGAGCGCCGATAAGACCTGGGAGCCGCGGATGGCCGAAGAGGAAAGGGAGAAGGGATACCGCGGATGGAAAAGGGCTGTGGAAAGGACCTTTAACTGGGTGGAGTGACCCAGGTTTGGAAGGGCTTCGTTGTCTGTCAAGGAATATCGCCGTATGGATGGCACGTCTGATGATTTCGATGCGATCATTATCGGGGCCGGCATTGCGGGCGCTTCGGCGGCCTATTTTCTGGCCGAGCGGGGGATGAGGGACATCCTGATTCTGGAGCGGGAGACCCAGCCCGGCTATCACGCCACTGGACGCTCGGCGGCCGTGCTGGTGGAATTTGACCTGGTGCGGCCCATCCTCCAGTTGAAGCTGTTAGGGGGACGATTCCTGCGGCATCCGCCCCCGGGCTTTTCCGAGAACCCCCTGCTCCAGCAGTCCGGGATCATCATCCTGTTTCAGGGACCCCTGTGGCAAGAGGTTCTTCAGATGGTTCCGGACCTGAGACAATTGGGTGTTAGGGTTCATATACTGGACCAGGAGGAGACGGTCTCCAGGATGCCGGTGCTATCGCCTGAGAATTTTGACGGGGCACTGCTCCTGCCACAGGACGGACACATCGATGTCAACGAATTGTTGTGGAGTTATCTGAGACAGGCCCGGGCCAGGGGGGCCCGGCTCCGGTGCAATGAGGAGGTTGTGGACATCACGGTAGAGCGGGGCCGCTGTGCGGGCGTCAGAACGAGTTCCGGCGCCTATCGATGCCAATGGGTGGTCAATGCGGCAGGGGCCTGGGCCGGGAAGATTCGGGAGCTGATCGGGCCTTCGCCGGTTCAACTGACGCCCCATCGCCGAACGATGGTCACCTTCAAGCCCTCTGACGGGCTGGATGTTCAGCAATGGCCCCTGGTGGCGGATTTGAGTCATGACCTCTACTTTTCCCCTGAGTCGGGCGGGCTGATGGCCAGTCCCATGGACCAGGACCCAATGCCCCCCTGCGATGCCCGGCCGGATGAACTGGGGGTGGCGCGAACCATGGAGCGCCTCAAAGAGCTCGCCCCGCGATTGGTCCCCAGATCGATTGTCCACAAATGGGCTGGTCTCAGGACCTTTGCGCCGGACCAGGTCATGGTCGTGGGTGAAGATCCGGATGTGAAGGGGTTTTTCTGGCTTGCCGGCCAGGGAGGGGCCGGGATCGAGACCAGTCCGGCCGTGGGGCAAATCGCGGCGGACCTGATCACTGACGGGCTCACTGACCTGGTGGATGCCAGGGTTTACTCGCCAGAGAGATTCAAGTGAGTGAAGTTAGTAAAGTGCCTAAAGTGTGAAGTGTGAAGTTGGGAGTTCAAATCGGAATTTTTCCTTTTTTATCACGCCAAGGCGTGATTAGGCACTCCAAACTCGCCACTTCAAACTTGGAAGAACCAGCATCCAGCATCCAGCCACCAGCAACCCGCCGCGAGGCTCACGCCGTCATCCTACCCTATGGACGATAGAGGCGTATATTCAAGAGCAAGGGCCTCTGCGACGGCCTGATAGGTCACCTTTCCCCTGTACACGTTGACCCCTTTGGCCAGGGCAGGATCGTTCCGGATGGCCTCGGAGACCCCCTGGTCCGCCAGTTTTACCAGGTACGGGAGGGTGGCATTGGACAGGGCATAGGTGCTGGTCCGGGGGACTGCGCCGGGAATGTTGGTGACCCCGTAATGGATAACGCCGTCCACCACATAGACCGGGTCCGAATGCCGGGTGGGACAGATGGTTTCACAGCATCCTCCCTGGTCTACGGCCACATCCACAATCACGCTTCCCGGTTCCATCCTCCGGATCATATCTCGCGTCACGAGGCACGGGGCCTTCGCCCCCTTTACCAGAACTGCGCCGATGAGGAGGTCTGCCCGTTTGACTGCCTCGGCGATGTTGTGAGGGTTGGCGCTCAGGGTGGTGAGTCTGCCGTGGAGGACCTGGTCCAGATAGCGGAGGCGATCCGCGTCGATATCCAATATGATCACGCCGGCGCCCATGCCGAGGGCGATCTGGGCGGCATTGGTCCCCACCACGCCGCCGCCCAGGATGGTCACGTCCGCGGGACGGACTCCGGGGACGCCCGACAGGAGCTTTCCCCTGCCGCCATGGTGCTTTTCCAGGTATTGAGCCCCCAACTGGACCGCCATACGCCCTGCCACCTCGCTCATGGGGGTGAGGAGTGGAAGGCTCCGGTCGGCCGCCTCCACGGTCTCGTAGGCGATGCCGGTTACGCCGCGCTCCATCATTTGGAGGGTGAGGGCCTTTTCTGCGGCCAAGTGGAGGTAGGTAAAGAGCGTCACCCCCTGTTGCATCAGGCTGTATTCAGACGGCTGGGGTTCTTTGACCTTGACGACCAGGTCCGCTGACCATGCCTCCTCGGCTCGGTCCACCATGAGGGCCCCCCATCGGCGATATTCTTCGTCCGAAAAACCGCTTCCCTCTCCGGCCCTTTTCTGGACCCGGACCTCATGTCCTGCCTCTGAGAGCGGTCGAACGCCACCCGGCGTAATAGCCACTCTGTACTCGTTATCCTTTACCTCCTTAGGTAAACCGATGATCATGAGTCCCTCCGTATAAGTGACTAAAGTGAGCTAAAGTGTGAAGTGTAAAGTTTGGAGTTGGGAGTTTAAATCGGAATTTTTCCTTCTTTATCACGCCAAGGCGTGATAAGACACTCCAATCTCGTCACTTCAAACTTGGAAAAACCAGCATCCAGCATCCCGTTTCATATGGACTGAGAGTTTATCCAAAAGGCGACGCCTAAATCAAGGCTAATCCGATTCCGTGGTTGATAGAGGGAGGATCTGTGCTTATAATGAAAATCGTTATGATTCTGACATCTGGCAGAACGGGATATCTTCGCCCATCCTGGGAAAATCAGAGTTCGATACACAAGAATGGTCTTGGCATGGATACGCGCAGGAAAAGGGGTATGCATCAAATGGAAGGGAATGCTTGATGGTAGGGACAGAAGAGGAACGCACCCATATTATTCTCGACAGCATTGCTGAAGGCGTTTTTACGGTAGACGCCGATTGGAAGATTACCTCTTTTAATCGCGCCGCCGAGAAGATCACCGGGATCAAGCGGTCCGAGGCGATTGACCGACATTGCTGGGATGTGTTCAGGGCAAGTATCTGCGAAAACCGCTGTGCGCTTCGGCATACCATGAAGACGGGTAAGCCGATCGTCAACCAGTCCATCTTTATCATCAATTCCGAAGGGGATCTGATCCCGATCAGCATTTCAACGGCGCTTCTGAAAAATGATTCGGGCCAGGTCGTTGGAGGGGTGGAGACCTTCAGGGACCTGAGCGTGGTGGAGGAACTGAGAAAAGAACTGGCCGGACGGCATTCGTTTCTTGACATCATCAGCAAGAACAGTGAGATGCAGCGTCTTTTCAGCCTAATGGAGCAGGTCTCTGAGAGCAATGCAACCGTCCTTCTGGTGGGTGAGAGCGGTACGGGAAAGGAGCTTTTTGCCAAGGCCATTCATTCTCTCAGCACGAGAAGGGACGGCCCCATGGTCACGATCAATTGCGGGGCCCTGCCGGATAACCTGCTCGAATCGGAACTCTTCGGATACAAGGCCGGGGCCTTTACCGACGCCAAAAAGGACAAGCCCGGCCGTCTGGCCCTGGCAGAGGGGGGGACGGTCTTTTTGGACGAGATCGGGGACATCTCCCCAGCGCTTCAGATTCGCCTGCTCAGGGTCTTGCAGGACAAGGTGTATGTACCTCTCGGCAGCACCAAATCCGAGAAGGCGGATGTTAGGATCGTTGCGGCAACCCATCGGGATCTGGAAAACCTGGTGAGCCAGGGGACCTTCAGACAGGACTTGTATTATCGCATCAATGTGGTCAAGCTGGTCCTGCCCCCCTTGAGAGAGCGCAAGGAAGACATACCGCTCCTCGTAGACCATTTTATCCGCAAGTTCAACCGATTGAGCGGCAAGGAAATCCAGGGTTTTTCGCCGGATGTGCTTCCCCTCCTGATGACTTACGATTTTCCAGGAAATATTCGCGAACTGGAAAACATTATCGAATATGCGACGGTGGTCTGCAAGGATCTTCTTGTCGGGATCGAGCATCTCCCAGACCAATTCAAAAACGATGTGGACTGTACGGCCGTGACGTCCGCAAGACCAGAGCCCCGTAAAAAGGCCTCCTGGACTGAAATGGAGCGGAATTTCGTGGTTGAGGCGCTTCGAAGAAACAATTGGAACCGTTCGGTCACCGCTGATGAAATGGGGATCCATACCACCACCCTCTGGCGGAAGATGAAGCGGTTGAATATCGAGGTGTAAGGGGCAAGGCGTGAGGGATGCTATGCATCCTTTCTCCTGAACCCAACAACCCCAACAAACTATCAACGAACCCAACAAACCCGTTCGCCCCCACCCAGTATCCACTACCCGCTACCCTGCAATTCTGCAGTTTCAGGGGCGTTGCCATTGCGATGATGAAAAGGGGGGCTGCCGTTTAATCCCATGCTGACGATGTGATCTCATAATCAATACGTTAAATCAATAGGTTATTCTCAGCGGCCTATCTTTGTATAGCCTGGCACAAAAGATGCTTTACAGAGGATCAAACAATTCCTAATTTAGCCTATTTACAAAGCGGAAACGCCGATCTGGTCGTGAATTATTCAACATGAGGAGGTCTATTTCATATGCAAAACGGAAGAATTGCCATACCCAGTATGGCGCCAGGCGGTCTCGACGGTGAGCGATCGGGACATTTTGGGCACTGCGACGTGTTTACGTTTGTGGATGTTGAGGATGGGCAGATCAAGCAGGTGACGACCATTCCCAACCATAGTCATGTTCAGGGGGGCTGTATGGTTCCCGTCAATCTGTTGGCAAGCCACCATGTCAAGGCCTTGATCGTTGGAGGGATCGGCATGCGGCCTCTGATGGGATTCAAACAGGTTGGGGTGGATGTGTACCATGACGCGGTCAGGCCGCAGATCCGACCGGTGGTCGAGGATTTAATCAATGGAAGGCTCCCCATGATCAGTGACGATCAGGTCTGTGGAGGGGGGGGCGGCGCTGTTCATTAATCTCGATAATGATCATTGATGCAAATAAGAGGGTTATGTTGATGGATAAAGGTAAAGCGGTCGACGATGTGTATCAGATGCTCTCTGAATCGGGCTATGCGGATAAGGCGATTCAATACTTTCAGTCAAAGGAGAATTTCGGTGTTATCGAGGATGCGGACCAGGTAACGGATCTCACGGGACCCTGCGGGGACACCATGAAGATCTCTCTCAAAGTAGATGGCGATAAGATACATGATGCCAGGATCCAGGTGCTCGGCTGCCCAGGCGCCGTGGCCTCTGGGTGCGCCCTGATTGGTCTCGCAAGAGGAAAGAGCCTGCAAGAGGCCGCTGCTATTGATCTGGATGCACTCTATCGGGAACTGGAAAAGATGCCTGATCAAAAGGTCCATTGCGCCCGGCTGGCGATTAAAACCCTCCGGAAAACCCTGGAGGAATACCATGGCCGCCAGTCGGACAGGACAGCCTCAGGAGAAAAATAGAAAGGAACGCTATGAAGATTGCTGTAACGTCAACAGGAGCCGACATCGGTTCTGAGGTGGATCCCCGATTTGGAAGGGCCGCCTATATTGTCATTGTGGATTCAGAGACGTTTGAATTCGAGGCCCTGGACAATGCGGAAAATGTGAACGCACTGAAGGGGGCCGGCATCCAGGCGGCCAGGATGGTAAGCGAAAAGGGGGCCGATGTCCTGCTCACAGGCTTTTGCGGTCCCAATGCCTTCAAGGCCATGAATGCAGCCAGGATCAAGGTGGCCAACGACGCCAAGGGAACGGTGAGGGAGGCGGTTCAGGCATACCTGGATGGAAAATTGCCGCTGGCCGATGCGGCCAATGTGGAAGGACAGTGGTAAAGAGGAGGAGATATGCCCATTTATGAGTTTGAATGCATGGATTGCGGACACAATACCGAGATCCTCATGGCCAGCAATGAGATGGATCTGGTAGTCTGCGGGAATTGCGGGGGCCGGAACCTCAAGAGGCTGATGTCCGCACATGCCGCCGTCAGTGCCGAAGGGAGATTTCCCGAGAATCCGGCGGATCGATGCTGCGGCAGCGCAGGTCCTCCATCCACATGTGCTGGCCCAGGGAGCTGCTGCGGCAGGGCGTGAATCGCTCCTCACAACCACCCGACCTCGGCTCCGCTGGGCAGATCCCTTCTGCAATCGGTCCACCACCATGATCGGCATGGCGGTGGATATGAACCCTTCGACCACTTCCTTGACACATCATGCTTGCGCTTTTGCAATCCATCGGCCCTGTCGCGTCTGCGATACTGAAACGGGAACCGGGCGGTTCCTCATTGCTTTTGGTTTTTTACCGTGAAAATACCCCTGAACCGCGAACATAGGTATGCGGTTCCTTATTCTGTGGGAGAGGCTTTCAGCCTCGACCCTCGCGGCGAGGACGCCGCTCACACAGAGTAGGGAATTTTCATGTGCGGGGGTGACGAATCCTTCGCCATGAGTGTTTGGCGCTGATTTATAGGACAGGGCAATCGGTTAGCCATTCGTATCAGGATAACGTCATCTGGCATGAAAGATGCTGATGATGTCATTATGCCTTGCCAAGAGGATTCGCGGGACAGGGGGCATTGGGTCCCGTTTTGACCTGCGATGAAACCCAATATGTTGTCTGTAGGAGGACATGTGGATGAAAATCGTTGTCAGTTCAACCGGGAAGGATTTGGATTCAGAGATTGCTCCCCGTTTCGGAAGATGTGCGTACTTCATTATCGTGGATACCGACACCATGGTCTATGAGGCCTTGGATAACGGAAATCTGGCCCTCGGCGGGGGCGCAGGCATCCAGTCGGCCCAGTTGGTGGCGTCGAAGGGCGCCAAGGTCGTTATTACCGGGAACTGTGGGCCCAATGCGGTAAGGACCCTTGCCGCGGCCGGCGTGGAGGTGATTGTCGGCCAGTCCGGGAGCGTCAGGCGTGCGGTCGAGGACTTCAAGGCCGGAAGGCTCGCGACCACAACGGAGCCCAACGTGGCCGACCATTACGGAATGGGCGGCGGCCAGGGCCTGCCTGCGTCTTCATCCGTTGGGACCGGTAGGGGCGGCGGGGGAGGAATGGGCGGTATGGGCTGCAGAAAGGGAGGAGGCCAGGGAATGGGGCGTGGCGGAGGTATGGGCGGGTATTCGGCGTCCGCCCATCCGAGTGCATCCGCCTCTGTGTCGCGCGATCAGGAGGTCCAATTTCTCAAAGACCAAATAAAGGAGTTGCAGGCCCAGGTGTCAGGGCTCCAATCTCGGATCCAGGACTCGAAGGAAACATAGCAGAGTAAAAGTTCTCCATGAAAGGTTCTCCATGAAGATAGCTGTTTCGGTCTGGGAAGGGAGGGTATCTCCGGTCTTTGATACGGCCTCCAGATTGCTGATCCTCGATGTAGAGGAGACCGGCGAGGCATCCCGCTTTGAGGTGTTTCTGGACGAACAGACCTGTTCTCGAAAATGTTCGCGCATTCAGGTCTTGGGGGTCGAGGTCCTGATCTGTGGGGCGATTTCACGCCACTTCCAGGGGGTTCTCACCGCAACAGGGATCCATGTGATCCCGTGGGTCTGCGGCCCTGTCAGCGAGGTAATGAGTGCCTACATGGAGGGGACCCTTTCCCATTCAAGGTACCTGATGCCCGGATGTCGTCATACGAGGGTGTCCTGTGGGCGGGAGCCAGTTCAGATCAGGCGGAAACGATTGGAAGTGACTAAAGTGAGCTAAAGTGACTAAAGTGTGGAGTTAGGAGCTTGAGAGTCCAAAGTTCTCACGTCATGCCGGACCCCGTATCGGGCACGGGGCAGGCCCGATCCGGCATCCAGAACATTTAACCTAATGAAAACATACTGGATTCCGGCTTTCGCCGGAATGACGTCGTTGAATTTTTGGATCTAATAATATCAACACCTTAAGAGAACTTTGGACTGTAGAGTGAGGAGTTTAAATCGGAATTTTCTAGCTTTAGGCACTCCAAACTCGTAAATTCAAACTTGCAAGAACGAGCAATCAGTATCCAGCATGCAGTATCATATGAAGGGCGACATGCGCAGAATATATCAACGATCTATTGAAATAAGGGAAGCGCAGTGAGTGACGATTTTGATGATTTCGCCCGCAATCTGCAGGCGCAGATCTTTGAAGAGACCCAGGCGGCTTATGGGGCTGCGGCATTCGAGCGGTGGCTTCATCCGCTCTATATGGGGAAGATCGATCACCCCGATGCATATGCCCGGGTCACGGGGCCGTGTCGGGACACCATGGAGATCTTTTTGAGATTTGAAGACGGAAAAGTAGCCGAGGCCACGTTTCAAACGGACGGCTGCGGGTCGAGCGCGGTGTGCGGGTCGTTTGCCGCCGAGATGGCCCGGGGAAAGACGCCGGATGAACTCCTGGATGTGACCGGCGAGGCCATCCTAAATAGGCTCGGCGGTCTGCCCAAGGAGGATGAACACTGTGCCCACCTTGCCGGAGAGACCCTTCAGGAAGCGCTCACCAACTATATGAGACAGCAGGTCAAAAGGTAAAGGAATTCGACATCCTGCTGAAGATTTCAACCCGCCCGATTGCACTTCTCGTTGTTCGTCAGGTTGCGCAGAGTTTCTGCTGGAATTCCGATATAAGGATTAAACGAGAAACGGTGTTGGCGAAAGAAATTCCGACAGTCCGGATCAAGGGTTTTCAGCTACAGGTTGTTCCGTGTATTTGGCATAGACCTGTTCCCGGGTG
>Ga0172370_10010902_pt1 | contig 10345 bp, 8 predicted proteins | sample LakKiv5m_FD_114538 | JGI IMG/M metagenome (GOLD analysis project Ga0172370, IMG submission 114538) | Freshwater microbial communities from Kabuno Bay, South-Kivu, Congo - kab_022012_11.5m | ecosystem: Environmental > Aquatic > Freshwater > Lake | place: Democratic Republic of the Congo...
ACGACCAGAATGCGTTCGTTCGGCACGGCTTCTCTGTCCTTCCAAAAATTTAAGATCAGTGTATAAACAAAATATTAGCGTTTTGTTAGCGTTATGTAAAGATTGAATTAAAATCGGCATCCCCTACTCGAGGCTTGTAGAGACGATCTTTGTCCAACTGCAATACACCGGGAGACCGCCGGGACGTTTTTCATCATATTGACACCCATTGCGTGAGAGTGATATTATCCTAACCGCGTGTCCTGCGAGGACATCTTTCAACGGGGTGTCATCAAGTTTCGATATCAAGTCGTCCCAGAAGCCTCGTCATCTGCAACCGCTCATCATGGGTATCGTTGTTTGCGCCGGGGGCATGATGCTCGTCCATCTGATCATCACCGATTTCGCCATCATCAAGCACCTGGATCTATCCCTGAAGGAGGGCCTCAATATCCTCTCGGGGGAAACCGGCGCCGGGAAATCGATTATCATCAACGCCATCAATCTGATGCTCGGGGGGAGGTCTTCGACTGACCTCATTCGAACCGGCTGCAACGAGGCTGTGGTGGAGGGCCTTTTTTCCCTCCCGGACAACCAGGGCCTTCGCGACGGACTGGAAGAGGCGGGAATTCCTTTTGACGGGGAGCTGTTGATCAAACGCACCCTATCCCGTGAGGGCCGGAGCCGGGTTTTCATCAATGGATCCCTGGCTACCCTTCAGACCCTCTCTCGGCTAGCGCCGCAGCTTATCAGTATTTCGGGGCAGTATGCCCACCAACTCCTGTTGAGGCCGGAAAACCATCTCTATCTGCTGGACAGCTTCAGCGGCCTTGGAGACCTGCGCCGTGAACTGGGCGAACTGTTTGGAAGGCATCAATCGCTGAAGGGGGAGGTCGCCTCCCTGGAGGCCGAGATCAGAACTCAACAGGAAAGAGAAGAATTGGCCCGATTTCAGATCCAGGAGATCGAGGCGGCCGGGTTGTCCCTTGGCGAAGACGACCGACTGGAGGGAGAGCGACGCCGGCTGCAGCATGCCGAGGAACTCCTTGAGATCGCTGCCAATGGGCACCAGGTTCTGTACGAAAATGAGGATTCCGTACTCTCATCCGTGGCCCTCTGCCTCAAGGCCCTGGAAAGGGGATCCAGAATCGCCCCTGAACTGGCCGCGGCAAAGGCCGCTTTGGCCGACGCCGCTGCCCAGATAGAAGATGTGTCTCTTACCCTTCGCGAATTTCAAAGATCGATTCAGGTGGACCCCCAGCGACTTAATCAGGTGATCGAGCGGCTGGAACTCCTCCATAGGCTCAAGCGAAAGTATGGCGCAACCATTGAAGAGATCCTGAGATTCAGGGAGACCCTGGACGCCACCATGTCCCATCTGGTAAGCACGACCCATCGAATTGCCCAACTAAAGGCGGAGATGGAGAGGCTGGAAATTGAGCTGGTCCAGCGCGCGGAGGCCCTCTCCCAAAAACGAGGAAAGGGGGCTGAGGAGTTCAGGTTGGCCGTCGAGGTGGAACTCCGTCAGCTTCATATGAAAAGCACCCGATTCAGGGTCCGATTCGAGGATCGGCAAATTAAGGGCGATTGTGCAGACAGGCCGTCCGTGGCGGACATCGGGCCGGACGGCTTTGACCGGATCGAATTCATGATGTCGCCGAATCCGGGCGAGGAGTTGAGGGCCTTGTCCAAAATCGCTTCGGGCGGTGAGCTGTCGCGGATCATGCTGGCGATTCGAACCATCCTTTCGAGGACGACCTCGGTCGAGACAGTTATCTTTGACGAGGTTGACGCAGGCATCAGCGGTGCGACGGCCGAGGTGGTCGGCGAGAAGATCGCCTCCTTGGCGGCATACCATCAGATTGTGTGCATCACCCATCTTCCCCAGATTGCCTGTCAGGGAACGACGCACTTTGTGGTTCAAAAAGAGGTCATCAACGGCCGCACCGAGGCCACGATTGCAGCACTCGAACCTGAAGCAAGGGTGCATGAGATCGCGAGGCTTCTGGGAGGACGAACCATCACGCCCCGGGCAGTGGCCCATGCCAGGGAGATGCTTGAGGGTGCGTGACATGAAGGGGATGCCAATCGGCGGGATGCAAGGGATCAGGATCGGTCACGCCCAGGACCTGGATGGGGCTACAGGCTGTACGGTGGTCATCTGCCCGGAGGGGGCCACGGCCGGCGTGGATGTCCGGGGCGGGGCCCCGGGGACCCGGGAAACTGATCTTTTGGATCCGGTCAATCTGGTTCAACAGATCCATGCTGTGGTGCTCAGCGGCGGCAGCGCGTTTGGTCTGGATGCCGCATGCGGCGTCATGCAATATCTCGAAGAGGAGGGGATCGGCTTTGATGCGGGGGTTGCCAAGGTCCCGATCGTGTGCGCCGCTGTCCTCTTCGATCTGGCCATTGGAAGCAGCAAGACAAGGCCTGACCGCAAGATGGGCTATTCAGCCTGCCTGGCCGCCAAGACAGGTGAATGTGCCGAAGGGTGCATAGGGGCCGGTACCGGTGCTACCGTCGGCAAGATCCTCGGAATGGAGCGATGCATGAAAAGCGGCCTGGGTGCGTTCTCTATTCGCTCCGGCGATCTGGAGATCGGGGCGATCGTCGCCGTCAACTGTCTCGGCGATGTCGTTGATCCAGAAAACGGGAAGGCCCTGGCCGGGGTACTGGACGAAGCGGGCAAAGGGTGTCTGGACACGGAAGCGATTATGGTTCGGCAATTTGCCGACCACAGGATGGGGTTTGGGGGAAATACGACGATCGGTGTCATCGTCACCAACGCGAGGCTCACGAAATCGGGGGCAGCCAAGGTGGCATCCATGGCCCAGAATGGGTACGGAAGGACCCTAAGGCCGGCCCATTCCATGGTGGACGGGGACACCATTTTCACACTGGCGACGGGACGAGTGGAGGCGGATGTGAGCGTGGTGGGGCTCTTGGCCGCGCGAACGATGACGGAGGCTGTCCTGAGGGCCGTCAAGCTGGCGACCCCTCTCTGTGGGCTCAAAACCTATTCGGATCTCGTCCGTCCGTAGCTCGGTCGGTAGGCTGGCGGAGGGGGCGTTTAAGGTTTGACAATCCACGTCTTTCTGCAATAACCTTTTATTTTATGCCATGCGTCATGATCCAATGGCCCTCTGAAAAGCACAAAATTATGGTGTTTGTTGTGACCATGTGAAGGCGGTAGATCTCATGTCCAAGGATTTTTACGAGCTTCTTGGTGTCCCCAAGGACGCCTCTCAGGATAAAATCAAGAAGGCCTATCGGAAACTGGCTCGAAAGTGGCACCCGGATATCAATCCAGGGAACAAAGCAGCGGAGCAGAAATTTAAGGAAATTTCCAGGGCCTATGAGTGCCTCGGGAACGAAAAGAAGCGCAAGCTTTACGATGAGTTCGGGGAAGAGGGGCTCCAGGCAGGATTTGACGCGGAAAAGGCGAGGGAATATTCCAAGTGGAGTTCCTTTCAGCAGGCCGGGGGGAGGCCCGGCGCGGAGGGATTCGGCCGGTATGAGAGCTATGAGGACATTTTCGGAGATCTGTTTGGCGCTGGCGGCGGTGCTTTCCGGCCCACCATGGCTGCCAAAGGGAGGGATGTGCACCATGACATGACCATTGACCTGGTCTCGGCCCTCAGGGGGTTCGAGACGGAACTGGCCATGCAACAACCGACTCCCTGCCCGGTGTGTCGGGGCAGCGGGGCCGATCCGAGCGCCCCCATCACCACTTGCCCTTATTGCGGGGGTTCAGGCCGGCAGGAGGTGGCCCAGGGACCGATGCACTTTACCAAACCCTGCCCCCATTGTCACGGGCATGGCCAGACAGGGAAACCCTGCTCCACGTGCCATGGGAGCGGACAGGTCATGGGCACGGAGAAGATTCGAGTAGTGATTCCTGATGGCGTGCGGGAGGGTTCCAAGGTCCGAGTCGCGGGCAAGGGCGAACCGGGCCGCAACGGCGGCGAGCCGGGAGATCTGTACCTGATCATTCACCTGAAGCCTCACCCGTTTCTGAAGCGGGAGGGGGATGACCTCCTGATGGAGGTGCCGGTGACGGTGGGGGAGGCCATGGCTGGGGGGACCATCCATGTCCCCACTATCGAAGGTCCGGTCAGAGTGAAGGTTCCGGCGGGAAGCCAGAGCGGGCAGACGCTCAGGTTGAAAGGGAAAGGGGCTCTCAACGTCAAGACCAAAGAGCGGGGGAATCTCCTGGTCAAGCTATTCGTCAAGGTTCCCAGAACAGATGATCAAGAGATCATCGATACGGTCAAAAAAATGGACAGTCTTTACGGTCAGGATGTGAGGGGGAACCTTCGCATCTGAAACATGACAGGCGGGCGGATCATGGCGGGCTAAGGGCCTGACGCACTTGTTGGGCCAGATCCTCCAGAATGGCATCGAACTGCCTTCGCATCTCGATCATGCGCTGCCGCATCTGGAGGATGACTTCCACGCCTGACAGGTTGACGTCCATCTCGTCCATGAGGAGCTTGGCGATCCGCAGCTTCTCCAGTTCAGTGATGTCAAAGAGGCGGTTGGGAAGCCCCCGGTTACAGGCCGGGCATATGATTTCCTCTTCCTCCAGATCCCTGAGCAGGCCCTCTCCCACCTGAAAGAATTCCAGCACCTCGGCGACTGTCCACAGTTCCTTAGCCATGTTGTATTCCTTTCGCCTCGCGAAGACCATCTATTGTTTCTACTTTACCACCGAGCGGACCAATTTTCAACCGCTAATGCGCAGTATAGCCCGGATCCTCAATGACAAGACGCATTGCTCTCTGGCGGGTCCTTTTCGACGCACCCGTTTCGCCCTTTTTCGGCGGGATGGGTGCGTCGAAAGCTCCAAAATGTAATGGACATCCATCCGGAAGCATGCTATTAGAAACATTTTAATTTTTTTAAAATCACGCGATACGCCTCGCGCGAACTGTTTTTGCCACAGGGGGAGATCGTTCATGGTATTAAGCATTATGAGAAAGCACGCCAAGTCCTGGCTGATCAAATTTCTGATAGGCATCATTGCTGTGGTTTTCGTGTTTTATTTTGGGTACTCCTTCAGGTCGAACCAGGCCCTGAAAGTCGCCTATGTCAATGGGGAGGTCATCAGCGGTCCGGAGTATGAGAAGGTCTATCGGGACATGATTGCCGCATATCAGGCCAGGTACAAGGATATGTGGAATGAAAACATGATCAAAATGCTCAACCTGAAGACCCAGGCGTTGAACACCCTGATTGATCGGCGGCTGATGACCCAGGCCGCCAAGCGCCTCGGCATCGATGTAACGGAAGAAGAATGTCAAAAAGCGATCATGGGCTACCCCGCGTTTCAGGTCAATGGGCAATTCGACATGGGCCGCTATCAGGCCCTTCTCAGCCAAAACCACATGGCCCCGGAAGATTTTGAGGCGTCCATTACCCAAGAGCTTTTGGGCAAGAAGCTGCAGCAGTTTCTGTTTGCCTTTCTGCCCATAACCGAAGAGGAGGTCTTGGAACAATATCGGTTTGCCAACGAGAAGATCAGGCTGGCCTTTGTGGAATTCAAGCCCCAGGATTTCCGAAAATCGGTAAGCGTGGATGAGGCCGGATTGAAGGCTTATTTTGAGGGCCATCAGGAGAAATATCGGGTACCGGCAAAGAGACGGGTGGCCTATGTGGAGATCGATCCCGCTACCTACAAAAATGGGATAAAGATTTCCGAAAAGGAGATCCAATCCTTTTACGAATACAATAACGCGGCATACAATCAGCCCAGGCAGGTAAAGGCAAGGCATATCCTGTTTACGCTCGTGCCGGAGGCCTCTAAGGAGGCTGAGGAAAAGGTCAGGAAGGGGGCTGAGGTGGTGCTGACCAAGGCACGCAAAGGGGAGGACTTCGCCAAGCTGGCTGCGGAGTATTCGGATGACCCGAGCAAGTCAAAAGGCGGGGACCTGGGATTTTTTGCCAAAGGCCAGATGGTGCCTGCCTTTGAGGAGGTGGCTTTCAACCTGAAGAAGGGAGAAATCAGCGATCTGGTGAGAACTCCATTCGGGTATCACATCATCCAGGTGGAGGATATCAAGGAGGCCCATACGCAATCGCTGGATGAGGTGCGCGATGCGATTGCGGATACATTGACCCAGAACGCCGCAGCGGATCGTGCCCACGAAAAGGGCCTGACCTTTGTGGATCAGATGCCCTACGATGTTCCGCTGGGCGTCTATGCCAAACAGCAGGGGCTGGAGGCGAAGGACTCGGCCTCTTTTTCGAGTGGAGAACGGATTCCAGGGATCGAAGGCAGCGAGCGTGTGACGGAGACCCTCTTTGCCCTCGGGAAGAATGAGACCACGGAACTGATCGAACTGGGGGGGAAGTTCTATATCTTCCAGGTGGCAGAGGAGAAACCCTCTTATCTCCCGGAGCTGAAGGACGTGGTTCAAAAAGTGAGAGAGGATTACACGGATCATTTGGCGGTCCAGGAGGCAACCGAGGCTGCCGCCCGATACCTGACACAACTCAAGGAAGGGAAGCCCTGGGATGGATTGGCCAAGGAGAAAGGCCTCACGCCCCAGAAAACCGAGTTTTTCACCCGGCGAGGTCCTGTATCGGACATCGGGAATGGGGAGGAACTCATCGACACGGTATTCAAACTGAATGCGCAGCAACCCTATTCGGAGAAGCCGGTTGTCAACGAAAAAGGCGCCTTTGTCTTTCGATGGCTGGAAAAACAGGACATCGATGAAACAGCCTTCCGAAAAGAGGAAAAGGCGTATCGAGACGCCCTGATTCAGGCCAAGCACCAACGCATCTTTGAGAACTGGATCGAGAATCTCCGCAAAAAAGCGGCGATCGAGATTGTCACTCCGGTCAACAAAGAGTCGTGAAGAGACACGCGGATAGGGCTCGAACGGACCCATTGACTGCTCCGGTGAAGGCTGCCCTGACCCGTATGGCGGGTATTATGGCGGGCGGGGGAGCCGGATGGCTCATTCCGACGGCGCAGACGTCGAAAGATGAAATTTTCTCTCCGCTTCCTTCACCTTATCGAGCCTGACAGGATTGAGGAACGGGGCGTAGAGAGGGTCGTCCTGTTGAGGGGACCGGGCGGTCATTTTCTGTTCCAGGTGAAACAAAACGGCGACAGATTTGTCGCAGACAGGGTAGCCTCGATCGTCGAGAGGAATGATCGGGTCGGGGGACACCATCGAGATGTTGTTGATGTCCACGAGTTTAATGCCGCCTGTCGGTGTTAGCAGGATATTTCCGACGCCTGCCAGGTCAGGCACCAGGCGTGCCTCCATGACCAGTTGCCTCAGCCGCGAAACGAACGCCTCGGTCCTGATCCTCAACTGATCCATCCAGCCATCCAGTGCCCCGGCCGTCGCCTGGCGGTCACCCATGTGCATGCGTTTCAAGAGCGAGCGCAGATGGCGTTCCCCTACTTCCCCCCATGGCTCCAGGATCTCGCCTGGTATGTACTCCTGAAGCCCAGCAAGCAGGATCTCCCGTTTCTGCGGTCCCCAATAATCCACCAGGAATTCCGATGGCCGGGCAATATGATCCGGGGCCAGGAAGGCCTCCACTGTTTTGACCCTTCGAATCTCTTCCATGGCCTCCGCGAGATCCGCAAACCGGCGTCTGAAGATTCGAAGCATCTTGAGGGGAACCGCACGGGGAAACAGCCGCACCCCGTCGACCTGAACCCCGTTTTTTTCGCGTGCCAACTCTCTTGGGTCCAAGACCTCCATGAGATGGGAACGAAGCCCCGCCCGATAATGCCTTCTGAAAACGTAGGGACAAGGGTCTCGAATAAAATTCAATCGCAGGATGTCGGTGTGGGTCAGATAAGGCCGGACCCTGACATCATCGGCCCCTGGGGGTTCCATGGCTCCTTCAAATCTTCTATGGGATACAGGATCGCGGTTCTCCGGAGCCTCAGTGCCTTTTGTAAAAGGCGGAGGCGGGTCATTCGGTGATGAGGCCGGATACGCTGACTCGAATTTCAGGCATGTCCTTGCTGTCCGTTTTCAAGATGATGTTATCGTAATATCTGCCTTTCTCCTTTTTCAGATTTTCCACGGTGAGGGTATAGATTTTTTGCCCGGATTCCTCGATCTCCTTGAGGTCCCACTGAATATAGGTTCCGCTTTGGGCCTTGGCATCGGTGATGGAAATGGCGTAATTGTTCCTGGGAACGATGCGGACTGTCTCTTTTATCGGCTTTCCTGCGGGGCCATTGAGCGAAACATAGCGTGGCTGGATGGTGACGATCTGGGGAGGCGTGATATTTCCCCACACCGGAATGATAATTTCGTTCGGGACCTGGCTGGTCATGATTCGAATGGTATCCTGGTATCGACCGACTGTCTCCCGCTGGTTTTCCACAACCAGGGTATAGGCATCCCCTTCGGCGTCCTTAGCGTCGGTCAGGGTGACCCGTATATCCTTCCCCTCATCCGCCTTCGCCCCGGTAATCTTAAACAGGCCCTTCGATGCGGGAGAGATCTTTACCGTAACCTTGAGGGGTTGATTGACCTCGCCATTCAGCAGGACCCTCGGCGGGTCAATCTCCGCGAATTTCTTGACCTCGCCTGCAACCGTCAGTTCTGAGACGGGGTGCTGGGTGTCGTTGCTGTGAACCTTGATCGTCTTTTTCAGGGTCTTGCCGCCATACCCCCTTGTGTGCAGCTTGACCGAGATCTTTCCCTCGCCGCCCGGCGGGATCTGCCTCGGGAAAGAGGCGACGACGCATCCTCACCCCCCCTCGACTTGCTTGACGTCGAGTTCTGCCTTCCCTTTATTCTGAATGACAAAATCATGCGGTACGATGACCCCTTCAAATACGGGATCGAAGGTATAGGCGGGTTCGGGGAAAAAGACCAATGAGTTCCTCTGGGTCTCTTCCTGCGCGTCCGATCGAACGACCCCAAGGCATACCATGATGACACCCACACACAATCCGACAAAAAACCCTTTTTTCATGTGCACTAACCCCCTCAGACAAACGCTAACGAATTTGCGAAGACTCCTGAACATCCCAATGCGGGACCGCATTGCCATCCGGCACACGTCGCACTGGATTCCATCTCCTATTGATATGACAGGGAAAAGGGGCTCAAATTCTCGAGGTTATTTAAGGTCAAAAATCATCACCTGGCTCTGGGGCAACCCTACAAAGTAACTCTCGGTGGTAACAGACGCCACGACGAGTTCGGGAAGGCTGTCGTTGTCCAGATCGCCAACCTTGTAACCTACCGTTGTGCCAGATAATTTGGGCGATACCCATTTGGTGGCCAGGCCGGCGCCGTCCCAGTCCAGAAAGTGGACCTTGCCGCTCCCAAACCAGCGGAAGTCATCGAATATTCGAGCGACCTTCGAATGATTCTGGCAAATGACGATTTCCTCTCTTCCATCCCCATTAATATCATTCAGATAGATGGGCGATGGGATAAAGATCCGCACGGGCGTCTGCGCCATGTCATTCCTGTTGACATCCATGTAGTCCATATAGGCCAGGCTCCCGCCGAAATAGTCGTCGCTCTTCCAGAGGCGCTCCCCCTCCTGACTGTATACGATCAGGTGCTCGTAAGGGTCCAGTAAGGTCGTGTAAACGGGTCCTTTCCCTGTCAGGTTGCTCTGGACGAAATTAAAGACATTTCCATATCTTGGAAGATTTAACGTTCCGGTGGAGGCAAACCCGTCCCCCTCACGTTTCAGGATGTGGACATCCCCGATGTAATTACCTTCGGTTGACCGTCTCTGTCCCAGCAGCGTTTTCCCCTTTCCAGGAAGGTCAACCACCCGGACCAGCCAGCTATCTCTCTTTGGGGTTTCTGCGAAGGCGCTCCCATTCCATTCCAGGGCATAGACAGATGCGCTGGTGGCGGTCAGATTGCTCACGTATATCTCGGCCACGCCGTTGCCGTTTAGATCAGCGACGCTCAGATAAATAAAGTCGGGCGACCAGGTCCCCTTGATTTCCTTGAACAACGTCAGCCGGTCTTTGATCCATTTATACACGTAAATGGTATCCTTATCGATCATCACCAGTTCCGTCTTTCCGTCTCCATCAACGTCTCCTAGATCCAACCCCCTGATTTCCAGCTTGAAGCGCTGAACATGAGACGGTCTATGGCCCGAGTCGCTCCCATCCTCTCCCGCGGCCATAATGGGACCGGTTCGCTTCGGCTTTTCTTCCTCGGGGCCTTCTGCGCGGCGGATCTCCCTCCCCATGATCTTGGCATTGATGTCCTCGGCAAACTGATCCACGGTCGGAATCACCCCGTCCATTCCCTTGGACTGGTTATAGGCGGTAACCAGCTCTTCCGATTTGGCCACGTCGAGGATTTTTGCATCGATGCTGACGCTGTCTCCGAATACGGTGAGG
>Ga0172370_10010903_pt1 | contig 10345 bp, 10 predicted proteins | sample LakKiv5m_FD_114538 | JGI IMG/M metagenome (GOLD analysis project Ga0172370, IMG submission 114538) | Freshwater microbial communities from Kabuno Bay, South-Kivu, Congo - kab_022012_11.5m | ecosystem: Environmental > Aquatic > Freshwater > Lake | place: Democratic Republic of the Congo...
ACTTATTTTTATTTCTTCCCCTCAATAATTAGGGGGAAGTAAACAAAAATGAGACAATAATTGTTTTCAAGACTATAAAAAACTTAAGAATTTCGGACAGAGCCGGAAGAAGCGTTTTTTGGATATTTTAGGGGTTAGAAAGAAGATACTTTCCTATAACAGAAAAGTATTTAAAGAATGTACTATATTTTTTCCCATGTTAAGAGTAAAAAAGGTAACAAGCGTGATTGGAAAAAAGGTTTATACTGATACTGGAGATTTCTTTGGAGAAATTGAAGAATGTAACCTGGTTGAGAATAAAATAGATGGATGGAGAATTAGGATTGCTAGTTCTATGGGTAATTTTCTCGGAGGTGCAAGACTCGTTATAATTCCACACCAGTTTGTTAGAGCTGTTGGAGATATAATTATAATAAGCAGAGCCAATCTTCCTTTGGAAGAGATGGAGAATCCAGAACAAACAGTTGATTTGTCTGGAGATGATGCTGGAAGAAACTCTATGATGTAAGAATGGTTGATCCCTTTTTTATTACACCTATTTTTACTGATTTTTTATTACCTTTTGCACTTGTATTTACTTTAATATTTGCTATTCTTCAAAAAACAAAATTACTTGGAGATGGAAAGAAACAAGTTGATGTTATTATTAGTTTAGTAATTGGATTAATTTTAATTGCCACTCCTTTTGCAAGAGATATTGTGGTGAGTTTAATGCCGTTCTTAGCTGTTTGGGCAGTTATTTTACTTGTGTTTATGTTGCTATACGGATTTGTTGGTGGAAAAAAAGATGGCGATGTTTTGGGAAAATGGTGGAAATATGCTTTCTATACTTTACTTGCAATTTCTTTAGTTGTATTTTTATTAATGGTTACTGGTTATTGGGATTGGTTATTGAACTTTGTATTTAGAGGCAATAATGGAACTTCTGTTTGGGTGAATGGATTTTTAATTGCAATTATTGTTGGAGCAATTGTTGCAGTTATAAAAGGAGATGTTAAATCTTAAACAGAAATATATATAAACTGAGCTTTCTTTTTTACAAAAAGAAACTTCGGAAAGAAAAATTTTAGATAAAAAGAGGAAAACAAATGGCTATGTGGACAATAACAACAATTCTTAATCAATGGGCTGACTTTGGAATCTTTGCTTATGCACTTCCTTTTTTAATGATTTTTGCAATGGTGTTTGGTATTTTAAATAAAACCCATCTTTTAGGAGACAATAAAGGAGTTCAGGCAACAATTGCTTTGGCAATGGGATTATTGGCTTTGCAGTTTGATTATGTAACGAATTTCTATGCTACTATTTTTCCCTATGCTGGAATTGGTATTTCAGTATTATTAGTTGCTTTAATTTTAATGGGATTAATTTATAGTGATTCTACAAAAGGATGGTTGGATAAGGTTTGGTTTGGAATTGGAGCAGTTATATTTTTAGTTGTATTATTTACGTCTCTATCTAGTTTTTCATGGATGGGTGGAATGGGGCTTAGTGTTAGTCAAGCCTGGCCAGCTATTCTTGCTGGATTGATATTATTGGGATTAATGGCATTAATCATTTGGGGCGGAGGAAAGGGAAAATAATTAGGAGTTTAAAATGCCACTTAATATTACTGGAATTTATTTTTTCATGCCTGTTTTTAGTTTTTTATTTGTATTTGTAGTTGTATATGCTATTCTTGCTAAGACAAAAGTTCTTGGAGAACAAAAAGTTAATTTGATTGTTAGTTTTGTAATGGCGATTATTTTTATGAATTTCTCATCAATGCAATTGTATGTTGAAACAATGCTTCCTTGGTTTGTTGTTTTTGTTATTTGCTTATTTTTAGTGCTGATTATAATGGCATTTTCAACTAAAGATGTTGGAAAGATGATGACTCCTGCTTTTGCTTGGGTAATGGTTGCCATTTTAGTTGTTATTTTTTTAATATCTGCGATTAAAGTTTTTAATCCTGTTTTTCATCCTGAATATGGAATTACTTCAGGTAGTTCTCCTCAAATAATTTCTCAAATAAGGAGTGTTTTCGATAATTCTACAAGTGGTAGTGTATTATTGTTGATTGTTGCTGCAGTTGTTACCTGGGTTCTTGTGAGAAAGGGAAAGAGTTAGATTTTTATTTTTCTCTTGATATTCTTTTATATGTTACTTAAAATTCTTTAATAATTAGGGGAATTGGTTTTAATAGCGTTATTTTATTGCAACGGATATTAAAGCTGGAACTTTAATTTCTAGGTTATCTTTGCTTATTTCATTGATTTCAATGTTAGGTATTTTTCCAATTGATTTAATGTAGTTATTTAATTGAGTTAACTTCTTTTTATCTTTTTTAAAATCTATTTCAAACCATTTTTGAGTTGAAGGAGTGTAATGAATATCTAGATTAAAAAATTCTATTCTTGAAAAACCTGCTTTTTTAATATCTTCTTCAAATTCTTCTTTTGTTGGAAAATATCTATTTTTTACAAGTTCATCAAATCCTGCAATTTTGTCTTTTTCTTTTATTAATTTTTGAAATGTTTTTTTGTTTGTTTCATCTATTTTCCATGTCCAATTAATAAAACTGCCGTGTTTTTTTAAAACCCTTAGAATTTCTTTGTAGAGTGAGATTTGTTGTTTTTTTGGAACTTCATAGATTGAGCTCCTGATAAATACTTTGTCAAAGAAATTATTTTTAAATGGCATTTTTAATGCTGAAGCAACATAGAATTTTGCATTTTTAATATTGTTTTTTGCTTCATTAATTTGAAATTCGGATTTATCAAGCACATATAGATTAATGTCTTTTTTTGATAATTCTTTTGCAATTGCTCCGTTTCCTGCCATTGCATCAAGGATTATTTCATTTTTGTTTATTTTTACTATGCTGATGAATTTATCAATATCATTTTCTGTTAAATTATGGAGGTGTTGGCAGTCTCTTTTTAATTCAGAATAGGGGGTTTTCATTTTTTATTAATGAGATTAAGTATTATAAAATTATCTAAAATAAGTTCTAAAGATTGTTAGAAAATTTTATCTTAAGAAATTTTCAAAACCGTCTTTTGACCTTGATGGTTTTTCCCTTGTTTCTCTATGCTCTTTTGGTTAAGGAGCTGTATTTTTTTCAGATTGTTGATGAGCAGCTGAACTTTTATGAGGGCTTATTGAATCTGAAATTTCTCTTAGGTCTCTTATGCTGTCTGTAAGAGGGTCTACTATTTTTGAGAAAGTATTTTGTGTTTCTTGCATTTCTCTTGCTATGGAATGGATGTCATTTCCATATTCTCCAATTTTTCTTAGAATTGCTGTTTGAAGTTCAGAGATAGTGTCTTCGATTTTTTGAAGTCTTTGGCTTATTTTATTTATTTCAATCGAGGAATCTTCTTTAAACCTTGTAAAAGATAAAACTTGTTTTTTTAAGTCTTGATTTTTTTCTTCAATTGCTTGTTCAACCATTTCATTAATTGTTTCAATGTCAAATGGTTGGGGTGCTTGGTATTCTTGGTAATTAGCTTGAGGTTGATAATCTGGATAGTATTCTTGAGAAGGGGATTGCATCTCAGCATATTCTTCAGGCAGTGGGACTGGAGCACTATCTCCTTGGAAAGAGGATTTAGAGAATCCTTGGTTATAGCCTATTCCTTGTTCTTGATTTTCCATTGTTTGTTGTTCTTCATTTAATGCATATTTTATTTTTGATTGAGATAGGGATTCTTCTATTTCTTTTGGAGGGATTCCCTCTTGTCTTAATGTTTGAACTATTTGATTTTCAGAGAGACCCTGTTCCCTCATTTGCATCACTCTTTCTAGTGTAGCCATATTAATTAATTGTCTTTGTTTTTTATACCTTTGTTTTCTTTAACAAGGTTATTTAATTCTTGATTCATGGCCTTTTTTAGATCATTTATTCTTACAAATTCTATTGGTTGAAATATTTTAAATTGCCTTTCTAAAATAGAAACTTCTTCTTTTCTTGCAAAATTTTCCATTTCATATACTATCCGTTTATTCAGTTGTTTTAGGGATCTAATTTCATTTTCTAGGTCACTTATTTTTTTCCTAAATTCTAGGTCTTTTTTTTCAAAATCTTCTTTTGAGTATATTAAATTATTTCCTATTAAAAGTACTCTATCTTTTAGAAGCCTTTGTTTTTCTTCTAATTCATTGAGTCTTGTCCCAAATTCTTGAAGCAGGGCGCTAATTGTTGTTACAGATTCATCCATTTTTCACCTTTTTTATGTCTAATAAATGATGTGAGAGATTAAAAATGTTGTGTTGTATAGCTATTACACATAAGTTTTAATATATAAATTATATACTTTTTATTAGGAGAAGAGATGATATTTACATTAAATGACCCTTTGTATAAAACAATCATAAAAAGGGAAGAAGGAAACGAGGTTATGTACATAAACTTTTTAGGGGATTATTCTGTTCCAAATGTTTCTGAATCAGGAGATATTATGGACAGGTTGATTGATTTTTTAATACTTTACCCAAGTGTTTCAGGTCTTGTTTTGGTTCAACAGAGAAACTACAGCTATGGTTCTGTAGAAACTTTTATGCTCAAAGAAATGGCAAATCTTTATATTTATTTAACAAAACAGGAAAATATTCTTTCTCCTGCAAAGATTTCAATAATGAATACTGGTTATCAAGATCAGCGAGTAGGTGATGTGGGCTATTTATTAAGGCTTTTGAGAAGAGATCCTGTTGCTTGTTTATTTGAGCTGGATAGATTTATTAGAAATGAAAAATTAAATATTGATAATACTCCTGAAGAAGTTAAACTTGATCAAGTTACCTATGTTCGACTCTTAGAAAAATTTAGAACTCTTCTTAAAAATACTCAGTTAATTAGGGAATTGGAGAATTATTTTGGAGATTATATTTTTGGACAGAGGGAAATTTATTATAGAGTTTTTAGGCCAGATATTGTGCCTAATTTTGCATTTACAAGGTTAGTTGCTACTCTGCCTAATGAGGCAGATATTGTGAAACAATATGAGGTTGGAGAGAATTATGACAAGTCAATGGTTACTATTTTAAAAAGAAAAGAGGATGCAAAATTTCTTTATCACTTAGCTCCTCCTGAATATTCATTGAATGATGAAGAACAGCTTTTATTGAATAAATTAAAAGAGCAGTATGGGCGAGTCAGTCCTGAGAGTGAGCAGTTTATTGGAGATTATGAAAGAGCAAGACAGGCTTTTTTTAATGTTGCTAAGGGGAAAATTCCTGAGCTTGCAGAAGAATTTTCTAAAAATGGAAAACCTATGCATTTGTCCTATGATGATGTTAATCGGCTGGCTGCTATTTCAGTTAGGGCAACTATTGGATTTGGTTTAATGGAGGTTTTATTATTGGATAAAAATATTCAAGATATTGTTTTAAATGCACCTATTTCTTTAAATCCTATTTTTTTAAGACATCAAGAATTTGATGAATGTATTACTAATATTATTCCTAGCAAAGAAGATGCTGATTCATGGGCAACTAGATTTAGAATAAATTCTGGAAGACCTTTGGATGAGGCTAATCCAATTTTAGATACTGATCTTTCTCTTGGAAATATAAGGGCTAGAATTGCAGTTATTCAGCAGCCACTTTCTCCAAATGGGTTGGCCTATGCAATAAGAAGACATAGAGAAGATCCCTGGACATTACCTCTCTTTATTAAAAATAGAATGATTAATAGTTTTTCAGCGGGTTTGTTTAGTTTTTTAATTGATGGGAGCAGGACTTTGCTTATTGCTGGAACTAGATCTAGTGGAAAAACCTCTTTGCTAGGAAGTTTAATGTTGGAGATAATGCCCAAATATAGGATTCTTGTTGTTGAGGATACTTTGGAATTGCCTGTTGACTCTTTGAGAAAACTAAAATATGATATTCAGAGAATGAAGGTTAGGAGCAGTTTTTCAGAGACAACAACTGAAAGAGGGGCTGATGAGGGAATTAGAACTAGTTTGAGATTAGGAGATAGTAGTTTAATTGTTGGAGAAGTAAGAAGTACTGAGGCAAAGGCATTGTATGAAGCAATGAGGGTCGGTGCTTTGGCAAATGTGGTTGCAGGTACAATTCACGGTGCCTCTCCATATGGGGTTTTTGATAGAGTTGTAAATGATTTAGGTGTTCCAACAACTAGTTTTAAGGCAACTGATTGTGTTATTGTTTCAAATCCAATTAAAACTCCAGATGGTTTAAAATCAGTGAAGAGGATTTTTCAATTGACAGAGGTTAGAAAACATTGGACAAAGGATCCTGAGGAAGAAAATGGTTTTGTTGATTTATTGAAATATAATATTGAAAAAGATGAATTAGAACCTAGTGAAGAATTAATCAATGGAGATTCTGAGATAATAAAGAGTATTGCTTCGGGTGTAAAGGGATGGGCTGGTGATTGGGATGCTGTTTATGATAATATTTTATTGAGAGGGAAGATAAAACAGGAAGTTGTTAATACAAGTAATAAATTAAATGCTCCTGAATTATTGGAAGCTAAATTTAATAGTTTAAGTAATAATATGTTTCATCAATTTTCAAAAGAAGTTCAGGAAGATATTGGTTTGCCTTGGAGTGAAAAGGTATTTCCTCTTTGGCAAAATTGGTTAAAGGATAAGGTTAGGGGGAAGACGTTTTAATTTATTTTTTTAATTGAGGCGTTATTGAATAAAAATGTTTATAAAGTTCTTTACTTTGTTTAGACTAGATTAATTTGAAAAGAGATGAAAGGGGGTAATAAATATGAAAAAACAAATATATATTGCGTTTGCAATATTAATGGTTCTTGGTTTGATTGGAGGAGTGTTTGCTTTCTGGCCTTTCACTGGTTTTGTAGCAAAAACTCCTACAACTGTTGCTTCAAATATTGTTGCTAATGTAAATGATTGTGTTGAAAAAATTTCTGGAGATAATAACGGAGTTTTTACTGTTGCAGGAGTGACTTTTTCATTAGATTCAGATCAAAAATACTATCCTGATGTATGTGCTGGTGCTTCAAAGACTTTTTATCAAGAAAATCCTGCTAATCCTAATGGATGGGATAACTTCCGTGGTAGAACTCAGATAGTTGAAAGATTTTGTAATTCAAAAAAACAAATACAGGTTAAATTCAAGACTCTTAAGGGAAATGAGATTTGTAGAAATCAACTTGTTTCTGCTGGAGATTATAATGGTTCGGATGCATTTTCTGCAAAAGTTGTAACTGTGCAGCATGCATGTATTAATACAGAACTTGGTACTTACATGAATGAGTATGGTATTGTAAAAGAAAATCAATGTCTTTCTGCAAAAAAATACAAGAAATTTTCTTGTAATGCTGATAGGACTATAAAAGAGGAAACAATAACGTGTAACAATAATTGTGATAGAAGACTTGGATGCGATATTTGTACAACTGATGACTCAAAGAATGATTTGACGGTTCCAGGTACTGTTCGTGTTAGAAAAGCAGATGGAAATTTTACTTATTGTAAGGATGAATTAACTGCAAATGGTCAAATAAAACAGTGCAAATGTACAAGTGATGGAAAATCTGTCAAATTAGTTGCACAAAAATGTCCTGCAAATAGTGAAGGTACTGTAAATGCAGATGGTGTTGCATATTGTGCTAAGTTTACTATGACAATTAATACAGTCAGAGCAGAACTTTTAGGATTAATAGGGGGATTAAGGACTGATGTTGATCCACTAAAAGATGCTGATTTTGGAGGACAGATTGATGCGGTTGAAGTTACTAATGTTGGAATTCAAGGCAATGTTTCTGCTTTAGAACAGAGAATAATTGATCTTGAAAGTGCTGTTAATCAATTACAAAATCCTGCTGGTAATGGAGACGAAGCTGCTGCTTAATTTTATTTTTTCTTTTTATTATTTTTCTTTTTATTTTTGCCTTAACAAGAGTTCTTTTGACAAGGTTTATTAATTGATTTTAACTTAGTTTTTTGTAAAAAGGTGATATATGGCTGTTGATGATGTACTTAGATCTTACTCTAGAGATATAAGGGCTCAAATGGGAATGGATTTTTCAGGAGTTAGTGATAGCATTATTTCTCAAGATTATGTTGATTTTAAGAGAGATACTATTCCTGAATTATCTAGATATGAGAGATGGGCAGGTGTTCTTGGTGGATTTATTAATCTTAATTTGTCTGCAAGGGATCAAAAGGAAATTGGATTGCAATTAGATAGGGCACATTTGAATGTAACTCCTTCACAGGTTGTTGGACTTTCAATTGTTACTTTTTTTTTGTTGATGATTTTAGGAGGAGGGATTTGTTTTGCATGGTGGGCATTTTTGTCTGAGATTCCTTATTTGTTAATGTTTTTGATTTTTGTAATTTCTTTTTTTGCTGCATATTATGCTTATTCAATGCCTCAAAGACTTGCTGTTAAGTGGAGATTAAAAGCTAGTAGTCAGATGGTTCCTGCTATTTTGTATACTGTTATTTATATGAAACATACTAGTAATTTAGAAAGGGCAATTAGTTTTGTTTCAAAACATGTGGAAGCTCCTTTATCAACTGATTTTAAGAGAGTATTGTGGGATATTGAAAATGGAAAATATTCTTCTATAAAACAAAGTTTGGATGCTTATTTGGATTTTTGGAAAGATACTAATCCGGAGTTTGTTGAAAGTTTTCATTTAATTGAAAGTAGTTTGTATGAACCAAGTGAAGCAAGAAGAGTTCAGATTTTAGAAAGAGCTTTGAAAGTTATTTTAGATGAAGTTTATGAAAAGATGTTGAAATATTCTCATGGAATTAAATCTCCTTTGACAAATATTTATATGTTGGGAATTGTACTTCCAACTTTAGGGCTTGCATTACTTCCTATCGCAGCTACTTTGCTTGGAGGAGCAATAACTGCTACGCATGTTTTTGTTTTATTTGATATGGTTATTCCGTTTTTTGTTTTTTATTTAACGAGTCAAGTTATGCTTAATAGGCCAGGAGGTTATGGAGAAACAAGTTATCTTGAAAAAAATCCGCTTTATTATAAGTATGTTTCTAGGACACCTTATGTTATTGCATTTTTTATAATGATTCCTTTTTTGATTGTAGGTTTATTGCCTTGGATAATGCAGATAGATGCATTTACTTATAATATTGATTTAATGAAGTCTGGCAGATTAGACTCATCTGCTTTATTGAATATAAAGAGTGATTATACTTACGGAGAATTGGGGCTTTCTTTTTTAGGAAAAGATGGAGATTATTTCTTTAGTTTTTTATATAATTCTGAACATCAAATTAAAGGTGGTCCTTTTGGAACAGGCGCCTTGTTATTGAGCCTTTTAATCCCCTTTTCTTTTGCTTTGTTTTTTGCTATTTCTTATTCTTTAAAAACAAAAGAATTGATTAAATCAAGAAATTCTACAAAAAGATTAGAAGAAGAGTTTAATTCTTCTTTATTCACTTTGGGAAATAGAATTGGAGATGGAATTCCTGCTGAAATTGCCTTTGCAAGGGTTGCGGAGTCTATGAAAGGCCAGATAACTTCTGATTTCTTTAGAACAGTTAATTCAAACATACAGACAATGGGAATGAGTTTAGATGAGGCTATTTTTGATAATTCAAGAGGAGCTATTGTTTATTTTCCATCTAATTTAATTGCAACTAGCATGAGGATTTTAGTTGAAAGCGTAAAGAAAGGATTGAATGTTGCTGCGCAGAGTTTAATGAGTATTTCTGAATATGTTAGAAATATACAAAAGATAAATGAAAGGTTAAGGGATTTGCTTGCTGAAGTTGTTAGTGATATGCAGAGTAATATGACTTTTTTAGCACCTTTATTATCTGGAATAATTATTGGTTTAGCTGCAATGATTACTGCGATATTAGTTCAATTAAAGGATTTTGGAGGAACTTCTGGTGCTGAAGCAGGACTTGGTTTTGGGAATATTTCTCAGATAATGCAGATGTTTAACCCAGATGTTATGATTCCTCCTTATTTTATGCAGATTGCAATTGGAATTTATATAATACAAATAATATTTATTTTAACAAGTACTCTTGTTACAATTGATGCTGGAGAAGATAGGCTAAAACAAACACATCAGATATCTCAAAATTTATTGAGAGGATTTATGCTTTATATTATTGTAGCACTTATTTCAATTTCTTCTCTTGCAATATTAGCCAGGGTTGCTCTTGGTGGATTGATTGGAGGATAAATTTAAATATAGATCGATTCTTATTATCATTATGAAAAGGGGATTAATTTTTATTTGTTCTTTAATTATTATTGGGATTCTTGGTTTTGTTTATGCTGAAAATTGCGATAACTGTAACTCTCCTTATTATTGTGTTGATGGAAAATTCTGTATTAATGATACTTGTACTCCTGGAACTAGGATGTGCAGTTC
>Ga0172370_10010909_pt1 | contig 10342 bp, 9 predicted proteins | sample LakKiv5m_FD_114538 | JGI IMG/M metagenome (GOLD analysis project Ga0172370, IMG submission 114538) | Freshwater microbial communities from Kabuno Bay, South-Kivu, Congo - kab_022012_11.5m | ecosystem: Environmental > Aquatic > Freshwater > Lake | place: Democratic Republic of the Congo...
ATTGGCTTTGCAGCAATCATTGCGCGTCATGGAAGCGATATTGTTATTTATTGTAATTTATATTGGTCCTTTTGAAAAAAAATCTTTAATCAAATGGTTGTTGGCAGGCGCGATTATCCCTGGTTTGCTTGGTATTTGGCAATTTGTAATGCAGAGTTCGCCGGATTTTAAATGGCTGGGACTGGTGGGCCATGCTGGTTGGGAAAACGGCGCTTCAATTGTGTCGGGCGGTTCGCTGGGACGAGTGTTGCGTGCGTATGGCACGTTCACTCACCCCAATGTTTTTGGCGGGTATCTCGCAATAATAATTGTTGTGTGGTTATGTGGCTATTTGATAGATAGATTTCAAATTTCAAATTTCAAATTTCAGAATGCGACTTGGCGATTTGTCGTTTATTCCTTACTCCTTATTCCTTTATTTCTTACTTTCAGTCGCTCAGCATTATTAGCTGTATTTATTTTTTTGCCTTTATATTTTTTTCTTTTAAGAATTCCCGTGTTGGAAAAAATGAAACGATTTTTTATTTTTGTCTCGCCAATAATTATTTTAATTCTAATTTTAATTCCAGTGTTGGCCGTGCGCGTAAGCGATGCTTCATCATATGAAGTTAGATCACTAGACGAAAGAATGACTGGCCTGTCTGACGCGAAAAATATTATTTTGCAAAATCATAATTTATGGTTAGGAGTGGGTGCCGGAAATTATGTTGTGGCGCTCTATCAGACTAATCCAAATTTGGCAGGTTGGCAGTATCAGCCAGTACATAATGTGTTGATTCTCTTTTTTGCTGAAGAGGGTTTGGTTGGGGTATTGTTATTGTTGTTTGTTATGGTAAGTTTTTTCATGTATCATATATCATGTATCATGTATCAGACGAGGCGGTATATATTTTGTTATATGATATATGTTTTATGTTTCATGATATTGGCATCATTTGACCACTACCTCTACTCCTCTTTCATTGGTTTGATTTTATCCGCAGTTTACTGGGGATTGTTATTGAAATTTGATGTAGAATTAGCTAAGAATTAGTTTTTCCACAACTCTTCCACCATTTGTGCACAACCCCCTTATTTTTAGCCAAATTTTGGCTATTTTTTGTTATTGACAAAGGTTGTGTTTGGAGTGATAATACCAGTGTAAGTTAAGGGCAGCGCCAACTTTGGGTGGTGGCTGACAGGAGATTTAAAAGCCTAAGGTTGGTGACAGGCACATAGTGTTCGACACCGATTTCGTGCATACTGACAGGCATCACGGAATCACATGTGTACGGCACATTGAGCTTGTTTCCTGCTTTGGGCTTTTTTGATCTTTACCCCGTTAATATCAGCGCTGGCGAAGTGCAACGAGCCAGGCATGATATTTTACGGGGCTGTTAGTTATATAGGTAATGGCCGTGGCGGTTGTTCTCTGCATTATCCAATTCAAAATAGGTGTCTGAATATCAAACAGGTGTCTAGACCATCATTGGTGGCTTTACACCGCCAGATATGACGGCAAGGAATTTGAAAGGATAAATGAGAAATTAAACTGAAAACGGTTAAGACAGTTGGATCACGAAAAGGGGATCTGACAAACTAGCGGATCAAAAAGCCCGAAGGAGAAGGCAAGCAAAAAAAATATCCCGAAGCATGTTCGGGGTATTTTATTTTTGGAAGAATGGGGGAGGGCCTCCACAGGTCTCCTCCCCCTACCGCCGACCTTGTGTATACCATATTGGACGCGCGTCTCTTAGGTGGGCTGGTATAAAACTCGCCAATTAACCTTTTGCGTTCGGGCAATCGCCCGATCGACTCATGGCTGGCTTGTTAAACCATCCCTGTCTGAGTTCACTCGTTCCTTGATGGCGTTACACATACGGTTGGCAGTGTAATAATGATCTTACCTAGAATTGGTTTTGTTGTCAAGATTACGTTCTCTCTAATATTTAACTTGTGGAAATCGCCCCTTGACTCTTTTTTAAAATAGTGTAAAATGTTTAATACATTAGCACTCGTGGTATTTGAGTGATAAAGGATTAAAAAGCTGGAAAGGCTTGAAAAGCTCAAAAGGCTCGAAATGCCTTTTAAGCCTCTCAGGCATTTTAAGCCTTTTAAGCATTTTATTATGAATATAAAACCATTAGGTGATAGGGTTTTAATTAAACCTATTAAGGAGGAAGAAATTACTGCCTCTGGTATAGTACTTCCAGATACAGTTGATAAGGAAAAAAAGCTGGAGGGTGAAGTTATTGCCGTGGGCCTGGGCAAGTTATTGGAAAATGGCTCTCGTGGCGCAATGGAAGTAAAAGTTGGCGATAAAGTGATTTTTGAAAAGTGGGGAGGGGAAGAAGTGAAGGTGGGGAAAGAGGAGTATAAAATATTATCGATTGAAAAAATACTCGCTATACTTGAATAGATAATTTTATTTTTAACGAAGCAGAATAAGTTATCAGCAGAATAAGCAGATTAAGCATTTGTGCCATCTCTGCCTAATCTGCTTACTCTGCTTACTCTGCCTAATCTGCTTATTTTATGTCCAAACAAATTAAATTTAACGACGACGCTCGCCAAGCATTAGTGCGAGGCGTTGACATTTTAGCCAATACTGTAAAAATTACTTTGGGCCCCAAGGGTCGCAATGTGGTCTTGGATAAGGGTTATGGCGCGCCAACTATTACTAAAGATGGTGTGTCTGTGGCCAAAGAAATTGAATTGGAAGATAAATTTGAAAATCTTGGTGCTGAACTGGTAAAAGAGGCGGCCAGCAAAACTAATGATGATGTGGGTGATGGTACCACTACGGCCACGGTTTTGGCACAAGCAATTGTTAAAGAAGGTTTAAAAAATGTGACAGCCGGTGTTAATGCGGTGGCTTTAAATCGCGGCTTGCACAAAGCTGCTGAAGCGGTAATTAATGAATTAAAAACCAAAGTTTCCAAAGCAGTAGAAAAAGATGAATGGGCCAATGTGGCCACCATCTCGGCCAATGACAAAGAAATTGGTGAAAAAATTGCCGAGGCCATGAGCAAAGTTGGTCCTGAGTCTCCCATTACTGTAGAAGAGGGTCAAAGTTTTGGCATTGAATTGGAAGTGGTAGAGGGTATGCAATTTGATAAGGGCTATGTTTCACCGTATATGGTGACTAATGCCGATAGAATGGAAGCCGAGGCCGATGACGCGCAAATTTTAATTACTGACAAAAAGATTTCTTCGGTGGAAAGCATTTTGCCGATTTTGGAAAAAGTGGCGCAGTCCGGCCGCAAAGATCTGACCATTATTGCCGAAGATGTGGATGGTCAAGCTCTTACCACTTTGGTATTAAATAAATTGCGCGGAACTTTTAATGTCTTGGCAGTAAAAGCGCCGGGCTTCGGTGATCGTCGCAAAGAAATGTTGCAAGACATTGCCGTGTTGACCGGCGGTAAAGTGATTACCGAGGACGTGGGCTTGAAATTGGAAAATGTGGAATTAACTGATTTGGGTAAAGCCAAAAAAGTAATTGCCACCAAAGAAAATACTACCATTGTGGAAGGCGCGGGTAAAAAGAGTGAGATTGAAGAACGGGTGGCACAAATTAAAAAATTGGTTGAGCAATCTGATTCCAGTTTTGATAAGGAAAAATTGCAAGAACGCGTAGCCAAGTTGGCAGGCGGAGTGGCAGTGATTAAAGTTGGCGCGGCCACCGAGACCGAAATGAAAGAAGTAAAACACCGCATTGAAGATGCCATTGGCGCCACCAAGGCCGCCATTGAAGAAGGTGTGGTTCCTGGCGGCGGTGTAGCACTACTCCGCGGTATGAAAGCTTTGGATAATTTGAATATGGACGATGAAGAAATGGTGGCCGTGGGTATTTTGCGCCGGGCTTTGGAAGAGCCAATTCGTATTATTGCCGACAATGCCGGTTATGAAGCAGCGGTGGTGGCAGAAGAAGTAAAAAAGAATTCTGGTAATTATGGTTTTAATGCACAAACCGGAAATTATGAAGATATGATTACTGCCGGCATTATGGATCCCACCAAAGTGACGCGCTCGGCTTTGCAAAATGCTGTTTCTGTGGCCGGTATGCTTTTGACTACCGAAGCGGCAGTGACAGATTTGCCGAAGAAAGAAGAGCCGCAGATGCCAATGGGTGGGGGAATGGGTGGAGGAATGCCGGGGATGTACTAATTAGTTTATAAAGTTTGTAAAGTTTACCCTGTTAAATAACCGCATTTTGAACTTCGTTCAAAATCGGTTCCGCCGAAGGCGGATTTAACAGGGTGAATAAAGTTATAAAGTTGCAAACGAAATTACGAAATTGGGAAATTAAGAAATTATTGCGTTCAGACGCTCCAGACAGGGGCGTCTTTTTGTTTCCCCTTTATCAAGAGCGGCAGACACGACCGCCGTCGTAGGCGAGAGTGCGGGGTGTGTTGGCCACTTATCCACATTCTCCCTTGCCAAAACCCGTCGGGGGGGTAGAATATATGTAGGTTTAGTTATTAATTTATTTAAAAAATATTTTATGGATGAAATAAGTCAACGTAGACGTGACTTCAATACTAATAGGTTTGACGTCCGCAATGAAAGACCATTTGACAGATTGGGTCTTGATCCGTCTTGGGATAAAATTAAAAGTGACTTTTATCATGAGTTTTTGCCAACTGTTATTGGTAAACAATACCAGAGTCCTGCATCTTATGGGCATGAAATATGGGAAATCGTGGGAGATGCCTCTTTACGTACTCGACGTGAAAATATGCATGGTGAAATTGGATCAGTTTTTTTTCATTTTGAAGGTAATAAAGCAATCACGGATCGTAGCCGTTTTGGAACACCTTCAGAGAAAAGTAGGTTTGGTATTACTGTAAAAAGGATTGGTGGATGTGAGGGTCCACCCAGTGGGGAATCACTTGTAGACATCCTATCAAGATTTTTGCCCACGTCCGCAGAAGTTTCACAAGATGAATAAAAGTAAGATAAGTTGAAAAGCCGGCGCACCACACCGGCTTTTTTGTCCACAGGGTATATTGACAAATAGTAGTATATTTTGTATACTATAAGTATCATAAATAACTATTATATATGTATATACAACGCCAAGCAGAAGAAATAGCGCAAAATAAGCTAAAAAACAACAAAATTTTGCTAATTTTAGGCGCTCGACAAGTGGGCAAAACCACTTTGATAAAGCACATTTTGCAGGGCAAGAAAGCATTATTTTTAAATTTAGATATAACTGTTGATAAAGATAGGTTTTTGGCTTTGTCAGCTTTGCCGCCACAAGAAGCAATCAAAAATATCAATGCGGATTATTTAATAATTGATGAAGCACAAAGATTGTCGGAAACTAGTAGAATTGTTAAGGGTTGGTATGACTTTGGCGTGCCTTTTAAAATTATTTTATTAGGTTCTTCCAGTTTAAATTTATTAAATCAGGCCGCGGAAAGTTTGACAGGGCGCAATGAAAAAATTTTTCTTTCCCCACTCACCTTTAAAGAAGTAGTCGCAAGTAATAGTTGGTATATACCGTCACTTTCTTGGACAGAGATTAATAAAAATTTTATCGCCACGATACAGTCTTCACTAATGTTAAGTTTGGCTTATGGCAATTATCCGGAAGTTGTTGTTTCCGCGGATAAGGAAAATATTTTGGCCAGTTTGGCCAGTGATTATTTGTGGAAAGATATTTTACAAATCGGCGAAGTAAAAAATCCAGAAACAATCAAAAGGCTCTTAATGCTTTTGGCTCATCAGATCGGCTCGGAAGTTTCCGTAAATGAATTGGCTAATTCTTTGAGGTTGGCCAGGCCGACGATAGAAAAATATTTAGATTTATTAGAACAATCTTTTGTCATTTTTCGTTTGCCGGCTTTTAGCACCAATGCCCGTAAAGAAGTAAGTAAGAGCAAGAAAATATTTTTTTACGACGTAGGCATCCGTAATGCCGTTTTAAAAGAATTTTCCACCAGTCCACTGCGTTCTGACATTGGGGCTCTTTGGGAAAATTGGGTAATCGCGGAATTATATAAAGAAAATTTGCTCTTGGGCAATAAAAAAGATTTTTATTTTTGGCGTTCGCGTTCCGGTAGCGAGGTAGATTTGGTAATAAAAAATGGTGAAGCACTGTCGGCTTATGAAATTAAATGGCAAAAGAAAAATGTTAAGGTGCGGGCCTTTACTGAACAATATAAAATTTCGGTTAAAGTTTTGAATAGTGATAATCCGTTTTATGTAAACTGAACAATAAACTGATTTAAACTGAAACAAAAAAGACGCTTCGGAAACGAGGCGTCTTTTTGTGTCTGTGTATAACCTTCTTGCCAAAACCCTTCGGGGGGGGTAGAATAAAGGGGTAATTCATTTTAATTATAAAAAATATGCGTGAGGGACAATCCGGGTCACAACCCGAGCAAAGTCGAGGTACATTATTAAGGAAAATGGGGAGATTAGCGGGCAAAGCCGCACTTGGTGTCACCTTGGCTTTGGGTGGTGCTGAAGTTGGTTATCAAGCAAGGATGGCAGAAATGGTGCAACCAGAAAAAGAACATACAGAGAGAGATGCAAAAGAGCTGGCCGGAAAATTGGAAGCTATGGTTGATTTTGTAGATGAATTTAATGGGCATCATGATATTTTTTATCAGGCAGACGATGAGCAAAAAGATAGAAATAAATTGAAAGATTATGCAGTTGCTTTTGCTCAGGCACTAGGCATGACACCAGATTTTCAAATTGATCCGTCAGTTCATCCAACTTGGCAAAAATCGGGAAAGTCCGATGAAATTTACGAATTAATTAATCAAGTACTTTCAAGATCAGGTTGGAACGATAAATTGGATGGTGCTAACGGTAAAAAAATGGTTGAGGCTCTGCGTCGGCAAGCCCAAGAACTTAGAGGGGCACAACTAAAATAATTTTAATCTTCAACTTGATAAGGATTTTAAAAGCCGGCACATCATGCCGGCTTTTTTGTGCTTGAATAATTTGGTATAATATCTCCATAAATTCTAAAATAAAAAATTATGTCCAAAAATAAATCAATAATTCTTTTTGAAGCCGAGCCAGTGCGTCGCGTTTGGAGTGAAGTTGAGGAGAAGTGGTATTTTAGCGTGATTGATGTGATTAAAGTTCTAACTCAAAGCGCGGATGCCCGGAATTACTGGAAAGTGTTAAAACACCGGCTATTAAAGGAGGGAAGTGAGGTGGTTACAAAATGTAACCAACTGAAGTTAATGTCCAGTGATGGTAAATACTACTTAACTGACGTAGCTGATGTGGAAGTAATACTCCGTCTTGTTCAATCTATACCTTCGCCAAAAGCTGAACCTTTCAAACTTTGGTTAGCCAAGGTTGGTTATGAACGCTTAAAAGAAACCGTGGATCCGGAAATTGCGGTTAATCGCGCCAGGAATAATTGGTTAAAAATGGGGCGCTCGGCCAAGTGGATTGAAATGCGCATGCGCGGGCAGGAAATTCGCAACAAGCTGACAGATTATTGGAGTGATCATGAAATTAGCGAGCAAAAAGAATTTGCCCGGCTTACCGATTTAATTCATCAAGAATGGACCGGACTAACCACCAAACAGCATAAACAATTGAAAAAACTTCAAGGCCATAATTTGCGCGACCACATGACTGAAGCGGAAATTATTTTTACGGCCTTGGCAGAATTGTCCACTAATCAAATCGCGGAAGCAGATAAGGCAATCGGTTTTAAGGAAAATGCGGTGTCGGCTAAGAAAGGTGGCAGAATTGCCGGCAACGCGCGGAAAGCCTTGGAGCAAAAGACCGGCAAGAAAGTAGTAAGCGAAAATAATTTTTTGCCAGTATCAAAAAGAAAGAAATTGAAATAATATTTTGAACTGAATTTAAGGAGACGCTTTGGAAACAGGGTGTCTTTTTGTTTCCCCTCTATCAAGAGGGGCGGACGGCCGCAGGCCGCCGGGTGTGTTGGCGTAGGGACAGGTTGCGACCTGTCCCTACAAAGTTATCCCCATCTTTCATTTGCCAAAACCCATCGGGGGGGTAGAATAATGTGGAGGAGGTTAATTTTTAAATTATATTTTTATGCGTGGTTTTTTTAGCAGAAAACCAGGTCCAGAAATTGGATTAGGGTGTCCGTCCTGTGGGAGCACAGGAGGATGTAAATGTACGCGAGAACAGCAAGTGGTGGGAGCAAGAGCGACTAGAGAAATAAGTGAGGCAGTAAAAGGGTTTAAAGAAGGTGAAGAAAGAAGGAAAGCGGGGGAAAGAAAGACTATCTTTTCAGATAATGAAGATGGCACAATTTGTTTAGATCGCGATGAAGGAGCGAGATGAGAAAATTTTAAAAGCCGGCCCACGCCGGCTTTTTTTGTGCTTGAAAATTATTTAAAAGTTCAGTATAATACTGGCATTATGTTAGACAGTATTACTAACTTTTTTTCTAATTTTCCACCTGAAATTGCCACCCTGTTTATGGCTATGACGCCGATTGGTGAATTACGCCTAGCTATCCCGGTGGCTGTTTTGGGTTATCATTTGCCGGTTTGGGAGGCCATGATTTGGGCGATTGCGGGCAATGCCATTCCAGCCATGGTGATTTTGTTGTTTGCGGATAAATTTCATCGCTGGGTAGAAAAGAAGTCCGGGTTTTTTGCCGGTAAATGGGTTAAAATACTGGCCCGGGCGCAAAATAAATTTGCCAAGGATTATCAGAAATGGGGGCTTATTGGTTTGATGATTTTTATTGGTATACCACTGCCAGGCACTGGCGCCTGGACCGGCGCTTTGGCGGCCTTTGTGTTTGGCATTCCTTTTAAAAAGTCCTGGCCCTATGTTTTGGGTGGAATAATAATTGCGGCGTTTTTGACGCTGTTGGTGACAGTGGGTGTTAAAGTTATTTTTTAATATGGAAATGCACCCGTCTTCGTTCCTAAAGGGACTACGCCGGATAAACTTTAAATTATGGAGACGCACGAATTAGTAAAATCTCTAGAAGGATTGAACAAGAAGCTTGTAGATCTACAAGTAATGTTGAAATTGAATGAGAAATTAAAAGAAATTGAGAAATTAGAAATTGTCATGAATGAGCCAAATTTTTGGAATGATCAAATTGAAGCAGCGAAAGTGGGCAAGCGTTTAAGTTTTTTACAAAATGAACAAGAACTGTGGAATAAATTGGCAAAACAAGTTGCTGATTTGTTAGAAATGGCCCAAATGGATGAAGCAGATAAAGAAGTTAATTTGCGTGAAGACATTGAAAAGCAATTTGAGTTATTAAGTAGCTCAGTTAATCAGTTGGAATTTCACACTTTGCTGTCAGACAAGTATGATGATCACAATGCGATTGTGGCCATTCATGCCGGATCTGGCGGAACCGAAGCCCAAGATTGGGCCGAGATGTTAATGCGCATGATTTTTCGCTATTGCGAAAAAAAAGATTTTAAAACTACTTTGTTGGATGAATCAGTAGGTCAAGAAGCAGGCATTAAATCTGCCACGTTTCGTGTAGAAGGCGATTATGCCTATGGCCATTTAAAATCTGAACATGGTACGCATCGCTTGGTGCGCATTTCTCCATTTGATGCAGAAAAAATGCGCCACACTTCTTTTGCTTTAATTGAAGTAATTCCGGAAATGGCAGAAAGTGAAATGATACAAATTGATCTCAAAGATTTGCGTATTGATACTTTTATGAGCGGAGGCAAGGGTGGGCAAAGTGTTAATACCACTTATTCCGCTGTACGCGTAGTTCATATTCCGACAGGCATAACAGTGTCATGCCAAAACGAACGTTCGCAACAGCAAAATAAAGAAGTGGCTATGCGGATTTTACAATCCAAATTGCAAAAAATGCAGGATGAAAAAGACGAAGCTGAAAAACAAAAATTGCGCGGGGAATACAAATCGCCTGAGTGGGGCGCGCAGATTCGCTCTTATGTTTTACACCCGTATCACTTGGTAAAAGATTTACGCACAGATTATGAGACGACAGATGACCAAGGAGTGTTGGAAGGTGATATAGATCAATTTGTGGAAAGTTATTTGAGATGGAGTAAGAGGTAAATTATTCTAATTGTTCTAATTATTCTAATTGACCTAAATAATGTTCAATTTTAAAATTTTGGCATTGGGATTTATTTAGAGTAATTAGTTTAATTAGGTTAATTAGAATAATTTGTTGATTTTTATGAAAAAAAGATTGGTAATTATATTATCTATTCTACTAATTATAATAGTGGTCTACTTAAACCGTGCCTACGCCCATATTTATAACACCATTGGCGCGGCCAATTTGCCGTACCCACAAACCAGAGAGTATATGGTGGGTGAAAAGACGGCTTCCACTACCAAAATTGTTTTTTTGGGTGATAGTTTAACTGCGGGAGTGGGAGTAAAG
>Ga0172370_10010912_pt1 | contig 10341 bp, 10 predicted proteins | sample LakKiv5m_FD_114538 | JGI IMG/M metagenome (GOLD analysis project Ga0172370, IMG submission 114538) | Freshwater microbial communities from Kabuno Bay, South-Kivu, Congo - kab_022012_11.5m | ecosystem: Environmental > Aquatic > Freshwater > Lake | place: Democratic Republic of the Congo...
AAAAAGGGGCGCGACCAGAACGTCGCAACGTTCTGGTGCGCAGCAGAACGGCGGTTCTGCTCGCGCAATCGTCTCCAGACGATTGCCGGGGCAATAGGTCGCGCCGAAGCGCGAGCGTATGGCGCCCTGCGCGCGCATCAATCGCATGCCCATTGTGGGGGGGGGCTTTCCTTTTATTGGTTTTGGCGCCAGGCGCAAATTATCCAAAAACAGATAGCATTATCCAAACTTGGATAGTGGCTACTTCTTCAGCTTAAAATACATGGTGGCAAGCTCTGATGCGCGATTGCTTTTCGAGTGGAATGCCGCCTTGAAGCCGAGTTTTTCGTAAAAACCGACCATTTCAGGATAAGTATGCAGCGCGACAAAAGGGATTGGAATATCCGCGCTCATCGCCTTGCCGATTGCAAAGTCAACAAGATGCCTTGCGCCCCCGCGGTCAATTTCGCCTTTGTCGGTTGCGAGCTTCCCTATCAACAGGCAGGGCATATGGTTGGAAAACACCCTGAAAGGCTTGTCGCTTATCCTGATGTCCATCAGCTTCCTTTCGCGCGAGAGCTGGAAAGAGCCGACCGTTATTGTGACGTAGCTGATGATTTTCTTCCGGTTTTCATCCTCGAAAAGAAGATAGGTTTCGCTCAGGCGCGCTTCTTGGCTCATCAGCGCATCATGCTTCAGGAAACTGTCCTCGTCGGGCTTTCCGCATGAAAACAAGGCAACGAGGCTGGCATGCTCTGGCTTGAGCTTTTCAACAACAAGCTTCCCCTTTTCCAGCCTATCCCTCAAAACAGCACCTAGAGGACCACATTGAACTTGGTCCTCTTGATGCGGGCAAGGGTTTTTGCGCGGTTTTTCGCGTTCTTCCTGCTGCTTAAGCTCGCCAAAAACTCGCCTGTCTGCTTTGCATTGAGCCTGATTAGCGATTTGATTTCCCTTGCCATCCAAATCATCCTGAACCAATATGGTCTTCTCTATATTAAATCGTTTCGTTTCCGCCTTAAAAACCTTCATAGGGTAGGATGCCAGTGGAATTGCGATTCCGCCTCCTGCCAAATCCAACCGTGGATTTGCCATGCCAGTGGAAATGTCCTCTAACCAAGCGCAAGCGCGCTTGATGACGCAACCGAGAAGCAGATGAGCGCAAGTGGCGCGCAGATGGCAAAGTAAAGCGCCGTGCATTCACAAATTCAGCGCGCTTTTCACCATTGCAAGGAATTCTTCCGCCTTCTCACAATATTCCTGTGCGCGCCCAAACGAGAACGAGCTTTTCCCATAATCTGCGCCGCTCTTGTCCCTCATTGCATCAGCCACCAAATCACCAAAGCGCGCGGCGCCTTGGGGAAGCTTGCCATCTTTGTCAAGCTTTGCGAACACCACAGCCGCATCGTCGTGGCGCGTTGGCTTGTGGCTGAGGAATTTCAGCGAGAGGGCATCATTGGCGCGTATTATCGCATGGATTGCCTGCGCACAACAGACATTGGCGCGCGCTTCTTCATCTTCCGCCTCAATCAAGCCATGCTTTGCAGAGGCAAGCCAGCCTTCGGCCTCTGCAAATGCCCTCTCAAATGTGTCACTCATTTCAACCGCCTCGATTCTTTGCCTTCCATGAACGCATCAAGCTCCCTTTTGCTGGAAAAGGCAAGCGGCACGACCTTTGTGCCGTATTTTTCATAAATGCCAAACACCAGCCCATTTGCGTTGAAGCCCTTCCGCGTCAGCAGCGCAACATCCACGTCGCTTGCAGGCTTTTCCTTCCCGCTTGCCACGCTGCCAAACAGGTATGCCTCCTTCACACCCTTCTCCTTTGCAAGCAAGCCCCCAACAGCATCTGCAGTGAATGCCTGCGGGCTTACGCTTATTTTCAGGAGGGAGGATACGGCATCAAGATATTCGGATTTGCGCAGCTTCACAGTCACACCACTGCCTACCCTTCCGGTTTCTATCATGCCTGCCATTTCCCATTTCTTCACCAGCCGCCATGCAGATGCAAAAGGCACCTTGGCCTCATGCGCAAGCTCGTTTATGGTGAATTGCCTGCTTGGGAATTTCATCAGCGTCTCAAGCATCTGCCGCGCGCCCCTGTTCTTCACAAGTTCTATAGCGTCCATATCACCACTTATCCAAAAGTGAATAATATTATCCACAAATGGATAAAAGGCTTTGGGGCGTTCGGTTTGCATGCTTGCCTTGCGCTTTTCTTGATATTTAAACACTCGCAGGGTAGGATGCCAGTGGCTGCTATCCAAGCGCAAGCGCGCTTCCGCTTGCCACCGAGAAGCAGATGAGCGCAAGTGGCGCGCAGATGGCAAAGTAAAGCGCAGCGCGCGCGGGATTGGATTCGGACAGCGAAAGCAGGAGCGCGCAGAGCGCGGCATTCTCCACGAGGTAGATTTGGCACGCCAGCGCAAGCGCGGAAAGGAGCGCGGCATCGGGCGCGGCGCTTCCTGCCACGGATGCGCCTGACAGCGTGGGCGCAAGATAGGCAACCGTTCCCAGGATGAAAGGCACCAGGAGCGCGCAGGAGGCAAGCACGGTGTAGCGCTGGATGGACAGGAGCGCAGCGCGCTCGCGCAGGAGCGCGAAAAAGGAGACAACGTCCTGCGCGCACTCGCGAAGGGCAAAATACATGTCCGCGCCGGTTTCATATGCGACAACTATCAATGAGAACGCGCGCGCCGCAAGCGGCGCGGGGCAGTATCGCGCTGCCGCTTGCATGGAGGACTGGAAGCTGTCGCCCGCCTTCTGCCTTGCAAGCGCGAGCGCAAACGCGTCAGATACCCTGCCAAACCCCCCTTTTGCAAGCAGGGCAAGCATTTTCTCCGCGGAAAGCAGCTTGTGCGTGGAGGCTGCGGTGTAAAGCGCATCCGGCAGCAGCATTTCCGCCCGCCTCATCTCAGCCTCGGACATGTAAGCGGCAAGGGAATAAATTGCTGGCCCGGCGCATATTGACAGGAATGCAAGGATGGCGCTGCCTGCGGCAAGCGAGATGCCTGCAAGCGCAAGCGACAGGGCGGCGAGCGCGATTGCAAATTTCCTGCCGCTCGCACGGATGCCCTTGCTTTCCAGGTATTCTTCCATCCCGCCCGTCGCCTTCTCATTTTTCACAGGGGGCAAAAGCAGGAACATGGCGAATAGCGCCGCAGCGTCCAGCATGGGGAAAGCAAGCAGGAAGGCAAGCCACACCTGCCACTCCCGCACAGGCTCGGAAAGCACAAGCGGCGAAACCGCGGCAAAAACAGCGAAGAAAGACGGGATGAGCGCGGAAACCGCGATGAATGCTATTGCAAGCAGGGAAAACTTCCCGGCCTGCGCGCGCATCCCGGAAATCTGCGAAGAGGAAAGCTCATCCGCCATCCTGCGAAGCGGCTCGGTGCCTTTGCCTGTCTCATAAATCGTCGAAAGGAGAAGCAGGCTGCGCTTGAGGGGAAGCGAGCCGGTGGAGGAGGACAGGCGCGCAAACGCAGCTTGCACGGAAGCGCCGGAAGAAATCTCGTGCCTGGCGGCAGCAAGCTCGCGCGAGAGGCAGTATTTCCCGCCTGCAAGCCTTGCAATGCATTTCTCGAACGGCAGGCCTATGTCGATGTAAATCGCAAGCTCCCTCAAAAGGTAGGGGAGCTCGGATTCCATGAGCTTTTCGCGCCGCGCGGCAAGGATGGAGGGCAGCCTGAGAAGGAAAAGGAAGATGATGCCTGATGAGAAAAGGGAAATGCCCGCGGACAAAATCACATCTGAAAAAAGCAGCATGCTTGCAGCGCCAAGCATCGCGCAGGTTGCAAGGGATGCAAAAAGGGAAAAGGAAAGATAGCGCTGCGCATTGCTGCACTCGATTGCCGCGCGGGCAAATGCGGCGCGCGCGCCAGATTCGGACTTGCCGGAAAACCTGAGCAAAACCGGGAAGCTGCATGCGCTTTCCACCAGCATGGCAATGTCCATCATCCATGCCTCCTGCTTGCAATGTTCTGCCGAGCAATGCTCATCTGCCCGCGCCCCCAAACAAATGTTCCTGTATTTCTGCGAACGCGCTTTCAAAGCCGCACGGCTTCCTCTGCTTGCCAAAAAACCTCTCCCTCGCCACCATTTCCTGCGCCGCTTCACGCACGCCCATGCCGGTTCCCAGCGCAATTTTTTCCATCAGCAATTCCATGCCAGCAGCCGAGTATTTCTTGCCGTCATAGGCCGCAATGGGCCGCATCGCATCCGCAGGATTCGCCACAGCAATCCCGGTAACGCGCCTTGCCTCGGAGAGCTTCCGCTTTTTCGTGCTGTAAACCGACACGCGCCTCTGCACTATGAAAACGCCAAACCCCTCAAGGTCCGCCTCCAGGCAGCCCATTGCCCTCATGCGAAGCAAGGCATCGCGCGCGCTTTGCGCGTGGAAGGTGGCATAGCATCCTTTAGCTTGCCCTGAAAGCGCGGATTCCACCAGCGCGCGCACCTCGTTAGGCGTGCGCACCTCCCCAACCACCACCCTGTCGGGCCTCATGCGCAATGAATCGCGCACAAGCTCAGCCATGCCTATGCCGCCTTCCTCGAACGGCAGCAGCCTCACTTGGTGCGGATGCGGCAGGCGGAGCTCGGGCGTTTCCTCAATGAGAAGCAGCCGCTCGCTTGCAGGCACGAAGCAAAGGAGCGCGTTGAGCGTGGTGGTCTTTCCGCTTGCGGTGTTGCCCGCCACAAGCACGGGCAGGTCCGCCTGGAGGCAAAGCGAGAGCAACGAGAGCATTTTTGCGTCATAGGTTCCGTACGACAGCAAGTCAAACGGGGAAAAGGGCTGCTCGCTGAACTTGCGTATCGTCAATTCGCACGGCGAGATTGGCGGCATGGATGCATGCAGGCGGGAGCCGTCTTCAAGCACGGCGTTCATGCGCGGCTGCTGCGCGGTGAGCCTCCTTCCCAATCCCCTCCCCAGCCTGTTCACAAGCGAAACAAAATACTCCGCGCTTGTAACCGCAACGTCAGTTTTCTTCCAGCCATTGCCTCTCACGAAAACGTAGACTGGCTGCCCTATCCCCACAACCGCGATTTCCTCAAGCGTTGCATCTGCAAGCAGGGGCTGCAGGAAACCGAAGCCGAACGTCTGGAGCTGGATTGCGCGGCAAAGGTAGCTTTCCTGCTCGCCGTCAATCGAGATTCCCTGCTCCTCGCACTCCTCCAAAAGGAAGCCCTTCGCCACCCCCTCGCCGCGCGCCGCCGCATCCCCTTCCGGCACGCCTCCCCCTTTCTGCGCGCGCTCCCTTATGCGCGCAGCCACGGCGGAAACCAGTTCCCCCTCCTCAGCCGAAAGCTTCCAAAGGCCGGTTTTGTATCCCGCCCTCCAGTCCCCTATTTTCCAGCCAAGGTTTTCCATGGACCCACCCTTTCAGGTTTTTTTCCAGCGCAGGGCATCCCCAACTTCGATGCAAAGCGCGTCCGCCATCTCCACTGGCAATTCAAGGAGGAAGGATGACGCCCTTTTCGGCGAGACGAGCGCGGTGTTGGGGGGTATCCTGCGGAAAATCTCCGTCACGGTCCCGTCCGCAGCAATGTATGCCGCGTCGAATTCCTTTTTCACGAAGTAGGAATGTATCGGGAAAACGCCATCGAAGCCGAAGATGAAGAGTATGGGCACGATTTCGCCGCGGAACATGAGCCCCCTCATGCGCTTGGCTGCCGTGTCGGCTATTTCCAGCGCTGCCCTCACGCGCTTCTTCTTCCCCACATTAACAATTTCGTGCATGGCAGGCGCTGCCCCCGTGCGCCTTTTCCCTCCGGCATCAGCAATCCCGTGCATGGCAACGCCTACTTCCCGTATTTCCTCCTCCTGCGCGCGAATTCAGCAAGCGCGCGGCGAAAGTCCGCGGCGCCAAAGTCAGGCCAGAGCTTCTTGGAAAAATAATACTCGGAATAGGCGGACTGCCACGGGAGGAAGCCGCTCATCCTCATCTCGCCCGATGTCCTGATTATGAGGTCCGGGTCCTCCCATCCCGATGTGTAAAGCAGCCTTGAAAACGATTTTTCGTCAACCTTGCGCAGGCGGCGCGCAAGCGCGGCGTTAACGGCGTCCAGCAATTCCTGCCTGCCCCCGTATGCCAGCATCAGGTTCAGCTCGTACTTGCCGTTCTTGGCAGTGTCGCGCTCCACCTTCCTCATCTTCTCCACAATGCCCTTTGGCAGCGAGGAAAGCGCGCCGCGGAAATGCACGCAAACGCCGTACTTCCTATAGTCCTCCTTAAGCCCTTCGGAAAGCTTCTGGCTGAAAAGCGAAAAAAGGTTCTTCACCTCGTCGCGGTCGCGCATGAAGTTCTCGGTGGAAAAGCCCCACATGGTGAGCTTTTTTATCCTGCGCTTCCTGCACCATTTCAGCACGTCGCCAATATGCTCAATGCCCCTGTTGTAGGCATATGGTATGCTCTTGCCGTTCCTCTTCGCCCACCTGCGGTTGCCGTCGGGTATTATTGCTATGTGCCTTGGCAGCATATCCCCACTTCCCACATGCATAATTCCCGGCGAAGCTATTTAATCCCAGGCGCGGCGAAAAGCTTCCCGATTCTTTTCCTCAGGATTGCATATCTCGAGTAAAAGCGCACCAAGGGCGATGCGCGCGAGCCGCCAATCACGCGCCGCGCGCGCAAAAGCGAGGCGGCGTCCAGCTTCTCCACCCCGGCAAATTCCACATAGGCGCCGCCAATTTCCGACGGATGGTGGGCGTCGCTCCCGGCAAGGATGGCTTTCCTGTGCGCAAGGGCGAACTTCATCGCACTTGCATTCATGGACGGCAGGTGCACGCGCGCATTGAACGCCTCAATGCAATCCATCTTCGCAAGCAGGCGCGCAGGCAGCTTTTGGAGCGCAATTCCATGGCGCGCAAAGTCGTAGGGGTGCGCGGCGCAGCAGACTGCTTTTTGCCGCTTAACCTCTGCCAGCACTTCCTCAAGCGGCCCGGGCGCAATGCGGCGCTTCACGAAATAGGCAAGCAGGTCCCCCTCGTTCGTGCTTATTTCCTCGCCAACAATGACCTGCAGCGCCAATTTGCGCCTCTTTGCTGTTTTTTGCGCCTCAAGCGCGCCCCCTATGGCATCATGGTCGGTGATTGCGATTGCGCCAAGCCCGCGCGCAAGCGCGGCATCCAGCACTGCGCCTATATCGGACAGCGAGTCCTTGGAAAAGCGCGTGTGGGTGTGCAGGTCGGCCTTGAGCATTCAATTCCCCAGCTTTTTTCCCAATATCCCCAAATAAGCTGATAGGGTGGAAGGCGCCAGCATGCCGCCCCACCTGTCCATCCTGCCCCTCTCGGACAGCAGCTCCTCGAAGAAAAGCGCCTTTGCGGCAGACACCATCGCGGGCGGCGGCTCGCCGCCGGTGAAGTCCAGAAGCGTGCGCATCTTGCGGTGCATCGCAAGGTCCAGCCCGTATCGCGCGCGCCATTCCCTCTCATACTTTTCGGGCTCGCAAGCATTCATGCCTGCCAGCATGCCGCAGCTTGCGCCGAAAAACACGCCTCCCCCTGTGGTTGCCTTCACCTGGCCTGCGGCATCGCCCGCCAGGAGCACAGAGCGCCTGCCAGCTCCCATCGCCGTTTTCGCGCGCACCGAGGTGGGAATGACTGCGGCAAATTCATGGCTCGGTTTTCCTTTCACGCCAAGCTTGGCAAGGAAGCGGCGGTAATATGCAAGCTGATGGCGGGGAAGCGCCACGCCCAGCCCCACCTTGGCCTCGCTTTCGTTCTTTGGTATCGCCCAGCCGAAAAAGCCCGGGAAGTCGCGCGAGGAAAGGTACAGCGTCGCGCAGTGCGCATCCTCGCATTCATGGGCAAAGTCGCCTTGCATGCTTGCAACGTAGGAGCGGATTTTCGGGAAGCCGAACCTCTCTGCCACCAGGGAGGCTGGCCCGTCCGCGCCGATTATGCAGTCCGCCTCGAAATCTCGCGCCACCTTCTTCCCAAGCTCCAGCTTCCCCCCTTCCTGCACGAACTTTTCGGCAGCAAGCCTGTCGAACTCCTGGCGCGAGATGAGCACAGCGGTCTCTTCCTTGGGCTTGATTACAAACTCCTCCTTGCCGCACACAATTCTTGCAGAGCTGATGTCGTTTATCCTTGCGCGCGAGTAGTCCACGCCGGCAGCCGCGCGCAGCGCCTCCAGCCCGCTTTTCGAAATCAGGCCAGAGCATGCCTCAGGCTCGCCCACTCTCCCATGCTCCTCGCTTGCAAGCGCAGACTTGCCTGCGCGCAGCGCAGCAATCCCGGCAAACAGGCCGGCAGGCCCCGCGCCAACTATGTGAACGTCTGGCATAATCCCTTTCCCGGGGCGCATTTTTATAAGTGAGTGGGGTATAAACACCTCGTTTCGTGGGAGAAACCTCAGAGGGGGGCATATCATGGTGGCATTCACGTTCGATGCAATGTACTTTTCGCTAATCGTTTTCCTGTCTGCAATCGTGCCGGGCATTGCAATCGGCTGGCCGCTTCTGCACAAGAGCAAGTTCGGCTCAATGGAGAAGCTGCTGCTCTGCTTTTTCCTGGGCCTGTTTGCAGTTCCCACCCTTCTTTTCCTGGAGTCTCTTATAGGGATGACATTCTCCCTTTTCCTGGTGTTTGCCAACACGTTTGCCATTGTGTCGGCGGGCATCTTCTGGGGCATGAAAAACGGGGCGTTTGGGCTTAAGCTTCCGCAAATGCCGAAACTGGAATTTACAAAGGAAACCGCAATTGCCCTTGCCGTGCCCGCGCTCCTCCTTCTTGCCATGCTGCTTGCTTTTTGGATAAGAATACAGCCATTCTCCCCCATCTACTCGGAGCTTGACCCGTATTTCTACGTTTATGGCAGCGGGCAGATAATCCGCGAGGGCATCCAGCCCCTCACAGACGACACCTCCTGGTGGCCCGAAATAATGGGCACCCACCGCGGCCAGCCGCTCAAGAAATACCTAGAGGCGGAATGGTACTCTCTTTACACCAATGGCGGCGAATACAACAACTACTTGCTTTTCACCACCTCTTCCTGGCTTCCGCCAATTTCAGCAGCTTTCGTTTCTTTCGGCGCCTACCTTCTTGTTTCATCCATCTATGGCAGGCGCTACGGGCTTTTTGCGGCATTCCTGCTGGCATTTCTCCCAATCACCATCTACAAGATGTCTGCTGGCGTGAACGAATCCTCGCCGGTGAGCATGATGATGCTGTTTGTTTCCCTTGGCTCGTTTGCCTGGGCACTTGTAACAAAGGACAAGGCCATGCGCGCATTCACGGCATTCGCCTTCTTTGCCGTGGTGGCGGGCTCCACATATTTCTCGGTAATTGCGGTCGTGTTTGCGCTTTTTGCAGTTTTCCAGTCCCTGGACTATTTTGTCCGCGGCAGGCGGAATGCCGAATTCCTGGAAACGTGCGGCTATGCATTTGCCGGCCTTGCAGCGGCAAGCGCACTCCAGGCAGTCTACACCCAAAACATCGGCTCGCTGCTCTCCGGCCCGTTTGCAATGGCAACCGCCGGCTTTGCGTTTGCCCTGGCAGCACATCACCTCCCTGAAAAAATGAAGCTTGACCCCAACAAGCGCCTTCAGCTTCTTGGCGCCGGCGTTGCGGCTGCCCTCATCCTATTCTTCCTGACTCCCGTTGGCGGCTTTATCAAAACCGAGGTCAAGGGATATGTTGGCGCGGTGGACTTCAACACCGCGCTGGAAAGGACGATTGCCGAGCAGAACCTGGCAGGCGAATCGTTCGAGGGCGAGTCAGGTTTCCTCGCACTTGTCCCACAAAGCCATGTGGATGCGAACGCATCCGGCCTTGGCATACTATCAAACGTCCTCTATAGCGCCCTTTCCATCCTGTCCGCGCTCTTCACGCTTGCGGGCAACGCGCTTTTCCGCCTGTCCGACATCGTTTTCAACACCTTCATAGGGACTGCGCAAACCACAAGCACAAAGACCGACTCCCTTCTCTTCGTGTTCCTGCTGGTGGCTGTGGCTGGCATGCTGCTGCGCCATTTCATGCGCAAAAGCCAGGCTCATGCTGCAGCGCACACTCAGGCGGCACACCACGCGCATGCGGCAGTCCAGCCTGCCGTGGATGACGAAAGGGACGTCCCATCAGTCATGATCCTCATGCTGGCGTTCACCCTGCCTGTTCTTTACGTGGGGCTGAACAAGATAAAATTCACAGTATTTGCAGGGGTTGCGATTGCGCTTCTGGCAGCAGTCGCCATGGCCGAGCTCGAGCGGCTCTTCGGCTGGCTTGCCAAGCGCTTCAAGGTGCACAACGGGGCGAAATACGTGCCCGCCGTATTCACCTGCCTGCTCGTCATAATCGCCTATGCGCAGGCCGCAGGTCCCGTTCCCTATGCCTACATTTTCACCATCAAATCCTTCGAGCCC
>Ga0172370_10010918_pt1 | contig 10334 bp, 5 predicted proteins | sample LakKiv5m_FD_114538 | JGI IMG/M metagenome (GOLD analysis project Ga0172370, IMG submission 114538) | Freshwater microbial communities from Kabuno Bay, South-Kivu, Congo - kab_022012_11.5m | ecosystem: Environmental > Aquatic > Freshwater > Lake | place: Democratic Republic of the Congo...
CCGGCATGACCGAGCCGTACGCCTCGCCCGAACAGCTCATGCGCCGCAGGGTTACCCACCGCACAGACGTCTGGAGTTGGGCGGTGACCGCGCTGGAACTCTTCGAAGGGAGGGACGCTTGGCCTGCCTCTGGCGCGGAGCGTGCGGCCGTGCGCGAGCGGCTGCGTGCGAGCGGTGGCACTGGCCGCGTTCCGGGCACTGTAGGCGAGCTGCTGGCGCGGTGCCTCGCGCCCCGACATCAGGATCGTGAAGTGGACATGCCGGAAGCGGAGGAGTTACTCATTCGTGAATACGCTTCGCTGGCCGGATCGCCGTATCCTAGACCGAGGTCGACTTCCGCGCCGGTGGCGCCCCGTGGTACAGCGGAATCCGGCCCGTCGTCCGGGGTCGCGCAGATCCGGCGGGTGATAGAGTCCTACGGGCTGGCGCTGCCTCCAGGCGAGGAGTCGGCCGCCGGCCCTTCCCTGGGCGATCGGGCTGGCGTTGCCGCGGAACTCCGCTTGCTCGAGTTGGCGCGCGTGCAATTGGCTCCTCGCGCCGCTGGGGGGGAGCACGCTGCGGCTGCGCTGCTGAGCTGGATTCACGAGGCGATGGGCCGCCGCCACCATCTCAGCAGGGATACGGCGGGCGCAGTTCGACACTTCGAAACCGCCAGCGCGCTACTCGGCAAGTGGTCTGCTGCCCTCACAGACGCGGACCGGGAAGCGCTGACCCGCATCCGAGTCGCGCAGGCGGCGGCGTATCACGATGCGGGTGAGGACGGACTCGCCGTGGGGCTGCTCCGGCGCGCAGTCGATGACGAAAGATCGCGCCTCGCGAAAGATTGGTCAGCGAAGGCGGCGCTCAGTTTGGCCGAACTGGAGTCGAAGCTGGCCGTCGCGCAGTTTCGGGTCGGTTCGATCGAGGCGGCCCGCGAAGTCCTTGATCATGCCCTTCAACGATGCGAATCCGTCGCGTCGATGGATGGCTCCGGCGAGGTGGATGCCGACCTCGCGTCCCTTCGAACCAACCTCGCGGTAGTGAGTGCGGAGACGCAGGGCACAATGCGGGCCCTGCCCCTCTTCCACGACGCCGTGCGGGCGTGGCGGCAGATTGTTGCACACGAAAACGACCTGGACACCAAGCGTGAGCTTTCAAAAGCGCTGGTGAATCTGGCGCACGCGAAGATCGCCGTTGACGAGCGACGCGAAGCAGCGTCAGTGCTGGCGGAGGCGATATCGCTGCGGGAAGCGCACTTCGCGATCCACGGGAGCGCACCCGCGGCGACGGATCTGGCGTGGGCGCGGCTGGCCCGGGTCGAGGTGGAGTCGGAGGAGGAGGCGTATCGGACGCTCAGCGCAGTGGATGCCTTGCTCCGCGAGTACGCAGATCTTTGGGCAGCCGCGAGAGAGGCGCTCGACCGGTGTGCCGCGATGAGGACGGACCGCTTCGGAGCGCGTGCGACCCGGACGTAGCGGTCTTTCGATCTGCATTGTGCAAGGCGGCTATAGGATCCTCGGGATGAGGCGGAAGCGGACGCGCGCCATGTATGCCGCGTAGCCCGGCAGATTCGCGCGGAGAACGCCCTCTTCGAGGCGCGCACGTTCGACGAGGAGGACGAGCTCGAGCGTCCACACCAACCAGGAAGCGGTGTGGCCGAAGGGGAACCAGTAGCTGAGGTCAAGCAGGAGGTAGCTCGCGTACATCGGATGGCGAACCCACGCGTAGGGGCCTCGGGTCACGAGGCGGCGTGCTGCCGGTAGGACCGCGAAGGAATCGCGCAGGCAGAGGGCGCTCCCGAGCAAGCCGACAGCCCCTGCCGCGCGAAGCGAGACCGCGGCCTCTCGAGGGACCTCGGAGGGGGCGAGCAGCATGTGCGCGAGCGGCAACAGCACGGAGACGGTGGTGATCACAATGGCGTACGCGTCGGTTCGAACTGCGTGCGTGGGACTGCGGAGCGCGCTGAAGCCTGCGAGGGCGAAGAGCGCGAGGGCGAGGGCCAACTCCGGTGCGGAGTCGGCGCGCCATTCAAGGCCCGTGAGCGTGTGGACGCCGTCGGCCGCGAGCCACAGCGAGAGCAACGCGTTCGGGAGCACGGCGCCTGCGTCACGAGCCAGTCCGCCCCCTCCGCGGTCCGCCTCGGGAGATTTGGAATCGCCGAATGTGACGCGCGCCATCGCCCTACCTCGCCGGTCTCGCCGCCGGACGACTGGGAGCCGAGCGGATGGGCGGTCTTGGCGTGGATCGAGGCTCATAGGCGCGGTGGGTCTCTCCCCCGCGCCCGGTCTTGCCCACCGTCGAGGTGCCGCCACCGGCGGGCCCGAGGGGTTGCGACCTCGTAGCGGACGGCGGCCGCTTCGCCGCCTGAAGCCTCCCGCGGAGAGACCCGAGCATCAGGCCGGACGCAGCCGCCGTCTCCGCGATGCGGCCCGTTTGCACCTTGGACTCGACCTCGACGCGGCGCTCGAGCGACGTCACCAGCTCCTTTGCTGCGAGCTCAGGTCCCGTCGCTTCGAGCGCCACCTTCGGCCAAACGGACATCTCCCAGCGGGCGACCTGCTCCGACTTGACCTCCGCCTTGACCTCCGACTTGACCTCCGACTGGGGGGCCGTCCCCTTTCGCCACGCCGCCACCCAGCGCTCGGCCGCCTCCTGGCTGGCCGCTGCGTGCGGCGGTACATCGGTCATGACGTGGGTCGCGACCACGTCGACCAGGGCGTTCGAGTGGAGCGAAAGCAGCGGGTCGAGCGCGGCAGACCAGGCGCTGCCCATCGCAGCACGGAGCGCTTCGCCCGCCGCCGCGCGCGCCTCGGAGGCGACCACACGAAGGCGAGATGCCTCCTCCCGACACGCGAGCACATCGGCCACGCGAATCCGGTCGCCTCGAGCCGGAAGATCCGATTCGACCCAGGAGAAAGCCGTCGTGGCTCCGTCGGCTGGCCGCGTCGCCCCTTTGGCGGCAGCGGGCGCCTTCTCCGCCGCTTCCGCTGGGACCTTCGCCAGCTGGAAGGCCGACTCGAGCGCGTGCAGTTCGACGATCTCCCTGGCCCTTGGGCGCTCGGACGCTTGAACGATGAACGCCCGGAATTGCTGCTTCTGGCTCTCAGCTGCGTCTGCGATGTCGGCGCGCAGCCACTGCGCGGCCACCACCTCGCGCCGCAGCATCAGGACCGCGTGGGCCTCCGTCTCGATCTCGGCGCGGTGCGCGTCGAGCAGGTCGGTCTCGGCATATTGCGATTGCGCGGCGCCGAAGAACGTGAAGCTCGTGGCCGCGGTCAGGGCGAGCAGCGCGCGACCGGCCCAGCCGCGCAGCCAGGAGAAGGTCGCCGTCAGGCGCAGGCGCGGCGCCGCGACCGACGCCGTGACGAGCAGCGCGAGGATCGCGCAGAGCGAGAGGAGGTCCAGGCTCAAGGCCGAGCTGAGCGCCTCGCGTACCTGACAGACGGCGATCTCGGCTTTCCAAACCACCGACGCGGACCATGTCTCGCCCACCGTGCCGAGCAGGAATTGCGCGAGACACACGGGCGCGGTCCCCGCGAGCAGACACACCGAAGCCGCAAGCACCCCGCTCCAGAGCTGGAAACGCAAGGCGGTGACGCGATCCCCCGGGTCCAATGCGACGATCTCGGCTGCCCGCGCGCCGCGTGAGAGCGCGACGTAGGCCCCGATGCCGAGCGCGATGAGCACAGCTGAGACGTACCAAGAGACGTAGACGACATGGCCCACGCATGCGAGGGCGGCGATCATCGCGACGGCGTAGACCAGGCTCTGGATGCCCTCTTCGAGCGTGGACAGATTCAGCGTACCGCTCCATCGGTACCGGAGCGACAGGATGAGAGGCCCCGTCAGCGCGATCAAAAGCCACGGCGCGATGGGCCAGCCGCTGACGATGGCGACAAGCGCCAAGCCAAACCCCAGCGACGTTGCCGAGTCGTCGGAGGATGAGGTGGTCATCGTCGGTGTGACGTGCTGCGGGGTGCTGTCCTGGCCGAGGCGCGGCGCCCCTTCCGCGACGGCGCTCCAGCCGTCGATCTTGCCCGGAAGCAGACCAAAGGTCTTGACCAATTCGCGAAAACGCAGCTCCCGCTCGCGCTCTTTCAGGAGCGCGATAAGTGCAGATCGGGCGTCGGTCAGGAGCGGGTCGGGTTCGTGCTGCGTCGTCATGGGACCTCCCGTCGTGCGTGCTTTCAACGGGCTAGAAATGCAGCATCATGGGCTGAACCATCATCTGCTGCATCATGGTCTGCTGCATCAGGAGTTGCTGCTGCTGTTCGAGCAGTATCCGGTCGGTATCCGGCGTGACGTCGTCGCCACCGTGGGGGTGCCTGTGCCCGCGCGGCTTGTCTGGCTGTGGCGGCACGCCGCCACCTACGATTCCGTCTATGTTGTCTCCTCCCTTCGTGATGGGAGGAGGCGGCTGAACGATCGGCTTCGTCGGCTCGGAGAGCTCCCAGCGTGGCTGGGCTGCCACGAGCGCCAACGCGTCGTCGCGCCTCTGCACAGGCGCGGTAGCGACATGCGCCCCTTCAATCTGCCCCGCGACTGCCGACACGAGCGCGTCGCAGAAGACCTCCGCCACGACGGGAGCGTCCACGGGTAGGACTGTCCCCATCGCCTGAGCCATGGACTGCACGACGGCCTGTCTCACCTGCGCCAACCAGGTCTGCAAGCGCGGCCCCTCTTCGCGCAGGGCCCTGACGTCTCCAAGCGACGAACTCGCGTCGGACGAGGACCGGTCGGACGTGCCCAAACCGGCGGGCCGATGCGGCTTCGGCATGGTCTGGGCGATCGCGTGTGCTGTCGTTTGCACTCTGGCTTTGTCCAAGCGAGGCGTTGGATCACATCCGACAAAAGCACACGGATTCGCGCGAAACGCCGGCGGTGGATCCTGCCAATCGCGCGCGATCCACTCCCACGCGACAAGCTCCGCGCGTTTGTGCGCAACGAGACTCCGGTTCGCCTGAGCTTCGGTCTGGAGGAGGGCCCGGTAGTCCCGATCCAGGTCGTGGACTCGCACCTCCGAGAAGAAGCTGAACGACGTGATGACCGTCAGACTGGTCAGCACCAAGCTCACCGCCCGGCGAAGCGAGCCGAGGCGCGACACGAGCCGGAGCCTCGGGGAGATCGCCGCGACGAAGAGCAAAAGCGCCAGGATCGCGACGAGCTCGACGAGGCCGATATCAGTTGCAGACTCCAGGGACGTGCGCGCGCCGAAGAGGAGGTTCTCGACCTGCCGGACGCGTTGGTTCTCAAGCGCCGCCGGCCGGAGCCTTCCGAGCGTGCATAGGCAAGTTTGAGCGACGGCAATGAGGGTCACTCCGGTCGCGACGGCCGCCAACGGGGCCCGCACGCCGAGCGCAATGACGAACACCAGACCTCGGAGCGATCGCCGCAGCCGGCTATGGCCTGCGGCCCCCCGGGTCAGCCAGGTAGGACGGGCGTTGGGGTCGTCCGTCCCATCTGGGCTCGTCGCTATCCTCAGCACGATCCATGAGACCCACAGCGCGATCGCGAGCCAAGCGACCGGTCGCCCGAGCAACAGGACGCTTCCTGCGCACAGGAGTCCGGCGATTCCCGCCGTGCGTCCCGGAACGTCGACTCGGATATCAGTCTTGGGAATGCCGGCAAACCGGGGCAGCGCCCACGCGGTCGCCAGCGCCAGTGCATAGACGCACCAGTGACCGAGCGGCCACGTCAGGACGAACGTCATGGCCATCACAACGAGAAACGTGGCCACGAACCGAGCAGGGGACGCGAATGTCGAGCTTCCCTTCATGACGTCTGGCCTCCATCGAAGTACCGAACGAAAGAGACTCGCGGAGGATGCGATCTTACGACGCATAACAGCCTACGTCGCGCGTTCGAGGGGGTCAAGGCTGCTTGCGGTGGGCTGCTCGCCGCCGTACGCTCGCGTCTCCGATGTCCCGTCGCGCGAGCACAGAGAGGGTTTCATGAACGCCCCCAGGCCGACCGAGTTGAACCTTGCTGACCTCCTAGACCTCGTGCCCGATCTCGAGCAGGTGCGGGACGAAGCGCGCCACGACTCGGACCTCCTCGTCGAACTGCCAGAAGACCTGTATCAACGACTCTTCGACGCGACGACCTCCGCAACGCCGGGAACCAACCGCGAAGCGCCTCGCAGGGGCGAGGCGGCACCGAATTTCCCCTCGAAGCTGACGCTCCGATCCTCCGCGCACCTGCGGACCTGGCTGGCCCTGGACGATATCTCCGATCCCTCCGACCCCGTGCTGGCTTGGTGGATGCTGCGGGCATTCTGTGCGTGCCAACTCGTTGAGGTGCAGCTGCGCACGATGCTCCAGGCGTGCCTCGCCAACGTGCCCGCGGCGGCCAAGATGCTGCTTGCGACGGAGGCGAAAGACATTGGGCAGATGACCCGCATGGCGCTTCGGGCCGAGGGGTCGATCACGCTCGGAATGGCTCAGGCGCTGCTTTGGGGGCTCGGCAAGGCGAGCAAGGACGATGCGGAGGTGGGCGATGCCGTGAGCGTGTGGCTGGGGTGCGAGCTGACCGCCAGGAACGGCTTGGCGGAGGCCGAACGCGCGCTGAGCCAGCTCAGAAACGGCTATCGAAACCCGATCGCACACGGCGCAAAGACCACGATGGACGCCGGAGATTACCGCAGGCTCGCGGATCTCGTGCTCGGCGTCGACTCGGTGAGGCCGTGGCTGCGCTACGCTGCGGCCGGCGAATTGCAGGGACTCCTTGGCCGCCTGTTGCAGGCGTGGCGACCGGAAAGCGCACCCGAGGCGCCCGAGGCCAGTCGGTTGCGGGCGCTCCTGCCCAGCGAGGGCAGGCTGGCAACGCGCGACGACACACGCATTGTGGATCTCGTGCGTGAGTTCGACTCCTCCTTCGATCCGGCCATGCAACAGCGACTGTGCCTGGGGCGGCTCATGCAGCTCGGCGGCTTCGAGGCCCCGCCTTCATCGGCTTTGCCGGAACGACTCGCCGAATTCGTTGGCACGAGCTGGTGCCGAGTTGTGACGGCGGACGTCAGGCATGAGCTGCACGAGGGCCTTCGCATCGTCGAGGCGTCACGCGGGGCGGCCGAGGCGCTGCTTTTCCACCTCGAGAACACCGAGGCAGAGGGCGACAATTCAGACCAACGGGACTGGCTTGCGTATGCCGCCGCCCGCTGGCTTGACGGCGCGGGGCGGGTGAACTTCCGGGTGCAGCGCCACACAACCGGCCGTGCATGCTTCGAGCGTGCGGTGGCGCTTGCGGTCCGCGAAGGGCTGTGGACCTGCCTTCCGGATCTCCAGAGCAACGCTTGGCGCGCCGCACATGACGAGGCGAGCCTCGTGGAGCGCGTGCAGGCGAATCCGACCCGCGTGCGAGGTCAGTTCGGACCGCAGATCGACGGGGTTCTGGAGGAAGGAATTCGTCGCGGACTGCTGCGCCGGGACGCGGCGGTGCCCTTCGATCTCCGACTGTACCTGGAGGCAAAGGGGGCGCGCGAATTCGTGCGCGGCCTGTGCAGCCTCTTTCACAACGCTGGCGAACTCCTGCACGGCGCGCCCGGCGCGACTCCGGCGGACCTCGACAAGGCTCTGACGTGGGCCCGTACAGCGCTCTTTCTTGCCGTGGATCTGGAGGATGGCTATCGCACGCCCATGGCCAAGGGGTTGGTGGCGCGGTGCCTGAGCAAACAGGCGGCGCACCCGTACGAGGCGCTCGAACTTTATACCGGGATGTGTGACGACAAATGGGAGCGAGGTCGGGCCATTGGCCGGCAGAACCGGGTGGAACTCCTCCTGCGGCTCGGGCGCTTGCCCGAGGCGCGCCGCGCGGCTCTAGAGTTGGCCGATACTGTCGAGGCCGCGCAGTCACAGCGCGGGGCGACCGGGCTGGACCTGGACGTGCCGCGCTACGCGCTCGCGACCATCGAGTCCGTGTTGCGGCAGGCCGAACGCGACGGCCCCCCTCTGAGCGAGGCGGAAGCGAGACTGCGCGATCAGCTGCTCGGCAGGCGGCTGGCTCTCGTTCGCGGCGTCCGCGAGGTTGTGGCGGTGGCGCAGTACAAGCAGGCCTATGGCAAGATGGTCGAGCCGGTCTACCGAGCGCTGCTCGCCGCGGAGATCGGGCGCGTGCAGCAGGGCGACTCGACGACTCGCGCGCGACCCGAGTGGAAGGAAGACGCGCTGAACTGGGTCGAGGAGGCTGCCGGGCGAGAGTTGCTGGACCTCATGCACGCCGGCCCCATGTCTTTGGCGCTCGATTCCCCCTCTCCGGTGGCCGTGCGCCTGCGCCCAGGCGGCGGCGGCGCGACGGCTCGACGTGGCGGGATTGGATCGGACGACACGGGTCGGCGCGTCTCTCCCTTCACCACCGTGGACCGCGTCGCTCTCTCTCGGCGACTCGACGCGTACGAGCGGGAGATGTTGGATCGGCCGATTCCCGCCTCGGCGCACGATCCCGAGATCGGACGTCGATTGCACCAGTACGCCACGAACCACTCGAGCCACGCTGTCGTTCGCTACTTCGAGAGGCAAGATGGCTCGTATGGCGCCTTCGTGTTTCGGGGCGCAGCACTACATGATGTGCTCGATCTCGACATCGAGCCGATCCGGAGGATGCGATTGCTAGGCCAAAGCCGCGTGCCGGACGCCGTGCTCGCGCGGGCGCTCTGGAAGCATCTCTTCGAGCCCCTGTGGCCTCTCGTGGAGCCGGTCGAGGAACCGCGACTCGAGCGGCTTGTGATCATCCCTGCCGGCGAACTGCGCGATCTTCCGCTGCACATCGCGTGGCACGAAGGCCAAGGCCGTCCGCTTGCAGCGGCGCTCCCCGTGTGTCTGGCGGTCAGCGCGACGACCTACGTCACCCGTGGACGCCACCTGCTTGCGCACCAGCACATCGAGCCCTCCGACGATCTTTCGGTCATCGCCTTGTGCGACGAGGAGGTCAGCGGGCGCGAGCTCGAAGGGCTCGACTGGAACGTCGCGTCCACGCAGTGGCTCGGGAACGAGTTGCCAGGCTGGGCCCCGCCCGGCCTGCGATTCGCGCACGCGACGCTCGAAAACGTTCGGTCCTTCTCCGACCACCGGCCTGAATTCCTGGTCTACGCCGGCCATGGGGTCATCGATCGGTCCTTTGGAGCGCTTGGACCAGCACTCATGCTGTACGAGGACCTGCTGACTCAGTTCGACATCGCGAGCCGCCTTCGTATTCCAAGAAACAAGCTGACGCTCCTTGGCGCCTGCGTTTCCGGCCAGGGTGCTTCCATGGAAGGCGGCGAGATCTCGGGCTTTCTGCGCGCCTTCATCGCGGCCGGCGCCGGTGCCGTCGGCGTCACGCTGTGGCCTGTATTAGACAGTTCGATGGTAGAGGTCGGCGGAGCATTGCTCCGGCGAATATCGGGCTCCAGGGGCCATACGCTGGACCTTGTCAGGGCCCTATACGAGGCCTCCCACGATTGCTGCGCGCGCGCGCCCAACGAGGCTGCTATGCTCGAGGCCTGCCCAATCGCGCTCTATCTCTAGGAACCGCTAGGCGCGCCCAAAGGAGTTTTGCCCATGCCCCTACTCCCTGTACACGAGCAGAGAACGAACGAACGCTGGCCGGGCCCTGCCTGGAAGCCGGCCAGTCCACCGTGGCTGCTTCACCATCCCATCTACGGGAGTGTCGGGCACATATGCGTGAACGACGAGGCCGGCGAGCCCATGTGGGATCAGCCCGTGTGGGTGGAACCGCCGGGCGGGGCCGTGCTGGTGCCGGTGCTCCCAGACGGCCGCGTTGTCCTGCTCAGGCACTATCGTCCGGTGGCAGCACCCCCGGGCTTCCTGGCCGCGGATCCGACCTCCGCTCTCGCGAGCGCCGGCGCTTGGTCGCTCGAATTTCCGCGCGGTTTCGCAGAGCCCGGCGAGACCGCGGAGCAGGCTGCGTTGCGCGAAGCCGAGGAGGAGACATCGCTTCGCGCCACAGGCTGCGAACTCCTCGGTTACTGCAACCCAAACACGAGCTTCCAGCTCCATTCCGTTGCGGTGATGCAAGTCGAATTGAGCGAAGCGCCCGCCGAACGGCCTGCCGACGCAGATGCCGCTCAGATTGGCGACCGGTTGCGCCTGAGCGGCGCCGAGGTGGCTGCCGCGGTCGCGCGGGGCGAGGTCTTTTGTGGGTTTACCCTTGCAGCATTGGCGCTCTGGTGGGGGAGCCGCATGGGCCGGGAGGCCGGTTGAGAAACGCTGCATGCGGGGCGCCTTGACTACTTCAGGTTGTCATAAACGCACACCCAATAGGGCGCAGCGTCCAGGACGATGCCGAAGGCTCCCGTCGCGTGCACGTAGTTGGCAGCAGCGCGCGCGTTGAAGGCGGCCGCGATCTCGGCGACGCTCATC
>Ga0172370_10010921_pt1 | contig 10332 bp, 6 predicted proteins | sample LakKiv5m_FD_114538 | JGI IMG/M metagenome (GOLD analysis project Ga0172370, IMG submission 114538) | Freshwater microbial communities from Kabuno Bay, South-Kivu, Congo - kab_022012_11.5m | ecosystem: Environmental > Aquatic > Freshwater > Lake | place: Democratic Republic of the Congo...
AGCGGGACTGCTGCGGTCCGTTCGAACGGTGCGATGCTACCCGCTAGCAAACGGAATGCCAGTTTTCTGCCCGCCGCCCGGGCGGCTGCCGCCGGAGCCCGCTGAAAATCCCCAGCAAAATCGGAGGGTTATCCGGTCTCCCGCCGATGCGCGCGTGTGGGAGCTTTCAAGGCGCAGTTGACGTTTCACGGCAGCGGGCGCCTCGGGGCGCCCCTGGAAATGGAGAAAAAGCCCGAATGCGGGCTGATCGCGGAGGCGGCGGGCGCAGGGGCGCCACGCCGGGACGCGCCCCCGGACCGCCCACCCGCAGGGCGAGGGGGCCGATCGAGCCCGGAGCCCGCGAGGAGCCCGGACGGGTTTGGTCCATGACGGGACTGCGGGTGACGTATTTTGTCACAGAGGTGGGTCCGGCGGCGTCGCGTGTGAGCCGGAGGCGATGTCGTGCCCTGCCGCAGGATGCATCGCCCTGCCGCCCCGGGAGCGCCGGCCTGCCAGCAGCCACGCCGCCGCGAGCGCCACAGCGCCCAGCACGCTGATCCACGCACCGCGGTGCAGCGCTACGGGCTCCAGGCGGAGTTCCACCGTGTGGCGTCCCCCCGGAATGACGAGGGCGCGCCAGGACACATCGGCCCGGTGCAGGGGCACCTCGCGGCCGTCGATGGCTGCACGCCAGCCCGGATACCAGGTTTCCCCGTGGACCAGCCAGCACGGAGCGGGCGCGTCGGTTTCGATGATTGTCCGGCCGGCCGCGCGGAAGACGATTCGCGCTGATCCCGCGCCTGCTCCGTCCGGAGCGAGGGGCGGCATCGGGAGGTCCGGCGCCAGGAGCACTTCTCTCGCAGGGTCGAACGCGGGGTCCAGAATGCGGCGCAGCGCCTCCGCGTCGTCGGCGACGGACGCGCGCGCGACGAGGAAGGCGCGCGGCAGCGGCGGCGCCAGCTCGAGGAGGCTCATGTCGTCCGCGCGGGCGACTTCTCGTACGGGCCCCGCCACGTCCAGCGGGGTCGCCAGGTAGCGCACGCCGCCCAAGACCATGAGGCGGAAGAACTCCGGCGTGGTCTCGACGCCTCGCTCGGTCAGCCGCAGAGTTGCGTTCAGGAGCCCCTCGCGATTGTGGTCGCCCCAGAGATCCGCGACCCATCGCGGGGCGATGCCGGCGTAGGCGTCCGGCGTCTCGACGCCCCACAGAAGATTCGCGTTGGGCGCCAGCAGCGCGCGCACCCGGCGCCACGCGGCGCGGTCGCCGTTCCACCCGCGCGCCCGGTGGAACAGCGCCCGGTGGACGGTTTTCCACGCGGGGGCGTACACCCGGTAGGGCTCGCCGGTGCGCGGCAGGAGCGCGGCCGCGGGAGGCGGGGCCAGCCAGTGCGCCGCCGGGTCGAATCCGTTGTGAGGAACGTTCGCCAGCGCGACCTCCAGCACCGTGCCGGCCGCGACGACGGCCGGCAGCAGGCGCACCAGCCGCGACGCCGCCCGCGACGCCCGCTCCCGGGCGATCGTCAGGCCCGCCCCGGCCAGCACGCACAGCGCCAGCTCGGTCACGAACAGGAAGCGCGTCGGCAGGCGGAAACGGTCCATCCCCGGAATCCAGCGGTGCACCGCCGCGTGGACGGGCGTGGCCGGCCCCAGTACCAGCACGAATGCCGCCGCGCCCGCCGCCGCCGTCAGCAGCACCGCCCCTCGCCCCGGGCGCCGGCCCGCGACCGCCGCGGCGGCGGCGAGCACCGCCAGAAGCGCCGTCGCGACGCCGGCGTACCCGTAGTCCTCCCAGAAGATGCCCTCGCCGCGATAGGTCGCGTCCGAGATGTCGCCGAACGGGTGCGGCCACAGCAGGGAAAGCGCGTCGGGCGGCCAGAACGGGAATCGGACCGCGAACGACTCGCTCACGCCCGCCGCCCGATCGCTCGTGCTGGCCAGCTCGTGCAGGGGCAGGAGCTGAACCGCCCCCATGGACGCGGCCGCCGCGCCCGCGAGGGCCACGCCGCCCAGCATCGCGAGGCGCACGCGCGTCGAGAGAGGCTGCGTCGCCGCGCGCACGGCGGTCCACGCGGCGAAGACGAGCCCGGCCGCATAGGCGATCTGCGGGAAGCCGCCCAGGACCACCGCGCCGAACAGCGCCGCGAACCCGGCGAGGCGCCGCACGGTCGCCCGCGGTCCGTCGGCGAGCCCCGTCAGAGCGCGGTCGAGGCGTGCCAGAGCCCACGGAAACGGCGCGACGCTCAGCAGAATGGAAACGTGGCGCACGTGGCACACGACGAAGCCGGAGTGCGCGAACACCGCGCCCGCCATGAGCGCCCCGAGCGGGGCCGCCCCCAGACGCAGCGCCAGCGCGCGCGCCCCGAAGGCGCACAGCAGCAGCGCGCACAGCAGCCAGGCGGTCGTCGCGGGCGCGGGCGGCAGCAGGGCGTAGAGGGCGAGCAGCACGGGGTGCGCGCCGCCGGCCGCGGGAAGCCCGCCGCCGATGCCCGGCAGCCAGGCGATGGTGTCCCCTGCGGCGAGCTGGCGTCCCAGCGCCACGCGCGAGGGAATCTCCGCGTCGAGAAAGTCCGACACGAAAACGTCGTCCGACACCGGCAGCGTGCGCCCGTCCAGCAGCGGCGCGTACGGCAGCACGACTGCGGCCGCCAGCAGCAGCGGCGCCCAGCGTCCCGCGACCGATGAACGCCCGGACTCCAGGGGGGCGGATCCTTCCCGGCGCCGGAAATGCACCGGATTCCGCGAGGATAGTCGTGCTCCGGCGCACGCGGCAAGGCGCATTGTCAAGGATGAAGGACGAAGGGCGGTCGCCGTCCCCGGTATCCTCGCGGGCCCGACGACGCACGAATCGGGAGCAGCGGCCTGTGGTGCGCGGCTCACGGTCCGCGCACGTACAGCTCTGCGACAGGGTCGGCGTGGACGAGCCTCCAGCCCGGGGCGCCCCCGAGTAGACCGTGGCCGCTCAGCGGCGCGGGCGTGGCCGATACCAGGGCCCAGCCGACGCCCGCGCGATCCAGGTATGCGGCGAAAGCCTGCGGCGTCTCGCAGGCGGCCGCGAGCTCGTGCCAGAACTCCGGCGGCCAGGCCCGCACGCGGCCGTCCTGGAAGTCGCCCGCCTCCGGCATGCGGAAGGCCACGTAACCGCCGAACCGATACGCGTGGAACCCGCGCGGCCCCAGCCCGAGCCGCCGCGCCCGCTCCACCGCCTCGACCGGCAGCGTACGCTCGTCCCAGCGCGACCCGAGCAGCGATCCCAGCTCCAGCAGGGGCACGCGGCCCGCGATCATCAGAACCAGGGCCGTTGCGAGAGCCGCTGCGCCGGCCGCGAGCGAACGCACCGGACGCGCCGGGGCTACGATCGCTTCCAAGGCGAGAGCCAGCGGCACAGCGCCGACCAGCGCCAGATCGCCTCCGAAACGCCGCCCCAGGCCGAAGGTCAACGCAAGGTGCAGCAGCACGGGGGCGACCCACGGGCGGCCGGCCCGGGTCGCAGCCGCGGCCGCGACCAGCGCCCCCATCGCGAACAGGTACGGTTCTCCCAGCGGGTCCGGCAGGCGGTGTTCCTGCAGCGGCAGCACCGAGCCCAGCGAGAGATGGGCGAAAAGGTCCCGCAGCGGCGCGTCGAACCCGGGCGTCGCCAGAAGGGCCGGAAGTCCGGCGCCGAGCGCGATGGCAGCGTGGATTCGCGCGCGGACAGGCCAGCCCTCCCGCCCCAGCAGCGCGGGCGCCATCGCGAGGCCGGCCAGCGCGAGCCCCATGGGCGCCGACTGATGGGCGTTCATCCAGGCCGCGAAGACCGGGGGCAGCACGAAGAGCGGACGCGCGTCGCGCCTCACGCGCGCGGCGGCACAGCGCTCCAGCACGAGGGCTTCCAGCACGAGCTGGACGAGGTGCGGCCGGGGCACCAGCCGGGTCCAGAGCACTCCCATGGCCGCGAGAACGGCCGCCGAGGCCGCGGCCGGACCGGCCCCGGCACGTCTCGCCGCCGCCCAAGCCATCGCCAAGGCTGCCGCAGCGAGCAGGAAGGCGAACGTCTGCACGCCTGCTGCTCCGGCGAGACGGTTCGACTGCCAGAGCGCGAGGTCGAAGAGCCAGTTGGTGGGGTACCAAGGGTAGTCGGGCGCGGTCCAGGAGATGGCGTTGGTGTTGGGAAACGGACCCTCGGCGACGCGCCGTCCGAGGGCGAGCAACCATCCGGTGTCCATGTCGGAGATGCGCTGGAAGCAGAAGAGAGCGGCGAACCCCAGCGCCGCCGCGAGGGGCCAGACGTCGGAAGGATGAAGGATGAAGGATGAAGGATGAAGGGTGAGGGCGGTGCGCAGGGTGCGGGCGCCGCCAGCGTCCCGGCCCCGATCGGGCTGGCTCGCCGCGGACGGGCCGTCGATGCGCATCGGCGACGATTACGGCGTCGCGCGTGACGATGTCAAGGTGACGCGCCGACGTGCGGGCGCGTTCCTCGCAGGATTTCCAGCGCGCGCACGAAATCAGGCGGCAGCGCCGCCTCGACGTGCACGATCGCGCCGCCGCGCGGATGCGGAAACTCCAGCACCCTCGCGTGCAGCGCCTGGCGGCCCAGCGCCTCCGCGGCCTCGCGCACGGCCTGCGGCGCCCGCCGATCGCGCCGCGTGCCGCCGTAGGTTTCGTCGCCCAGCAGCGGATGACCGGCCTCCGAGAAATGCACGCGTATCTGGTGGGTCCGCCCCGTTTCCAGCCGCACGTCCAGGCGCGAGGCGCCCCCGCCGACACGTTCCTCCACCGTCCAGCGCGTCACCGCGCGGCGCACGCCGGGCCCGGGCCGCAGGCGCCCCGTCATGCGCACGCGGTCGACCGGGTGACGCCCGAACGGAGTGTCGTGTACTCCCGACGCCGCCGGCTCGCCGTGTACCAGCGCCGTGTAGCGCTTCTCCACGGTGCGCGACTGGAATGCCTCCTGGAGCCGCACCAGCGCGAAGTCGTTCTTCGCGACCACCATCGCGCCGGAGGTGTCCCGGTCCAGACGGTGCACGATACCGGGCCGCAGCTCGCCCCCGATTCCGCCCAGATCCTTCACGTGGTGCAGCAGCGCGTTCACCAGCGTGCCCGAGTCCACGCCCGCCGCCGGATGGACCACCATGCCCGCGGGTTTGTCGACCACGAGAAAGTCCGGGTCGTCGTGGAGCACGTGCAGCGGCAGATCTTCGGGCTGCGGCTCGGCCGGTGCCGGATCGGGCACCGCCAGTTCGACGCGCTGGCCCGCACGCAGCCGAAGCGCCGGTCGCGCCGGACGCCCGTCCACGGCGACGCGCCCCTCGTCCGCCAGCGCCGCGAGCCGCGAGCGCGACAGATCCTCCACGCGAGAGGCGGGCCAGCGATCCAGCCGCTCGCCCGTGCCTTCCGAATCCACTGTGAATTCGCGCCGTTCCATGATGGAGGGTCGCCGCGCCCTACCAGGCGCGCGCCCTCACCGAGCCCTTGCGCGCCAGGATGACGTCCACGATGGCGCGCTCGAAGATGCCGCGGGCGGCGAGCGCCGGCACGACCCGCCCGCGGAAGTGCGCGCGCCCCTCCTCGATTTCGTCGTGCATCGCGTCGAAAAAGGTGTCCTCCTCCAGGCTGCGGCGGATCTTCTCCTCGTTGTACGAGGCGATGTCGCTCGCGATGGCCCGGGCGAGGCGGGTGGCGGCTTCAGAAGTCTCGATCGGGGCGGGCATGCGGTCCTCCCGGACGCCCGATGCTAGCGCGGGACGGTCCCGCGGGCCAGATCACGGCCGGGACGGAGGCGCCGCCCCGGCTGGAACCTCGCCCAACGGGCCGGTGGCCCGAGAAAGCCCGTCGCTGCGCTCGGGGTTCCGTCCCGTCGCTGCGCTCGGGGTTCTGATGTGGACGCCGCCACGGAACCCGACCGAAGGCAGGGACCGTTCCCTGGGCGCAGCGAGGGGCGGACGCGCCGTCCGCCTTGTCGCTCGCCCGGCCGACCGCTACATTGGCCGACGGCTGCCGTCGGACGCCCGCCGGGCGCCTGCCGCGGCCCGTGGAAGCGGTTTTCGAGGGGGAACGGCATCGCTCTGAGCCTGCCGAAGGACGGGGCCGCGCGGGAACCGGCGTTCCCGTAACGCAATGCACGGGAGAAACCGGGACGCCCCGGCGCGCTCTCCCCGACGGAAAGGCGGCGGGAGGTGCACACCGGGCGCGGATTGCTGGCACGGGCGGCCTGGGCCGCGGCGGTTGCTCTGGCGGCCGCCCACGCCCGCGCGGATTCGCTCCTCCTGCCCTCGGGGACGGCCGGATCCGGGCCCGCCGACGGCGCCTCGCGCGTCGAGTCGCTGCGCCGCGCCGCACGCACCGCCGCCGAACGCGGGCGCGAACCCGCCGGGGGCGACCTGCCCCAGGTGCTGGTCGTGCCCGAACGCCCCGGCCGCAACAACGTCCGCTACTACGACTTCGACTGGAAACGCTGGGACTATCTCGACGACCGCGGCACGGGCGGCGTGCGCTTCTACTTCTACGAGCGCGAGGAAGAGGTCGCCCGCATCGCCGCCGCCCTCGTGCGCGACCAGTACGAGATGCTCGCCGCGCGCTTCAACTACCGCCCCACCTCGCGCGTTCCGTATATTCTGTATAACAGCCACCGGGAATTCGAGGCGACCAACGTCTTCTTCGTGAACGAGTACATCCTCGGGGTGACGAGCCCGCAGGATCTCCGCATGGCGCTGCCCTACTGGGGCGAGATCGAGCGATTCCGCGAGGTTTCCACCCACGAGATGGCGCACCAGTTCACCATCCAGAAGGTGGCCGACCGCGCGGCAGCGCTGGGCCAGGAGAGCCCCGTCAACCTGTTCCCGCTGTGGTTCGTCGAGGGGCTCGCGGAGTACTACGCGAAGAACGGCGTGGACCTGGAAACCGACGCGTTCGCGCGCGATCTGCTCGTGGAGCCGCACCCCGAGAAGGGCTACTCGCTGTGGGGGTTCTGGGAGGACGATCCGAAGGGCTACATCCCCACCTACAAGCTGGGGCAGCTCCGCGTGGCGTTCCTGGCCGACGCGTTCGGCGAGCGCATCGTGCAGGGCATTCTGGACCAGTCGCCGCGGCTGGGCTCGGGCGGGCGCGGCCAGACGGGCGGCGAGCGCGAGGACTTCAAGGCGCTCGTAAGCCGGCTCGCCGGCGAGAAGCCGGAGCGCATCGCCGAGCGGTTCTCTTCGTGGATGAAACGGCGCTACCTGCCCGGCTACCTCGCCACGCGCCAGGAGCCGCCCACGTTCCAGCCGGTGGAGCTGGCGGGAGAGCCCGACGCGTTCGTGACGGCGCGCGACGGGTACACGATGCTCTACCGCACGGTCGAGCGCGACTCGGGGCGCGCGCGGCTGCACCTGGCGGATCGGCGCTCGCCCGACAGCACCGTGCAGGTGGCCGTCGACGGCCAGCCCGGGATGGAGTCGCTGCACCCCGTGCTGCGCGGGGTCGCCGCCGTCGCGCAGGACAGGCTCGCGTTCTTCGCGCGCGACGGATCGGCGGACGCGCTCTACGTCGTGCCGTTCGAGCGGCGGGGCGAGGGCGTCCAGACGCGGCTGAGGCTCGGGAGCCGGCGGCGCATCGACCTCGGGAGCGCCGATCTCATCGAGGCGGGCGATCCGGTGTTCTCGCCCGCGGGGGATCGCGTCGCGTTCCTCGCGCTGGACGGCACCGGGCGCTCCGACCTGTGGACCGCCGACGTCGCGAGCGGCAAGCTCGCGCGGCTCACGAACGACCTGTACGCCGAGCGCGAGCCGTCGTGGACCGACGAGCCGCCGGGCACGTTCGGCATCGACACGGCCGCCGCCGATGCCGCCGGACCTGCGGACGGCACCCTCGTGTTCACCTGCGACGCCACCGCCGACCGGCGCTACAACCTCGTCGCGCTGGACCCGCGCACCGGCGCCCGCGCGCGGCTCACCGACGAACCGGCCGATCACCGCGCTCCCTACGCCTTGGGCGGCGGCCTCGTGGTCTTCTCCACCGACGCGCGCGGCAAGCAGGATCTGCACCTGTACGGCGCCGTGACGCACCGCGTCGCGCGGATCACCGACTTCGTGACGATGCTCACGGCGCCGTCGCCGGGACCTCGCGGGCTGATGGCGCTGGGGTTCCACGGCGGCCGCTACCGCATCTTCGACGTGCCGACGGAGACGCTGCTGGCGCTGGACGAGCGGCCGGCGATCGTCGGCGTGCCGGAGCCGCCCGCGCCCTTCCCGCAGGAGCCGATTCCGCCGCAGGCCGAGGCCTACCACCCCTACCGCAGCGCGAACTGGAAGCTGGAGAACGGCGTGGCGGCGGTGGGGGCGGCGGCGGGCGGGCAGGTCGGCCAGGGCGCTCTGCTTTTCGGTGACGTGCTGGGCGACCGCAACGTGCTGGTGCAGCTCGGCGTGTACGGGTCGCTTTCACTGACGGACGCGCTCGCGTTCTTCGTGAACCGTTCGGGGCGCCAGGTGTGGGGCGGCGGGCCGTTCCACACGTTCACGCAGCGGCGGGAGCCGGACGCGCCCGGGCTCAACGCGGACGTGCTGTACCTGCAGCGGGAGTTCGGGCTGACGGGGCTGTGGAGCTATCCGTTCGACACGTTCACGCGCTTCGAGGTGCGCGGCGCGGTGCAGGGCGAGCTGCGTTCGTTCGAGGGGCTGGTGGATCCGACGACCGGCGGGCTGGACCTGCGCGTGCCGCTGGCGGGACTGCGCGCGTGGGACGCGGCGCGCGGAGGGCTGGACTACGAGGGCCTTGCGGCGGTGCGTCTGGGGTTCGACACGACGCGTTATCGGTTCCCGGGCGGCGCGTTCGGGGGCATGTCGGCACTGGCGGAAGTCGGGGGCGGCTATCTCCCGTCGCGCGGGCAGGTTCACCGCTATGCGACGGCGGACGCGCAGTACCATTATCGGTTCTTCGGCTGGCCCGTGCTGCACCTGAGGGCGGCGGCCGGCGCGTCGGGCGGCTCGGCGTTCGCGCGGCAGTTCTTCCTCAGCTCGTACGACAACCTGCGCCAGTTCTACGTGTCGGACCGGCGCCTTCTGGGCACCGACTACATGGTGGGGAACGCCGACCTGCACCTGCCGCTGGACGCCGTCGTGAAGCTGGCGATTTTCTCCACGATCACGGGCGTGATCGGCGCGGACTTCGGCTCGGTTTCGGAGCGCATCGGGGACCTCTGGCCGACGCGGTCGACGTCGTTCGTGCTGGGCTTCAACCTGGGGCTGGGGCCGTTCGAGGTGCGGGTCCACTTCGCGAAACCGATCGACGTCGGGGGCATCCGGCTGCCTCCGGACTGGGTGCCGAACGTGAGTCTGCGCTACCTGTATTTCTAGCGCCGCTTTTGACCGCCAAGACGCCAAGAACGCCAAGGAACGCCAAGGAACGCCAAGAAAACAGCTTTGTCTTGGCGACCTTGGCGCTCTTGGCGCCTTGGCGGTTTCTTGTGAACGCGGCCTATCCCGCGGGACGGGATCCGCGCCTGGGCAGCAGCGCCTTCGCCGCATGACGCAAGAGGCCGGGCAGGCGCAGGGCCGGCAGCTCGCGAAGCGACTTCGCCAGCGACGCGATCATCGCCGCCGGGGTCGTGCCGCGCATCTCGACGCCCACGCGTTCGCCCAGGACCAGGTCCTCGAGCATTCCGCGCGCGGTGGTGCGCGTGCCGTCGGACCGGATCTCCACGACGAGCCGCGCCACGACGGGCGGCTCGTCCGCGCCCGCGTCGAGCGCTCCGGCTTCCGCGACCACCGGCTTGGGCGGCTCGGTCACGCCTCGAACCCGTGCACGAACAGGCCGCTGCGCAGCTTGGGCTCGAACCACGTGCTCTTGGGCGGCATGAGCTGGCCCGCATCGCTCACCGCGATGAGCTGGTCGATGCGCGTCGGGTGCATGTGGACGGCCATCGACCAGCCCTCCTCGCGCACCCGCCTCTCCAGCTCCTTCGCCCCGCGGATGCCGCCGACGAAGTCCACGTCGCGGTCGCGGCGCGGATCCTCGACGCCGAAGATCGGCTTGAGGATCTGGTCCTGGCACAGCGAGCAGTCCAGCGACGCCACGGGATCCTTCGCGTCCCACGTGCCCGGTCGCACGCGCGCGCGCCACCAGCGGTCGCCGCAGAACACGCCGAAGGACATCGGCGCGCCCGGCGCGGGCTCCTGCGCCGGCTCGACGTCCATGCGCAGCGCCAGCGCGGCCAGCATCTGCCCCGGCGTGCGCCGCGCACGGTCGCGAACCAGCCGGTTGTACGCGAGAATCTGCATCTGGTCGTGCGGGAAGATGACCGCCAGGAACCGGTCGTGCTCGCCGGGCCGGCCCGCGCGCAACGCGTGTACGCGCGAGGCCGCCGCCGAGCGGTGGTGGCCGTCGGCGACGTACATCGCCGGC
>Ga0172370_10010924_pt1 | contig 10329 bp, 8 predicted proteins | sample LakKiv5m_FD_114538 | JGI IMG/M metagenome (GOLD analysis project Ga0172370, IMG submission 114538) | Freshwater microbial communities from Kabuno Bay, South-Kivu, Congo - kab_022012_11.5m | ecosystem: Environmental > Aquatic > Freshwater > Lake | place: Democratic Republic of the Congo...
GAACGGGATTTTAAGAAGATAAAAGAAATGGTACATCCTCTGAAAAGCAATTTTTATTATTTTTTCGATAGAAATTCAGAGTTTGGTGCAAAAATCCAGGAATTTGAAAATAAAGGTAAAAATCAAGACCCTTCTATGCTGGATGAATATTGTAAGATATTTGAAACTAATGGAAAAATAACCCTTGAGGAACTCAAAGAATTTACCTCACATTTTTAATCTCTGAGTTTATTCCGCCAACCTGTTCATTCCCTCAATTGCTTTTTGATAATTAACTGAGATTTCCAGGGTTTTCTGGTAGTCTTTTCTGGCCAAATCAGGTCTCCCGCTTAATTCGTAACAGTAGCCACGATTATAATAAGCCTCAGCATACTGATGATTTAATTCAATTACCTGTGTAAAATAATCAGCTCCCTTTTCATAATCCTCCAGATAAACCAGGTGTATGTATCCAAGATTGTAAAGCGAAAACTGATGCGAAGGCTCGATGTTCAGTATGTTTTCGTAAACCTTGATAGCCTTTGGCACATTCCCGTTTTCCTGAAAAAACAGAGCCAGTTGATAGTAAGGTTCCAATGCCATCGGGCGGAGATTAATGGCACCATTTAGATATTCGACAGCCAAAGGACTCTTCATAGCTGAATAAATCATTCCCAACTGAAGGTAAGGATCGAAGTATCGTTGATCCTGCTCTGCTGCTGTTTGAAGGTTTTTAATTGCATTTATCGTATCACCCTGTTCTAATTGTGCAAATCCTTTTACAAAATAAGCCACCGGATTTATCCCATCAATTTGTAAAAGTTGATCTAATGTCAGGTAACATTCCTGATAATTTCTCATAATCATGTACAAGCGGCCTTTGCGCAAGAGTGCTTCTTTGTTGGTTGGATCAAGTTGGAGGGCTTTGTTCAACCCATCGATGCACTTATCCGGATTTCCCATAGCCAGGTATGCATCCGAAAGGGTGATGTAGTGCCCGGCATTTTGATTATTGATGTCGATGGCAAATAAAATATCCCGCAAAGCGCTGTCAACCTTGCTTTCTGCCAGATAAAAATTAGCCCTTTCGATGTAAAGTTTATCATTATCCGGATCAGAAGCAATTTTTTTCACAAGTTCCTGGAAGGCCAGAGTTATTGAATCATTTCTGGAAATCATTTTATCACTGGTTTTGGAGTTTTCCTGATTACAGGACAAAATAACGGCAATCATAAGACCAACAATAAAATATTTCGTAAACTTAATCATCAGCTTAGCTTATTAAATTTGAATCCAGGATTTAACCATCAAAAACCCGATTTATTTTTTAGGTACTTGCAAAAAGTAAAAAACCTGGCAAATTGAGGAAATTCACCAGGTTCGTATTTTGTTCGGTTACTTTTACATCTTGCTTTTCAGCACTTCCCTGATCTTGTGCTCAAGTTCGTCGGCTAATTCCGGGTTATCGGCAAGGAGTTTCTTCACTGCATCACGCCCCTGACCAAGTTTGGTGTCGCCATAACTGAACCATGAACCACTCTTTTTGATGATTTCCATATCAACGCCCAAATCGATGATTTCACCCAACTTCGAAATACCTTCACCGTAAATCAGGTCAAATTCAGCACTCCGGAATGGTGGAGCAACTTTGTTTTTGACCACCTTTACGCGAACCCTGTTCCCGCTGATGTTTTCATCATCTTTAATCTGACCTGTTCGCCTGATGTCGAGTCTGACTGACGCATAAAATTTCAGTGCATTTCCACCGGTTGTTGTCTCCGGATTGCCGAACATTACGCCAATTTTTTCGCGTAACTGATTGATAAAAATACAAATTGTGCCCGACTTACTGATGTTTGAAGTTAGTTTCCTCAAAGCCTGCGACATAAGCCGTGCCTGCAAACCCATTTTTGAATCGCCCATCTCACCTTCGATTTCGCTCTTCGGAGTCAGAGCAGCCACCGAATCGATCACAATTATATCAATAGCACCAGACCTGATCAGATTATCCGCAATTTCAAGAGCCTGTTCACCATTATCCGGTTGCGAAACATAGAGGTTCTGAATATCCACCCCTAATTTTTCAGAATAAAATCTGTCGAATGCATGCTCAGCGTCTATAAAGGCAGCGATACCACCTTTTTTTTGTGCTTCGGCTATTGCATGAATAGCGAGGGTGGTTTTCCCGGATGATTCCGGTCCATATATTTCAATGACTCTTCCTTTAGGTAATCCACCGATTCCGAGGGCTGCATCCAAACCAATTGACCCGGTTGAGATTGTAGGAACGTTTTCGATGGGTGTGTCACCCAGTTTCATTATGGTTCCCTTTCCATAATGTTTGTCAATGTTGCCAAGTGTTCTTTCTAACGCCTGGTGTTTTTCGGCCTTGATTTTGTCGGCCGCTTCGTTACTGTCTTTTGCCATTATTATTTGGTTTTTAAAATTAAAGATTAAGCATTCATTGCTTCCATTATTTGAGCTGCATGATCCTTTGTATTTACTTTTTCAAGGATTTTAAGGATAATGCCATTTTCATCAATTACAAAAGTAGTCCGCAAAATTCCTTCAAAATCTTTTCCATACATTTTTTTTACTCCCCAGGCTCCATAAGCTTTTATCACCTCCTTACTTTCGTCAGCTATTAGTGTGAACGGAAGATTATACTTTTCAGCAAATTTCTTTTGTTTTGAAACACTGTCAGCACTTGCCCCGATTATTTTATATCCTTTATTCATTAAATCGCTGTAATTGTCACGAAGATTGCACGATTCGGATGTACAACCCGGAGTGTCAGCCTTTGGATAAAAATACAGGTTGATTTTGTTTCCTTTAAACATCGATAAACTAATGCTTTTTCCGTCCTGATCCAATCCGTTGAAATCAGGTGCCTGTTGCCCTGTTTTTAATGTTGCCATTATTTTTATAATTTTAAGTGAAGGTAAATCTAACCAACAAAAACTTCTTTCGGTTTACTGTTTATGATTTATTAAGAATCGGCCTTACTCTTATCGCTATTTTCCTCATAATACCTGCAAATTCCGGAAATCTTACATTCCCCGCATTTCGGTTTACGCGCCTGACATACATACCTTCCATGAAGGATTAGCCAATGATGGGCTTTTGGGATAAATTTTTCAGGAATGAATTTAACAAGTTGCATTTCTGCATCGTAAGGATTTCTTGGATTAATAGTAAGGCCAAGACGTTTTGAAACCCTGAACACGTGTGTATCGACTGCCATTGCGGGTTTTGAAAAGACAACCGAAGCAATTACATTGGCTGATTTCCTACCAATTCCTGGCAGTTTCTGTAGTTCATCAATGTCCTCTGGCACAATTGAATTGAATTCATTAACCAGCATCTGAGCCATTCCAATCAGGTGTTTGCTTTTGCTGTTGGGATAAGAACAACTTTTTACAAGTCCAAAAACTTCTTCAAAAGTCGCTTCCGATAAGGATTCTGCATCGGGAAAACGCTCGAAGAAACCAGGCGTGAGCATATTTACCCTTTTGTCGGTACATTGTGCTGAAAGCATCACTGCTACAATCAATTGGTAAGGTTCAGTGTAAACCAATTCTGTGACAGGTTCGGGTTGCTCTGCAATAAAATGGTTAATAAATTGCTGAAATCGTTCTTTTTTCTGCACTTTTTATAATTCGTTTATTGACCACAAAAATAAAAAGTCGCTCAAAGTTTTGAGCGACTTTTTATTTTTTTTGCTCTTTTGTTTGTAAATTAGTTCAACAATAAACTAATATTACCTGCATTTTTTGATTTACTCACAGACAAAGCCCTGGAATAACTCAAAATGTTTTTAATCACCGAATCGCTCGGCCCAACCTGCAATTGGTTAAGGAGACTTTTCACCTTCAGAATGGCTCTGTATTCAATCGATAGCTCCCTGTTTTTACTAATCATTTTTTCAAAACTTTCAGCCTCAGCATAGTCTGGCTCTGAATAAGCGAACAGGACAAGATCGTTAAAAGTATTCATTTGTTGCATAGGCTAATTTGTAAGTTACATATTCGATTTACAAAATAGCAAACGCTTAGGAAATAGTTTTATTTCGCTACTTAAAAAATGAATTCTGCCCAGTGTGAATTCCTATTTTGTAAGGATCACGTTTTTTTCCTTGATGAGCTTTCTGAGATTTATTAAAGCATAGCGCATTCGTCCCAATGCTGTGTTAATGCTAACATTGGTTTGTTCAGCGATATCTTTGAAACTCATTTCGGAATAATGCCTCATGAATAGCACTTCCTTTTGTTCGGGAGGAAGAAGTTCGATGAGTTTCCTTACATCATCGTGAATTTGTTCGGTGATAATTTGTTCTTCTACGGAAGGATCCGTGAAACGGATGGTATCGAAAATGTCAAAGCCCTCATTATCATTATCAATAACGGGAATTCTTTTGGACTTGCGGAAATAATCAATAATCAGGTTATGTGCAATACGCATCACCCACTGGATGAATTTACCTTCTTCCTTGTAAGCGCCTGATCTGATTGTATTGATGACTTTAATGAAAGTATCCTGGAATATGTCATCGGCTAACTGTTTGTCTTTAACCACCATAAGAATGTAAGCGAACACTCTGTTTTGATGACGGTGGATAAGCCTCTCAAGACTGACCTGGTTACCTTTTAAATACTGACCAATCAACTCCTTGTCCGAAGGAAATTGAGATTTCATATTAGTCTCCTTTCTTATGTTTTTACAAAGAGTAGAATTTTATTCGATAACAGGTCCTCCTAATTTTAACGTTTTAAATTTGAACTATTTACCAAAATTTGGTGATGCAAATATAGACATTAAAAAATATTCACCAAATTTTATTTTACTTTTGTCGCAATTAAGATGATTTTTTTCATCCCCCAATCGACAATTTTCAAGCCATTAATTTGAGGTAATTTCATCATGTTGGAAGGAAATTTTGAGGACTTCGATCCAAAGAAATACATATTAATTAAAGGTGCAAGGGTTAATAATCTAAAAAACATAAACGTAGCCATCAGTAGAAACAAACTGGTGGTTATCACAGGATTATCAGGTTCTGGTAAATCATCGTTAGCCTTTGATACCCTTTATGCCGACGGCCAGCGGCGGTATGTTGAAAGTCTTAGTTCGTATGCCCGCCAGTTTTTAGGCAGAATGCAAAAACCGGAAGTGGATTACATTAAAGGAATTTCACCTGCCATTGCCATCGAACAAAAAGTCAATACGCGTAATCCACGCTCTACCGTTGGAACATCCACCGAAATTTACGACTACCTGAAACTTTTGTTTGCAAGAATTGGCAAAACTTATTCCCCTGTTTCAGGAAATTTGGTAAAACGACACGTTGTAAGCGATGTAGTCGATTTTATTGAAAAACTGCCTGCTGAAACACGGGTAATCATCAATGCACCATTTCCAGAAAAAGCTGACCGATCTTTTCAGGATCAACTTTCAGTGCTTCTGCAGCAAGGCTTTACAAGAATCATTATTAAAAACGAAATTGTAAAAATCGAGGATGCCTTAACTATTAATAATTACAAATCCGGAAAAAATGAGATAAAAGTTGTGGTTGACCGTCTCACTGTTTATCCGGAAGACAACGACCAGCGTTCAAGGCTTGCAGATTCTGTACAAACAGCTTTTTATGAAGGAGACGGAAAATGTTATGTTGATGTTTATGAAGAAAGAAGAACATTTACATACGTATTTTCTAATCGCTTTGAAGCAGATGGAATTGAGTTTGAAGAGCCGTCTGAAAATCTTTTCAGCTACAATAACCCGTATGGAGCCTGTAAAAAATGTGAAGGATTTGGCAGCGTGATCGGAATTGATGAAGACCTGGTGATTCCTGATAAAAGCCTTTCGGTTTACCAGGGTGCTATTGCCCCGTGGAAAGGAGAAAAAATGGGACAATGGAAAGAGCTGCTGGTAATGAATTCCTACAAATTCGACTTCCCAATCCACAAACCCATTTTTGAATTAAACCCTGAGCAAAGAGACCTATTATGGACTGGTAATGAACATTTTGAGGGACTAAGTGAGTTTTTCAGGCAAGTTGAGGAGCAAACCTACAAAATCCAGTACAGGGTGATGCTTTCGAGGTATCGGGGGAAAACCATTTGTCCGGATTGTAAAGGTACCCGTCTCCGCAAAGACGCCAATTATGTAAAAATTACCGGAAAATCGATCAGCGAACTTGTGTTGATGCCATTGAACCAATTGAATTCTTTCTTTCATCAGTTACACCTAAACGAGCACGATACAAAGGTTTCAAAACGTATCCTGCTTGAAATTTCGAACAGGATCGAATTTCTCTGCGACGTTGGGTTGGGCTATCTCACCCTGAACCGGCTTTCATCATCACTATCAGGAGGCGAATCTCAGAGGATCAATCTTGCGACCTCACTTGGCAGCAGCCTGGTAGGTTCGATGTACATTTTGGATGAACCTAGCATTGGTTTGCACCCACGCGACACCCAGCGTCTGATAAAAGTTCTGAAAAGGCTCCAAAGTCTGGGAATCACAGTGATTGTAGTCGAACATGATGAAGAAATCATTCGAAGTGCTGATCAGATTATCGACATCGGCCCTTTAGCCGGAAGTCAGGGGGGCGAACTCATTTTTTCAGGTACGTTGGATGAACTCATGAAAAACACGATAAGTTACACTGCCCGGTATCTCAACAAAAATCTTAATATTCCAGTACCACCATTAAGAAGAAAATTCACCGATTACATAGAATTATTAGGATGCCGCGAGAATAACCTGAAAAATATCAACGTAAAAATCCCACTAAATATAATTACTGCCATCACCGGTGTAAGTGGATCTGGAAAATCCTCTTTGGTAAAAGGTATTTTGCAACCTTCGATGAAAAGGTTATTGGGCGGTTACACCGAAAAAACAGGCAAATACGATAAAATTCAGGGTGATCTGAAAAGAATTGAAGCCGTAGAATTTGTCGATCAAAATCCCATCGGGCGTTCCACACGATCAAATCCGGCAACTTATGTAAAAGCTTATGATGAAATCAGGACACTTTACGCTGATCAGCAATTGGCCAGGGTAAGAGGCTACAAACCCGGATTTTTTTCGTTCAATGTTGAAGGGGGGAGGTGTGAAGATTGTGAGGGTGAGGGGGTTGTAAAGATCGAAATGCAATTTATGGCCGATATTTACTTAACCTGCGATGCTTGTCATGGCAAACGGTTTAAAGATGAAGTTCTGGATGTATCTTACAAGGGTAAAAATATCAGCGATGTGTTGGACATGACCATTGATGATGCAATTGATTTTTTTGGTTCAGATAAAAAATCCAAAGCCACTGAAAAGAAAATACTGAACCGGTTACAACCATTGAAAGACGTAGGCCTCGGTTATTTAAAACTCGGCCAATCCTCCGCAACACTCTCAGGAGGAGAGGCTCAACGCATCAAACTGGCTTCCTTTTTAACCAAAGGTTCATCGGAGCAGCCAACCATGTTCTTCTTTGATGAACCTACCACCGGCCTGCATTTCCACGACATAAGCAAATTGCTGGATTCATTTAATGCATTGATTGGAAACGGCCACACCATTGTTGTTATTGAGCACAATCCCGACGTGATCAAATCGGCTGATTGGATTATTGACCTGGGCCCGGAAGGAGGAGATAGTGGCGGACACGTGGTTTTTGAAGGCACGCCTGAAGATTTGACAACCTGCGAAACATCTTTTACAGGAAAATTCATTTCACAAAAAATTACAGGGCAAAATGAACATTTCACTCCCTCTTCTATTGAGTAGCGTTGGTGTGTTATTAATTAATATTCCTTTCGGATACTGGCGCTCAAATGTTGAGAAATACTCATTACAGTGGGTTTTAGCCATTCATATTCCCGTTCCGTTCATTATTATTTTCAGGATTATGAGTCAAATCGGGTTTCACTGGAGCACGTATGTTTTCTTTGTAGCTGCTTTTTTTCTTGGCCAGATGTCTGGAAGTAAGTTGCAAGATTGGATAAATAATTACTCAAAATGCCCGCATAGTTCATGCCTTATTATGGATATTTACCGATGTTTGAATCATAGGTAAAATGCAAAAAAACGTTCAAATCCGCACCAACAGGAGAAATTCCTTTTACCACATAAATTTTGGAAGCCTGATTTGACAAAGAAAAACTGCATTAAAAGTGGCTCATCAACCTGTTTTCGTTTAGCATTTCTTAACACAGCCAACCCTGAGATTGTTTCTACTTTTGCCGCAAAACACTAACTTATAAAATCTTAATATTATGCTGTTTGACCTTGATTTGATAAAATCAGTGTATGAAAAAATGTCTCAACGGGTCGAGTCTGCCCGGAAATTATTGGGCAAATCTTTAACCTTAACTGAAAAAATTCTTTATTCCCATCTTTGGGATGGTGAGGCTTCAAGCATTTTCAGACGTGGTTTGGACTATGTTGATTTTGCTCCCGACCGCGTTGCCATGCAGGATGCAACCGCACAAATGGCGTTGTTGCAATTTATGCAGGCTGGCAGAAGCAAAGTTGCCGTCCCTTCAACGGTACATTGTGACCACCTCATCCAGGCTAAAAAAGGCGCTTTGGATGACCTGAAAACAGCCAACAATGTAAACAAAGAGGTTTATGACTTTTTAGCCTCTGTTTCAAACAAATATGGGATTGGTTTTTGGAAACCGGGTGCCGGAATTATTCACCAGGTTGTTTTGGAAAATTACGCTTTCCCTGGCGGGATGATGATCGGGACAGACTCACACACCGTAAATGCCGGTGGCCTTGGAATGGTGGCCATTGGCGTTGGTGGCGCTGATGCCGTGGATGTTATGGCCGGAATGGTCTGGGAATTGAAAATGCCAAAAATTATCGGCGTGAAACTCACTGGCAAATTGAGCGGTTGGACATCCTCAAAAGATATTATTCTAAAGTTAGCCGGAATTCTTACCGTTAAAGGTGGAACCGGAGCCATTGTTGAGTATTTTGGCGATGGCGCCACCACACTGAGCTGTACAGGCAAAGGAACTATCTGCAACATGGGCGCTGAAATCGGTGCAACAACATCGTTGTTTGGCTATGATGATAAAATGGCCTCTTACCTCAAGGGCACGGGTAGAGAATTGGTTGCTGTGGAGGCTGATAAAATCGCTGAACATTTGACTGCTGATAGCGAAGTGTACGAAAATCCAGAGAAATATTTTGACCAGATTATCGAAATAGACCTTTCGACACTGGAACCTCACATTAATGGCCCTTTTACACCCGACCTTGCCACACCACTTTCACAATTTGCGGACGTAGTCAGAAAAAATAGCTGGCCCGCCAAATTAGAGGTAGGTCTGATTGGTTCGTGCACCAATTCTTCTTACGAAGATATTTCGAGAGCTGCCTCGGTTGCTCAGCAGGCTTTGGACAACGACCTGGAAGTAAAAGCTGAATATACCGTCACCCCTGGTTCTGAACAGGTACGTTTCACCGTGGAACGTGACGGTTATCTTGATGTTTTCAACAAAATAGGCGGCGTTGTTCTTGCCAATGCCTGCGGCCCGTGCATCGGCCAGTGGGCAAGGCATGGAGCTGACAAGAAGGAGAAAAATTCGATTATCACTTCCTTCAACAGGAATTTTGCAAAACGCAATGACGGTAATCCAAATACTCATGGTTTTGTAGCCTCACCTGAAATAGTAACAGCTTTTGCCATTGCCGGTGATCTTACTTTTAACCCAATGACCGATTATTTGATAAATAAAAATGGTAAAAAGGTAAAATTAGCTGAACCAAAAGGAATTGAAATGCCGGTTAAAGGCTTTGCTGTTGAAGACAACGGCTACCAGGCGCCTGCCGAAGATGGCAGTAAAGTTCAGGTGGCTGTTGATCCAAAATCGGATCGTTTGCAAGTACTGGAAGGTTTTCCGGCATGGGATGGCAACGACATTCATGGTTTGAAACTGCTTATAAAAGCCAAAGGAAAATGTACCACCGACCATATTTCGATGGCTGGAACCTGGTTGCGCTATCGCGGACATTTAGACAATATTTCAAACAATATGTTGATTGGAGCCATTAATTTCTTCAACGATAAAACCAATGAGGTGAAAAACCTTGTAACAGGTACCTACGATGAAGTACCAGCCACAGCCCGTAAATACAAGGCTTCCGGCATCGGCTCCATTGTGGTTGGTGACGAACACTATGGAGAAGGTTCTTCCCGCGAACATGCTGCCATGGAACCACGCCACCTCGGTGTAAGGGTTGTACTGGTCCGCAGTTTTGCCCGCATTCACGAAACCAACCTGAAAAAACAAGGGATGTTGGCTTTAACGTTTGCCGACAAGGCCGATTACAACAAAATCC
>Ga0172370_10010925_pt1 | contig 10327 bp, 10 predicted proteins | sample LakKiv5m_FD_114538 | JGI IMG/M metagenome (GOLD analysis project Ga0172370, IMG submission 114538) | Freshwater microbial communities from Kabuno Bay, South-Kivu, Congo - kab_022012_11.5m | ecosystem: Environmental > Aquatic > Freshwater > Lake | place: Democratic Republic of the Congo...
GAATATGAGACCTATAAATTACTTTCAAAGGGCCTGCCCAGGGAGGGGGAGCATTTAAATACAGCCCAGGGTAAGGGTAAGGTTATCAATGTTAATGTTTTTAAACGCGCGGTTACTGTGCAGCTTGAAGAAGGCGGATTTTTAGAGGTAAGTTATAAGGAAAAAGAGCATGTCAAATAAGTTTTACATTACCACTCCTATATATTATGTGAATGCCTCTCCGCATATCGGGCATTCTTATACTACTATTGCGGCTGATGTTTTAAGCAGGTTTAAGCGCCGTGTTTTAGGAAAAGAGAATGTGCGTTTTCTTACCGGTACTGATGAGCATGGGCAGAAGATCCAGAAAGCCGCAGACAGCGCTAAGCTATCCGCCCAGGATTTTGTGGATAAAACAAGCCTGCAGTTCAGGAACCTTTGGCAATCTTTAGGCGTTTCTTATGATGACTTCATCCGTACAACTGAAGAGCGCCATGTTAAAGTCGTGCAGCGCGTCCTGGAGATCCTTTTTAAAAAAGGGGATATCTATGAAGGCAAGTATGAGGGGTTATATTGTACCCCCTGTGAAACATTCTGGCTTGAATCGCAAGCAATAGGCGGCTTATGCCCGGATTGCAAGCGGCCGGTTGAACGCATCGTTGAAACTAATTATTTCTTTAAATTATCAAAATATCAGGATTGGCTCCTGGATTTCCTTAAGCAAAACCCGGGATTTATTAATCCTCCCAGCCGCTATGAAGAAACCTTAAGGTTTTTAGAGTTAAATAAATTAAATGATTTATGTATTTCGCGGCCCAAAGAGCGGCTTAATTGGGGAATTCCTTTACCTTTTGCTTGCGAACATGTAACCTATGTCTGGTTTGATGCCTTAATCAATTATATCAGTGCTGTCGGCGAATTTAATGAAAAAGGCGAGTATCACTCTGATTGGTGGCCGGCACAGTTGCATTTAATGGCCAAGGACATCTTAAGGCAGCATACAGTGTATTGGCCGATTATGCTGCATGCTTTAAATATAGAACTTCCTAAGGCAGTGTTCGCTCACGGCTGGTGGATGATTAATGAAGATAAGATGTCAAAATCGCGCGGGAATGTAGTTAATCCTCTTGAGATGGTGGAGAGATACGGTCTTGATGCATATAGGTACTTTCTTCTTCGGGATGTACCGTTTGGATTGGATGGAAATTTCTCGGAAGAAGGAATAATTAAGCGTTACAACAGTGACTTGGCAAATGACCTGGGGAACCTGGTTTATCGTAGCTTGACTATGGTTGAAAAGTATTTTGATGGTAATATTCCAGATGTAGATTTTAATAAACTTAAAAATGACCAGAAGGCCGCCAATATCCTGGCTAAAATTCCGGATTTGGATTTGAAGGTTTATTCAGCCCTGGATAAGCAGGATTTTAGTTTGGCCCTGGAAGCTGTCTGGGAATTAATTGCTATGGCTAATAAACATGTTGAAGAAACCAAGCCCTGGAATTTAGCCAAAGAAAATAAGCAGGAAGAGTTAAAAGAGTTTATCCGCCTGCTGGTGGATGTGATCAGGGCAGTGTCCCGGCAATTGGAATTTTTTATGCCGCAGACCGCCCTTGCGATACAAGAGCAATTTGCCGGCGGAAAAATAAAAAAAGGCAATCCTTTATTTCCTCGTATTGAGACCAAAAAGAAATAATTTCATATCATATGCTAGTTGATACCCACTGCCATCTTGATTTCCCGGAATTTGAGGCTGACCGCCTTCAGGTTATCCAGCGCGCAGAGGATGCTGGTGTAAATTACCTGGTGAATATCGGCGCAACCATGGATTCTTCCGCAGCTGCCTGTGGATTAGCCGAGAAATATCCCCAGGTTTATGCCGGGGTAGGGGTACATCCGCATGATGCGGATGGGTTTAATCAGGAATCGGAATCTAAATTAAAAGAGCTGGCTTTAAGAAAAAAGGTTGTGGCTATTGGAGAGACCGGCCTGGATTATTACCGAAATTTATCCACTAAGGAACATCAAATGCACGCTTTCAACAGGCAGATCAAGTTAGCTAAAGATTTAAAACTTCCCCTGGTAATACATAGCCGCCAGGCAGAAGTAGATGTCCTGCAGGTTTTAAAGATGGCTATGCCTGTTAAGGCGGTAATACATTGTTTTTCCGGAGATGAAAACTTCTTGAAAGGTTGCCTGGCCATGGGTTTTTTTATTTCTTTTACTTGCAATATAACTTATAAAAAGGCGCAAGGCTTAAGGGATATGGTTAAACTTACCCCGCTTGATAAGTTAATGCTTGAAACCGATGCGCCATATTTATCTCCCGAAGGTTTCCGCGGGAAACGCAATGAGCCGATGCAGGTAAAATTACTGGCTGAAGCAGTCAGCCTGATTAAGGGAAATAGTGTTGAAGAAATCGCGGATAATACAACTAAGAACGCAAAAGAGTTTTTCGGATTAGGATGAGCGCTAATATTTCCGTAGTTAAATGCGATGGCTATCAGCCTTACGCCGTAGAGCAGGCGGTTAGGAGGACAGTTGATCTTTTGGGGGGGATAACCTGTTTTGTTAAGCCCGGGTCCCGGGTATTGGTTAAGCCAAATCTGCTGATGTCTGAAAGCCCTGAATGCGCAATTACCACTCACCCGCAGGTGGTCAGCGCGGTGATCCATATTTTAAAAGAAATCAATTGCCGCATGATTATTGGAGACGGGCCCAGCGTCTGGGGGCAGTATATTGAAAATGTGGATGAGGTTTATGAAGTTACCGGGATAAAGAAAGTCGCTCATGACGAAGGGGTGGAGCTGGTTAATTTTGATAAGCGCAGGATGCGCGATAAGTTTCCGCTTACTACCTGGCTTGATGAATGCGATTACCTGATTAATCTGCCTAAATTTAAAACTCATGGGTTTACTTTGCTTAGCGGAGGGATTAAGAACCTTTTTGGGTTAGTTTCTGGTACATATAAAACCGAACTGCATAAAAATTATTTTAAGCCGCCTGAATTTGCGAAAATTCTTGTAGATATATATGAAGAGGTGCGTCCGGCATTAACAATTATTGACGGGATACTGGCTATAGAGGGAGACGGGCCGGGGACCAGCGGCAAGGTACGCCAGCTTAATCTTTTACTTGCGGGTTCTGATTGTGTGGCTTTGGATACGGTAATGGCCAGAATAATGGGGATTAAACACCAGGAAGTTTTGTCTACAAAAGAAGCAGCTATGCGCGGCCTGGGCGAGGGCGAGCTGAATAAAATTAAAATAAAGGGCGAGGATATTAATAAATTGAATATCCGGCCGTTTATTTTACCGCAGGCCTCCCGGCTAGATAAGCTCCCGGATGTTTTTAAGTCTCTGGCTAAGCGGTTAATTAAATATTGGCCTTATTCTTTGGCCGCTAAATGCACGCGTTGCGGCCATTGTGTAAAGATCTGCCCGGAGAAATGTATCAGGCTTACAAAAAAGGGTGTAATCTTTGATTATAAAAAATGTATTGCCTGTTTCTGCTGCCAGGAGTCATGCCCGGATGCGGCAATAGGAGTAAGAAAGAGTTTATTGGCTAAATTAATAGGATTATAGATAATGGCAGGTTAGAATAATAATATAATATGAATATCCGTACAATAGACTGGAAAAATAATAAAGTAAGAATAATCGACCAAACTAAATTGCCGCAGAGGCTAGTTTATCTTGATATCGGTAAGTCAGGGGAGTTGTGGCGGGCAATTAAAACAATGCAGGTGCGCGGGGCTCCGGCCTTAGGCGCTGCCGCTGCTTTAGGGGTATATCTGGGAGTAAAAGATTACCAGGGCTCTGATTGGCCGGGATTTAACCGTAAGTTAAAAAGGGCCTCAAAATATATTGCCGGCTCCCGTCCGACAGCAAGGAATCTTTTCTGGGGCATTGAAAGAGTTTGCGCGATTGCCTTGAAACATAACAGGAAACCCGTTTTTAAGATTAAAAAAGCTATCCTTGATGAGGCAAAAAAGATTATGCAGGAGGATGCTTATTCCTGCCGCCGGATAGGTTATTACGGAGCTAAATTTTTAAAGCCCGGCAGCAGGGTCTTAACAATCTGCAATGCCGGGATACTGGCGACGATTGATTATGGCACTGCTCTGGGAGTTATTTATTCTGCCTGCCGGCAGGGTAAGCAAATTAAAGTATTTTCTTGCGAAACCCGGCCTTTGTTACAGGGCAGCAGGCTGACTGCCTGGGAGCTTTCTAAACAGGGAGTGGATGTTACGATGATCGCGGACAATACCGCAGCTTTGCTTATGGCGGACGGAAGGATAGATTTGGTAATTGCCGGTTCGGACAGGATTGCCGCAAACGGAGACGCAGCCAATAAAATCGGGACAATGAATTTAGCAATTCTATGCAAATATCATAAGATACCTTTTTATATAGCTGCCCCAAAGAGCACGTTTGATTTGAAATTAAAAAGCGGCCAGGGTATCAAGATTGAAATGCGCAATCCACGGGAGGTTACTAAAATTTTGCTTAAGAAAAACGTTGCGCCTCGCACGGCCAAAGCGATTAACCCTGCTTTTGATGTTACCCCGCATCAATTGATCAGCGCGATTATTACCGATAAAGGGGTTATCCGGAAACCCTATACCAATAATATTAAAAGAATATTGAAAGGCAAATAGATGCGTTTAAAAGAGATCGGCGAGTTTGGTTTAATCAAAAGATTCCGCAAACAAATTAGGACTGACCGCTCAGTTTTTATGGGCAGCGGAGATGATTGCGCGGTCTTGAAGCTGAATAAATCCAGTTATCAATTGCTTACCTGTGATATGATTGTTGAGGATGTGGATTTCAGGGAGTCTGATAATTTGGTTGATGTAGGCAGGAAGGCTTTAGCTATATCTATAAGCGATATTGCCGCTTGCGGAGGTATTCCCAGGCATGCTGTAATATCATTAGGCTTGCCGAAGAATATGCGGGTTGAGCAGGTTGATCTTTTAGCAAAAGGGATGTTCGGCCTGGCGAAGAAATATAAAATTAATATTGTAGGCGGAGATATCAGCGCGTCCGCCAAGTTAATTATTGATGTAAGTATGCTGGGAGAAGTCCGGAAAAGCAGGCTCTGTTTGCGCAAGGGGGCAAAATCCGGGGACATTATTATGGTTACGGGAAGTTTCGGAGGCTCAATAAAGGGCAAGCATTTAAGATTTACTCCCCGCCTGGAAGAGGCGCTTTTTTTAGTTGATAATTTTAAGCTTAATTCCATGATTGATGTTTCCGACGGTTTAATCCAGGACTTAGGGCACATATTAGAGCAAAGCCGCGTTGGGGCTGTTCTGTTTGAAAGCCTTGTTCCTTTAAGTAAGAACGCTAAAGATACGCAAGAGGCGCTTTGTTCCGGCGAGGAATTTGAACTGCTTTTTACTGTTGATAGAGAAGAAGCCAATAAGATTATTAAATCTTCAAAATACCGTTTTAGCGTGATAGGGGAGATTATGCCCGCTTCATTCGGATTAAGCCTGATTGATCATAAGAGTAAATATAGCGTGGAGTCGCGAGCCGCCCGGTTAAGTAAGGCCGGGTTTAAACATTTCTAATGAAAAAACTATCCAGATCAGTTAATCAGACATTAAAAACAGGCAAGCTGCTTGCGCAAAATCTTTCCGGCGGAGAAATCATTCTTTTATCCGGTTCGCTTGGGGCGGGCAAGACAGTTTTAGCCAAGGGAATCGCCCAGGGGCTTGGTATTGATAAATATAATGTAGTCAGTCCGACATTTGTTTTCTTGCGCGTGTATAAAGGCAAATATTTTCTAAACCACTTTGATTTTTACCGGGTCAGCAGTCATAAAGAAATCCTGGCATTAGGGTATGAAGAGTATTTTTACTCTGACGCCGTAACGGTTATTGAATGGCCGGAACGTTTAAAATTCCTCTTGCCAAAGGAATTCTTAAAGATTAAGCTAGTTGTTAAAGGTAAAGACAGCAGGATGCTTGAATTTGTTAGCAAGGGCCCCAGGTATAAACAGTTATTAAAGAGGGTATATGAAAATATTAGGTATTGATACTACAACTAAATTTTTGTGCCTCGGCTTATATGTAGACGGAAACTTCTATGAATATAACCTTGAGACAGGCAGAAACCTTTCCGCGCTTTTGGTGCCGACTATACAAAGGGTGCTGGAAGCCGTAAGATTAAAAATATCGGATATTGATTATTTTGCCTGCGGCCTGGGCCCGGGGTCTTTTACCGGAATGCGCATAGGTTTAGCTACGATAAAGGGTTTAAGTATCGCCAGAAATAAGCCGGTACTCGGGGTGTCTACACTGGATATCCTGGCGGAAAATGTTACGCTTAATAATGCTTTGATTGTTCCGGCTATAGATGCCAGGAGAGGGCTTATTTATTGCAGTTCTTATAAAAGAGAAAAAGGCCTGCTCAAGCGTAAAAGCGAGTATAGGCTTTTGAATCCGGATGAGTTTGTTAAGAAATTTGCCAATAAAGCAATAATTCTAGGGGATGCCGCAATCCCGTACCGGGATAAAATGTCCTCGCGGATAAGAGGCGTAACTATCCTGGATAAGGATTACTGGTTTCCCAAGGCGCACAATCTTATTAAACTTGCGTTGGCTAAAATAAGAGTTAAACAATTCACTTCTGCGCAAGCAATCAAACCAATTTATTTATACCCTCAAGAATGCCAGATAAAAAAATGATCGGTTACCGGCCCACCTGGGCAGAGGTCAATCTTAACAACTTAGAATATAACTTTAAGCAGGTAAAATTACACCTGCGGCCGCATATAAAGGTATTGGTGACGGTGAAAGCAGACGCCTATGGGCATGGATTAATTCCTGTATCTAAAAGGCTGGCTGCCTGCGGAGTGGATTACCTGGGGGTTGCTTCTATTGATGAGGGAATAAAATTAAGAAGAGCTAATGTAAAAACGCCTATACTTGTTCTTGGGGTTATCCTGAAGCAGGATATCCAGTCGCTTTTTACCTTCAAACTTACTCCCGCAATCTGCGATTACGGATTGGCAAGCGCCTTAAGCAGGAAAGCCGTTGCTTTAAATAAACCGATACGCGTACATATTAAAGTAGATACCGGTATGGGCAGGATTGGCGTTGCCCACCAGGATGCTTTTGAGCTGGTAAATAAAATTAATAAACTCAAAGGTATCCTGATTGAAGGGATTTTTACGCATTTTCCTTTCGCGGATTCCTGCCGTCAGTTCACTGCTTTTCAAATAAAATTATTTTATAAGCTGGTTGATGATTTAAAAAAGCGCAGGATATCTATTCCTTTAGTGCATGCCGCTAATAGCGCCGGGCTGATTAATCATAAGGACAGCCATTTTACCATGGTTAGGCCGGGGCTTGTAATTTATGGGTTATACCCTAAGCCCGGGATGCATATAAATTTAAAACCTGTACTTAGCCTTAAAACCCGCGTGATTTTTATAAAACAAGTTTCTGCGGGTTGCGGCATAAGTTATGGGCATTCCTATATAACTAAACGCCTGGGCTCAATAGTTACTTTGCCTATCGGCTATGGTGACGGTTATCCGCGTAATCTTTCAAACCTTGCTCCGCTTTTAATCGGCGGAAGGAGGTTTCGCATCAGCGGCAGGATTTGCATGGACCAGATTATGGTTGATGTTGGTAAATTTAAGCCGAAATTAGCGGATGAAGTGGTTTTAATTGGGAAACAGGGCAAAGAAAAAATTACTGCTGAGAAACTGGCTGACTTAGCCGGTACTATCCCTTATGAGATTGTCTGTGGTTTAGGCAGCCGCATCCCGCGTATTTATAGATAATAGAGATAATAGGGACAGCGACCATTATTATTTTGGATTAATAAGATAATGGTCGCTGTCCCTATTATGGTAATTTGGCGATTAAGTAGAGGCTGACTGATAGTACGATTAAATGGCTCATTGAGGCAGCCGCAAAAGGCATAAGCAGGCCGGATTTTCCTATAGCCAGAAACACGGCATCCAGTATGTAATAAAGAAATCCTACAATAATTGAAATCCCGATAGAAGCCATTCCCGTTGCCCGCCTGCCGGTCATCAGGGAAAAAGGAATACCCAGAAGTATGATTATTATGCTGGTAAACGGCATAGTAAAGCGCTGGTAGAGGTCTACTTTCAGGTTCCTGATTACGGTAGTTGCCCCGCTTTTAGAAACTCTCCAGATGTAATCCTGCATTTGGCGTATATCCATCAGTTCGGGTTTCTGCCTGAGGTTGGCAAAGTCCTTCGGGGTTTCCGGTATTGTCATTATCTCTTCTTCAAAGTATGACGGCTCATCAATTACCTGTCCATTGTGGTCAAAATCATATGTGATGCATTGGGAAAATTTCCATAGCCCGTCCACATAAGCGCCCTTGTCCGCGACAATCTTTTTGGTCAGGTTTTGATTATCGTCGTGCTCTAAAATCGTGATTCCTTCCATAGTTTTGGTGTTGGTAAAGAACTTACTGATAAAAAACAATCTGTTCCTTGAGCCGTACATTGAAAGGTTCAAAATTACTTCAAGTTTCTTGGCTTTATGGCTGCCCTGGCCTTCTTCTATCTGAGCCTTAATCATTTGATTTTCAGCTAAAGCAGGAGGGACAAATCGGTCATTTACCCAAAATACCAGCAGACTGATGAGTAGCCCAAAGAGTAAAACATTCTTAGCAATTTCAAATATACTCAAGCCGCTTGAGCGCATGGCGATTATTTCATTGCTATGATTGAGCTTGGCGAATGTATACACCGTGCTTAAGAGGCAGGCAAAAGGGGAAACTTGCACGAACATTACCGGCAGGTATGAAAGGTAATAACGCGTAAGAAGCATTAGGGTGGCCCGGTGTTTTAATATTTCATCTAAGTTAGAGAGTACATCAATGATAATATATAGGAAAAGAAAGCTGAAGATGCAGGAAAGGAATATATAGACAACTGATTTTAAGATATAGCGGTCTAAGATGCGCATAGTTTATGAGTTAGGAATACTCCTATTCCGGCGAATAAAATATTCGGTATCCAAAGGGCAAGCGCAGCCGGCAGGTGTCCTTCAATTGCCAGTGCCTCAGAGCCGATAAGCAGGGGATAATAGCAGATAATAATCAGTACGGCTATCCCGATATTAATAGACTTCTCGCGCCTGCGGGTAATAATCCCCAGCGATGAACCCAGGAGCATAAAAACAAAGCAGGAGAAGGCCAGGGCCAACTTTTCATGAATCTTGGTGATCAGCGGGGCAGGGCTGATTCCTTCTTTCTTAAGTTTTTGGGCCTCTTTTCTTAATTCCCGGATAGTCATTTCTTTGTATTTCTTATCTACAACCTTATTCTGCATCTGTCCCATATCCAGGTTCATAAAATAGGTGCGGAAGTTAAGTTTGTAAAAGTTGGTGGGATTTTCCGGGTCAGGCTCATCGCTTGTTCCGTCGATAAGTTTCAATTTTACGATATTTTTTTCCGGTATGCTGATAAATTCACCGGCCTTAGCCACAATCGTGCGCGTGGGTTTATCTTCGCCCTGAGGTTCGTAAATACGGATATTATTCATCCGGTTCTTCTTCTGGTCAACGTGATAAATGAAGAGTATATATTTCGAGAAAGAGTCAATGAATACCCCTTCTTCAAACGCCGCGGTAGGGTTTTTTATCCCCATCTCTTTCAAAGTTTTGCGGTAGGCAAAATGCGCGTATGAAGCTGCCTGGTCGTTAAAAATTACCAGGCCCAGGCTTAAGATCAGGCTGATGATCAATAAAGGCATAATCAACCTAAGCAGGCTTACCCCGCTTGAGCGTATGGCAATTATTTCGTTATCGCTTGAAAGCCTGCCTAAAGCCAGGAGGACCGCGATAAGTACTGATATGGGTAGTGTGTAAGTAACTATATAGGGGGTAAGATAAATAAAAATCTGGATTACACTGAAGATGTCCACGCCTTTGTTAATTACCAGGTCGGCTATACGTTTTAAATTGCCGATTAAGACCATAACAAAGGTAAGCACGCCCAGGGACAATAACAGCGGGGAGAAAAATTCCTTTAGGATATAATTACGCAGGATTTTCATTTTTAATTAGCCAGGGTCATTACAAAAATTATTCTCGCCCCGGAATCTTTCAGGGTTTTTGCAGCTTCGCTTGAAGTGGCTCCCGTGGTCAGCACGTCGTCAATAAGCAGGATGTTAGCGTCTTTAATTGGCCTTGCATCTCTGACCGTAAAACTTCCTTCAACATTTCTGCGCCGTTCTTCAAAGGTTAATTCAGTTTGGGTCCTGGTCGGCCGGTTACGCAATAAAATATCAGGAAGTATCTTCTTGTTAAACTCTTTAGCTACCTGCTCACCTAAGACCTGGGCCTGGTTAA
>Ga0172370_10010926_pt1 | contig 10326 bp, 8 predicted proteins | sample LakKiv5m_FD_114538 | JGI IMG/M metagenome (GOLD analysis project Ga0172370, IMG submission 114538) | Freshwater microbial communities from Kabuno Bay, South-Kivu, Congo - kab_022012_11.5m | ecosystem: Environmental > Aquatic > Freshwater > Lake | place: Democratic Republic of the Congo...
TCCACCGCTTTCCCTGCGCGCTGGTAGAAGTAAATCACCTTTTCTTTTTGGCCGTTATGCATGAAGGCATCCAGCCTGCGCTCCATGGTTGAAAGCACGTGGCCGGAGGTGCAGTCTGTCTTGTAAATATTGAGCGCCTCGTCCACCACCTCCATTATCTTTTCCCCAAGGCCAGGGGCCGCCCACACCTCTTTCACAACGGCCCTGAGCTTTTCACGGAGGGCATACAGCGGCTCGATTTCCGCCACCTTTGGCTCTTTCGAGCACATTGCGCGCATTATTGCGTCGCCTATGAGCACCGCATTGGTTTTGTCAAAGGAATAGATATTGCTGTATACTGCCAATTCGCTCCCCGCCTCGAAGTCGATGATGAAGTCCACTCTCTTGCCGGAAAGCGCCTGGCGCACTTCCTTTTTGCAGCCGGCATCGACATCCCTGCCATTGATTATGCTGGAGGTTTGTTTGGCAGCCACCCTGTGGCATGGGAACTCGCTTTTATTTATCTTTTCAGCAAGAAGCCCGGCAAAATCATTTATTCTTGAATCATTCCCGCCGTGGATTGCCACGCGCAGGCGCTTTTTCACAAGCATGTCCTGGCCGTTCCTGGTTGCAATGCGCCTTTCCCCCATTTCTTCACCCCGCAAGTTGCCATTTTATAGGCATAAGGCATTAAAAAGGAATGCCATGTTGCGCTTGTTTCTATAACACCTCTCCATTTCCATTTTAAGCGCAGGCTCGGAAACACCTCCATGGACATCATACTTGCCTCCGCTTCGCCGAGAAGGAAGCGCCTGCTTGCGCGCGTGGCGCGCAAGTTCTCGGTTGCGCCAGCGCGCATCGATGAGAAGGTGCGGCGTGGCGAGAATTTTCCACATGCGTGCAAAAGATTGGCGCAGGAGAAAGCGAGGGCTGCCGCTGCAAAAAATCCGCGCGCACTCGTGATAGGCGCGGACACTGCTGCCTATCTTGGGAAGATGAACTGCAGGAAAACAGGCAGCAAGGCAGCTGCGCGGCGCATTTTGCTTGCGCTGTCGGGAAAAACGCACATTGTCGCGACAGGCGTGTGCATTGTTTTCCCTGATGGCAAGGAGATTGCTTATTGCGAGAAGGCAAAAGTGAAAATGAGGAAGCTGGAAGGGAAGCTTCTGGAAGGCTACCTGAAAAGCGGCGAATGGAAGGGGCGCGCGGGAAGCTATGATGTGAGCGGCAAGGGAAAGAGGCTGGTTGCGCGCGTGGCGGGAGAGAAGGAAACGGTTGTGGGCCTGCCGCTGAGAAAGCTGAAGCTAATCCTGGGAAAAAGAAAAAAATAATCTTTACTGCAGGCTTTTCCTGAGAAGCATAGACAGCTCTTCTGAGACCGCCTTGTATTCTGCCTTCTTTTGCGCGGGAAGGTGTGCGCCCTGCATGCGCATCCTCGCCACAAGGAGCTTGAAGTGCTTAAGCGTGCCCATGAGGAGCACGTCGGTGCGCTTGCGCGAGCAGTCCACGGTCCACATCGAGACCGTGGCATCCGCGCCCATTGCGAGCATGTCCTGCTTGATGATGTTCGCAACCGCGTTGCGCACGCCGTGCAGCTTCACGAGGCGGAATATTGCCTTGTCGGCCATTATGCGCACGCATTCCTCGGACACGCCGATTGCCCGTATCTCCTTTCCCGCATCGGCAACTGTGCCTGCGGCAACCATCCTTGCGCGGTACATAATCGCGCCTCACTCCTGCCTGAAGAGGACGGCGCTCCTGTCAATCTCCAGCAGCCCTGACTTGGCAATCGCGTCCACGCGCGAGAAAAGCGTGTTGAATGCGATGTAGGAGCCGGATATGCCAAGCGCAAATAGGGTCCTCTCGAATGCAACTATCGGGATGAGCGCAATCCAGAACGCAGGAGTGGAGGGGAATGCGTATATCCATATCACGCCGCCTATCGCGTGCGCGGTGAATGTGCTTCCCAGCGAGCGCAGGAACAGGTGCTCGGGCAAGATGAGCGCGACGGTGGGGATGAGCCAGTAAAGCGAGTAGATCCATGCCTGCTGCCCCACAGGGTGCGCTATGAACGCTGCCATGCACACAAGGGAGATTGCCGCGCCTGCGAACTTGCCGCGCGCGTATGCAGCAAAGTAAATCGTGGCGAACAGCATGGGCGCAAGGAGCGCGATGTTCAGGGGGTTGATTGCCTTGCCAAGCCAGGCGAATGAAACCACTTCGGCAAGCAGCACGGAGAGCGCGCCCACGCCTGCACACAGGAAGCCTCCTGCAATGGGCCCCAGGAACTGGAAGAATGTGAAGTACTGGTTGGTCTCGCCGCCCAGCATGGGCGAGAAGTTCAGGTTGTTGGCAACCAGCACCACAAGCGAGAAGAGCATGACAAAGGCAAGCCCCTTGGCTGAGAGCACGTTTTCTATTTTCATATTTACACCCTCCCAATCCTGCCACATTTGGTGGCTAAAAGACGTTTAACCCATTGCAGCTTATTGATTTAAAACGGTTTGCTGCGGCTCACAGGTGGCCCTGCATGCTGTCCTTCACAATCCTGTGGGTGGCGTCCATGAGCTCCAAGAACCTCCTGGACAGCTGTTCCAGCGGGTATTCCATCCTCTTGAGCACAAACGCGTGGGGAAACCTGATTCCAGGCCCGTCCAGCCTGACAATGCACAGCTTCCCGGGGCGCACCTCGAACCTTTTCCCCTCGACGCCTGCGGGGTTTTCCACTGCCTGGCGCAAGGCCGCGCCTTCTGCATACTTGGCCGCTTCCTGGAAAAGCGCGGCTGCACCCGCATGCCGAAGCAGCCCGTTCAGCTCCGAAATGCTGCAGCCGGCGTTTGGGGTCATGAAAAGGCCCACCTCGCCTGGGAAGTTTGCAGTGTACGCAGCATTGGCAGGCAATGCCAGCCTTAACACCGGCAAATCAATCCTTATGAGCTCGTCGTCAGGCATTATCCTTATGTCCGCAATCGCGACCTTGTGGCCGCTGTTTTTTATGAACCTCACCGGCGTCCTCGGGTCCCCTGGGAGGGTGAACTCGGTCTGGAACCGCTCCTCACCTCCAGCATCCTTTATGACGTTTGACAGCTTCAGGTATGCCACATAGCGGACGGCATACAATATGTCGTACTTGCCGAAATTCTCCCGGTCGCGGTTGAGTTGGGGCTTCAGGACTTCCTCGATGTTTTTGACAAACATCGGCTTTTCTTTGCGCAATTCCTCAAGCTTGCCAAAATCCTTTTCCTTGAGGGGGTGGATTTCCAGGAAGGAGCTCAGCACCCCCTTTACCCGCTCATTATGCATTTTGGAGTAGTATCGTCTAACCTGTGCCATGTTCCCACAGGCATATTAGGAAGCGAAAGCCATTTAAACATATATTACTCTGGAAAACCACTTAATGCAGAATAAGCGGACTACCCTACCTGATTCACGATTTTCACGAACCCGGGCTTTATCTTGTAGAGCTCGCCCTTGTAAATCAGGTCGTCCACGATGCGCCGCACCGTCATCTCGTCCGCCACGCCCTCGTCGGTGGCCTGGCCCACGAGGCGCACCACCTCGATGGCGCCAAGCTGCGCCTGTAGGCGCGCGGCAATGCCCATGATGGTGTTTATCTTGTCCACCTGGCTCTTTGGCCTGCCAGTGGCGATTATGTCGATGTCAAGCTTGCCGGTTTCCCTGTCCCTGCTTACTTTCTCAAGAACGTACTGCGTCAGGTGGATGGCGCGCTCGGCGTCGGCCTCGTCCACCGTCTCGGAAAGCCGAAGCTTTGCGGACGCCTCGGACAGGCGCACCAGCCCCTCGATCTGGCGGGGCGTGATGGGCACCGCGCCTTCGGACTTGCCCATCTTGCGCAGCTCCACGTAGAAGTCCTTTATTTTCTTCATCGCAGCGTCGGTGAGGCGCGGGCGGAAGTGCTGGCGCGCGTAGGAGATGTATTTGCGCATGAATGACTTGGAAAGGACGTTCGGGTCCTCCTTTGCCTTGACGCCGGTTTCCGCCCCTGCGCGATGGGTCTGCAGCATGAAGTCTGCTAAAGCGGCGTCCTTCGTCTCGTCCATGACATCGATAATCGGGAAAATCAGGTCAAAGCGGGACAGGATGGTGGGCGGGATGTCGAACTGCTTGCCCGGGAGCTGGTTGGGGTCGAACCTGCCGAACTTGGGGTTTGCCGCAGCGAGGATGGACGTCTTTGCCTTGAACTGCGCAACAATTCCCGCCTTTGCCACGCTCACGGTCTGGCTTTCCATAACTTCGTGCATTGCCGCGCGCTCGGTCTCGTCTATCTTGTCGAATTCGTCAACGGATGCAATGCCTCCGGATGCGATGACAAGCGCGCCGGCCTTCAGCGTCCAGCCGCCGTCGCCCAGGTCGTCCTTCTCTGCAGAAGCAGTCAAGCCCACGCCCGTCACGGACTTTCCGGACACGAATATTCCTTTTGGCGCCAGGTCCTTCACGTACTGCAGGAAACGGGTTTTAGCGGAACCAGGGTCGCCGATGAGCAGGATGTGGATGTCGTTCCTGATTGGCGCGCCGCCAGGGATGAACTTGTCCTTGGTGCCGCCGAAAAGCTGGAGCGTCAAGGCCTCCTTGACCTCGCTGTGCCCGTAGATGCCCTGCGCCACGGACGCGTACATCTTCTCGTAAATCTTGGGGTCGGTCGCAAACTCGCGTATGCGCGCCTCGTCCTCCTTGGTGGTCTCTATTTCCTCAAAGTCCTTCTGCGTCTTCTTGGCGTTCACCACGTCTATGTAGCGCGTGTATATCTGCGAGCCCTCGCCCGTGCCTGTGCGCGGCTTTGCGGGCGGGATGAGCCTCATCACGCCCGTAATCTCGATGGTGTCGCCGGGCGTCACCTTGTTCACCAGGTCGTCCTCCATCCAAAGCGTGATGGTTGCCGCGGGCGCGCCGCCCGTGAGCCTCTCCAAAAGTTCCTGCGCCTCGGCTTTCTGGACGTCCACGAAATAGGAATCTTCCTCCTCGAGCTTGAGCGCGCGGCGCTTGCACTCGGAGCACACTTGCGGCACCTGGGCGTTCTTCGTCATGGGCACCTTGGTGGTGGCATCGCACATCTGGCATTTGTAGACGGCAACTTTCACCTTGTGGAGTATGGGGCCGCGCTTGGTCACCACGCCTTTTACGGAGATGAGCTCCCTGATATTGCGCGAGCTTATGTCCTGGATGAGAAGGCCCGAGTCGGGCAGGTTGAAGAAGCGCACGTGCGGCTCGAAGGCAACATCCGGGTGAGCGTTCTTGAAAACCACTTCCTGCGATTGCACCAAAGCAAGCTCCGCCGCGTTGATGAGCGTGTCCGGCTGGCGGATGAGGATGTCCGCAAGCTCGCGGTCGTACTTTTCAAGGTCCTCGAAGTCCACAAGCAGGCTTTTCTGCACTGGGTAGTCGGTAAGCAGCCTGTTTATCCTCTCCCGCAGTGCGTCGGAGTAAAAGGACTCGAATTTTTCCACGAAAGATGAGGTGTCAGTGTCAGATGGCATAGGCCCACAGCCCGCCCGAACCGTTCGGGAGAGCCTTAGGGCAGGAAATGATATAAATAGCTTTCCCAACCGGCATGCTGGTGAGCGGGCCTATTTTATTCGAGGACAATGTCCAGAAACAAGGTTGTCTTCTGTTTTTTGAAGGCATTTTCAATCTACCGCGTGTTTAAAAAACGTGCCTGGGAAGCGGCTTAATGTGGTAATAAGTATATATTTAAATATCTATGCCAACAGGATACTGGCATGAAGAAGTATGCCATCAACGGAAGCCTTGCTGCAAAAACGCCGGGCCCGGCTCTTGGGCGCACAATCATGAGGGAAATCCGCTGCGGCGGCATGCGGCATTCAAAGATTGCCAATCCAAGAATCAACTATAACGACCATGCGTGCAGCATCGGCCCCTTTGCGAAGAAGGGCTACATAATGGCGGAAGAATTCCACAATGACGACCATCCGCCGGCCTACAAGGTGGAGGGGAAATCGCTCGTTTCCGTGCCAGAGAAAGAAATCATCTGCGCAAAGGAAATGCTCATTGTCACAACCGCGCAAGAGGCGCAAAACGGGCTCCTCCGGGAGCAAAACATCTTCCAAAACAGGAAATTCTACCCGGCAGTCGTCACTTTCCAGAGGAAGGCGGTGATTGCGCAGGCACCCAGGTGGCTTTTGTGGCTCGGGGGCATTGCTTACCGGAAGTCAAGGTTCCTCAAAGAGCTTTGCAGCGCGCTTGACAGGCAGGATGGGCTCATCAAAAGCGATGTGAAGCCGCTTGACCAGATGGGGCAGACTTACTATTCGATAAGGAACGGGCGCATCAAGATGCCTGGCGAAACAATATCGATGTGCGACAAGTCGAGGGAAATCCCGAAGGATGTGCAGATAAGCGTGATATTCGACAGGTTCTGGAAGGTGAAGAACAGGATTGTGACGGACTTTTACCTTGTCCTCACCATGGGGCCGATTGGCGGGGAAACGGTGGCTGGGAAGGCCGATAGCCGCAAGCGCGGGTTTGACACTGTGTTCAAAGAGGTGCTTGATAAAGTGTTCGTGCACCTTGAAGGCATCTCTTCCTCGCTCCACAAGAGGTCTGCGCACCACCTCATGCTGGCAATTGAAGGCAGGAAAGAGCTAAAGCAAGAAACTGCCGGGCCAACTGTCAAGTGAGTGCTTTTGCCAAAGTGTTTTATACCCTCCATTTCCAACCTACTGCGAGGTAGGTCCATCTGAAGAAGAAAATACTCATAACGTCCGCGCTGCCGTACGTGAACAACGTGCCGCATCTGGGCAACATCATAGGCTGCGTGCTGTCAGCCGACGCTTTCGCGCGCTACTGCAGGAGCAGGGGGCACGAGTCGCTTTTCATCTGCGGCACCGACGAGTACGGCACTGCCACCGAGGCAAAGGCGATGGAGGAGGGCATCACGCCGCGCGAGCTTTGCGACAAGTATTACGCGCTCCACAAGGGCATTTACGAGTGGTTCGGCATTTCCACGGACATTTTCGGAAGGACAGCAACGCCAAAGCACACGCAAATCACGCAGGAAATCTTCCTGGACATCTACAGGAACGGCTTCATTGCAGAGGAGGAGATTGAGCAGGCATTTGACGAGAAGGTGCAGATGTTCCTCGCAGACCGCTTCATCGAGGGCACCTGCCCGCACTGCGGCTATGATGGCGCGCGCGCAGACCAGTGCGAAAAGTGCGGCAAGCTCCTGAATTTCGACGAGCTTGTCAACCCAGTCAGCAAGTTGTCCAAGACCGCGCCGGTGAAGCGCAGGTCGCGCCATCTTTTCATCGACCTTCCCAAGCTGCAATTAAAGCTTGCGGAGTGGATTGAAAAGGCGAGCAAGGAGGGCAGCTGGTCTGACAATTCCATCCAGATTGCAAAGTCATGGCTCGCAGAGGGGCTGAGGCGCCGCTGCATCACGCGCGACCTGAAGTGGGGCGTGCCTGTGCCGCTGCCGGGCTGGGAAAAGAAAGTGTTTTACGTCTGGTTCGACGCGCCCATTGGTTACATTTCCATTACTGCGAATTTGACGGATAAATGGCGCGAGTGGTGGCTCAATCCGCAGGGCGTGTCGCTTTACCAGTTCATGGGCAAGGATAATGTGCCGTTCCACACAGTCATTTTCCCCTCCACTTTAATGGGCACGGGCAAGGATTGGACTCTCCTTCACCACCTCAGCACCACGGAATACCTGAATTTCGAAGGCGGCAAGTTCTCAAAGTCCAAGGGATTTGGCGTGTTTGGCAACGACGCAGTGGAGTCGGGCATCCCAGCAGATGTGTGGCGCTATTACCTGCTCACCAACCGGCCTGAGAAGATGGACACCAATTTCACCTGGCAGGATTTCGGCGAGAAGCTGAACAACGAGTTGCTTGCCAACATCGGCAACCTTGTGAACAGGACGCTGGTTTTCACTGCGCGCGAGTTTGGCGGCAAGGTGCCCGAGCCTGACTTTGCAGGGGATGACAGGAAATTCATGGAAGAGCAGAACGCGCGCCTTGCCGAAGTTGGCGCGCTTCTGGAGAAAGTGCAGCTGAAGGAAGCGCTGCACCTGGCAATGCACTGCGGCAAGGAAGCCAATGCCTACTTCCAGAGGAACGAGCCATGGAAGGCAGCGAAGGAGGACCGTGCGAAGTGCGCGGCTTCCATCTACGTGCTTCTGCACCAGGTGAAAGACCTTGCAATCGCGCTCGAGCCTTTCATTCCCAACACCAGCGCAGCCATTTTCAAGCAGCTGAACATTGCACCGAAGAAGTGGGATGACATTGGAAAGCTTTCATTGCCTGTGGGGCACCAGCTAGGCACGCCTGGGATCATTTTCAGGAAGCTGGAACAGAAGGAGATTGCAGCGCTTGCTGCAAAGTTCTCTGGCAAGCAAGTGATTGCAAAGGAAGAGAAAAAAGCGCAGCCGAAAGAAAAGAAGGAACAGCTGCGCGCTGGGCCGATTTTGGCATCTGCAATTGATTTTGAAGTTGGCAAGATAACTGCCATCCGCAGGCACCCCAACGCAGAAAAACTTTACATCGAAACGGTGCAGATGGGCAACGGCGAGCGGCAGATTGTCTCGGGCCTGGTGCCGTACTTGAAAGAGGAGGAGCTGCTTGGCAAGCTCGTGGTGATTGTGAAGAACCTCAAGCCCGCAGTGCTGCGCGGCGTGGAGTCCAAAGGAATGCTGCTTGCCTCAGAAAAAGACGGCGTGCTTGAGGTTCTCTCGCCAGCGAACGCAAAGCCGGGCGACAAGGTGGCTGTTGAAGGTTTGCCCGCCGCAACATTCAATGAAATCACCATTGACCAATTCGCCACTGTGAAGCTGGAAGTGAAGGCGCATTCAGCGCTTGCGGACGGGAAAAGGCTGCTTGTGAATGGCGCGCCCATAAAGACGGAAAAGCTTGCTGAGGGGAAAGTGAGATAGACAGGCGCACTCGAGAGATATATTTATAAACACAACTTACCACACTAAGGATTATGGTACAGATGACGAGAACTCCCTTCACGCTGAAGCTAGGGCATGAAAAATTCAGCGGCGAAGGGGCACTGGCGCTTGCCAAGAGGTCTATTTGGTATTCCATGAAAACCAATGAAGCCAGCTGGCGGCAGGGATCGGAAATGCTGCTATTCCTGGATGGCTACGGCGAATGGACCCACCGTGTTGCAAAGGAGCCTGGCAGGGACTGTGAAACGACAATCAAGGAGCTGAACGATTACGCCAATGCCCTTTCCCACTGTGGAAGGGGGCTTAACCTGGCGTTCAGTGCGTCGCACTCGGAAAATGTACATTGCCAGATGGATGAATTGACCGATTCTTCCATTTTCAGAAGCCACCTCAACAACATGCTTGCACTCACAGGCCCATGGCACCTGATAGATGCCCTCAAAAGCCAGGACATGCACGAAATAACCAAGCACGCCCGCCTTATTGGCATGACCATCTCGCGCGCCAAAAGGCTTTTGGGGCTGGTCGCTGACTTGAATGGCAGCAGCTTCCCGGAAATCAAGGCGCTTCTTGAGGCCGAGAGCCCCAATGACGCATTGGAAAGGATCAAGCACGAAAGGCTCCGCGTGTCAGCGGCATATCTTGCCGAGTTGAATGCTATGGTTTCGCCTATGCTCCAGTGGCGCATGCTGCCGCTGCTCGTTACGATAAAAACAGCATCAAAGGACATGATTGTGGTGAATGGCGCGCGCTACGCCAAGAGATTCAATGCCTATTCGCGTTTTGTCAAGAAAATCCTTTCGTGCGAGCAGCAAAAGCTTGCCCACCTGCCGGAAGACGACCCAAAGCGCAAGGCGTTCAACATCTTCGAGCACCATTTTGGCAATTCTGCTGGCGGGATGCCGGCATTCTTGCCGCTTGCGGCAAGGAAGCCTGATATTGTGGCTGAAAAATCAGCGGCAGGCGCCACCTATCTGCTCCGCTTCCTTGAGATTGCCGGGCGCGTGCGCGAAAGCGACGACCCGCGGGTGCTTGCGCTTGTCTTCACAGGCGGGGGCACCGCCCCCTACCTTGAGAAGCTGGAAGGCAGATACATCGCTTGATGGCGGCGTCCCTGCACCCTTTTTATTCCTAGCGCGCGCGTTTATGCGCGGTGGGGAAATGACAGTTCTATTCGGGGAGCACACATCATCGGACATTGCGAGGATTGCAAAGCAAAAGAAAAAGCCCATTGTAATCGTGCCCATGGGCGCGCTTGAGGCGCACGGCGAGCACCTGCCGCTCTGGACGGATACCATCACGCCTTTCAAGCTCGCGCAGAAGGTGGCGGAAAGGACAGGCGCGCTCGTGCTGCCGCCCATACCATACGGCTTTTGCTACACCCTTCGCCCCTGGGCAGGCACGGTGTCGCTCAA
>Ga0172370_10010930_pt1 | contig 10325 bp, 5 predicted proteins | sample LakKiv5m_FD_114538 | JGI IMG/M metagenome (GOLD analysis project Ga0172370, IMG submission 114538) | Freshwater microbial communities from Kabuno Bay, South-Kivu, Congo - kab_022012_11.5m | ecosystem: Environmental > Aquatic > Freshwater > Lake | place: Democratic Republic of the Congo...
AGTCACAAAACGATCGGCTCTGGAGAAAATATTGGATTAAGTCTCGTCAATAAAGTCTTAATGTTGTTTGTGATCCTTATAGCGGTTGCCATTCTGATATTAATAATTATTGATGCGCGTCGTCGGATTAGTCTGAAAATTAAAGCCAGGTCAGTGCATGAAGAATAATCCTTCTAAAAGGTCGAAACAAACGAAGGCTGTTGAATTGAATTCATCGCCTTCAGCATCACAACTGTCTACCATCACACGATTTATTAGTGAAGCAGACGCCAATGATGCACTTAAGCAAATAAAAACGACCAAAGACGGACGGATTCTCTTTGAGCGCTATAACCTGGTAACTCGAATTCTTCACCTCGTACTCATGGTTACCATCACGGTACTGGCTTTCACCGGATTGGTCCAGATAAATCACGGAAGTAATTTTGGTCAATCCATGTTGAACCTGGTTCACGGGTTAAATAATTTGCAGGAAATTCACCATGCTTTTGCAATTCTGCTTGCACTTTTGGCGATAATACATCTGGTCGAAATAATGGAAAAATATGTGGTCCGCCGTCAACATGCCTCCATGGTACCTGTCAGTTATGATTTTCGATCGTTTCTACAGATGCAGCGCTTCAACCTCGGCATCTCAAAAGATAAACCACGGTTTGACAGGTATTCTTTAGAAGAAAAAGCTGTTTACTGGTTGGCGGGTTCAGCAATCGTAATTTTAGGTCTGACAGGTGTTTTCCAATGGTTTCCTCTTCTGGTGACAGAATTCCTTCCAGGAAAAGTTGTTCCAATTGCCGGCATCATCCATCGTTGGGAAGCCATCTTGTTGATGATCGTCATATTTGTTTGGCATCTTTACCAGATGCTTATCAGTAGAACCGATTTCAGCATTTTTTCTGGTTTGAAATCAAAAGAAGAAATGCAGAAGGAGCACTCCCTTGAGCTCGAATACATCGAAAAAGCTGCAGCAGCGGTTGGCAGCCCGACATGGCCGGTCAAAATCGAGCTTGCTTTAGTCAACGATCCGGATTCAAAGATCGTAAAAAGTGAAACAACCAAATAAATGATTATTTGTGGTATTTAAGAATATATAGGTAAAGAAAATGCCATTTTTTAGAAAAATTCGTACAAGATTACATTGGCCAAAAGTGACAATTGACCTTTCCAGGCCCTCCCATCGTCTGAAACTGACTTTATTCCTGGTTGGTATCCTGATAGTGTTGACTGGAGTTTTGATCGGAGGTATCAAGGGTTACGATTACACGGAAAGTTCGGAATTTTGCGGTACCACCTGCCATGTTATGGACCCACAATTTGTTCGCTACGAGCAATCTCCACACGCAAATGTCGATTGTGCCCAGTGTCATATCGGACCCGGCGCCTCATTCTTTGTGCGATCCAAGATCGATGGATTGCGCCAGGTCTATGCTACTATCTTTGATACCTACAGTCGCCCAATATTGAGCCCGGTAAAGAATTTACGTCCGGCACGTGACACCTGTGAAACCTGCCATTCCCCCACAAATTTCAAAGATAATATTGTCAAGACCATCCAGCACTATGATGACGATCCTGCCAATACTCCCATTCAGACTACCTTGATCCTGAAAATGGGAGGTACCAAGGAAAGTAGAGGCATCATCAAGGGCATCCATTGGCATATAAGTAGCGAAGTTTACTATATTGCTGCGGATGAACAGCGTCAGTCTATGTTGTGGGTCGGGGTTCGTCAAGAGGATGGAACCTTAAAGGAATTTTTTTCGCGGGACCTGATCGGTATGAATCAGACTGAATTTGTTGAACAGGCCAGGTTAGATGGGCGTATGAGAACGATGGATTGTATCGATTGCCATAACCGAACCGCTCATTACATCCCATACCCTGAACAGGCTGTAGACAAAGCGATCGCGGATGGTCACATTTCCCGAAATCTCCCGAATATTCGTGCCCGTGCTGTTGAGTTGATCAGTGCTTCATATGATAGTTTGGACCAGGCAAATGCAGCTTTCGATTCGTTGGCTGATGAATATTCCATCAATTTATCCGGCAAAGTCGCCTCCAACCCGGCTCTCATCCAGGTAAATTCCCAGATGGTTGCTGAAGCCATTGAAACCCTTAAATGTCTCTATGTTGAAAATACCTTTCCAGAAATGAAAACGGATTGGACAACCAACCCCAATAACGAAAAACACACGCCTTCGCTAGGTTGTTTTCGTTGTCATAACAATGCAATGATTTCGATTACTGCCACCAATACCGAAGGAAATAAGCGGGATACCATAAGTGCCGAGTGTAATTTGTGTCACAGCGTACCCATAACCGGACGTGGCAGTGAATTGTTATTTGAAGCTCCTGTGATCGTTGGTTCAGTTCCAGCCTCTCACGAAGATTACAGTTGGACACTTACGCATGCGTCGATCACGGACGCACAAAAGCAAGATTGTCTGCTTTGTCATGGGCAAGGTTTTTGTAACAATGGCGCCTGCCACAATCTCTCCCATCCTCCGGATATGCTTTTTACCCATGTGGATGCATTTAAACAAGCCGGTGAGCAGGTTTGTTTTACATGCCACCAGAATATCTCGTGTTCGCGTTGCCACTCAGGTGGTGTGATAAAAAATCCTTAAAGGAAAGAGTTCATGCAAAAGATAAGTTCGTTTTTTAATTCATTCATGGAGCGTTATCTATCCTCCAATAAGCAGATCCAGCGTATCATCCTGTTTGCCTTGATAGCACTCGTATTGGTTGTAGGTAGTTTTGCTGGGTATTACTATTTTGACCGTTTTTATTCCAATCAGCAGCCAATTTCTGAGCGGACTTTGGCTGAGGCGGAACAAGCAGTTCAGGCTGACCCTGAAAACTTGCAGACTCGCCTTGTTCTGGCGGAAACCTACCTCCTGTATGGCCGATATTCTGATGCGCTGAATAATGCAAATCAGGTTTTTACGAAGGACCCAAAAATAGAACGGGCTTGGTTGGTGATAGGAGTTGCCAACGCTTTGAGTGGTAACCCGTCCAGCGCCATTACTCCTCTCACAAATTATGTGAATGCCTATAAAGATGAGGAAATGCCGGGAATGGATAAATACCTTCAGGAAGCAGCCTATTACCTGGGTGATAGTTATTTGCAGATGGGTCAACCGGAAAATGCCATCTTGCCTCTCGAGCAGGTTGTGGGTTGGAGCCAGCTGGATGCGGATGCCATGTATAAACTTGGTCTGGCTTATTCCGGAGTAGGTCGATATGAAGACGCAGTGAATATGTTTGCTGAAGCAGTGAACTTTGTTCCGAATTTTTCAGAAGCATATCAGGCTATGGCTGTTGCCTATGATGCAGGTGGAAAATCAGATTTGGGTGATTACGCCCGAGGCATGTTGGCATATTCTCAAAAAGATTATCCGGCTGCGATCGAATTGCTGATAAAAGCTGGTGGAAAATACCCTGGCTATGCCCCCATATTTGCAGGTCTGGGATTGTCCTATGAAGCCACGGGTGATTTGCAGAATGCCAAAACATCCTTTGAAACGGCTGTCTCAATTGATCGTGATAATTTCACTGCTGCACGCGGTCTAGAACGTGTGTCTGCACTAATGAATAAATAAAGGCTAATAATGACTACTCCAGATCTCGAAAACACAATTCAGGGAAATCCTGGTCCGAAAGAAGAAAAGAAGCGTCGAACTTTATTGCTGGTTCTTTTAATTCTTTTACTATTGCTTTGCGTAGCAGGATGCTTGTTCCTGCGTTATTTGCTCAATCCGGCACCTATTGCGGACATTATTCCCGGACCGGTTTCTGTTCAAGCTCCACCGACTTATGTAAAAATGATCGAAGGTCTGGACGCCCCGGTCGGGGTGGCTGTTTCTCCGGACGCCCAGCGCATTTATGTTAGCGAAAGCAATGGCGAACGTCTGATCAAAGCCTTTGATCGGGATGGAAATCTGCTTTTTAGTTTTTCACCTCCGTTTACAACAAAGGCTAATAGGTCACCTGGCTATATAGCTGTTGCGCAAGATGGACGGGTATTCGTCAGCGAAAGGTATAACAGTGTGATCGATATCTTTGATGCTGATGGTAATTTTCTTGATGCCATCATCAGTATGGATATGACTCTCACTAAATATCTGAAATCGCAATCCATCATACTTCCTCCAGGATCAGTCTATTATTATGATATTGTCTCTCAATCGGTTGTTTATCAAACCACGGGTGGAGAAGTCAAGTTTTCGCATATCCCGGATCGGGGTGGATGGAGTCCACTTGGGCTTCGTTTTGATGCTGAGGGTAATCTCATGGTGACGAACCTGACCAGTGGGCAGCACCAGGTGATTATCTACCCGGCAGCCTCGATCGCTGGTGATTTGGGTAATTTTTATCCTGTAGTTTCTTCGTTTGGTTCAGAAGGCAACCAGGCAGGTCAATTCTCCTTCCCGAACAATGTAGTCCGGGATGGCAACGGTAATTATTACATTTCGGATGGGAACAATGGTCGCATTTCCACCTGGTCGTTGGACCTAGTTTATAAGAGTTTCTTTGGATTTGGCTCATCTGAATCAGCATTAAATTTGCCTCGTGGCATGTGGATGAGCAAGAAGAACTTGTTGCATGTTGCAGATGCAGTCGGTCATGTTATCCGTGTTTACGATGTCTCAGCGGATGAACCCTTATTCTTGTTCAATTTCGGAGAATTTGGAATAACAGAAGGAAAATTCAACTTCCCGGTAGATATCCTCTTGGATTCCACCGGTCGTGTTTACGTTGCGGATCGTGAGAACAACCGCATCGATATTTGGTCATACTAGCGGCCGTGTTATTAAGGTCACTGTTTGATAGGGCAATTGCCCATATACCAGGTACAGGAGGTGAGTTGCAAGGAAGAGATAAGCGTTGGACCCCGATCTTTAACCTGTTTTAACAACATTTATAGGAGAAATATATTTATGAAAAAATATCTGATCGCTTTGGTGCTGGGCTTGGTTATAATCCTTGCCTTTGCCACCACAGTCGCCCTGGCGGACAATGGTCCCCACGGCGGTTTTGCTGCCAATACGGATGCCTGCGCTGGCTGTCACCGCATTCACTCTGCTTCAGTAGGTTCCAACGAATTGCTTGTTGCCACCGATCCTGAGGCTTTGTGCCTAAGCTGCCATGATAATGCTGGTACCGGTGCTTACACCGACGTCACCGATGGTGTTTACAAGGCCGGTGGTAGCGAAGGTGTTGCTGGCGGAAGCTTGTTCGCCGGTGGTTTCGAAAATGCACTCATGGCAACTGCCTGGAGTGGTGCATGGCCGGCCAATAATGCCCCTGCTGCTGTATCCAGAGCAGTGACATCAACCCACGGTGTAGGTGCCAGCGGTGCTGTTTGGGGTTCGGGTGCAAACAATAGTGTCAATGATACCCTTACGCTGGAATGCACCTCATGCCATGATCCTCATGGAACCGCAGGTTGGGATCTCTCAACCACCCCTGATACACGTGTCGCTTCTTACCGCTTGTTGCGTTGGCAGCCCTCCGGCTCCAATGGCTTTACTGCTCCTGCCACCAGTGTGAACTGGAGCGGTGGTGCCTTCCCGACCAATGATTCAGCGCAATCAGGTTGGCTTGTACCAGACAACTACTCCACCAACGGTGGTGAATGGTACACCATTGGGTCTCAGTCATTAAATGGAAATAATCCATTTGCTGTTGGTGACTACAACAATGGCAATGCAGACAACACCTACCAGCCACTCAACGGCTCGTCCGTAACACAGAGCTACATTCCGGCCGCGGTCAATGTGGCCTACTTCTGTGCCCAGTGTCATGACCGCTACTTTAATAATAGTAGAATGCGCAGTGACACTGACTTCAGCGTTTATTGTGGTGAAGCTGGACCTTCTTTCACATCCTCCTTGCTGCCTGATAAAGCCCCGGTAGGTGGTGTTCATCCAGATCATCCAACTGAGTGTGTAGGAACATCTGTAGTCTCAGCAAGCGGTGCTATCGCTGGAGTTCCAGCTGGAACTGTGGTCTGGGGTGATGCCAGCCCGAGTGGTGACACAACATACATGTACCGACATACCTCCGGCGATATTCGCGCTGCGATGGATGGTACCTCCACTGCTGGTTCTGGTTCATCGGTCAGCCGAAGTTGTGTGGCTTGCCACGTTGCCCATGGCACTTCTGCTGTTGCAGATCCTGTTGCGAATGGTTTCGATGCTGATGCAGATGGTTCTCTCGCAGGTGGTTCTGTTCTCATGCGAATGGATGGCCGTACGATTTGCTTGCGCTGCCATGCCAGTTCAGTTAACTTTACTGTTTCTGGCTTACCTCCGACGCCTACAGTGACTCTGGTTTCCCCAGCCTCTGGTTCAACCGCTGGTGGTGACTCCATTTCCATCACTGGTACAGGTTTCTCCGGATCAGGTTACTCCGTCACCCGTGTCAGGATTGGAACCAGCAACAGCTCCGGCAGTGCGACGACATTCACCATGGTGGCCGGAAGCCCAGCCGCCGGACAGTGCCAGGTCACAAGCTCCACCAATATCGACTGTGTCACACCTGCATATACTGCTGGTCTTAAGAATGTATATGTTACCTCTCCTGGTGGCACTGGAACTGGTACTGGTCTGTTCACTTTTGTTGCTCCATAATACCTGGTAAAGATTCGTAATTTATACGGGGAGAGCCTGGCCCGGCTCTCCCCGTGGAAGACTGGCGAAACCGTGATGGATGCTCACCTCTATAATCTGAATAAATTGCATGCTCCTTTTTCCCGGGGTCCGAAGATTGTTGCATGCAGCCTTCACGGTCACCCTTTTACAACAGAGGTGTGGGCGGAATTTCACAGCCCGCACCTCTGTAAGTCAGTTGAAATAAAGTTTCTTCGCTCAATCAGGCTCCAGACTGACTGGAGTGGCGTTTATCAAACCCGTTGATCTGGTTGACCGAATAAAAATTATTTCAGAAATTGATGTTATTTGATTAATCAAGGATTAGAGTGGAAATTTGAAGAATATGACATCTCATCGAACTGATCCGATATTAAGAACCCCCTGGGCGCTTTTCGTGTTTTTATTGGTGCTCGGTTTTGGCGCGATCACTTCCGTCGTGCTGGCGGTAAATTCCTCCGATGGCACCGATCCCATCTGGGGAGCTCGCACGGGTGATGCACCTGCGTGGTTGGTAATGCCAGCAACCTACCATCAGCTTTATTCGCACTACGAATTTGCTTATTTGGCAGGTAATCTGATTGCATATAAGGACGTTGATGCCAATTCTTGTACGGATGGAGCATTTTTGCAAGGGGGAGCAGCCAATGAGTGTTCCCTGCCTTTGGCTCTATCTGCAGTTTTCGCCTGGCAAAATCAATTCAATCAGGAAATTATGGCTGCCTCTCAAGAGACCGGTGTGCCTCCGATTGTTCTAAAGAACATTTTTTCGTGGGAATCACAGTTCTGGCCTAAAACAGGATATGTAAATACCTATGAATATGGCTTGGGGCACATTACCGAGGCAGGTGCAGATTCAGTACTGCGTTGGAACAAACCCTTTTATATCGATCTTTGCCGTAACAATTTCACTGAAGATACCTGTCGCACGAATTATGCTGAGCAAACTGCTCATATTCGGGCAGCCATGATGGGTGCGGTAGTTAAATTAGTAAAAGCAGATTGTTCTGAATGTCCATATGGTCTTGACATTCCGCTGGTAAGGAAAAGCATTCCAGTTTTTGCCAATACTTTACTTGCAAATGCCAATCTGGTCAAACAGACTGTCACCTCATTAACAGGCAAACCTGCTTATCAATCGGTGTCCTATGAGGACCTCTGGAAATTCAGTTTGACCAGTTATAATGCCGGTCCTGGCTGTTTTGTGACGGCTTTTTCTCGCACTTTGCGCTCCTATCAAACCCTGGATTGGACGAATTTTTCTGCTCAATTGGATCCAGGTTGCCGGGGAGCGATCAAATATGTCACCTTTATCAGTGATTCCTCCCATTTTCACCCCGAAAATGATCCAGATCTGGTCCCGGATCCAATTGAAGAACCCACAGGTCTGCCTACCGATGTACCTTCCGAAATACCCACCGATGCTCCCACAACGATCCCTGTGGAAGGCACTCCAACCCCTGATCTTGACTATACACTTGTTCCTTCGCTTCAACCCACAGAAGAAATTACCGCAACAGGCACTTCAACACCTCAAAACGAAACCTCAGAGATTGGATTACCTGGAACTGAAACAACTTCAACTCCGACTTTCGAACCAACCATTGAACCTCTGCCGGAGAAAATAATCGAGCAATTGGATTCACCTCACGTTCTCGATCAGGTAATTCTAAAGATAGATCCAGCCCGTCGTTCAGCGGCTCTGGATGTTCTAAAGACTCTCGGGATCAATCTGGTGCAGGATAGCGACCAGGTTGGATCGCTGGATACCCTCATTATCCAAGTAACTTCTGACCAATTGGGTGAAATACTAGCCGCCTTACAAACCAGTTCAGCTGTGGTTTATGCCGAGCCAAACTATCTGGTCTCTTTGGCAAGTCTTCCTAATGACCCTGAGATCGCTTCCCAGGAAAACCTCTGGAATATCCAGGTTCCGCAAGCTTGGGATGCTCTCCCCAGCATGCAGGAAGTTCTCGTGGCGGTAGTCGACACAGGTGTGGATTACAACCACCCGGATCTGGTCAATGCTATCTGGCAAAACGTTGGGGAAACGGGTCTGGATGAATCAGGAAACGACAAGCGCAGTAATGGGTTTGATGACGATGGTAATGGATACATAGACGATTGGCAGGGTTGGAATATGGTTTCCAGCAACAATGATCCTGCAGATGATCAGGGACATGGCACCCATTTGGCAGGTGTAATCGGAGCTACAGTTAACAATGGCTTGGGTATCGCTGGAATTGCTCCAAATGCTCGTATTCTTCCGGTCAAAGTATTGGATAATACCGGCTATGGTACCTACGCACAGGTGGCTGAAGGAATTTATTACGCAACAGACTTTGGTGTGCGAGTCATCAATCTAGGGTTTGCAGGATTGGGTTCAAGTCAGATGATGCAGGATGCAGTGGATTATGCTGTAGCCCATGGCGTCCTTGTTGTGGCGGCTTCAGGTAATGGAGGTATGAATACCACCTATTTCCCAGCTGCTTATCCTGGTGTAATTGCCGTCAGTGCGGTGGATTCAGTCCTGAACCGGGCAACATTTTCCTCATCAGGAGACCATATCAGCCTCGTTGCTCCCGGAATAGGTATCTATTCCACCTATTTGGATGGTACTTACAAGACCTTTTCAGGTACATCCATATCATCCGCTCATGTTTCAGGTGTTGCGGCTTTATTGGCAGGACAATCTCAGTTTGCAGATCTTAATGATCTGATTTCTGCTTTGTTGAATAGTGCTATTGACCTTGGCGCTCCCGGGAAAGATCCTTATTTTGGTTATGGCATCGTTCACGCCTATGATGCACTTGGGTATTCAGGTCCTGTACTGCCAACCCCAACTCCCTGGGCTGTTCCAAGTTCCACTCCAGGTGGTTCTGGTGGAGTTTATATTCAGGCTACCCAGGACCTGTGGGGACGCGCTCAAACATCGACCTATGCCATTGTTGATCCCGCCAATAGCATCGATAGCAGTTTTAATGATCTAACTGCAAATTCCACCGGTCCTTTTGGGAGTTCAAGTACAAGACGTTGGACATTTACCAGTTTTGATGATACCACCTTCACCACGGTTGCCCGGGTTGAACTGGACCTTCGCATGTATATGACAGGTTGGTTGAATGATACTTATTACATTCAAGTTTATGATCCAACCAATCTTGCCTGTGGGGGTACAGGTTGGTGTACGGTTTTCAATTTACAGTATTCAGTTTCAGGTTCAAACCAAATGCAGCCCCCTTCAACTCTGACAACCATAACCATTGATGTTTCAAATTTGTTGAACTCAGCTGAAAGAGTCAACAATGCCCAGGTGCGGTTGGCTGGTTCAGGTCTTATTGCTGGTAGCGCTGAAAATGTAACGGTTTATATGGATGAGGTTCGTCTTCGTGTCCTTGATGAATTACCGCCAACACCTACACCTACATCTACACCTATATTTGTTTCAACTCCAACTTTGCCGGCTGAGCGAGCCATTACTGCCACGCCACTTGCTGTTGAACCACACAATAGCTTTCTTTCAGCCAATGTAGATACATGTGCAGCCTGTCATCGCAGTCATACAGCCCAATCGGCTTCTCTACGTAACAACACAGGTGAAGAACAGGTTTGTTTTACTTGCCATACAAGTGGTGGTAGCGGGACCAATGTTCAGCTTGCTTTTACTAGTTTCAA
>Ga0172370_10010931_pt1 | contig 10324 bp, 3 predicted proteins | sample LakKiv5m_FD_114538 | JGI IMG/M metagenome (GOLD analysis project Ga0172370, IMG submission 114538) | Freshwater microbial communities from Kabuno Bay, South-Kivu, Congo - kab_022012_11.5m | ecosystem: Environmental > Aquatic > Freshwater > Lake | place: Democratic Republic of the Congo...
GGAATTCGAAAGTCGCTGCGCTTGGAGTAATTGGCCGTCATGGAAAGGTCGTTGCTGGTGGTCTTATTGCCGGAGATGCCAAACGTCCGGGTGAGGGTGGTCTTGTCGGAGGTGTTGTAGCGCACGTTCATGGAAATGCCGTTCTTCCATGACATGGTGAGGCCCAGCAAGGGACGGAATTGCGAGTCATGATCCTCTTTGGTAATGACTTCCACGCCCTTGTTGACGTCGAACGTTTCGCTGGATTGGCCGCTGTGACCGTGCTCCAAGCTCACCCGCTGAATGTACTTGTTTACAACCGGCAATTTTTCCAAGCCGCCTACCCGGAGGGTCCAATCCGGGAACAACATGCTCACGTCTTCGCCCAGTGTCAGCCAGGTTTCCGAGCGTTGTCCTGTGGTGGTTGTGCTGGAGTTGAGCGAATAGTTGTTATCATACTTGAAGCTGAGGGAAATATCCCTGCCGAGCTTGATGCCCGAGGAGGCGCTGATGGTTTGACTTTCGCTGCTGGAACCCCGGTTTAAGTTGGCGCCTCCCCCGGTGCCTGTTCCCCCGGTCTGGGACTGAATTTCCAACGGCACACCCAGGCTATCACTAAAGCCAAATTGGAAAGCCAGACCGGGCATGCCCGTCAGGCCGTAGGTGTTAAGGCTGTTCCTTTGGCTGAAGTTGATGCTAAAGGGTTCGAACAGGTCAAAGAACTTGGCGAACGTTCCCAGTACGGAAAACCCGCCGCCGGATTTTTCTTGAGGCTCCGGTTTTTTCGCTTTTGGCTCTTTTTCTCCTGGCTTTTTTGCACCTTGGCTCTTTTCTTCTTCCTGATCTCCTTGCTTGCCGCCAGGTTTGGGACGCTGAGGCTGGGGCTGAGGGCGCGGACCCCTTCCAGCAGGACTCACGGATGGCCGATAAATGGTTTTCACCAAGGCACCCAGATTAAGCGTCCCTGATGCGCTGAGGCTGACGTTTTGCGTGGCGCTTTTAGCCTGGGTTCGCTGTTGTCTGTTGTAGCCATATTTGAAAGCCGAGGTGTAGGAAAAATTGCTGGTCAGCCAGGAGAAGAACTTGGGGTTGTACTTGATAGAAAAGTTCTGGCTAACGCTGGTCAGCAATCCCAATTGACCCTTTTTGATCTGCTGCAAGAGCGTGTCCTGCGCAAAGCCCTGCAAGTCGTGGGTGTAGGCGCGATTGGTGTCGAAGGACAGATTGTCAAATATCTTCATTTGTCCGGCGTAGGTGCGATTGACGGCAAAAGAGCCGTTTTTGGATTCGACGCCGGTTCGCGTCAATGAAGTATTGTCGGTGCGCGTTCCTGCCATTTTCGTGGAGAAGGATTCCGGCGCGTAATAGAGCTTCATTTCGGTGATTTTGGTTAGCAGCCGTGACTTGCCGAGGAAGCCGAACGGCTTGATGAAATTGTTGCGGCCAAAATTAACGCCCCAATCCAAATTGGCGGACTCGGATTTGTTCTCGGAGCTCTTAGTACGCGAGTCGCTGCCTTTGCCGCTGGTTTGGCTATAACTGGCCCGAAGCGGAGTGAGCAGGTTTTTGACGAAAAAATTTTGCGAGCGGGAGGTAATGCCCAGCGATACACTAAAGCCCTGTCTTTCATTGATGGTGCGGATTTGTTCGATGATGGAATCCGGCAGGGCCTCGGTCACCTCGACGTCGGTTCCGGGCTTGTATTTGGGCGTCGCCTCGCTGCGGGCATAGTTATAGTTGATGGGAATCGACAAACCCAATTTGGACGGCAGAAATTTATCCAGTTGAAAGCTGGTATTAAAGCTGCCGCTGATGCGATTATCACCATCACCGTATTGCGTGGCGACGTTATGAAAGTCCGCGTCTTGCTTATCCACTTGCCCGTTGAAGCGGATCAAGTCCGCCCAGGCGAGATCCAAGCTGGCGCGCAGGGCCATGCCCTTGTCCTTTTTGACATTGGATAAACGCAGCTCGTTCATGTAGACTTCACCCGTGAAAGGCAGGACGTCGGCTGCCGGCACTCCCAATTCGTCATAATCGAGGTTTTTGACGCCGGCCACCAGGATACGGATATTGCGCAAAGCCGGCGTACCTTTGACGACCCAAGAACGACCGTTCCCCATATCCTTGTAGTAAACTTTACGCGTGGAGTCATAATTCTGAGCAATGAGCTTGATGGCCGAAAGCTGAACGAGATCCAACTCAATGTCATTATTGCTCCAGCCCTCATAAACTCGTTGCCGCACTTCGTAATAGTTGTTCATGTCCGCACCGAACCGAAGGAAGAACTCGATCCGCGAAGTGTCCGCTTTAATGTGCCGGCCAAAGGTATCATGACCGTAGACATACATCTTCAGCGTGCGGTAGTGGATATAATCCTGCGGCTCATAAAAAGTCTTTTGGATGATGCCGTTGTCGCCCGGCAGCAGATTATCGACCTTGAGGACCAAGGACTGCTCTTTGGCCTGCACGCGCGTGATCCGGTCTACCTCGCCAACCACGCCTCTGGCCGGACGATAGTCCGGATTATCATGGGTGTTGACGACGGTAACGGTCACCGTTGAATCATTCTTGGCATCATATTTTTCCGGCTCCAGCTTGGAAGCGACGCCGAATTCCTTCCACTCACTGCCAACCAGATTGATTTCGGCGATAGACACATCGTGCGTTTTCTGAGTCTCAAAACCATCCACCCAAACTCGGATATATTCGATTAAGGACAAATCCGGATTCCCGATTTTTCTCAAGGTTGGCTCAGGAGCTTCGAGGGGAATGCGATATTGCCGCCAGCCATAGTCTTCGCCGGTCTCGTTGGAAATGCTGGCGCCGGCGATATACATGGTATCCGGGTGGTCGCGGCGCAAAGAGAAAGAGTACTCGAAATAGTCATTGCGCAAATCCACGTCGCCATTGCCGTTCATGTCTTCCGAATCCGGTTTGCGCCCGCCATAGTCGTTTTCGTTGTCTTCGGTGCCGTTGGATTTGGAATAATCGATATTGGTTTGGTTATCGCCCGGATTGAAACGCCAGTCATCATAGCTGATCGGCTCGCCAAAGTCGCGCCGCCCATTGCCATTGATGTCCCAAAAGTCCAGAGGATCCGCGCCGCCCATGCCGTCCAAGCCCACGTCCTCTCCGGCATCCAAGAGATCATTGCGAATGCCGTTGCGCAGGATGTCTTCCGTGTCCAGTCGTTTGTTGGGAATAATATCTTCCGAAATTTGTCCTAGATCAATGTGCACTGTTCCGGTATCACCTTTGACCCAGACTTCTAAAAATTTGGCTTCCGTTTGATCATAATAGCCGGCGGATAAGGCCTTTTGCACGCCACCCCAGGATTCTGTAATCTGCCGACCAAGCTGGGGCAAGCTATCAGCCGGGGTAAATTGCATGACCAAAATATTGGTGGTTTGAGCAACGTTGGCATTCACATCCCGATTGGGCCAAATCCATTTGATGGGATATTGGCCGTAGGGATTGTACCAAACCAAATGGCCGCGGTTTTCCAAGGTAGGGTAGGTCTTGGTCAAGTCCACCTTGCCGAGTGGCGGGGAACAGTGCAGCCAGCTTTTCTGGGTAATGCCGATGGGAGTGATGCGCTTGGAGGCTTCAAAATCGTCGATGTACGCCACGCCGTCATTGTCGCCTGTCTGCTCGTTGTTACGCGTATTAGGATTGGGAATGACCTGAGCGACTTCGCCCTCGAATTTGATGCTCGACGGCGCGCGCGAATCCACAAAGGGGAGCAAATTTGCCAAGCGGGTCAATAAGAAGGGCTTCATGGAAAGAGAGGTGTTGACGTCCCAAACCATGTTGCGCATCGGCCCTTTGCCGACGCGAATCTTCTGATCGAGGGTTCGCTCATTCAAGTAAAGGAAGGTGCCGCCGATAAAGCTTTCGTCCCACAGGCCGTACTCTGCACGAACTCCCATGACGGTTTTTTTATCGATCTGGAAAAGCTGATTGCTCTCATAGGTGACGTCCAGATTGGAAGAAGGGCGGGTTGCTTCTTCATTGAGGACGCGCAAGGTGCCGGTGAAATAGTCGATGGTATAATCTGATCCGCGAACCAGCTTGCGGCCGTTCAAGGTGACCTCTTCTGAGTTTTCGATGATGTTCATGCCCAGACGATATTCCGAGCTGCGCGTGCGCGATTTGACCTCGATATAAAATTTACTTTGAGCAGTGATGACGCTTTGGACGGTTGTATCATAAATGGCCGGAGATCGTTTGTCTGCCGGCAGCAGGTTCTGAAAGTTTTGGTCGACAGGATTGAACGGCTGCAAATCCGGAAAGATAATTTCACCCCGCGCCAAATTAATGATATTGGGATTCATGTCCACAACGTTGTCGGGATTGGGCGTACCTGAGAGATCGACATTGTCCAGCCCGAATACTTCGAGATAGGTTTTCTTGTCGCTGCTGATGGTTATTGTTTCTTCCGGATCTCCGGAAGGTGGCTTGTAGAATATGTGAATCTCAAAGCCATCTTCAGGGACGTTGCGGCTTCCCAGACTATAAACATTTTTCCATTCCAAATCCCAGGTCTTATCGCTTGGCCGCGGCGTTTGCGCCTTTAGCAGGCGAAGCTGAACGATTTGACTGCTGTCGGGATTGAAATTAATATCCCCGCGCACGTTCTCCGCGCTGTCTTGATAGGCAATGGCCAAAACCTCGCCGTCGCCTGCCGGCACATTCAATTGAATAAAGCCAAGGCGGGTATCGATGTAATAGTCGGTCTTGTCCAAACGGATGAAATAGCCGCGATAATGCTCGGGATCGACCGTCAGCGTATCGGCACGATCGATGTCCGAGTTTTCATCCTTGGGAACCAGAGCCCAACCACGACGGGAATTCTCAAAGCGCGTTTGGTAGTTTGGCTCGGACTTGTACAGCTCAACTCTGGTAATGGCCCGTGCCGGATCAACAATGAAGTAGCCCTCATCGTTTTTAACGAGGTATTGCTTGCGATAGTATTCGTCGATGAAATAATAGGTGCCGCGCTTGTATTGGTAGTCTTCGATGCGCTTGGCTTCTTCCGAGGCCCCGCCTTTGAGAGAAAGCTTTTTGTTTTCGCCCTTTTCTTGGCTGGCGATGGCTGTGAGCTTCAAATTCCCCAATATCGCCGCTGCTTTAATGCCGAACAATCCGCTGCTTTGGCCTCCAAACGTGACAAAGCGGGTTCCAGGCAATGAAAGCGCGATATTACCGGCTTCGATGGATTGGATGATCTCGTCTTCGTAGCCTTCGTACTTGAGCTGGATATTGTTCTCAAAGTCGAAAGCGCGCTCCGAGTCCTGATCGACGCCGATGGTCACCTTGTCGCCCACGTGCCCTTGCACTCGGAACCGCTGCGTCTGCTCCATTTTAAAGTTATTGTCCGAGCCGCGCGTCAAGGCGGTTTTGACCTCGCTGCGTTTTTCGTTGCGAAAGCCGCCGCGGATGGTTATATCGCCCGTCACATCCAAGCCGACGGTGCCGCCGCCAAAGATTTTCTGAAACGCCTTGTTTTTGATTTCCACCGGAATGTCGATACGCAGACCGCTTCCGCCTCTGCGTTCGTATTGAGAGCGTTCGCCAATTCGACTAACGGCGCTGCGTTGCCACATATTTTGCAGATTTTGTTGTTGGCGAGCGGCGCGATAATCCTTCAGTGTCAGATAGGTCGGAACGCGGAAATCTACATCGTTCAGGGTTTCGTGAAAGTTGATGTTTTTACCGGTGGAATCGATTTTGACGTCGCGCTTGAAGGAGGAGAGCTTGCGTTTCAGCATGGGCGAACGCATGCCGTTCATGTGAAGCCCAAGGGAGTTCTCGTCGTCGGTAATGGGGACCAAAGGATTGTACGGCTGGGGCGTACTCATTCCTATGTAGGCTTGGGCGTCTTCTTGCGCCGAAGCACAAATAGGAAGAAGTATCATGGCAATGATCGAAAGTACGACCGCAGGCAGGATGGCACCGTTCGACCGAGTTTTACCAAATATGTACATGAAGTATTGTTTTGTGCCTTTTTACAATGCGATTTTAATCAGCACAGGTAGCAAGGATGACTGCTTTGCGTTCTGTAGGTAGCAAGCTATTCTATCAGTTTCTCCTTTGCTTGAGAATGGGCAGGATTCGGTGATTTCTAATTTGGGGTTCTTTGCTATTGCCTGCGGTTTTAGCGCCGCGAATATAAAAATATCTTTATAGAAATTCAATACAAAAAATTCTCTGGAACCGGCTCTTCAAAAGAGGATCAGTGGACGCGATGCTACTTGCCGGAGAGCGTCGACAATCTCGGCATAAGGGCATCCGCATCCAAAGCAATCATTGCGAAATCACTTTTACGGTGCAGGAATCAGATGTTCCCCGTCCTTGTGTGTGCAAAACCCAAGGATTCGAAAAACCGTTTGTAATCTTTGCCTCGAATCTCTATATTCTATCGCCAAGAAGCACAAAAGTTCCGAAGTTTTATTGTTCTCGAAAACCATCGTGTTAGAGAATATGGCTTAACCGCCAATGAACGCGAATGTACGCTAATTGCAAACGCGAATGAGCCGCAACCCAAAGTCAAAATGATTTTGTCCTTAATCATCTTGACCTAAAATCTATGCGGTCGTGTAAGCTTTTGTCAAGAATAGCCAAAACCTGCGGAGGCTGCCCTCAAAGACCAAACGGAACCGAGGATGCTCCCTTTCTGCTAATAGCAACCTCCCGCAGTTAGGCATCGAAGTGTTTTATGGAGAATGAGCTCGAAGATTGTTTACCCTCTGGCGATACATTATTAGAGAGCATATTGGACCGTTTGTTTTCGCCAATTGTGTCATCATTTTGGTCTTTCTGCTTAACCTGGTCTTTCGCGAGCTGGGTCGCATTTTGAGCCGGGGACTTAGTTTTAATCTCATCTTGGAATTCTTCTTCCTCAACATGGCCTGGATCATCGCTCTGGCTGTTCCCATGGCGGTATTGGTTTCCACCTTGATGGCTTTCGGTCGCCTCTCCGGGGATAATGAAATCGTCGCCATGAAAGCCGGAGGAGTGAGCATCATTAGTATTATTTTGCCGGTGTTCGTCGTTTCCATTCTCCTGTCGATTTTTCTCATCTGGTTCAATAACGAAGTGCTGCCGGATTTCAATCACCGCGCCAGACTGTTAGCTTCGGACATTGCCCGCAAGCGCCCGACCATCAGCTTGGAGCCGGGGGTTATCTATCGGGATTTGCCGGGCTATAATTTGTTGGTGCAGAAGATCAGAGAAACGCCGGACACATCCTATGCCAGCTCGGTGTTCATCGAAGACAACTCCGATCCCAACAAGAGCAAGATCATTTTTGCCGAGAAAGGCAAAATCTTTCTCAACCAAATGACCGGCTTGCTGGTTCTGATTCTTTATGATGGCGAGATGCACGAGTTGGAATTGGAGCACATGGAGCAATATCGCAGACTAACTTTTCCCAAGCAGGTACTTTCCATTTCGGTCCCGGACATTGTCATGAGCCGCAGTGAATCCGAATACCGCGGCGACCGCGAAAAAAGCGCGCAGGTGATGCTTGGCGAAGTACGAAATAACGAAAAGACGATTGCTGAGAGAAAGGAACAGGCAAAAAAGATCATCGATGCACACTTTAAGAAATACCTGCCTCAACAAGAGCCTAACCAACCCAGAGAAGAGACAGTTGTAAGCCGGCCCATCACTGAGAAGGTGTTACCCAGATTCGATCATTCCACGCAAACGTCTTTACAGAGAATTGCAGTTGCGCATCAACAGCTCAAGCAGCAGTTGCAGGGGGAAGCAAACGTCATCAAGAATTTGGAGCGGGCTAATTATGTTTTGATGGTTGAGGTGCACAAAAAATACTCCATTCCGGTGGCCTGCATTGTGTTTGTGCTGGTGGGTGCTCCTTTGGGCATTATGGCCAGAAAAGGAAGCATGGCTGTGGCTGGCGGCATCAGCTTTGGCTTCTTTCTACTTTACTGGGCTTCTCTCATAGGCGGTGAAGAATTGGCTGACAATCAGTACATCAGCCCGTTTATGGCTATGTGGCTGGCTAATATCGTTGTAGGCATCGGCGGCGTCTATTTGGTCTTTCATTCCATCCACGAGGCGACCTTTATCAACTGGATAGCCATAAGCCAGTTTTTTGCTCGCTTGAAATGGTGGAAATAGTCCAAAAGGAATTTGAGTGAGCTAACAGCTCTGGCAATCAAGAAAGAAGTGAAAGGCGAGTTGCGAATGGTAATGAAACTTGTAGAGCGCGGCGCGGCTAATTGCTGCAGCCAAAGCCTTCAGCCGCGAATCCACGCTAATAAGCGCGAATACAGTATTGCTTCGCAAAAGCTTGCGCGACGGCAATGATTTTTTCAAGTCAAAATGATTAAAGACAAAATCATTTTGACTCTAATCATTTTAACTTTGAGTTGCGGCGTCAACGCCTTCGAGATTAGCGTACATTCGCGTTTGTTAGCGGTTAAAAAAGCTTCGTGGGCATGAAAGTTTTTACAAAGTAATACTATAAATGATGATCTTGGATCGATACATATCGCGGCGTTTCTTGGACGTGCTGCTGTTCGCTTTGATAGCCTTTATGGCCATCTTCATCATCGTCGATCAAATCGAGAAACTGGACACTTTTATCCACCAGAAAGTCCCCAAGCTGGTCATTGCTAAATATTACCTATACTACCTCCCCTATATTATCATCCTCACTTTGCCGGTGGCGATGCTGCTTTCCAGCTTGTTTAGCGTCGGGACTATGGCGCGGCAGAATGAAATCGTGGCCATGAAAGCCTCGGGCTTATCGCTCTATCGTATATTGGCTCCCTTGTTCATCATCGCTGTGGTCATCAGTATTGGCGCACTGCTATTTGGCGAGTACGTCGTTCCCACGGCCAGCGCTAAACGCGCCTATCTAACAGATGAATATTTGGAGAAACAGCGGCAGAATTGGCGCAAGCGCATCAACAATTTGTATATGCGAGACGATCAGGATCGTCTCATCAGCATGCGGTATTTTCACGCTGCCACCAACGTCGGCAACGTGGTCAGCATACGCATGTTTGATGGCGAGCGTTTGGCAAGCCGCATCGATGCTCGCTTGATGAGCTGGCAGGATAGCGTTTGGGTATTAACGGATGGCTACGAACGCACATTTTTAGCAGATGGCAAGGAAGAGGCGCATGCGTTTTCCAAAATGACGTTGAGGGACGAAAATCTTAAACCGGAAGATTTTGCCAAGACTCTCAAGCAGCCGGAAGAGATGTCGTACACGGAATTGAAAGTGTTTGTGGAGGAAGTGCGGCGCAACGGCGGGGATGTCAATCGCTGGCTGGTGGATTTGTACCTCAAAATTGCTATTCCGTTTGCCAATCTCATCATTGTGCTCTTTGGGGCTCCACTTTCTTCGCCAAAACGACGCGGCAGCGCGGCTACCGGATTCGGCATAAGCTTGGCCATCTGTTTCATCTATTTCGGCATCGTCAAAGCCGCGCAGACCATGGGCCACAGCGGCATCCTTCCACCGATGATGGCGGCATGGATTGCTAATCTGATTTTTGCTACGAGCGGGGTGTTGGTGCTGGTGAAGATGCAGAAGTAAGGCGGCAGCGGTCGGTGGTCAGAGGTCAGCGGTCTGTAGTCAGCATGCAGCGGTCAGTGGGATGGTGAGGATGGATGAATTGGGTACAATTGCCGCCATGCCGATTGATCGAAGGTTCTTAGCTGAGCCGATTAGAAATCTTGCACCTTGTTCCGTTAATGAAAAAGTTTGTCTGGGTGAGACAGTCAAGAACAGATTAGAAAAGGCCGACAAACATGCGTGTGGTAGTTGTTGTTCAGTCTTTGCGAGATATGCTAGGGGAGGGGTGCTTTAAGAATTGATTGATCAATTAGATCAGGCTTTGGCAAAGCGGGAAAATAGCCCGCTCGATCTTTTCGAGGACGTTGAACGCCAGTTATCCGAGGTATTTGACCGCCTCAATGCCAGCATCGCGCAATCAAAGGCCAGGCTCTTGGTTGAACTCCATGATATGAAGGTCGATCTGATCAAATGGATGTTCATCTTTTGGATTGGACAGGTGTGGTTGATATTGGGAATTTTATTTGCCTTCTTCAAGTAGGCCGGCAGGAGTTTGGCAGATCACTGACCGCAGACCGCTGACTGCTGTCCGCCGATAAAGCTGCCTTCGGAATGGGCACTTTTCCCTTCTTACGATTCGTTAAAACGACGATGCTCTCCTGAGTTATGGTCTGGCTCTTTGCCCCGACTACATTGGTTGGACTGTTCAAGGATGGCATACGTTTGTTAGGGATATTGCGATAGAAAGTCTCCTGATGCTTTAACCCATGCTTCGCCCCCATTTCCACC
>Ga0172370_10010932_pt1 | contig 10323 bp, 12 predicted proteins | sample LakKiv5m_FD_114538 | JGI IMG/M metagenome (GOLD analysis project Ga0172370, IMG submission 114538) | Freshwater microbial communities from Kabuno Bay, South-Kivu, Congo - kab_022012_11.5m | ecosystem: Environmental > Aquatic > Freshwater > Lake | place: Democratic Republic of the Congo...
ACTTGGCGCTGAGAAGGGAATAAAGCGCCTTGAATCTCTGGGCCTTGATGGAATAATCGTTGATAAAAATGGCAAAATACACATAACGCCGAATCTGAGAGGAAAAATTGAAATCATATCTTCCGATAGGCAAAGAGAATAAAACCATTGATGCAACCTCAGGATAAATACCGCATAGCCCTGCTCTCGGCTTATGCGATTGCGATCCACAGTTTTGAAAATCTCTTGCCGACCCCAATCCCGTGGTTAAGGCTCGGCATCGCAAATATAATCACCCTCGCGACTCTCATGCTTTATGGTTTCAGGGCGGCAATGATGGTCACGCTTATCAGGGTAATCATCTCATCAATATTCATCGGCACATTCCTCGGCCCGGGATTTATCATGAGTTTTTGCGGCGGAGTTTTAAGCACAGCAGCCATGGGAATTATATTCTCCCTTTTTCCAAGGCTCTTCGGCCCTGTGGGGCTCAGCCTTATCGGAGCATTATTCCATAACGCCACTCAGCTTTTCATAGCGTATTTTTTATTCGTAAGGCAGATAAATGCCATCCTGATAGTAACTCCATTTTTGATTCTGCTCGGAACAATTACAGGCCTTGCGAATGGAATCATAGGCAAAATGCTTATCAGGAATATTGCAAAAAAAGCGCCTGCTTTCAATGATTAAGCCTAAGGCCCCTAGGGTTTTTATCTCAGCTTCTGTTGCCGCTGCCGCGCTCCATGCGCTAAGTGTTCTTACAGCAGGCTTCCTAACGCCTGGTTATCCGCAAAGCCAGAGGGCTATCAGCGATCTCGGTATAAGCGGACAGCCCTACGCCTTTTTAATAAATTACATGGGGTTTATTTTTCCCGGTGGTTTCCTTTTGTCGGCTGTGTCAGCAGGCTATAAAATGCGCTTTCCGACAGTCACGAAAGTTAGACTGCTATTTATAGCAGGCGCCGGCATATTTCTTATCATTGCCGGTTTTTACCCATTCCCCTCCCTAACACATCTAACCGCCGCTCTTCTTGCCGGTCTCTCTGCATCTGCAGGCATCCTCAGCCTCTCTCTTTATGCAGGAAGGCAGATAGGCTCTTCAAGCCTCCTTGCATCAGGCATCACTATCAGCCTTCTCATATTAACCGATGCTGCAACCTGGGTTCTGGCTGAAACACTGCATATCAGGCTGCACAATTTCATGGGACTCCAGCAGAGGATTGCCTCTTTTTCAGCCTTCTTCTGGTTCAGCGCCTTTGCAATTGCCTCTCGTCGTATAACTCGCAAATGACCTGCACCTAAATATTTCTTGACATTTACCTTCTCAATGTTTAACATTTATCTAATAATATGAAGATTTAAAAATTGTTATTGGTTATAGCCGGCGGCGCCATACCTCTTGGTTTTATCTTTTATTCCACTGTTTTCATGGCAACAACTTCGTGCGAGCCTCCGACTCAAGTCAGGGAGACTTACTATCGCCCGATACCTCGGTATGGCGGCTTATTTTCATTCCCGAATATAATATACCCGAAGCCAGAAAACCCGGCAGCGTAAACCTGACAACCGTAATAACCATTCCTGAATATAAAGACACTGCCACACAGGAATATGCAGGTGGAGCAAAGGTATCTGCAGGCGGGCCTATGACGTCTGATATGCGGAAGGTCTTCAAGAGTTTTGCAGGCAGCATGGGCGAGGACATTCAAGCGCAATTGGTAGCTAAAGGGATGACGACAAGGGGCCCCTTCAGTCTGGCCGAGGTTACCTATCCTGATAAAAAAGGCTCAGACCTCACAATTTCAACAGGCGTTATATTTGACATTCAATACACCGAGGCTAAATTTAAAGAACAGACCACCTTTGAAGGCGGAGTCTACGGGAATGTTTACACTGCTACAATGACCGTGGGCATGAAGGTCTATTTCTATATGCTTGAACCCATGTCCGAAGAAAAGATGTGGATAAAGAAACTGGACCTGGGGGTTCAGGACTATCCTGTTGAATGGGCTATGGGACGGGAACAATATGTCAGCGGCACCCGCCGAGTTCCTGACGGCTGCGGGGGCTATTATACGGCTACTGATTATGCGTGGAGAGACAAGGGTAGTTTATATGACGAAAGGGCAAAAATATTCTCTGATATATTAAAGGGAGCATATCCGCAGATAATGAAGGCCGCCTGGAATTATCTGAACACGGACGAGATGCTCAACCTAAAGATAAAATCGCAGGAGATCAGGGAGAGAAAGAGATACTAAAGGCTTCTCTCATGGAAAACAGGTTTTATAATAATTTCTTTCGTTTAATGTCTTCCATCTGAAATGTTACCTTTTATTCATTTCGGCAATCTGGAAATTTCCACCTGGCGGATTGTCGTGCTTGCCGGTATAGTTTTATGCTGGATTCTCTTCCTGATACGCGCAAAAAGACTCGGTTACTCTTTTTATTCTGTCTTTGCGCTATTGTTATTTGCCCTGCCTGTCGGCACCTTAGGAGGCCATCTTTTTAACAAGATAATCCCTGTCCTGGCAGGCTCTGAAAACCCTTATCATAACTTTATGGGGCTTACTGCAATCGGAAGCATCATATCGGTCCTGCTGTTTGCTGTCATATATATCAAGTATCTCATGAAAACAAATCCCATGCAGGTTATGGACGCTGCGGCCTTTACTTTCCCTCTCTCAATCTTCATAGGCCGTATCGGATGTCTTCTATCAGGCTGCTGTTATGGACGGGTTGCTCCTGAATCAATCGGCGGTTCTTTCTTTTCAATCTTCACGCTCCCTCTTGATTCCTATGCGCCTTCTTCAGACGCCTGGCATGCGCATCAAGACATGCCGCATCATACCCTTTTATGGAACCTGCCTTTATTGTTTATGACCGAAGCTTTTGTTATATTAGCGCTTACTGAAATCATTTATAGGAGAAGGGAGAAATGGAACCTCTATCCCGGAACTGTTTTTGCCTCTGCAGGCGCAATGTATGCCGGCGGACGCTTCTTTATTGAGTTCCTGAGGGAGGACGAATTGGTCGGCAATACTGTTTTAAACCCGTGGCAGGCAGCCACGCTTGTTCTCTTTTTATTTTTTTTCTTCTGGGTTTTATTCACTTTATATAAACGCCGTCAAAATCTATCACGCGACAAAGGAGATATTTAGATGAGAATTACATTCATTAATCCCAAGCATCACCCCCATTCAATGAACTTTCACCATTGCCTGGACCTCGTAGGCGTAAAATATTCTCACCTGCCGCTATCTCTTCCTACGCTGGCAGCGCTTACTCCTGCAGACTGCACCGCCAAGATAATTGACGAAAACGTAGAGCCTGTGACATACGAGTCTGATGCGGATATTATTGCAATAACCGGCTCGGTTCCGCAGAGAAAAAGGGTTTTTGAATTATGCCAGGAGTTCAAAAAGCGCGGAAAACTTGTAGCCCTCGGCGGACCGATTACATTCTATATGCTTGAGGAATGCAGGGCAAACGCGGACGTGGTCTTTAACGGCGAGGCTGAATACACCTGGCCTGAATTTATTCATGCTTTTAAAAACACACGGCACAAGAGCTTATATTCTCAAAAAGACTGGATTAATATGGAAGACTCTCCTATCCCTCATTTTCATCTCTTGAAATCGGGACAGTATGCCAGCGGATGCATTCAGGTTACACGCGGATGCCCTTACAGATGCAGCTTTTGCGATATCCCGATAAGATACGGCGGATACCCCCGCTCAAAGAAAATCAGTCAGGTTCTTGAAGAGATACGCCTTCTTTCGGAACTCGGCTATGATTCGGTGTTCATGGTAGACGATAATTTTGCCGGCAATAGCGCATACGCAAAGGCCTTGTTAAAAGAAATAGCCGCTTTGCTTCCTTCACTTCCGACCAAGATGTATTTTTATACGCAAGCGACTCTTGATGTGGCAAATGACGCTGAATTGTTAGAGCTTTTCAGGGCCGCCTCTTTTCTCCGTCTGTTCATCGGGATTGAATCGGGAGACAAGGCGAAGCTGCGCGCTCTTAATAAGAGGCCTCAGATAGATATTGACATCCGCCGCGCGGTGGAAAAGATTAAGTCTTACGGCATCACGGTATGGGCCGGAATAATATTCGGGCTTGAGGATGATGACCCTTCAGCCTTTGACAGGCAGCTTGAATTTATAAGTGAAACGGACTTCATTCCTGTCCAGGTCGGGCTGCTGCAGGCCGTTCCCGATACCCCTCTGCACAAACATGCAAGCGAAGAAAACAGGGTGCTCAGGCTTCCTTCCATTTACGGATTAACCGCGCTCAGCGAAGAAGAACTCTCTAAGGCGACAAATCTGGTTCCGCAGAAAATGACAGAGGCAGAGCTTGAGAAAAACTTCGCGCGGATTCTGCGAAAGATATTCTCGCCGGAATCCTTCAGGAGGAAGATGGTTCAATACATCGGCTCAAACACAAGAAACCTTACCTCTTCACTGCCGGCCCTTAATCTGAAGACATTGATGATACTTATGCGCATGCTTTCGTTCTACATATTCCGCGCCGACAAAGGAACAAGAAAAATGTTTTTTCATGTGCTTAAAGTCCTGGTGTCTCACAGACTGCGGAATCTGGATGAGACCGTCTTTCACCTGCTGGCATATAAACATATGAAGACCCATTACTACAGGATAGCGGATATATGTGAATCCAAAAGATGAAAATATGCCTTATCAACCCGCGCTTCCCGCTTTCGCTGTGGGATTTTTCCTTATGCCAGGACCTGGCCGGCAGCAAGTTCCCGTTTCCGCCCCTGCAGTTAGTCACGCTTGCCGGTCTGACCCCGGATGAGCATGAAGTCGTGATATGCGATGAAAATGTCAAGCCTGTTGCTTTAGACCTTGATGCGGATATAATCGGCATCACCGGCTATCACATCCAGAAAGAGCGGGTTTTTCAACTTGCAGACATATTCCGCAGCAAAGGGAAAAAGGTGGCAATCGGAGGCCCCCTGGTCAATAAATCAGCCCTTGATGACTGCGCAGCGCATGCAGATGCCGTTTTTCTCGGAGAGGCCGAATATACCTGGCCTGCGTTCATCCGTGATTTTCAATCAGGCGGGGTCCGGCCTTTATACGCACAGGACGGGTTTGTGGATTTAACTGTTTCTCCTGCCCCGCGTTTTGACCTGCTTGAACTTTCTGAATATTCAACGGCAATCATTGAAACCGCGCGCGGCTGTCCTCACTCATGCGAATTCTGCGAGATACCCGTCAGGCTGGGCCAAAGGCCCAGAAATAAATCGGCGCAACAGGTAATGACGGAGATACAGAGTCTCTACGCTCTGGGCGCAGATTCCATCTTCATAATAGATGATAATTTTTTCGGGAACCGTAAAAAGGCCTTGGAACTTCTTGCCGGAATAGAGAGGTTTGTCAAGTCTATTGACTACCGGGTTTACTTCAGTTGTCAGTTCACAATAGATATTTCACAAGACGAAGATATTCTCTCTCTCATGAACAAGGCTAACTTCAGGCGCGTGTTTGTCGGCATTGAAACTCCCAGGCAGTCCAGCCTTACGAGGTCGCGGAAGAACCAGAATACAAACATAAATCTGCTTGACTCGGTGAACCGCATCCAGTCCCGCAGCATAATCGTATGGGGCGCTTTTATTGTCGGCTTTGACGCTGATGATAAAAATATATTTGATGAGCAATTCAGGTTTATACAGGAGGCCTCAATTCCTGTAGCTATGGTAGGAATACTGCAGGCAATTCCCGGAACGCCCCTGTATGCGCGCATAAAACAAGAAGGCAGATTAAGAGACGACAACGCAGGGGGCATCAGAGGAGCTGCTGACCGCCTTATACAAACAAACATCACGCCGCTTAATATGAGCCCTGAGGAGCTTGCCGGAGGATACAGTCATCTTGTGAGAGACCTTTATAGTTACAATAATTTTGCCGGCAGACTGATAAGCGCAGTTAAACTCGGGCAAAAAAACGGACTTAAAGGCAAAACACATACCGGCAAAAAAGGTCCGGCAACCCTGTTCAGACTCTTGAGACATTATGTATTATCAATTGACCTGAGACGGGTATATATGTTTATGCAGATTATCTTTCAAACACTGCTGCATAATCCGCAGTATCTTTATACCGCGCTCATGCACCTTGTCGTATATAAACACCTGAAGCAATTCTACGAACAGGAAACACATACCTCTGAAGCCCGGATCAAGGATTTTAAGCCCCCAGGTTTGCACAATTATTGATTTTGCTTCCCATGCACAGTATTATATTTTAAAAGGAGACAACATGCTGACAGCAAAAGACATAATGACAAAAGACGTGATAACAGTCAAAGCGGCAACAACGATAGAAGAACTGTCCCGCACACTCATAGAGCATAAAATCAGCGGGGCGCCGGTTGTGGATGACAGCGGAAACCTTATAGGCATTGTGACTGAAAATGACCTTATAAGCCAGAACAGGAGGCTTCACATCCCGACTGTAATGAGGCTCTTTGACTCGTTTATTATGCTTGAAAGTCCGGGGAAGATAGAAAAAGAGATTAAAAAAATGGCTGCGACAACCGTAGACGAGATATGCGTCAAAAAAGTCGTTACAGTCTCGGAAGACGCATCATCAGAAGACATAGCAACTATAATGGCAGAAAAAAAAGTGCATCTAATCCCGGTTGTTGAAGGAAAAAAAATTATCGGCATTCTAGGCAAGGCCGACTTAATTAAGTCAATGACCGGCAGAACATAGCGGAAATATCTTCCGTTATAATTCTAAAAAATTCAGCTTATAGCGAGGAAATATGACTGAACTTTACGACGTAATCATCATCGGCGGAGGGCCTGCGGGACTTTCCGCCGCGCAGTACGCTTCCAGGGCCAAACTTAAAACAGTCGTTCTTGATAAATCAAAAACCGCAGGGGCCCTCGCATTTGCGCACAGGATAGAGAACTATCCTGGCATCTGCAAACCCATGATGGGGAAAGAACTGCTTGATATATTCAGGAAGCAGGCGGCAGATTTCGGAGCCGAATATGTTGAAGCCCAGGTTATAGGCGTAAACCTCAGCGGAACCACAAAAGAAGTCTTCACAATGGATAAAAATTACAGCGGAAAGACCGTGATTATTGCGACAGGCTCAATGGGAAGAAAGCCCACGATAAAAGGCGAGGCCGAATTCCTCGGGAAAGGGGTAAGTTACTGTGCAATTTGCGATGCCGCATTCTATAAGGGTAAGACCGTTTGCGTCATAGGAGATTCCGAAGAAGCGGCTAAAGAGGCGGGGCTTTTGACGAAATTTGCAGAAACCGTTTATCTAATCTCTCCTTCTTCAAAACTAAAGGTTGAAGACAACCATCCTGCTTTAAGCCGGCCTAATCTCAAAACCATTCTCGGGCATTCGGTTGCAGCGATTGAAGGCGATGAAATCGTTAAAAGAATAAAAATGACAGGCAGCGATAAAAAAGAAACCTCGCTTGAAGTTTCCGGGGTTTTTGTATACCTCCACGGCAGCAAACCCATAATAGATTTCCTCGGAGGCAATGTTGAACTAAGCGATGTGGAATGCGTTGTAACAAATAAGATGATGGAAACATCCATACCCGGAGTGTTCGCAGCAGGGGATATGACATGCACTGAGGTAAGGCAGGTTGTCGTCTCTGCTGCAAACGGCTGTGTGGCAGCCCTCTCTGCTGAAAGATTTATTATGCACAGAGGCAGAAGAAGATACGCCTGGGGAAAATAGACTTGTCCGCCTTTGGCGGATTACTCTTTCAGCGCTTTGATGAGGCGTTCATATTTTTCGGCGCCGACGCAATCCTTTGCAGCAGGGCACCACTTTATACAGGTCATCCTCATATCCCTTGAGACAGCGCTTCCGCACGCCTTGCATACGGTTTCCGGCTCGTCGGTCCAGATCTCTGTCCTGGCCCCGCACGCGCCGCACCTTATCTCCTCTGGATAAGGAGTCCTTATCTCCCTGCTTCCCGGACAAGTTTCCTTTAACATAATTTATTTTCCCAAAATTTCAGGAGAAGTTTTATGATATAAATCATACGGGCTTAAACTACTAAAGCCCCGTTCCAGCGGGATGTAATTAGAAGCAGGCTTACCGTTTAGCTTTTCTTAAAAATGAAATTTCTTTTTACGAGCACATTGTTGCGAACAAAATCTGCTTATAAGTTGATAACTATTTTTTCGCGGATGATACTCTTTGCCGCACGTTGCACAGGTTTTAGTAATTGACAAATCCCGCCAACTTTCTTTTCCGAGAATTTCAACTTTCTTCGTCTTTGCCTGTTTTATAGGCATTAATACCCCCTTTTGCTGCAATTAGATTAGAATCTTCTTCAGAAATCCTCTTCACTCCACCTTCTTTCTTTTTAGGCAGACATTTCTCATGTGAATAGTCTCATCTCTCATTTCGATAATGCTCTTATAATCTTATTTATGCTTTTACTCAGGTTCTTCTTTATATCGTATTCCCATAGTCGGATAACCTGCCAGCCTTCCCTTCTTAATTCTCTGTTTATTTCTTTATCTCTTTTCCTATTGCGCGTTATTTTTTGACTCCAATATTTAATGTTAGACCTCGGCATTACACATCTCTTAGGATGTCCGTGCCAAAAATCAGAATCGATGAATACAGCGATTTTCTTCTTTCTAAATGCAATATCAGGCTTTCCATGTATTGATGTAGCATGCGGTGCAAAATAGATTTTTCCCCTTTTTAATTCACGCATCACCAAACGTTCTGGCTTAGTTCCTACGGACCGAATATTTTGCATGTTTTTCCGGCGTTGTTCTTTGGTGAGATTATCCATTCCGTGTTATAGTTTTTTAAGCAAATGATTCCAATCTTTTTTCTGCTTATGGAGAATTCCGGTGCGGGCAATATAACTCGGCTGTATTGCCTGTTTCGGCTCAGGCAATTCTTCAAAAACACCTTTTCTTAATAATTTTTTGCGATAAATAAAACCACAGACCTCTGCATCAATAGTTGTAAATGGCGGAATAATTTTTGCCAGGCGGCGAAGCGATTTCTGCTCTCTTAATATTCTCAAAAGGTGGTCAAGCGGAACGTCAACGCGAGTAAAAATATAAACGTCAGAACGACGCATCTTGTCGGTAGTCTCTTTTTGAGGAACTATCAGCCAAACATTTTTCATTTTACTTGCTTTTACAGCAACGCGCAGTTTTAGTGGATTATAAACACGGCGGCCACGCCGCGGTTTTGCAATTTCCGTAATATCTTGCCCAACAACAGCATCGCGCAGATCAAAATCAAGTTTAATGTCAACAGCAAAATTACGCTTCAAAAAATAAAGGACTGCCAATTCCCCTAATTTGCCAATCACAAAATTAGTGATAAATTTCCCTGCATCCCGCTGCTGTGCTGTGCCAAATTCTGATGTTGAGGCATAGGCATAAAAACTTCTGATAGCAAATTCCAAACATTGCAGATAATCTCTTTTAGTGAGGCGGCAGACACCAAACTCTCGTTGCCTTCTCCATGAATCCACCTCCGAATAAGGAATAAATTTTCTTCTTCCAATCCTGATCAGTTTTAATTCTTTTCCAGCTTTAATATAATTTTCCAAATATTTTTGTGGTATAGATAACTCGTCGCAGGCCTCTTTGATTGAATAGTTTTTATTAACCAGCATAACAATTCCTCACAGTCAATATTAGTTCAAACAGAAAAGTCCATAAAATACGTCTCATCATCAATCTTGTAGAAATCTATGTCCGTTCTGCCGTATCGAAGCAAGCGTTGTTTAGTTACGGAATGACCAGACGGGATACCAAGCCGATGACGGAAATATTCACCGATTAAACTGTTATTATGGGGCGTGTGAATCGCCTTACCATTTTGCTGTGCTCTTGTGCAAATAAGTACTTTGTTATCATCTGTTAACACAGTGAAATGAACAGCGACCTGCGGGGAAAAATCAGTTTTATAGACAGACGATGGAAGTTTTATATACGCCTGATTTGGCTCCCGTCCTTCTTCTGGCCGCTGTCCCCAATTTAAACCCGACCGTTGTGGCAGATTACCTTGTCGGTCAAGAAAAGAAATTCTTACAGCCGGCAAATCCTGCAAATCAGGCTTATTAGATGCGATAAGCTGTATGCCTTGTTTTTCAAGCTGCTCTTTTTTCTGCGGCTGTAATACGTATCGCGGTAAATTTCAATATAATTTTCTATCTCATTGTGGGTACAGTAGATCGAGTCTGAAATTAAACTTTGAAAATACTCAAGCCCAAGTTTAGGATCACATGAAATTAGCAGTTCACGCTGCGATTTACTAAACGCATTTTGTGTGTAATTCGCTGAACCTATAAAACCGCTA
>Ga0172370_10010936_pt1 | contig 10321 bp, 10 predicted proteins | sample LakKiv5m_FD_114538 | JGI IMG/M metagenome (GOLD analysis project Ga0172370, IMG submission 114538) | Freshwater microbial communities from Kabuno Bay, South-Kivu, Congo - kab_022012_11.5m | ecosystem: Environmental > Aquatic > Freshwater > Lake | place: Democratic Republic of the Congo...
CTGCCGATCGCGCTCGGCCTCGGCGCGGGCGCCGAACTGCGTCAGCCGCTTGGTCTGTCGGTCGTCGGCGGCCTGCTGTTTTCACAGGTCATCACGCTGCTGATCACGCCGGTGATCTACCTGACACTCGACCGTTATTCGGGCAGCGGACCACTCAAGCTCGCTGACATTAAATTGCCATCGTAATGCCGTCCCGCCAGCGCCGACTTTGTGGAGTCCGAAAGTCTCTTCCCCGGCCACAATTTTCTTTCCAAGACGCTCGTCTAACGGTCTAATGCAACTTGTTCGGCAGATTGTCCTGCCACCAGATCGCCTTTATCGCCATGTCGTCCATCCAGACTCTCTGCAGCAAGTTCAGCGAACTCGACCTGCACCTGTTTCACGAAGGCACCCATACCCGTCTCCACAACTGCCTCGGCGCACATCTCGAAACACGCGATGGGCAGACCGGCTGTCATTTCGCCGTCTGGGCTCCGAACGCCCACGCCGTCTCGGTGATGGGCGATTTCAACGGCTGGCATCGCCATAGCCACTGGCTGCAGCAGCTTCATGCCGGCTCGGGCATCTGGGAAGGCTTCGTCCCCGGCGTCGTCGCCGGCCAGCGCTACAAGTTCCACATCGAATCGGCCCAGCACGGCTACAAGGTCGACAAGGCGGATCCGTTCGCCTTCGCCGCCGAGGAGGCGCCGGCCACCGCCTCCGTCGTCGCGCCACTCGATCATTCCTGGAATGATGCCGAATGGATGGCGCGACGCAAGGCCACCAACGCGCTCGATGCGCCGATTTCCGTCTATGAAGTCCATCTCGGCTCCTGGCGCCGCTCGCCCGATGACCCAGGCAAACTGCTCGGCTACCGCGACCTCGCCGCCCCGCTCGCCGACTACTGCGCCGACATGGGCTTCACGCATGTCGAGTTGTTGCCGGTGATGGAACACCCTTTCTACGGCTCGTGGGGCTACCAGGTCACCGGCTACTTCGCGCCCACTTCGCGCTATGGATCGCCGCAGGATTTCATGGCCATGGTCGACCACCTGCACCAGAAAGGCATCGGGGTGATCCTCGACTGGGTGCCCTCGCATTTTCCCAACGACCAGCACGGCCTGGCGTATTTCGATGGCACGGCGCTCTACGAGCACGCCGATCCGCGCCAGGGCTTCCACCCCGAATGGAGCAGCCAGATCTTCAACTACGGCCGCCACGAAGTGCGCGCCTTCCTGCTGTCGAGCGCGCTGTTCTGGCTCGAGAAATATCACATCGACGGATTGCGTGTCGATGCCGTCGCTTCGATGCTCTACCTCGACTACGCGCGCAAGGCCGGCGAATGGGTCCCCAACCGTTACGGCGGCAAGGAGAACCTCGACGCCATACAGTTCCTGCGCCAGCTCAACGAAGCCGTGTACCGCGACTTCCCCGACACACAGACCATCGCCGAGGAATCCACCGCCTGGCCGATGGTGTCGCGCCCGACCTGGCTCGGCGGCCTTGGCTTTGGCATGAAATGGAACATGGGCTGGATGCACGACACGCTCGACTACTTTTCACACGAACCCGTGCATCGCAAGTATCACCACGACCAGATCACCTTCAGCATCTGGTATGCCTTCCAGGAAAACTTCATGCTGCCGATCTCGCATGACGAGGTCGTGCATGGCAAGGGTTCGCTGGTCGGCAAGCTGCCGGGCGACGAATGGCAGCGTTTCGCCAACCTGCGCCTGCTGCTCGGCACGATGTGGGCACACCCGGGCAAGAAACTGCTATTCATGGGCAGCGAGTTCGGGCAGACGCGCGAGTGGAACCACGACACCAGTCTCGACTGGCATCTGTTGCAGTTCTGGCCACATGCCGGCACGCAGGCCTGGCTGCGCGACCTCAACGCCTGCTACCGCAGCCAGCCGGCCTTGCATGCCCAGGACTTTTCCAGCGCCGGCTTCGAGTGGATCGATTGCCATGACAGCACGGAGAGCATCCTGAGCTTCCTGCGCCGCAGTCCGCAAGGAGAAACGATCCTGGTCGTGCTCAATGCCACACCGGTGGTGCGACACGCCTACCGCCTCGGCGTGCCGCATGCCGGGCGCTGGCGCGAACTGCTCAACAGCGATGCAACGCAATACGGTGGTAGCGGCCAGGGTAACGCCGGCGGAGTAACGGCCGAACCAATCCCTAGTCACGGCCGGGAACAATCGCTGCTCCTGCGGTTGCCCCCGCTTGCCGCGCTGTTTTTCAAACAGCCCGACTAGGCAGTCCGCGCGCCACATCGCCCGTCTGCGCGACCGACGCAGGATAAATTCTTTATATCCACTATTTTGTCGTGGCTATGCATAATGCTGCTTTGCAACACGGTCATGACCAAGGAAGGATCAATGGAAACGATCGAAACCGATGTCGCCGTGATCGGCGCCGGGGGAGCCGGACTACGAACAGCTATCGCGCTGGCTGAGAGCGCCCCCTACCTGCGGGTGGCGCTGATTTCCAAGGTGTATCCGATGCGCAGCCACACCTGCGCGGCCGAAGGCGGTGCCGCCGGCGTCGTCAAGCCGGACGACAGCTACGACACCCACTTCGACGATACCGTAGCCGGTGGTGACTGGCTCTCGGATCAGGACTGCGTCGAATATTTCGTCCGCGAAGCGCCCCGCGAACTGCTGCAACTCGAACACTGGGGCTGCCCGTGGAACCGCGAGCCGGATGGCTCGATCGCCGTGCGACCCTTCGGCGGCATGAAGAAGCAGCGCACCTGGTTCGCCGCTGACAAGTCGGGCTTCCACATCCTGCACACGCTGTTCCAAACATCGCTGCAATTCGAATCGATCACGCGTTTCGACGAATATTTCGCCCTCGACCTGCTGGTGGATGACGGGCGCTGCCAGGGACTTGTGGCAATGGACATCCGCAACGGCCAGTTGCGCCAGTTCAACGCCAAGGCGGTGATCATCTGCGGTGGCGGCGCTGGCCGCATGTTCCCATTCACCACCAACGGTGCGATCAAGACCGGCGACGGCATGGCCATGGCCTACCGGGCCGGCGCGCCGCTCAAGGACATGGAGTTCGTGCAGTATCACCCGACCGGCCTGCCCAACACCGGTAGTCTGCTCACCGAAGCCTGCCGCGGCGAAGGCGGTGTCCTCGTCAACAAGCACGGCCGGCGCTATCTGCAGGACTACGGCATGGGTCCGGAAACACCGATCGGCAAGCCGCAGTTCAAGACCATGGAGCTTGGCCCGCGCGACCGGCTCAGCCAGGCCTACTGGCACGAGCAGAAAAAGGGCAATACCGTGACGACGCCGTGGGGCGAGTGCGTGCTGCTCGACATGCGCCACCTCGGTGAAAAGAAGATCAACGAGCGCCTGCCGCTGGTTCGGGAACTGACCGCCACCTATCTCGGCATCGACATCGTCAAGGAACCGGTACCGATCCGCCCCGTGGTGCATTACATGATGGGCGGCATCTCCACCGACACGCGCGCCGCCACGCCGCTGCCCGGCCTGTTCGCCGCGGGCGAATGCGCCTGCGTCAGTCTCAACGGCGCCAACCGGCTCGGTTCGAACTCGCTCGTCGAACTGCTCGTCTTCGGTCGTCGTGCGGCGCTCTCGGCGATCGAGCACATCGAGAAGCAGCCGCCCGCCAACACCGCCGCCCTGGCCGCTCGCGCCCAGGAAACCGAGCAGCGGATCAAGGATCTGTTTGCCCGCAGCTCCGGCGGCGAGACCGTCGCCGCCCTGCGCCGGGAAATGATGACGACCATGGAAACCCATGCCGGCATCTACCGCGAAGAAGCCGGCCTGCAGATCGCCGCCGCCAAGTTGCAGGAATTGCGCGAGCGCTACCAGCGCGTCGTCCTCACCGACCGCAGCAGCGTCTACAACACCGACTTCTACCAGACCCTCGAACTCGGTTCGCTGCTCGATTGCGCGCAGGCCGTCACCGTCGGTGCCCTGGCCCGTCGCGAGTCGCGCGGCGCGCACCAGCGCCTTGATTACCCCGAGCGCGACGACAAGAATTTCCTGCGCCACACGCTGGTGCATCACCAGGGCGCGGCCGCACCGCGAGTCGATTATCTCGACGTCGTCATCACCAAATCGCCGCCCGGTATCCGCGATTACTCGGGAGGTCACAAATGAAGGAGCGCCTCGTCCAGCTGGAAGTATTCCGCTACAACCCGGATACCGACCGCCAGCCCAGCTATCAGCGCTACGAGGTCAGCTGCCTCGAAGAGTGGGTGGTGCTCGACGCCCTCAACAAGGTCAAGGAAACGCTCGACCCGACGCTTAACTACCGCTGGTCCTGCCACATGGCCGTATGCGGCAGCTGCGGCATGATGATCAACGGCGAGCCGCGGCTGGCCTGCCACACCTTCCTGCGCGATTACCCCGGCGTCATCCGCATCGAGCCGCTGGTGCATTTCCCGGTCGAGCGCGACCTGATCACCGCGCCGGACGACTTCATGGCGAAGCTCAAGCGCGTCAAGCCCTACATCATCCGCAAGCAGAAGCAGCCGCTCGAAGCAGGCGAATACAAACAGACGCCGCGCGAGCTGCTGCGCTATCGGCAGTATGCGATGTGCATCAACTGTACGCTGTGCTATGCGGCCTGCCCGGAATACGGCCTGACCAAGCATTTCATCGGCCCGGCGGCCATCGCGCTCGCCCACCGCTACAACCAGGATTCGCGCGACCAGGGCCGCGACGAGCGGCAGGAAGTCATCGCCACCAAGGAAGGCGTCTGGGAATGCACCTTCGTCGGTGCCTGCTCGGAAGTCTGTCCGGTGCATGTCGATCCGGCCAGCGCGCTGCAGCAGGTCAAGATCGCCAGTTCTTTCGACTGGATCAAGGAACATCTGTTGCCGGGAGGTGGAAAATGAGCCGCAATCCCCTGATCCGCGAAGTGCCGCCGACTTCGTGGTACTTCCGCCATCCGCGCTACCTGCGCTACATGTCGCGCGAAATCACCAGCATCTTCATTGGCGCCTACTGTGTGCTGCTGGTCTTCGGTCTCGCCGCGCTGGCCGGCGGCCCGGAGCCGTACGCCGCCTTCATCGCCGCGCTGCAAAGCCCGCTGTCGATCGCCTTCCACGTGGCCGTCTTCATCGCCGCTCTGTACCATGCAACGACCTGGTTCAACGCCACGCAGGTTGCGATGAAGATCCAGATCGGCGAAGACTTCCTGCCGGGCAGCACCATCACCGGCGCGCATTACGTCATCTGGGCGGTGCTCTCACTCGTCATCCTCGGTTTCGCGGGAGTGTTCTGATCATGGCTAAGTCCAACAAGCCCGTCGTCTGGTTCCCGTTCGCCGCCGGCGGCACGGTGATCGCTTTCTTCATTCCCGTCATCGCCCTGCTGACCCTGCTGGCCGCGCTTGGCAAGCTGCCGAGCGGCCTCACGTACGACGCCCTGCATGGCCTGCTCGCCGGCAGCGTGCTGGCCAAGCTGGTGGTCTTTGGTGTGCTGGCCCTCTCGCTGTGGAGCTCGGCGCATCGCCTGCGCTGCACCTGCTTCGATTTCGGCCTGCGCATCGACACGCTGGTCGCAACGGTGCTTTATATCGCCGCCATCGTCGCCAGCCTCGCTGCGGCGATGCTCCTGTTTCGGCTTTAGACCAGCAGCACTAAACGCTTGGCACCAAATGGCGCCATAGCGTCTTGCCCTTGCTTTCCTTGTCGATCTCGGCGAGCACGCGTTCGTGCTCGGCCAGTTCTGCCGGCGAGGCCGGGATGACGCGGATCGCCACGTCGGTCGGGCCGATGATTTCGTCGGATACGCCGGTATCGAACGCCATCAGCAAACTTTCCTGGCCGCGCGTCATCGCCAAATAGACCTCGGCGAGCAATTCGGCGTCGAGCAGCGCGCCGTGCAGCTGCCGTCCCGAATTGTCCACCCCGAATTCCGCGCACAGCGCATCGAGGTTGTTTTTCTTGCCCGGCCGCAGGTCGCGCGCCATTTTCAGGGTGTCGACGATGCCGGCACAGAAAGTTTTCAGCCCGCCGCGATCGCAAAGCGCCATCTCGTTGTCGAGGAAGCCGACGTCGAAGGCGGCATTGTGGATGATCAGTTCGGCACCGGCGAGGAAAGCGTTGAGCTCGTCGGCCAGCTCGGCAAATTTCGGCTTGTCGGCGAGAAATTCGTCGGTCAGACCATGGATGGCCTGCGCGCCGGCACCGATCGGCCGTTCGGGGTTGAGATAGCAGTGAAACCGGTTGCCGGTCAGTTTGCGGTCGACGATCTCGACGCAGCCGATCTCGATGACACGGTCGCCATCGCGCCATTCGAGTCCCGTCGTTTCGGTATCCAGCACCACCTGCCGCACTTCGCTCATCTGTGCTCCTCGATCGCCTGGCGTGCCAGGGCATCGACACGCTCGTTCTCAGGGTGTCCCGCATGGCCGCGCACCCACAGCCATTCGATCGCATGGCCGGCGGCCAATCGATCGAGCGCCTGCCAGAGGTCGGCGTTCTTGACGGGCTGACGGTCGGCGGTCTTCCAGCCGCGCCGCTTCCAACCGTGGATCCACTCGCTGATGCCCTTCTGCACATATTGCGAGTCGGTATGCACGCGCGCCGTCACCGGCCGCTTCAGGGCCTTGAGCGCCTCGATCACCGCGGTCAGCTCCATGCGATTGTTGGTGGTCGCCAGATCGTAGCCCGACAGCTCCTTTTCCTTGCCACCGATACGGAGCAGCGCGCCCCAGCCGCCCGGTCCGGGATTGCCGCTGCAAGCGCCATCGGTAAAAATCTCGACGGTTTCCTTCATTGCGTGTCACCAACTTTTTCGTTCTTTTGCGTCAGCGGTTTCTGCGGCATCAGCGCCAGCGCTTTCGCTCGCGCCATTCTGTCCTTCCATTTCGGGGTAATGAGGCGCATGCCCGGCTGGCGCTTGATCGCCTGCACGACATAGACGCCACCGGCAATCGGCCACCAGCGGTCGCCCGCCGCTTCCATGAACTGCCAGCGTTGCAGCCATTGTTCCTGCCTGACCGGCGGCACGTAGCAGCCGAAGGCGCCGGCGCGCGTCTCATGGCCGAGCAGCGCGAACCAGTCGCGCAGGCGCGGCACGGAAATATAGCGGCCCTGCCAGGGCGCGTCACCCTTCCTGCCAGCCAGCGCGCGCCGCAGCCCCCACAAGCTGAAAGGGTTGAAGCCGGTCACCACGACGCTGCCTTCCGGCACCAGCACACGGTCGGCCTCGCGCAATATCTGGTGCGGGCTTGAGTCGAATTCGAGCACGTGCGGCAGGACGACAAGGTCGAGGCTGTTGGTGGCGAAGGGCAGATGATGCGGATCGCTCTTCACCGCCACGCCGGGCTGCGGGTCGCAGCAATGGAAGCGGAAGGGCATGCGGTTGGCGCGCAGGAAATCGACTTGCGGGAAGCCGATCTGTACGGCATTGAAGCCGAAGATGTCGGCCAGCACGATGTCGAGCTTGGCCTGTTCCCAGGCGAGCACGTAGCGGCCCTGCGGCGTGGCCAGCCAGTCGGCGAAGCGCAGCAGAGCCATTACAATCGGACCCCATGCAGATCGAAGCGATCCCGGCTTTCGAAGACAATTACATCTGGGCCTTGCGCACCGACGGCCAGGTCGCAGTCGTTGATCCGGGCGAGGCCGCGCCGGTATTGCGCTTTCTCGAAAAAGTCGGCGCTGGCCTGACGGCGATCCTCGTCACCCACCGTCACGGCGACCACATCGGCGGCATCCCCGAACTGGTGGCGAAATTTGCGGTGCCCGTTTATGGCCCCGCCCGCGAAGCGGCCGAGGTCGTCACCCGGCCCCTCGCCGACGGCGAACGCTGCACCATGCTGGGCATTGATTTCGAAGTGCTGGCGGTGCCGGGACATACGCTGGGTCATGTCGCCTATTATGCCCGCGATGTCGGCCTGTTCTGCGGTGACACGCTGTTCGGCGCCGGCTGCGGTCGTGTCTTCGAAGGCACGCTGCCGCAAATGCACGCCTCGCTGGCACGCCTGGCCACCCTGCCACCGGACACGCCGATTTACTGCGCCCACGAATACACCCAGTCGTGCCTGAGCTTTGCCAAAACGGTCGAACCCGGCAACGCGGCCATCGACGCGCGCATCGACCGAGTCGCCACACAACGCGCCGCCGGCCAACCTTCCGTGCCATCGACGCTGGCCGAGGAACTCGCCACCAACCCTTTCCTGCGCTGGTCGGCGCCCGGCGTCATCGCCGCCGCAACCGCCCGCCTCGGATACCCGCCTGCGAACGACGCCGAAACCTTCGGCGCGATCCGGGTCTGGAGAGATTCGCTTTGACCCTGCCCATCGAGGAGACATAATGAAACGCACCCTGCTCACCGCCCTGCTCGCCGCTACACTGGTCTCGGCCCATGCCGCCCCGGCCAACACTGGCGTCAAGGTCGGTTTCCTGTCGACGCTCTCCGGCCCGGCCGCCGGCCTGGGCACGGACATCCGCGACGGCTTCCAGCTCGCCATGAAGCATCTCGGCGGCAAGCTCGGCGGCCTGCCGGCCGAAGTGATCGTCGCCGACGACAAGCAGGATCCCAACACCGCCAAGCAAGCCACCGAACGCTTGCTCAAGAAGGACAAGGTCGACTTCATGACCGGCATCGTCTTCTCCAACATCCTGCTCACCGTCGCCAAGCCGGTCCTCGACAGCCGCACCTTCTTCATTTCCGCCAACGCCGGCCCCTCGCAGCTCGCCGGCAAGGACTGCAATCCCTATTTCTTCAACGTCGCCTGGCAGAACGACAACTATGCCGAGGCCATGGGCCGCTGGGCCAGCAACAAGGGCATCAAATCGGCGATCACCATCGTACCCAACTATCCGGCCGGCAAGGACATGGTGAGCGGCTTCAAGCGCTTTTACACCGGCCAGATCGCCGACGAAATGTATACCAAGCTCGGCCAGCTCGACTATGCCGCCGAACTCGCCCAGCTGCGCGCCGCGAAACCGGACGGCATCTTTGTCTTCCTGCCCGGCGGCATGGGCATCAACTTCGTCAAGCAGTTCGTCGCCGCCGGTCTTTCGCGGGAAATCCAGCTGATCGCCACCGGCTGGCAGACCGACGAGGACACGCTACCCGCTGTCGGCACAGCGCTGCTCGGCACCTTCAACTCTGCCCACTGGGCGCACGATCTCGACAATGCCGCCAACCGGAAATTCGTCGCCGACTTCGAGAAGACCTATGGTCGCCTGCCCTCGGTCTACGCAGCCCAGGGGTACGATGCCGCGCAGCTGATCGATGCCGCGGTGCGCGACACGAAAGGCGGGCTGGCCGACAAGGCAGCCGTCAGGAAGGCGCTGGAAGCGGCGAAGTTCGCCTCGGTGCGCGGCAAGTTCAGGTTCAACGGCAACCACTTCCCGGTGCAGGACTACTACCTGCGCGTGGTACGCAAGGACGACAAGGGCCGCATTACCAACAAGCTGATGGGCACCATCTTCAAGGATCACGCCGACGCCTACGTCGGCCAGTGCCAGATGCCGCAGTAATAGTCGGCGCCGGCGGGACGGCGTTTTCAGCCGCCGAGCAGTTCCCGCGCGTGACGGCGCGTCGTGGCGGTGATGTTCACGCCGCCCAGCATACGGGCGATTTCCTCGATGCGGCCAGCCGCATCGAGGGGCGTGACGCGGCTCAGAGCGGCGCCGTCGCGGTTCTCCTTGTGGATCGCCCACTGCCAGTGGGCCCGTGCCGCCACTTGCGGCAGATGCGTCACACACAGCACCTGACGCCGTTCGCCGAGCTGCCTGAGCAGGCGGCCAACGATTTCGGCAACGCGCCCGCCGATGCCGACGTCAACCTCGTCGAAAATCAGCGTGTCAACGCCGCGTGCCTGGCTGGCGATAACCTGCAGCGCCAGGCCGATGCGCGACAGCTCGCCGCCGGAGGCGACCTTGGCGAGGGGCCGCAGCGGCTGGCCGGCATTTGCACTGACGAGGAATTCGATCGCTTCGAGGCCGTGCGCGGTGCCGTCTTCCAGCCGAGTCAGGGCGACCTCGAAGCGACCGCCGGCCATCCCCAGTTCCTGCATCGCGCGCGTGACCGCTTCGCCGAGCGTCGCCGCAGCCTGCCGGCGCAGAGCACTCAGCCGTTCGGCCACCTGCCGATAGGCCGTCGCCGCCTCACGTTCGCGCACTTCGAGCGCCGCCGGATCGGCGGCCAGCGCCAGTTCTGCCAGACGCACTTGCAGGTGGTCCAATACCTCAGGGAGTTCCTCGGGTGTAACGCGGTGCTTGCGTGCCAGCTGGATAACCGCATCGATACGCCCATCAAGCTCGGCCAGCCGCGCCGGATCGAGATCGAGTCGCTCGCGGTAACGCCGTAGCGCCAGCGCCGACTCTTCGCGCTGGATC
>Ga0172370_10010937_pt1 | contig 10321 bp, 8 predicted proteins | sample LakKiv5m_FD_114538 | JGI IMG/M metagenome (GOLD analysis project Ga0172370, IMG submission 114538) | Freshwater microbial communities from Kabuno Bay, South-Kivu, Congo - kab_022012_11.5m | ecosystem: Environmental > Aquatic > Freshwater > Lake | place: Democratic Republic of the Congo...
CGACCCTCCAAGTTGACGTGGTGGTTCGGGAGTAGACGTAACACCCCATACCCGGACGTTCCGTGCCGTCCGACGGGCCGATCCTGCCCCCTCGCGGCCCGCGGCGCAAGCGCGATCGCGGGCACCTGCACGGTGGCCCATTGGCCGGACGTGGTCACGTAGTGCTGCGCCACGAAGCGCGCGTAACGCCGCAGGGGGAGCTGCACGCCCGCGGCGCCGGCGACGACGCGCAGGACGACGCTCGTTCCCGCCGTCTTGCTGAGGTTTTGGTCGGAGGCGAAGACGCGCTCCCAGAACGGATTGTTGTCGTAGAAGGAGCAGGTCTCGAGGTTCCAGCGAATGTCGGTGTCGGCGCCCGCGCCCGATTGGATCACGTCGACCTGGACGATGGCTTCCTGCCAGTCCGTCACGTCGAGCACCTCACCGATGGGGATCGTCTCGTTCATGACGTTTTTGAAGCTTGCGGTCGAGTTTTTGATCCAGCCGATGTACTGCGATGGCACGACGCGTCCCCCCGAGTTGCAGCACGAGTTGGGACGGGCCGGGGCGCATGCCGCCGACCCGTCCGCAAGCGATGGCGACCGATCAGGTCGTGCGCTCCTTGAAAAGCACCGAGACGTGCAGCGTACACGTCTGGCTCGCCGTCGTGACGGCGTGCTTGACGAAGAGGCGAAGCCAGCGGCGCAGCGGAACCGAGACGCCCGTGCCGCCGGGCACAATACGTACGATCGCGCTGGTGCCCGCGGTCTTGAGGACGTTTTGGTCGCTCGTCAACACGGCGTCCCACTTCGGGATGAGACGCGATGCCGTCGAGATCGGCGCCGCAGCCCGGGTTGTGGTCGGTCGGACGGCGGCTGAGGTGTGCGCGCATCGCGGCTGGGCTCTCCATGCAGCGCACGTGGGTGTGAGCCACGTCCACCTCGTCATGTCGGGACAGGTTCCGCCCGAGGCCATGCTCACATCCATCAAGGCCTGGACCACGCGGCGCCTGGTGGAAGCGGGTCTGCTCCCGCGCGGCACCAAGCCCTGGGCGCGCCACGGCAGCACCGTCTACCTCTGGACCGGCGACGAGCTCGGACGGGCGCGCCTCTACGTCACCGAGGGCCAGGGCGCCGACGCAGATCTGCCCTGCCTCGGCACCGATCCCCTCGCTGACGCTCGGGGTATGGTAGGCGACGGCGGGAGCCCTGCCTCGCGAGTGTAGCCAGAACCCCGCACGGAGAACTAGGCATAATCCGTTGAGTTCATTCGATAGTGCGCCCGATCGCGGATGGAACTTCAGGTTGGGTCGAGTGTCGAGGCTCGGACGTCGAGCGTCGCAAATTCGAGCCAGGTGCGCCCCTGCCTCTGACAGTGTCGCGCGGGCGAGACCATCGCCGGCATCCGCCGCAACGGCAAAATGTGCGCCTGCCCGGAGCTCGCCGAGTGCTTCGACCAAGGCGACGTGCACACAGACCCACCACTCCGCCTCCGGGAGGTTCCTGTCGCCCTTGCGCTTCCCGCTCAGCCTGGTAGGATGATTCGTCGTACATCGAGTACGACCACGGAGAGCACCGTGCCCAAGTCGAAGGTCTCCGTCTCCATCGAATCCGACCTGATATCGCGCGCGGAGCGCTTGGCGCCAGCGGCCACGCGGAGCGCCATCATCGAGCAGGCTCTCGCGGCGTGGGTCCATCGCCGCGCGCAGGCGCGCCTCGATGCCGAGGTCGAGGCCTACTACCGGACCCTCGCGGCCACCACCCGCACGGCAGAGCAGAAGGAAGAGGACACCGACTGGGCCACCCTGGCCGAGGAGGCGCTCGCCAGGTCGACGCCATGAACGCGTGGCCTCGTCGGGGATTCGTCTACTGGGTGCGCGTGCCCGATGAGCCAGACGGCAAGCGCCGACCGGCGCTCGTCATCTCCTCCGACACGCGCAACCGCCTCGCGAGCGACGTCATCGTCATTCCGCTGTCGACCCACGTTATGCTCGCGCCGACACACGTGACGCTCCGCAAGGGCGAGGCCGGCTTGCCGGAGCGCTCGGTCGCGAAGTGCGAGCAAGTGACAACCATCGTCAAGGCGCGGTTGCTGGACGAGCCCCTGGGTTCGAGCCTCTCCGAGGCGCGGATGCGCGCGGTGGTCGAGGGGCTGCTTCGGGCGGTCGACGTGGTGGTGCAGGAACGCGCGGGGTGAGGTGCCGCGCGTCAGATGTCGGGATGCGGGGATCACGGACGTTCGGCGAGAGGTGCCAAAGTCCCCCTTTGGCACTGGCAGTGCCGTCGGTGCCATGGCACCACGTGTGCCCCGACAGGCGGCCCCCATGCACCCGTACCGTCTGGGGGATTGCTTCGCCGCTGCGCGGCTCGCAATGACCAGTTATTTCAAGCACTTCGCGAACGACAGGGCGAGATGAAGCGCCCTCCCATCGCGCCCCCCCCTGTCCTGCCTCCACCTCTGCTCCCACCCGCTCCGTCGTCGCGGCCCAACGAGGCCGCGCACCACGCCAAGCCGCCCCCGGCGCAGCCGGCCCAAGCTCCGGATCGTAGCCGGGTCGGGGAATCTCTCCCGCTCCGCGCCGCAGGTCTCGCCGACCGCCACGGCCGCCCCTTCCCAAGCCGCACCCGCGCCCGCCAAGCCACACGCCGTCGCCCAAGCTCGCGCCCGCCAGCGCTCATCGCAAGTCCCGCCACGACGCCCTACGCCGCCACCACGCCCGCCCAAGCCGCGTCAGGTCGGACGGAGGGTGCGCTGCGGAGCGGCGCAGTCGCGTAGCGACCGAGCGCGACAGCGCGAGCCCGGAGGAGGACCGCCGCCGTCGCGCCCCGCGCGGCGGCGGGACGCCCAAATCCCTATCCCTACTCCCCCCAAATGGCGCACCTCCCTGCGCAACCAAGACCTCGGCCCCCTCCGGCACGCCGTCCCCTTGCCCCTCTCCGCCAACCCGCCCCTCGATATTGACTCCACCCGCCCAAACCGGCACACCATGTCGCATGGACGTGCCCGCCCCCAAACCGCACGAAGACATCGCCCTCATCGCCCGCGTGGATCCCGATGACGGGCGGGTCGCGCTCATCCGCAAGCGTCATGATCGCGTCGAGGCAGGGGTCGCCGAGCCGCTGCGCGAGGGCCGGGCCATTACGGGCGATGTCGTGCGCCTCAAGCCGCGCCCGAGGCAGCCGTGGCTGTGCGACGTCGAGACCGTGCTCGCCCGCCAGGACGCTCCGGAAGTCGATGAAACGCCAATGGGAACTGCGCATGCGGGGCCGGCCATCGTGGCGTCCGACGCCTACCGCACGGGCTGGGAGCGCATCTGGGGCGAGCGCCTGGATGGGGATGCGGACGTGAACTAACCCCGCCCCTCGGCCCGGCCCTCGCGCACGAGTGCGCCGATGATGATCTGCCCGCGGTGGCCTCAGATCGGGTGCAGCTCGTCTCAGAGCACCTCGGCGAGCGCTTCGGCCTCGAAAGCGGTTGTGTTTCAAGAGGCTTTCGCACGTAGGAAGATTTCCTGCGCGCGGGAGAAGATGCCGGTGGGGTTCTCGCGGTCGAGGCGCGCGCGGATCGCCGGGTCGTGCGACGCTGCGTGCGGGCCGACCGGCGCCAAAGAGACGTCGCCACGCTCTCAGGGCGTGGGCCCGAGCAGCCCCAGCGCAGCGCTGCCGCGCTCGGGGCACGTCGAGGCGCGCCAAACGTGCCTCTGCCGGCCCGCGCTACCACAGGAACGTCAGCACCGCCAAGACGTTGCCGATGCGCAGCTCCTCGATCGTCCGCTCCTCGCCGATGTAGGTCGTGAGAGCTTCCTTGTCGTAGACAGACTGGCGCGTCGACCGCGAGATGCTGTAGAGCGGCACCTCCGCGCGCACGAGCAGGAGCAGCCGACTCGATCGGTTACGTAGGAATTCTAATCCTGCCTCGAGCAGAATCTCGCCCCCCGATCCGGCGGCCGAGTCGCTGACTGTGTAGCCGCCGGCGTAGGAATAGTCGCTGCCAAGCTCGGCCCTCGCGTAGGCGAGCCCGCCGCCGACGAAGGGGCTCGTCGCGCCCGGCTGGAAGAGATAGTGGCCGGTGAAGCCGGCGATCGCCTTGGAGAACTCGCCCGTGGAGCCGCTGGTGAACACGCCCCCGGCGAGCAGGTCGAAGCGCAGCTGTTCCTGTTCGTAGGAGACGTAGAAGTGGCCGCCGCCCGTGAACGACTTGCCGGGCGCGCCGATCGCGGCGCCGATCGGGAACCCGAAGCCCCAAAACAGCATGCCCTTGGACATGTCGACGCCGGCGCCGGCGGGTCTGCTCGCCTGGGCACGCACCGTGGCGGGTCGCGCGGGCTCGGGTTCGCCGTCGTCGTCGGGCTCGACGCGGCGGGCGACGCCCTTCGGCAGCGGCACGGGGATCGACGCCTGCGGCTCGGGCGTCGCCACCGGCTCAGGCTTCGCCACGGGCCCAGGCTTCGCCACCGGCTCAGGCTTCGCCACCGGCTCAGGCTTCGCCACCGGCTCAGGCTTCGCCACCGGCTCAGGCTTCGGCACGGGCTCAGGCTTCGGCACGGGGGTCGGCGGTTCGGGCTTGCTCGGCGGCGCAGCGGCGGCCTGCGCGAGCACCTCCCGGACGAGCTTCGCGATGGGCGCCTGTGCCTCCTCGATCGACGCCATCGTGGCCGTCCCCGTCCGGATCGGGGCCGCCGTGTCGCCGTCTAACTCATTGAATACCAGCGTGATCTTGGCATCGCGCCGCGACGCCGCCAGCACGAAGAAGCGCGAGCCCAGCTCCTTCGGCGTCTTCCCATCCGCGTCGGTGTCGATGAACTCGACCCGCATGCCGGCCCGGAGCAGCTCGGCCCGAAACAGCATGGCGAGGCGGTACTGCTCCTTCGGCGCGAGTCCGGTCGACTCCACATAACCAAGCGTTACAATGGGTGTTTTTGCGAGAACTTCGCCCGCCACTCCGACGCCGAGCAGCGCGAGCGCCAGCGCGAGACAACGGGTCGGGCCTGTGCGGTGCGTCGTACGGCGCATGGAGTCCTCCGCGGGTGCACGCAGCCAACGTAGCACAGCGTGTGCCAAGGGCAGAAGCGTTCTTTCCCTAAGCAATTCAATCGGGCATAGGCCGCGCCGAGCGCGCCCTGGAGCAGCCGTCCCCCAACCCCGGTGGCGCGGCGGCGTACGCGTACTCCCGACCGGGTGGCCGCAATTTGTCCGCAGACGCCGCGCCAGCTAGGCTGCGTGGTCCGACCGATTCGAGGAAGACATGAGCGCCCCGACACCGCCCCCGGCCAACGACGGCTTCATCCAGAAATTCACGATCCTACGCAGCGCACCGCGGGAGCTATGGGTCATCTACCTGGCCAAGGTCCTCGAGATCATCGCCTACGGCTTGATGTCCTCGACGCTCGTGCTGTGGCTCAGCGCAGACCTCGGCTTCTCCGACGCCGCCGCCGGCGACACGATCGCCGTCTGGTCGACCGTGCTCACGCTCGTGACGGTGCTCGTCGGCTCGCTGACGGACGCGGTCGGCATCCGCAAGTCGTTCTTGCTCGGCTTCGGCGTCTGCCTCGTGGCGCGCTTCATCATGGCCATCTTCCCGGAGCCCTTCATCGCCCTGCCCTTCGGCCTCCTCCCCCTCGCGGTCGGCCTCGCGCTCATGGTCCCCGTCATGGCCGCCGCCGTGCGTCGCTACACCAACGCACGCCAGAGATCCATCGCGTTTTCGCTGTTCTACACGCTCATGAACGCCGGCTACGCCATCGCCGGCGTGCTCTTCGACAAGGTCCGCCTCGCGTTCGGGGAGCGGGGCTCCTACGTCCTGCCCTACGTCGACGTCGAGCTGTCGACCTACCGCCTCCTCTTCTTTATGGCCTTCGTGGCCACCTTGCCCGGCATGCTGGTCGTCTGGTTCTTCCTGCGCGGCGGAGTCGAGATGACCGAGCAGGGCCTCACGGTCACGCCCGAGAAGTCCAAGTACCCGGACGATGGGACGATGTCTGCCTTGCTCCACATGCTACGTGACACGCTGCGGGAGACCGCGAAGATCTTCGGAAGTGTTTGGAAGCAGAAGACTTTTTACCGGTTCCTCCTCTTCCTCACGCTCATCGTCGGCGTCAAGCTCGTGTTCTACCACTTCCACTACACCTTCCCGAAGTACGGCATCCGCGAGCTCGGCGAAGGGGCAAAAATCGGCAATCTATACAGCGTGTTGAACCCAGTCATCATCTTCACGCTCGTGCCCATCGTTGGCGCCCTGTCGCAGAAAATCAGCGCGTACGCGATGATCGTGGTGGGCTCGTTCATCAGCTCCATCGCGGTGTTCTTCCTCGCCTTTCCCGGATCGGTGTACCAGGGCCTCGCCGGCGGCTTCCTGGGCGACCTCATCGGGCACACTTGGCTCGGCGTCGAGGGCGCGGTCAACCCGCTCTACGTCGGCATCACCCTCTGCGTCGTCCTCTTCAGCATCGGCGAGGCCATCTGGAGCCCACGCCTGTACGAATACACGGCCGCCATCGCGCCCAAGGGCCAGGAAGGCTCCTACATGAGCCTGTCGTTACTACCGTATTTCGTTGCGAAATTCTTCGTCGGCGTGCTCTCCGGCCGCCTGCTCGCCGCCTACTGCCCCGCCGAGGGTCCGCGCGAGTCCGAGACCATGTGGCTGCTCGTCGGCCTCATGGCCTTCGTGAGCCCCGCGGGGATCTTCCTGTTGCGAAAATACATCCGCGTCCACGAGGAGGGGCGCGACGATGGGGCGGCGGCGAGGTAGCGGGACGTCGAGCGGCCGTGCGCGCCCTCGACGCGGTCAGGGCAAATCCTTCACGAGCGACCCATACGCGTCCGGCCGCCTGTCGCGGTAGAACTGCCACGTCTGGCGCACCTCTTCGATGAGGTCGAGGTCCAGATCGGCCACCACCAGCTCGTCGCCGTCTTCGCTGCCGCAGGCCAGCAACTGCCCGCGCGGGTTCACGAAGTAGCTGTTGCCGTAGAACTTTCCGATGTTCCACGGGGCCTCGGTGCCGACCCGGTTGATGGCGCCGACGTAGTAGCCATTGGCGACCGCGTGGGCGGGCTGCTCAAGCTTCCACAAGTATTGCGAGAGTCCCGCGACCGTGGCCGAGGGGTTGAAGACGATCTCGGCGCCGTGCAGGCCGAGGATGCGCGCGCCCTCGGGGAAGTGGCGATCGTAGCAGATGTAGGCGCCGATCGTGGCGTAGCGCGTCTTGAAGACCGGGTAGCCGCCGTTGCCGGGCCGGAAGAAGTACTTCTCCCAGAAGCCCGCGGTCTGCGGGATGTGCTGCTTGCGGTACTTGCCGAGGATGCTCCCGTCCGCGTCGATGACGACCGCCGTGTTGTAGTACACGCCCGCGAATTCCCGTTCGTAGATGGGAACGACGAGGACCATCTCGTATTTCTTTGCGTACTGGCACATCACCTGCACCGTCGGTCCGTCGGCGGCTTCGGCGGCGGCATACCAGCGTTTGTCCTGCGAGGGGCAGAAGTACGGGCCGTTGAAGATCTCTTGCAGGCAGAGGATCTGCACGCCCTTCTTGCCGGCCTCGTCGATGAAGGGGAGGTGCTTGTCGAGCATCGCCTGCTGGATCTCGGCGACGGGGCGGCTCTCGTCGTTCAGTGGGTTGCCGCACTGAATCAGGCCGCCGCGAACGATGCGTGCCATGTGGGTGCCTCCGGGTTGGGTCCGCGCGCGAAGCGGGAGTGGAGGTCGTGTTCTAGCAGGAAGTGGGCGCGCTGCAAACGGCCTGCTGCGCGCGCGGGTCGGGGCCTGCCCCGGCGCGACGCCCTAGCCGCCGAGGACCGCGCCGATCCGCTCGAGCGCCCAGTCGAGCTCGTCGCGCGTGATGCACAGCGGCGGCGCGAGGCGGACGGTGTGGGTGTGCGTCTCCTTGCAGAGCAGGCCGCGGGCCATCAGGGCCTCGCACACGCGGCGCGCGCCCCCCGCGCCTGGGAACAGCTCGATGCCGAACCAGAGGCCGCGGCCACGGATCTCCTTTACGAACGGACTACGCAGCGCGGCGAGGCGGCCGGCGAGGTAGCCCCCCAGCGTGGCGGCGTTTTCGATGAGGCCTTCGTCTCGCAACACCGCCAGCGCCTCGCGCGCGACCGCGCAGGCGAGCGGGTTGCCGCCGAAGGTCGAGCCGTGCTGGCCGGGCGTGTAGAGGCCTAGCACGGCGCGCGAGCCGACGACTGCCGAGACCGGGTACAAGCCGCCTCCGAGCGCCTTGCCGAGCGTGACGAGGTCGGGCCGCACGCCCTCGTGGTCGACGGCCAGCACCTTGCCCGTGCGGCCAAGGCCGGACTGAATCTCGTCGGCGATCCACAGCACGCGCGCGCGGTCGCAGGCGGCCCGCACGTCGCGCAGGAAGCCTGCGGGGGGCAGGATCACGCCCGCCTCGCCCTGGATGGGCTCGCAGACAAACGCCACGGTGCGCGGCGTGATAGCGGCCTCGAGGGCCGCCGCGTCGCCGAAGGGGATGACCCGGAAGCCCGGTGTGAAGGGGCCGAAACCCTTGCGGTAATCTTCCTCGGTCGACATCGACAGGATCGTGATTGTGCGGCCATGGAAGTTGTCGGCGCAGGCGATGATCTCGCCCGTGTCGCGCGGGACGCCCTTGACCTGCTCGCCCCAGAGGCGCGCCGACTTCAGCGCGGTCTCGACCGCCTCGGCGCCGGTGTTCATCGGCAGCATCATCTCGTAGCCGGTGAGCTCACAGAGATCGCGGGCGAACGGGCCCAGCTCGGCGTTGCGGAACGCGCGGCTCGTCAACGTCACGCGCGACGCCTGATCGACGAGCGCCCGGCGAAGGCGCGGGTGCACGTAGCCCTGGTTGAGCGCCGAGTAGGCCGCCAGGAAATCCATGTACTCGCGACCCTCGACGTCCCACACCCAGACCCCCTCGCCGCGCGCGATCACGACGTCGAGCGGCTTGTAGTTCGGCGCGACATAGCGCGTCTCGAGGGCGATGAGGTCTTGCGAGCTGAGCGTCATGACGGCGGCCTCCCCGGCGGATGCGGCGAGGATAGACCACGTGATCCGGGGCGGCAACGCGGCGGGGTGACCCGCGACAGATCCGATCCGTCGCGCGAGAGCGCCCGGGTGTGGAAACCGGAGGCGGGTGTGCCGGGGTGGCGCGGCGAGGGAGCGTGGTGCGAGGGAGAGGGAGAGGGAAACGGCGAGAGAACGAGACAGACGGAAAAACGGGGTGTGTCCCACGCAACCGGGCGAAAAGCCCTGGCGACTACTTCTACGAAGCCACGCTTTTGCGGGGCTGCTTCAACCTTGCGAAGGCAAGGTTTCGTAGAGGTTGCCCGCGGTTTTAACCGCTGGCCAAAAAAGAAAGAAGAGCGAGCGCGCCTTGGCCCATCGAGCGGGACACACCCGAAAAACGGCGCCGAGACATTGGGGTTTGGGCGTCCCCCCTTCGCTCCGGCCGGCATCTCGATCGTGTCCCGAAGCGCTCCTGTTCCCGTGGCTGAGGCCGCCTACTTCCGAATGAGCCCCGCGACGCCCTCGGGCGCGCCGAGGACCGCCCCGATCCACTCGCTCGCGACATCGGCGACGATGATGGCGCCCACCTCGGCGTGCACGTCGCTGAAGATGCCGGTCTGCTTCATGCGGGCCACCTGGCGCTGATTGTCCTCGGTGGGCGTGACGAAGTGCACGCTCGAGACCTTGTAGCGGTGGATGAGGAAGACGTGCGCGAGCGTCATCAGCCGCTTCTGGCGCAGCGCCGGGTCGAAGTTGTTCTGGTCGCGCACGGACAGGATGTTGCGACCGCGCCGATCCTGGATGTTCGCGAAGATGACGTTGAGCACCTTGTCGCCGCCGGGGCCGAGGAGCGCGAGCTCCAGCAGTTCCGAGCCCGCCGTGTGCGGCCGCAGCGCGACCGTCAGCCAGCCGGGCTGGTCATGGTGACGCGCCCAGATGCCGAGCCACTCCTCGAGCAGCCGCGGCGGCACCTCCGTCTGCACGAGGTGCTGGAACTGCGTGGATCCCTTGCCCATGGCCTTCGTCGACGACGTGCGGCCCGACAGGGACATCAGGGCCTCGTCCGCGCGCGGACCGCCGACGAGCGTCTGCGGCGTACGGTACGGCGACTCGACGAGGCGGAACTTCCGCTGCAAGCGCGCGAGCGCCAACATGCCGTCCTGCCGCAGGGCGGTCGAGAACTCCTCAGCCGCGAGGCCGTCGATCTGGTGGCCGCCGTAGGTTATGAAATTAAAGACAAAACCAAGCTTTCCAAGCTCATCCGGGAACGCGCGCATCGCCTCGTCGTTCATGCCAGTCGTGTCCCAGTTGAACGACGGCGAGAGGTTGTAGGCGAGCATCTTCCCCGGAAATGTCA
>Ga0172370_10010940_pt1 | contig 10321 bp, 7 predicted proteins | sample LakKiv5m_FD_114538 | JGI IMG/M metagenome (GOLD analysis project Ga0172370, IMG submission 114538) | Freshwater microbial communities from Kabuno Bay, South-Kivu, Congo - kab_022012_11.5m | ecosystem: Environmental > Aquatic > Freshwater > Lake | place: Democratic Republic of the Congo...
AGGCCCTGTCCGCCAAGGACGACCTCACCGGCAAGCGCGTCGATATCGCGGTCTCCATGTCTATCCCGAAGGACGCGATGTACGTCGGCTCCTCCGCGTGCATGGCCTGCCACGGCACGCAGCACATCAAGTCGACGCTGCACTTCCTCGGCATCCGGCAGCCCGGCAAGAACGACGGACTGCAGAAGCTCGATTGGGCCAAGTGGCCGAACTTCGACGACTGTCTCGCGCTCTTCGACGGCTCGACGACGATCTACTACTACTCGTCCAACCCCGGCGCGGCCGTGCCCGGCTACGCCACCTACCTCGTCAAGCAGGGCGAGGCGCAACCCGACCAGGCTTGGCTCGACGCCAAGACGCCGTCGTTCAAGATCGTGCTCGGCAAGGCGACGAGCGGCGCGCTGCAGGCGACGATATCGAACCTCAAGGCCACCGAGGACGCAAAGACCTACGACGTGCAGCTCAGCTACGGTGGCGGACTCTACAAGCAGCGCTTCGTCGTCGAGATCGGCGGCCTGCGCCACGTCCTGCCGATCCAGTACAACCACCAGGGAACGCACGACAATTCGTCAGCTACGCCCGGCAGCCGCAGGCTCGTCATCGGCTATAACACGGACCGTTGGTACGATGAGACCGGCAAGAAGCTCAAGGTCCCTGCCGTCGGGAAAGCGTTCGACAACAACTGCATCGGCTGCCACGCGGCCGGCGTGCAGAGCGTCCCGGTCGCGGGCGTGACGGGCGCATGGAAGGCCATCCCGATCCCGGACCCGAACGCGAAGTACGACTTCGACAAGGACGGCGTCGAGGACCAGCTCAACATCGGCTGCGAGACCTGCCACGGCCCCGGCTCCAAGCACATGGAGCACCAGGGCAAGGGTTGGTACATCGTGAGCCCGGGCCTGCTGCCGCCCGAGCGCGAGGCTCTCATCTGCGGCCAGTGTCACAGTCGCGCCAACGGCACCGGCATCGGCAAGACCGAGGCGCCGACCGACGTCAACGGCCTGATGATGATCCCCGGCATCAGGCGCTCCGAGTGGATCAAGAGCTACGTGTCGAAGATCGACGACGGCATCTGGGTCACGACCAAGAGCCCCGACGGCACGTACAACACAGCGATTGGTGACGACAAACACGCGAGCAAGCACCACCAGCAGTACAGTGACTTCCTCAAGAGCAAGCATTACCGCAACGGCACCTTCCTCGCCACCTGCACGGGCTGCCACGACCCGCACGGGAGCCCGAACGCCAAGCAGCTCAAGGCGCCGACGGACACCGCGCTGTGCACGAGCTGCCACAAGGACGTGGCGATCGGCGCCCACACGAAGGCGAAGGTCGGCTTCGACAAGTCGGGCCTCGACATCGGGTGCGCGGACTGCCACCTGACGAAGACGGCGCAGTCGGGCGCCGGCGTGCCCGGCCTGAAGGACAGCGGGCTGTGGACCAACGACATCTCGAGCCACATCTTCGACGTGCCGTCCAAGCAGCTCCTCAAGGGCGTGGACCCGAAGGCAGCCAACGGCCCGAAGGACAAGGTCATGCCCGTGCCCTATGGCAACGCCTGCGGGAGTGGCTGCCACAAGCTACCAGTCCAGTAGGAACGTCCTCGCCGGTCCTTCCGGGGTGGTCGGACGGGACACCCGGCCGCCTCGGGAGGGCCAGCGAGCGCAGCGGTCAGAACCACCCCGCGACCTGGAAGTGCCCGAGCTGGACCGTGGCGTGCTGCAAGTCCATGAGCACGGTGTGAAGCTGGCCTGAATCGAGCGGCGTGACGTCGATGCCCTCTCCCTCCTGCTTGGCGATCGTGCCGGCCACGAGGTGGCCCATCGTGGCGACGAGCGTGACTTGGCCGGTCTGGAGATCGGCGCGGTAGACGCGGTTGCCCGGATCGTCGGTGGACAGCCAGAGGAAGCCTCCGCCGAGGTCGCCGCCCTGGACGTGGACGAGCGCCGAGGACAGGGGCAGCGGCGCGAGCTCCTTCCAGCCGGCGCCGATGTCGAAGCGGACGAGCGTGTCGTCGTCGTAGTCGCGCATCATCCACGCCACGTTGAGCGCGGGATCGACGGCGATCCAGGCTGCGTGGTGCAGCGGCAGCGTGACGGAGTCGACAAACGCGAGCGTCTTGGGGTCGTAGCGCGCCACCCGCTGCGTTGCCTTGCCGTAGTCCGGTTGCTCGAGCGGGGCCCAAAGCACGCCGAGCGCGGCGTCGATGTCGCCGATGTGCGCGTAGCCCTCGGTCGCGAGCGCATCGGGGATGGCTGGTACGATGGCGAGCGTCTCGTTGAAGGCCTCGTCGGTGCGGAACAGGCCGTTGGTGCCGGAGAAGATCCAGCCGTCGTCGGCGCGGGCGACGCCCTGGTTGTAGAAGATCGAGACCTGCTGTTCGCTGTGCGGGCCTGCGAGCGTGTCGACCGCATCCGATGCATCGCCGACGCCGGCCGCGCCCGCGACGTCCGCGACGTCCGGCAGGTCCGGCCCGGCCTGCGCCTCTGCCGGCGGCGGCGCGTCAGACGCGCCGGGCGTGTCGGTGATGCCCGCGTCGACCGCGGCGCCTGCGGGCGCGGCAGTGCTCGTTTGGGCGCCGCACGCCGCGGCGTGCAGGGCGAGGAGCGTGCAGACGAAGCGGTGGCGGCGGAACATGGGGCCTCCTGCGACCTCGGTCGAGGCTATCGCGCTCGGAGGCCACTTGCCAGTCCTCGGCGGCGCGGCTACGGTTGCCTGTCCCGTACGGGCGAGGAGGCTCCGGTGATGATGGGCTTAGGTCGTTGTGCGGCGGCGTTCTTGGGTGTCGCGCTGCTCGCTGGTTGTTCGAGCGAGGCGGCGGCCGGCGCGGGCGGCACAGGGGGCACGGACGCGCCCGATGGCGCGGGCTCTGCGCTCGGCTCGGACGCCGGCGCGGGTGCGGGCGCGGACGCCAACGTCGGAGCAGATGCAAACGCGAGCTCGGAGGCGGGCGCCGCGGCCGATGCCAGTGCGGTCGAGGTCGCGCTCGATGACGCGGGCTCGCCGGCGGACGTCACGGGCGGTGCCGACGCGGCGGCGGAGGACGCCGGCAGCGCGGCCTCGGATGTGGCCGGCGAGGTCGTCGCCGATGTCGCGTCCGCCGGCAGCTGCTGCGTGAGCGGTGCGGCCCCTGGCTGCCCGGAGGAGGCCGTCACCGCCTGCGTGTGCGCTATCGAGGCCTCGTGCTGCTCAGCGGCGTGGGGGCAGTACTGCGTCGCGTTGGCGGCCAAGAAGTGCGGCTTCTGCGGCGGCGTGATCATCGAGGAGGACGGCTTCGCAGGCGGCTGGGATGGCCAGGGTCGAGGCTCCGACGCGGGCTCGGGCACCTTCGACGCTGGCTCGATGACCGACACCTGGGACGACATTCCGTGGACGCCGGACGTGCCGGGTTTCGACATCCCGGTCAACCTCGACGGCATGCCGGAGGGCGTGTCGCTGTGCTGCATGGTGCACCCGACCGCGGGCTGCGGCGACGCGGCGGTCGAGGCCTGCGTGTGCAAGCTGAAGCCGTCATGCTGCACTGCAACATGGGACAAGGGCTGCCTGGACCTCATCTACAGCAAGGGGTGCGGCTCGTGCGGCGGCGGCGGCGGCCAGGACGCGACGTCGACCGGCGATGGTGGCAGCCCCTTCGGCGGCGGCGACGGCGGCAGCCCGTTCGGGGGCGGCGATGGCGGCGGCGGCATGGGGGGCATGGAGGTGGAGTGCTGCTTCCCCCACGCGAACTCGGCGTGCCCGAGCGCGACGGTCATCGCATGCGCCTGCGCCGCGGACGCGAGCTGCTGCAACCCCGGCAACACGTGGAGCGCGCAATGCGCCGCGGTCGTCAAGTCGAAGCCCTGCACGATGTGCCCGGGCGGCTGATCCGCTAGCCGAGGCGAATTCCGCGCAATCGCAGTGAATTGGTGACCACTGTGACGCTCGACAGGGCCATCGTCGCGCTCGCGAAGATCGGGCCGCCGACGAGCTCGAGCAGGCCGAACGCGGCGAGCGGGATGCCGGCGAGGTTGTAGACGAAGGCCCAGCCGAGGTTCTGGCGTATGAGTCGGAGCGTGGCGCGCGAGAGGCCGAAGGCCGCGTCGAGCACGTCGAGGTCCGAAGTCTTGAGGATGAGGCCCGCGCCCGCCGCGGCGACCTCGGTGCCCGTGCCCATCGCGAGGCCCACGTCGGCGGCGGCGATCGCCGGGGCATCGTTGACGCCGTCGCCGAGAAACGCCACGACGCGACCCATATTGTGCAGTGCAGCAACGTAGCCAGCCTTGCCCTCGGGGGAGATGCCGCCGACGGCCTTGTCTCGGCCTGCGAAGCCCGCGAGCGACGCTATGTGCCGGACCGCGCCGTCGCGATCGCCGGAGACCATGTGCAGTCGGAGTCCGCGCGCGTGCAGGGCATCGACGGCGCGAACAGCGCCGCTTCGTAGTGTGTCCTCGAGCGCCACGAAGCCCAGGATGGAAGCGCCGCGCGAGACCACGACGGTGGTCGCGCCTTCGCCCGCGAGCGCGTCAATCGAGCCTTCGATAGGGGCGCCGGCGCCGGATTGTGCACTGCAATAATCGCGCTTCCCGACCCGGATCTCCGCGCCATTCACGATCGCGCGAACCCCGCGTCCCGCCTCGCCCGCGAAGGCCTCGGCGCTCTCCAAGGTGAGTCCGCTCGTGCGAGCCTCGGCGACGATCGCAACGGCGACCGGGTGTTCACTGCGCGCCTCGACGCTCGCGGCGAGGGCCAGCACGTCGGCCTCTGTGGCCGTTCCGAAGGCCACGACCTGCCGCACGCGGAGCTTGCCTTCCGTGAGCGTCCCCGTCTTGTCGAGCACGATATCGGTCACCGACGCGAGCCGCTCGAGCGCCGCGATATCCCGCACGAGCAGGCCCAGCTTCGCCGCGCGCCCTGTCGCCACGACCATCGCCGTCGGCGTCGCGAGCCCGAGCGCACACGGACACGCGATGACGAGGACCGCTATCGCCCGCAGCAACGCGTCCTCGCCGCTCGCGCCGAACAAGGGCCACAGGCCCAGCGTCAGCGCCGCGAGCGTGAGCACCACGGGCACGAACACGGCGCTCACGCGGTCGGCGAAGCGCTGCACCTCGGCCTTGCCCGCCTGCGCGTCCTCCACGAGCCGCACGATACGCGCGACCGTGCTCTGCGACGCGGGCCGCTCGACCCGCACGAGCAGGGCGCCCAGCACCGCGCCGAACATCTGGGGGCCGGTGTTCAGCGCACCCGAAACCACCGGATCGCCGGGCTTTTTCGGCACAGGCAGGCTCTCGCCCGTGAGCAGCGACTCGTCGAGCGCGCTCTCGCCTTCGACCACGATCGCGTCGACCGGTACGCGCGCACCCGGCGGAACTCGCACGAGGTCGCCCTTACGCAGCGCCTCGACCGGCACGCGCTCTTCGCCACCCGCTCGCACGCGCAACGCGGTCTCCGGCTGCAGGGCCGTGAGCGCTTCGAGCGACGAACGCGCCACGCCCTTCGCGCGCGCCTCGAGCCACCGCCCGAGCAGCACGAAAGCCACGATGACCGCCGCCGTCTCGAACTCGAGGTGCCCGTGCTCGCAGTCGTCGAGCGGCGTCACCGCGGTCAGCACCTGCCAGAGCGAGCTGCCGTACGCCGCGAGCGCGCCGATCGAGACGAGCGTATCCATGTTCGCGCGGGCATGCCGCGCCCGCAGCAGCGCCGTCCGCCAGAGCGGCGCGCCGGCACCAAAGACCACGATCGCCGCGAGCACGGCCTGCACCCACGCCGAAAAAGGAAACTTCAGCCCCGCCATGTTGATGACGGCCGCCGGCAGCGCGAGCAAGAGCGCCACGATCGCGCGCAGCCTCGCGGGCCGCACCTCGTCCGCCGGCAGTTCCCGCTTTTTGTGCGGTGCAACATCCTGCTCCGGTGCGTCGTTTGCGCCGGCGGAATCGCTTGTGATCCCCTTGAATTCAAAACCGATCTCTTCGATGGCACGCCGCAGCGCCTCGGCGTCGAGCCCCTCACCCTCGACCCGCGCCGTGTGCGTCAACAGGTTCACCGAGGCCGCGCGCACGCCCGCGACGTCGCCGAGCACGCCCTCCACGCTGCGCGCGCAGGAGGCACACGTCATGCCGCCGACGCCGAGCGTGAGCGTCTCAGAGGGCGCTGACATGCGTCACGGAGAAGCCGAGCTTGCCCACGCTCTCCCGGATCGACGCCTCGTCGAGCGGCCGCTCCGCGTCGACCTGCGCGCGACGCCCCTCGAGGTCCACGGTGACGTTGACCACGCCGTCGAGCTTGCGCAGCGCCCGATCCACGCTCCGCGCGCAGCCGCCACACGTCATGCCTTCCACGCCCACTTCCAGCTTCGTCGTCCCACTCATCGTGATGCTCCGATGGTGCACTGCACAAAACGCCTGCGTTCAGCCTTTCATGCGCGCGAGCGATGCCGCGTGCGGCCAGGACGTGACGCCCTTCTCGGTGATGATGGCCGTGACGAGCTCGCCCGGCGTGACGTCGAAGGCCGGGTTGAACACTCCCACGCCCTCGGGTGCGATAGGCACGCCGCCGCAGGTCGTGACCTCGCTCGACGCGCGTTCTTCGATGGGGATGCCACCGCCGTCTGCCGTGTCGAGATCGAGCGTCGACGTCGGCGCCGCGACGTAGAAGGGGATGCCGTGGTGCTTGCATACGACCGCGACGCCATAAGTACCTATCTTATTAGCTGTATCTCCGTTCGCCGCGATCCTGTCCGCGCCCACGATCGCGGCCTTGACGCGCCCCTTGGCCATGAGCCACGCGGCCATGCCGTCGGTCACGAGCGTGCAGGGCATGCCGTCGCGCACGCACTCCCAGGCCGTCAAGCGCGCGCCCTGGAGGAAGGGGCGGGTCTCGCCGGCGTAGACGTGCAGGCGCTTGGCGTCCGCGAAGGCCTGCCGAATGACGCCGAGGGCCGTGCCGTGGCCGCCCGTCGCGAGCGCGCCCGCGTTGCAGTGCGTGAGGATGCCGCCCTCGTCGGGCAAGAGCGGAGCGCCGTGGCGGCCCATCGCGTGGTTCATCGCGATGTCCTCTTCGTGAATGGCGAAGGCCTCCGACACGAGCCGCGAGCGCAACGCCTTCGCATCGGCACCGGCCGCGACCGCGGCGCGCGCAACGGTCTTCATGCGGTCGATGGCCCAAAAGAGGTTCACGGCCGTCGGACGCGTGCGCGCGAACTGATTGCCCCACGCATCGACGGACGCGAGCACACCCTGCGCCAAGTCGCCGCCCTCCGCGAGCGCCGCCTGCGCGAGGCCATAGGCGGCGGTGACGCCGATCGCAGGCGCGCCACGCACGACCATCGTCGTGATCCCGAGCGCCACGTCCGCGGGCGCCTCGTGTCGCAACCAGATCTCCTCGCGAGGCAGCCGGCGCTGATCGAGCAGGCGCACGATGGCGCGGGGCCCGTTCACGGTCTCGACGATCTCCATCTCGACCGGGCGGATGGGGTGAACCTCGAAATTCAGCGGCATGGCGGCTCCTGCTGGCGCGGCGGCGCGCGCCGGATGGTAGCGATAGGTTCGTCGCGCGGGAAGGGGCTCCGCCGCGTTCCGAGTGATAGAAGCCCGCGAGATCGTCGGTTGAAAAAAACACACCCCCCTTGACATCTCTGGCAGACCTGGCAACGTCGCCTCGTTCGCTCATGTCGCGCGTCGACAACCGGCGCGTCGACAACCGGCGCGTCGACAACCGGCGCGTCGACAACCGGCGCGTCGACCGACCGTCGACGCCCGATCGGAGCGTCACATGCACACCTCCATCGTCTGGATCGACTGGCTCCGCGTCACGCTCGCGGCGACCGGCAGCGCAGGGAGTTCTTGGAGCACCGCGGCCGACCAGTGGCAGGACTGCCGCGACGCGCAGATCGTCGCCGTCCTGGTCCAGGTCAAGACCCAGTCGACGGGCTACGCCCTTCGTCTGAACACCGCGGTCGCGCCGAACAGCTCCTCCGCAGTCGGAGCTTGGCCGGAGCTCGACTCCGAGGTGAGCCTGAGCGGTGACCAGACCAAGACGCTCCTCGCGACCGTCGGGTCGACCGTCCCCCCGCTCGGTCTGCTGTCCTTCCTGATCGAGAATACCGTGGCCTCGGCGTTCGACTTCGACATCCGCGTCCAGCTCCTCATGAAGAGCGCGGTGTAGGGAGGGCAACATGAGCTGGAACGACCCGAAAGCGCGATTCGGTTCGCCTGCGATTACGGCCCCGCATACAGAGTCTGCTGTCTCCATCCGCGTCTGCGCGATGCTGTACCGCCTCTACCGAGAGGCGGTCGATGCGTACGGATTGCCGATGCGGGTGGCGGACCTCGCCATTCGAGCCACGCAACGGCAGCCGGTTCGGTACAAGGGCAAGTGGTACGACTCTGGCAGGGGCTACGAGCCGGCTCACCCCGCTGGGATGATACTCGCTGAGGCCGACCGAGTTCAGTGCTCCTGGGTGGCTACGGCGAAGGAGGAGATCAAGGCGCAGGTCGGCTTTCCGGTCGACATCTGAGCCGGCGACCGGTCCGTCGACGTCGGGCCGGGTGATCCAAAGCGTGCCCCATCGCGGTGGCGATGCAGCGCCGACTGCGCCCCTCTACGTTCATGAATCCAGAAGGGGTGGTGTGTTGGGGTGGTCTCGAGCTGAGAGAAGTCGTCTGTGGCGATGGATTCGCGCGGCGGTCGACGGAGGTGTGCGATGCAGCGGCTTGAAACGCTTGCTTGGATTGTGCGGTGGTCCACGGCGGCGGCGCTTGGTGGGGTCGGCGCATGCGGCGTCGACACGGAGCCTGATCTTACCCTCGACGTAGCTGCCGCACGCGATCCGCGCGATGCGGAGATCGTCGGTGCAGTCACCAGCGACGCGGCCGGAGACACCAGTGGGAGCGTCGACTCGGCGTCGGGCGACTTTGGGGTGCAGGACGAGGGCGAGTCGGTCGGCGATGTGGGCGATGCGGGGGGCGATGGCCCGGTTGCCGTCGATGTCACGGCCTTGGATACGGGTGGCGATACCTCGGCGTCTGCCCCCTTGCCGACGTTCTGCACGACGATGACCCCTTGTCTGACCGGCTCGACTTGCTGGCCGACCGATCTCGCCGGGGTCTGCATGGATGAATCCTGCCAGGTGGACTCGGACTGCGCACTGGATCTGGGGCCTGGCCTGTCGACCTGTTGCCGGCAGGACGGGCTCGGCACGCTCTTCGTCAATAAGTCCTGCCGTGTAGAGTTCGCATCTTCTTGCGTGCCGGAAACGCTTCCTGTCGGGGCGGCGTGCGAGAAGTGGAATGACCTCTGCGACCCCGCGACCGGGTTTTGCACCCGAGGGAAGTGCGCTCCGCTCTGTGGTCCGCCCGGATACGAGCTCACCTGCCCGGAGGGGAGTTGGTGCGTCGATCCGTCGTGGCTGAGCTACTGTGTCGCGAACGAATCCAAGACGAGCGGTGTCAAGAATTGCGCGGCCCGCGGACACTTCGATTGCGCGTATGGAGAGTTCTGTTTCGGCCCCGTTGTCTTCTCGCGCCCGTTCGTGTCGAGCGGTGCGAGCCCAATCTGTCTCCGGGCCTGCAACGACGAGGCAGACTGCGATGACGGCTTCTGGTGCGCTACGACGCAGGTTGCGGCGCCCAACGGCACTTGTCTGCCGAAGAGCGGAAGCCTCCCGGAGGGGGCCTCGTGCGCCCACGACGCGCTCGGATGTGTCTACGGGTCGGTGTGCGTGGGAGCGGGCACGGCCCAGGCCACCTGCACGCGGGCCTGCGGGCTTTGCGAGACGGGCGAGGCGTGCCGCTCGCCGTGGCTCATGCGCGGACTCTTGCCTTTCAGCGGGTGTGGCGCGAGCGCGACCGCCCCGGCCGGCACGCCCTGTGTTGCTGCGGCGGAGTGCGGCGCGGGATACTGTTATCCAGCGCCGGAGCCATTCTGCTCTGCATTGTGCAGTAACCTCGACCTGGTGGGCGGCCAATGCGGCCCTGGTGGGGTCTGCTCCGGCGGCGCCATCTTCCAAGGTGCCTGTGTCGCCCCCGGGGCTGACGCCAAACTTGGTGAGCCATGCGATGACCTGTCCGGCGTGCTCTGCGGGCCCGGCCTTGCGTGCTCCGGCACGACGGAAGAGCGAAAATGCGCGAAGATCTGCTTCAGCGAGGTAGGTGAGGTCTGCGATCCTGGGCACACGTGTGACGGCGGAATCTGTCGAGCGCCGGGGCCGGCCCCCCTCGGGGCGAATTGCTCAACGCAGGAGGACTGTGTCCCGGCGTCGGTCTGCGGTTCTTTGGCCGGCGTGCCGCGCTGTACGCGCCCGTGCGGCGCCGGGTTCCCCTGCGACGCCGGGCTCGCATGCCAC